>Ga0070711_100000001_pt1 | contig 370591 bp, 308 predicted proteins | sample LARL53metaG_FD_65452 | JGI IMG/M metagenome (GOLD analysis project Ga0070711, IMG submission 65452) | Corn, switchgrass and miscanthus rhizosphere microbial communities from Kellogg Biological Station, Michigan, USA - LAR L5-3 metaG | ecosystem: Host-associated > Plants > Roots > Rhizosphere... | reverse complement strand
ACGAGTCAAAGCCATTGTTGCGCGCGAACACGACCTTGATAACTGAGAAACTATGGGAGAGGTTCAAGGACGATTTGATAGACGCGTATCGAGCCAATGATTCCTCCAGGTCGCTGTTTCTTTATCGCATAGAGAAGCAGATGGCGGAGGAAACCAACGATCTACCGCGCTTAGCGAGAGTACTCGACAAAACTGGTCAGATTTATTTATGGATTGAAGATTACGACAAGGCGAGAGATTATGCGCAACGAAGTCTCGAGCTTGCCGATAGGCTGTCAGACAAGCAGCGCAGTGCAAGCGCACTGCTGACCCTCGGAGCTACGAGCAGTTGGCAAGGGAAATCCCCACAGGCCCTGGAATGTTTTCAAAAATCTTTCGTTCTCTCCACGGAATTGAATGACAAACCTTCGTCAGCGGACGCATTGGCGAACATAGGGCACCTCTACAGCGTCATTGGCAACTACGCGCAAGCGTTTCGGTCTTATAACCTTGCTATGGAAATAGTGAGGCCATTAAATGACAGGAGAAGGCTGCAGGAACTGCTTACCGGGCTCGGAATTGTGTACGCTGAACAAGGCGAGTTCGACAAAATGTCGGACTGCTTAGATCGAAGTTTGAAAATCGCGAAAGAGTTAGGCGACCAAACGGGCGTTGCTACAATTCTTGTGGACCTGGGCATCGCAGAGCGAGAACAAGGTCACGTTGATAAGGCTCTTCAAAACTTGATTCAGAGTTTGACCATAGCCGAACAAATCAAGTCGACCGGGCTGATCATTGATTCACAAACCGCCTTGGGATCTATTTATCGGTTACAAGGTCAATATGAGCGGGCGTTAGAGTTCTTAAATACGAGTTTGAACACCGCTGAGGTAGCGAAAGATAAGCCACACATTGCCGGCGCTCTTTGGCAACTGGGAGAGCTCTATAACTCGAAAGGAGATTACGCTCGCGCAGTGGAGTTCTCGGATCGTGCGATTGCTCTCGCCAGGCAAATTGACTCCCCAGAAATTGCGTATCTTGCCCTCACTGCCAAGGGAAAGGCTCACGCCGCCCAAAGACAACACGATCTCGCTCAAAGAGCTTTCCTGGCGGCGATCTCGACCATTGAGCAATTGCGATCCCAAGTGTCAGGTGGCGAACAAGCCTACCAACGATTCTTTGAGAATAGGGTGAGTCCTTACCAAGCGATGGTGAGTTCCCTGATCAGCGAGGACAAGGCGACCGAAGCCCTTGCTTTTGCAGAGCGCGCCAAAGCTCGTGTCTTACTGGATGTAATACAAAGGGGCAGAGTAAGTATCGACGAATCAATGAACGCGAAGGAACAAGCCGAGGAACGGAAACTTTATAGCGAACTTGTTTCAATCAATGCGCGGCTGCGGAGCGAAAGAATGGTTCAATCGTCAGATACGAATCGAATTACACAGCTTGAGAGCAAGCTCCAAAATGCACGCAACGCATACGAGGCATTTCAGACGGAAGTCTATGCAGCGCACCCAGAATTGAAAGTTAAACGCGGCGTCTTCCCTGCATTCTCGACGGAACAAGCGGCCCCACTCTTATCGGATAGCCGGACGGCGATTCTCGAATACGTTGTAACAGACGAACAAACCTTTCTTTTTGTATTGACGAAGGACTCAGCAAGTCAGTTCAAAGTGTCGGTTAATGGTTATGTCATAAAGATCAAGAGAGATGAGCTTTCCAAACTGGTAGAGGTTTTTAGGAACCGTTTGTCTACGAATCATCCCGGCTTCCGCCAGACTAGTACCGAGCTTTATGACTTGTTAGTCAAAACCGCGGAGCCACACCTAAAGGGCAAGACCACTGTCTGCATTGTTCCTGATGGCGCTCTGTGGAATCTTCCCTTTCAGGCGTTGCAAACAAGAAGTGATAAATACCTGCTGGAGCTATACGCGATGTACTATGCTCCATCCCTTCAGGTTCTGCGGGAGATGAGAAAGAGGTCTGATAGCTTACAATCGACGCCCCTTGGCAAGAGCGCACAAAATGGCGCTTCGTCAATGGCCGATACTCAGACTGCCCAGCTCTACGCTGTCGGAAACCCCGCGTTTGGTGGTGAGGCTCTGGCGCGCGCGCAGACGTTGAGGAGCGCGGCTTTTGTATCCCTTCCTGAAACGGAGAAAGAGGTACAAACTCTCGCGGCGGAGGTATACGGTGCGCAGTCGAGCTTGGTTCGCATCGGATCGGCTGCACGCGAAGACGCCGTGAAAGCTGAGATGACGAAATTCCGAGTTCTTCACTTCGCAACGCATGCAGTGCTCGATGACCACAACCCACTATATTCATACCTAGTGCTCGCCTCCGCTGGCGATTCTAATGAAGATGGTCTACTCGAAGCTTGGGAATTGATGAGAATGAAGCTCAAGGCTGAAACGGTCGTGCTCTCAGCGTGCGATACCGCGAGGGGTCGTGTCGGCAACGGCGAAGGCTTGATCGGTATGACTTGGGCTCTCTTTGTGGCCGGCGTACCGACGACAATTGCGAGTCAATGGCAAGTTCCCTCCGAAACCACAACAAGATTGATGCTTAGTTTTCACAGGAAGGTTGTGGATGGCGGCTCAGGCGCAAAGAAGATTTCTAAAGCTGAGGCGTGGCGGCAGGCCGCTTTGGTGATGATGAATGATCCGCGATACAGGATGAAGCCCTATTACTGGGCGGGATTCGTCGTCGTCGGGGACGGCGGTCTATAGTACGATTGAGTTCAGGAATAATAAACCGGCTTCGAGCTTAGACAGCGCCATAAAAGAGGAAAACAACGGTCATAACTTACCTCGCAGTTGCTGCGAGCACCCTGGCAACCTCTTTCTTTGTTGCACCAGCCGAAAGAACCGCGCGCACCAATAAATCGAGAGATACCGACGGGTCGCCTGCCTCGATCTTAGCAACCCGCGATTGGCTTGACTTCATCCGGGCGGCGAGCTCGTTCTGCGAAAGCTGAGACTTTTCGCGCTGCGCTTTAACAGCGTCGGCGAGTGCGAGCTTCATTTCAACGAGTGCCACTTCCTCTCTTGTCAGGCCAAGGAATTCTTCAGCCGAGGTCAGGCGCCAGCCCTTTGCGTCAAGTCTTTTTCGCTTCGATGCCTTCATCTTTTTCCAATCCCCTTCAGATGTTTTTAGTCAGCGTCGTAATCTCTGAGCCGGCGTTTGCTAGCATCAATAACTCGCTTCGGCGTCTTCTGCGTTTTCTTCTCGAATACATCGGCGATCACAACGGCGTCACGGTCGATTCGGTAAATAATCCGCCAGATCTTATTCGAGTCAATGATTCTCAACTCGTGACAGCGAGCTCCAATCGCCGACATCGGCCTGGAATGCGGCATCCCCACAGAATCGCCCCGTTGTAGAAGCCTCAGCAAATAGCCAGCCTCGATACGCGCCCTTTGACTCATCGGGGGCGTCTTAATGACGCCATGCAGTATCGCGAGCGGCTTATGCGTGGGCGACACCAACGAATTGTACTATGTCAAACCCGACATAGCAAGAATAGAACTTCTTGTGGATTTCAACGAGGCCTTCCGACTACCTCTCGTGATGTTTGCGAAGCGATTACCGGCCGCCGATCTCGCTGCTATAGAAGCAGCCAATTTGCCGAGTCGCTTTCGTTCTTGTGGGAATTCGAAGGGGCGAGGTTCTACGGCCGCCAAGATCTGACAATTAGAAGTAATTGATTCGCGCGCCCGTCGGTTGGTTGAAGCCTCAGATGGGTTCGGAACTCCTGCTCCGCATCGTCCAGCAATCCGGCTTCTGCATACAGAACTCCACGGGCTGCGTGGGATGTAGTTTTGCCGACCAGGCGATTCAGCTTATGCAAGTCGGGCTTTCCAAGTATCTTGAATTCAGCGCGTGCAGGTGGTGCCGGCGCTACAATCTCTTGCCCGTTCTTCAGCGCAGTCACCGTCCAAGTGTAAACGATTCCGGGTTGTAGATGATCCGGCATCATCCACTGAGTTTCGTCAAGCGGCTTACTTGTTTCGATTAGGTGGAGATTAGCGTCGAAAACCGACACTCTGTAGCTCGTGGCTCCGTTCAACGCGGTCCAGGAGAATCTCGGACGATCTTTGCTGATCGCAGTCGCAAAAGGACGAACGATCGCGAAGGATTGAACCGAGGCCTGATTTCCACGGATCGCTATCGAAGGCGTCCTATCAAGCATTTCGATGGCAAGCGGCATTGTCAGATTCTTAGCAATGAGATCTCGGTCAACTTCGTCCTCTTGGCGTCTGACTTCACCCTTCGCTGAACGTGCCCCGGTAGACCCATGATCTGGCGTGGACTCATCAACCTTCTTTCCGATGTCTGATCCTGGAGCCGGTTGAACCGGCGCCGTGGGTTGTCTGGGAGGGTCTGGGGAAACCGTCTCTGGCGGTGGAGTTCCCGCAAGTTGAGAGTTCTCGGACCTCGGTTGTAGCAGCGCCCACAAGAAGAGCGCCAAGCCAAGTAACAGTACAGCGGCGGTGGCCAGTTGCAAGCGAGACGAGGAGATTGACTGGAAGTCGTGAAGGTATCTGCTCCAAGTCGATGGTTGCTTGCGCCGTGCGATCGGACTCAAGCGAGGATGCTCAAGGCGATATTCGAAAGCGGCTGATGTTTTCTCCATGCACGAGCCGCACTCCTCGAGGTGCAAACTGGCACATTCAAAGTTAAGCTCATCCATACGGCCCTCAACGTAGGCCGCCAACTCTTCGCCCTCAAGATGCCAGCCTTGCATTCCGGCAAGCTCATCAAGGTCGATCTCAATAGGAAACCGCTCTTGTAGTTCGGCAAGAAAGTCCCGATAGCAAACCTTGCAACTGTGCACATGGTCGCTCGCTCTGTTGAAATCGTGCAGCGACAGATTGCGACCGAGGTAGTTCCTTATCTCTTCAGTTGACAGGTGTGTATCCATACAAACCGCCAGAGAGCTTCGCAATCGACTACGTACCTCTCTCCTTAATGAGACGGTGACCAAGGGGAATTCTTCCTACATCGGCCATTTCTTTTTCGAATTTATTTCATCTAGAAGCGATTTCAATCGCTTACCAGCCCGGAAACGAAGCTTGTAAACGCGTTCGAGCGTGACCCCAAGCTCTTTACTTATTGTTTCGTTATCGAGCGGCAACCTGTTCAATCTGAGATATCGAAACTCGTCGAGAGTCATGCCCAACAGCAATGCTATCTCCTCCTCGGTTGCGATCTCGGCTCCGACTAATAGATTAATCAGGTCCTCCCCTGTGCTATCGCGTGCGTATAGCAAGTAGGCTCGGAATTGGTCACGGGGCAACTCGCGCAAGCCCTGCCAGATTTGCATCAAGGGCTCGCGCATTTCGAGCACCGAATCGACACGTAGCTTTGAATCTGGCAATCGCAAGCTCAAGTTATTCCCGTCCGCGTCGAACGAGGCGACTGGCGCGTCTTTGACGCCTCTGATATCGGACACAACATTGATCACATCGGTTAGATTGATTGGTTCCCCGATATCCTTGAAAATCGACGCGAGGAGATCGTCGGTCCCCAACGATTGAATGTCACCCCCAGATGACAGAGCTTCAATCACGCTTTCTGGATTCTCATAGAAACGACGTACCCAGGCAGTCGAAATAAATGAAGTGCTTTGGCCCTGCCAACAATGAAACCCACATAACCACTCGCCTTTGTTTTGGTCTTTGGATTTCCACAAAGCGAAGTTTGGATGGGCTTGAAGGAGATCACGAATCTTCTTGAGGAGTCGGGTGCGTGCCGGATACATCTGGCGGAAGTGGTCGTGGCAAGCATTGTGAGCGATCGCCGCAACGTAGGCTCGAAAGTCCTCGCACGGAGTAGTCCTGAGGCCCTCCTTCAGCTCATACAAGTAGGTGAGCAATCTCGTTTTGGATTCGCTGTATAGATCCTCAAAATCCTCGCTGTGCTCTTGACTGCTAAAGTAGGAACGGAGGCGGGCGAATATGATTCCCCTCATGCGCGCTTCCGCGTGTTCAGACAATAGAATCATGAGCTGGCGCTGCGACTCAGCAGAATCCTGCGCCATCAAGAAAGGTTGCAGGATAACGTCGTTGACTGTTAGGTCAGACGGCATAGATTCCCCCATGGTGAAAGCGTTAAAACCATCGTCGTCAGCAAAAGATCTGGAGTGGTGGAAAGTAGGTCCAGCGTCCTAAAGCCACGCCTGGCCTATCGAGCTGAGTGACTCAACGACCGTGATGGCTTCAAGAGTCCCAAAGAAGAAGTGAACTAAACCACCCAACCCATTTGCTCGGCAAAGAACAACGATCCCACTAAGCGGGGCAATCGAGATATTCGAAACTTGCTCTATCGCGGGAGGTGAGGTCCCCGATACTATTAGACGGTGAGGCGTCCAAGATTTGCCGCTAAAAATACAGCAAGTGTTTAGAAACCGTCAAACGCAAGCTCGCGGAGAGAAGAAAGGAATGTCGGCAGCCTCCAAGTAAGTCCTCAACGCATTGTTTTCTTGATCGGGACTATATACTTGATCTATGGATGCATTCGAGAATCTGGTAGCGATGCTTTTGGAACGCGAGGGATACTGGGTTAGGTCTGGCGTTAAGGTCGAACTCTCAAAAGAAGAGAAGCGACAAATTGGGCGCCCATCTTCTCCGAGATGGGAGCTAGACATTGTGGCGTACAAGGGTAACGACAACTCTTTGTTGGTTGTGGAGTGCAAGTCGTTTCTGGATTCCAGAGGAGTCGACGCTAGCGCGTTCGCCGGGGCAGCCGATGGGCGTCCAGACCGCTACAAGCTGTTTACGGACTCTGTGCTTCGCAGAGTCGTGTTTCACCGACTTGAAACCCAGCTTGTAGACGCTGGGTTTTGCAGCCCGTCACCTAAAATTACCCTTTGCCTAGTTGCGGGGCGCGTCGCAAGCGAACAGCATCGGGATCTGCTAAAACAACACTTCAAGAACAAGGGCTGGCAGTTTTGGGATGACGAATGGTTGCGTGATTCCCTCCACGAACTTCCAAAATCCGGCTACGAAAACAACGTATCAACCGTCGTCGCGAAAATACTGTTACGCAAATAGCGAGCTAATTGATTCGGGTCACAGAGTCTGACTACTGGGGCCTCGATGTTCGCGATCCAGGACACCGCCTGCTGCTCTCTGAACCCGTAGTCCAATCCGTAGGCGATGGGATGAGAGTAAGGAGGCGTGCTCTTTAGCTTGTGATGCCGCCGAGCTCGAGATTAGAAAGGGAAAGGCTATGCCGGTTCGTAAAAGAGGCAATAGATGGTGGTATGACTTCTCAGTGGACCATATCCGCTACAGAGGCTCGTTACCGCAGGCACGGACTAAACGCCAAGCCGCCGACCTTGAATACCGTCTGCGGTTTTCGGTTTACGATGGTAACGACCTAAGCAGAATGACGACGACTCTTGGCGAGTTTGTAGACGAGGTATTCTGGCCTTGGGCGCTGGTCAATTACAGCACGCCACGGCAAACTCACTGGTCTCACGTTGTGGCGGTAAAGGAGTTCTTCGGTATGACCCGACTTCGGGAAATCACACCTATTAAGATTGAAAGATTTAAGAATGAGCGAATCAAAGCTCCAACCAAGAACGGCCAAGCGCGAAAGCCCGGAACTGTCAATCGTGACCTCGGAGTGTTGTCTCGAATTTTATCGATGGCACATGACAATGGACTGCTCGCCGAGAACCCTGCAAGAAGGGTCAGACGGCTCAGGGACGATAATGAGAGAATCAGGTTTCTCACTCTTGACGAGCAAGAGAGGCTACTTGCAGTCATGGTTGGTCGCTATGCGAACAGCATAAAGCCTATCTTCATCTTCGCTGTGAACACAGGCATGCGACGCGGGGAGATCCTCAACTTAGGATGGTCGGACATCAGTTGGGAGCGAAACGTGATTGTGGTGAGAAAGACAAAGAGTGGACGGCATCGCTCAGTTCCGATCAACAGGGCAGTGGCCGAGGTGCTCAAGGCGAAGTTACAGTTGATCAGTAGTGGAAAAGTATTCTCCATCTCACCGAAGACGCTATCGTCGGCATTCACGGCGTTGACAAGGCGGGCGGGCATAGAGAACCTTCGGCTCCACGACCTTAGGCACACTTTTGCCACACGTCTGAGTGATGCTGGGACAGACCCGTTCACAATTGCTGACATCCTCGGCCACAGAGATCTGAGTGTTACGAAGCGCTATACACACGTACTTGAGAGCAATCGACAACGCGCAGTAGCGGCTCTGACGGGCTACATGAACTCGCCCCCATCCCAGGGCCTGAGCAAACAACAATTGTCACAATAATGCCACATAGTTCTGTGTAATTCGGCAATTCAAGTTGTCGAACTAACCAGAAAACCGGCGCTTCGCACCGGCGATGGCGAGTTTCAGTCCCCTCTTCATCGGGGAAGGCACTTCAACGTAAGATTACAAAGTCCGAAGCGTGCGCCCGCGTCCGTTTCAGTCCCCTCTTCATCGGGGAAGGCACTTCAACGCGATCGCGCGTGCTGCGAACACCGGCCTTGGTTCAGTTTCAGTCCCCTCTTCATCGGGGAAGGCACTTCAACGGCTCGCGATCTCAATGTCTGTCAGAGACTTACAGATGCGAACTCGATTATTCTTACGCAACTCTTTCAATTGGTCAAATCCCCGGGAGGTTTGCGAAAAAACTCTTAAGTTGAGTGTTTCCGGCCCTAAAACACATCGCCACAGTAGTTCCTAAATTCACAGTCCTCACACCGACTCCTCACCTCAGTCGCGGGTGGTAGGAACTGTTCATCGATCATTGTTCTCATAGTAGTCAATCGACTTAATGCCTCTTGCTTCAGTCCCTCGGTCAAGCTTACAGCAACCACTTCCTGTATCGGCAGCAGGTAGACGAACCCAGTGTCTACGTGAGTCTCGAACGCTTCCTCCACTAGTAGCGCGTAGCCCGCGAGCTGGAAGAGATGATTCCTGTGAGGTCTCCCTCGGCTGTACTTGAAATCAACCGGAAAGTAACCTTGAGAGGAAATGATCAGCAGATCAAGCTTGCCGCTCAGTCCTAGTCGCTTTGACTCAAGCCAAACATGAAATCGCCGCACACCTGTCGCCAGATCATACCTCTTCAGCGTGCGCCGCTTCTCAAGCGCGTCTAGCCGAAACTCCTCGTCTCTCCCGCGCTCCATCTTTACAGTCGTCTTTCGCTCAACCGGCATCACGGTGTTGTAAAAGACGATTCGAGGACAGTACTCGTACTGCTTCAAGTCGTTGACCCGGAGCGGCAATAGCTCTCTCTCGATTTGATGCTCGGACTCGACCATTTCTTTCCTACGGGTTTCTACGCGGGTCCATCACATCGTCGGCGGGCTCGCCAAAATCAACGAACAGGTAAGCGTACGTAGCCGCGCCAATGTCTTTCTCGCATAACGGTTGTATGACGATCTTGAACGCCGGGTGCCATCTCGCAATTGCTCGACGCTCCGGTGTGTCAGGCGAATCATTCATCTCAATCCGCGCCCCCGGAAAGTCATCCTGCCAACGCAGTTGCCACGATCGCTGAATGCCGCGAAATCGTTCGTACAACTCTCCGCGCTTGTTCCGCGAGAGCATACCTTTGAAACAGCTATACTGAATTCGCTCAAGCCCAAAGTCCTTGCACGCTTCGGACACACGGGTCCGCGCCCAGTCGTCTTCGATGTCGTATATCACAAGCGTCGTTAATTCCATTGCGGCACTCGTCAGAGATCACACGTGAGTAGTTAGACAGTCGGCTCACTTTTCACCAACGAAAACTGAACGGCTTGTACTTGCTCTTGCCCCGCAGAAAGCTCACAAGCGACCGAGCCTGCATCTGTATGATCGAGCGAACCTGATAGCGCTGGCCTCGGAAGTGCTGATAGCTCGCCAGACGCTCCAGCACGGCCTGTCCCAACTCCTTGCGCGTCTCGTGATCAAGCAAGCCCTCGCTCATACCGACGCCCTGGCCTAGGTTGATGAAAGCGATGACCGTGCGATCAACAACAGGCTGGCGAAACTCTTCCACCAGGTCTAGCACGAGGGAAGGCTTGCCGGGTCGATCAACATGAAGAAATCCGGCGAAGGGCTCCAGCCCGGCGTTCGCCACTGCGCCCCATACGTGCGCATAAAGGATGCCGTATCCGTAATTGAGCAGCGCATTCACAGAGTCGGTTGCGCCTCGATGCACGCGGCCAAGGAACTCAGCGCGGCTCTCAATTATCGTGCGAACGGCTTGCCAATAGATGCGGCCAGCCACGCCTTCAAGGCCCATCAACTCATTGCGCTTCTCGCTGACGGTCTGCCCGTGTACGGTGCGCGCGCTCAGTTCCAGTTTGCGCAGTTTGTTTGCGATCTCAGAAATCAACTCGAAGCGCTCTGTATCAGTCTGTTTGATGTACTTGCCAAAGTAGAGCAGCAGGTGGCGCTGATTACGAATCTTGCCGCGCACGACTACCCGGGCGAACTCGAGGCCTCGCTCGTCGTTATAGGCGAGTAGTTGTTGCCGTCTTGATTCGACGGTCGCGGTCAGGATTGGCGACGAGAGCATCGCATAAGGTCTTCCCGAGGACTCGACGAAGCTCAAGCGAATGCCGCGCTCACAGAACTCTTTGATGAGGTCAGATGAGAGCGATACGCCTTTCGAAGCTACGACGACCTCGCTGATGCGAAAGAGTGGGAACTCGTAGATAGCTTTCTTGCCGGTCTTGACCTGGAGCCGCTCGCTCTTCTTGCCGAGGAAGATTCCGAACCCTGAAATGATGACTTGGGCGGAGTCAGCGGTCTTGGAGACAGCCGGAGGATCTGGGACAATCTGGAGTCCCGATGAGCGTGGTTCCCTAATGACATCGGATTGCCTGAGCGGAAATGTCAGAGCGACACCTTCGTCGATGAAGATCTCGCGACCGGCGACGTTGTCAGGAAGTACAAGATTCCAGTCGGGATCAAAGAGCCAGCCTTGTAAGTCCGAGACGGATTCATCTAGCGCTCCTGCTTCCGGCTCGCCGGTGAAGAGGTTAAGCTGACCCGCTCGAATAGCAATTGACGATACGGTCGTTTCGATAATCGTTTGGGCTTCCATCGCGCAAGCCTCCAGAGTTTAGAATCGAGCACTCAAGTGTGGGGGTCACCGCTTTTCTAGCCCACCGCTGATTCGAAAAAAGAGCACTACTAAAAACGGTGAGAAGTCTCCTCCTCAAGGCTACCCACTTGAATTGTTGCTGCATATCCCCCCTTTATAGGGGCGAAGGGTTGACTGATTAGAACATAGCGCTCGATGAAGCGGAACACTATTCTCGAAGGTCACAACTCTTTAGCGCCGTCTCCGTTGATATCAAGGGGGAAGCCGCATTGACTTACCGAACGTCAATACCGACTTCACCTTAGGTTCGGCGATTTCTTCTCAACCAGAGATGAGTTGCCGTACACGATCTATCCAAAACGTCGGCATAAGTCGACGCGTTGGCCCTATCCCGTCTAAATCGCCAAAGGACGCGGCGAGGGACGCTTCCGTAGGGACGCCTCGAACGAGTAAGTATCGTGCGGTTCCAGCAATCACTTCGTACTCGCGAAAGTTCTTTATCTCATCCAGCCTGACCTGAATTGGTTGGTACTCCTCAAGAGCGGTGGATTCGTCAGCGTCTACTAGTTCCGTAATGCTGGATGCATTCATCAACTGAAACATCGTTCGCTTCTTGCCCATCAGGAACGTTTGTCCAGGTGTGAACAAACCCAGTTCCTCTCTGAGCGGCGACAATGCACATGTAAACAACTTATGATCAGGCAGCACGCTTTCGATGCGCCCATAAGTCGGACAAGAGAACCGTCGTCGTGTGCCATCCACTCGTTGCCCACCCGTACTCGGATAGTCTTCATCAACTACGTTGAAGTCATTGGTATCAACAACCGGCCGCTCGATGCCGGGACGCTTCCGGCGAGACATTGCGCGCTTCGGCAGTATCCGCAATGATTCATCAACGAAGATGCCCGCTGTGAACCAGAGGGGCCTTGCTCCCACATCGTAATCGCAAAGGAAATAGTCTGTGCTGCCGGACTTCTTTGCATCTTCTTCCAAGTCCACAAACCTGCTTTCGTGCCGCCAGGTGACTTCGCGAGTCAGGCTCGCATACAGTGCCTCACTCGTCACGAAGGTGTGCGTGTGATACTGAGAGCCGAAGTCGGAACTGACGTGAGTGAACCGCCCGCAGTTACGTAGCAGCAGAGCTCGTGCGTGTAGCATGGCGAGTCACCTTACTTGCTTCTTCTGGCCCTTGTTTTCGGACCATCACCGTCAGGCCCAGAATTGAGGGCCGCGAGGTAGCCGGTGAATTCACCATTCAACGTCGCTTGAATGCCAGCGAGGTCGTTGCCAGATAACTTCAACGGCTGACCGACCGCCGTCTCGAACAACAGCTTCTCAATGATCGCGTTCTTACTGCCGCTATTCTTCGTTTCGGTTGGCTCCTTTTGTTTCCCATCCGTGGTCGTTGCGATCTGGCCATCCTCATCGAGCCACTTGAGCATATCCAGTACGGAAAACAATGGATAGCCTGTCGACACGGCCAGAACCTCGGTCTTGAATTTTCCGTGGTTGGCCGAATACTTGCCATAGCCGTGCTGGTCGGCCAGTCTGATGGACGCAAGATAGCCCACGACATCCAGCAGCGTTGGGCTCTCGATAATCGTAATAAACGGAAACCGCGTGCCTGCCTTAACGTACTCGTAGCGGTGAAAAGAAGCCTCGCCTCGTTCCTCGCTCAAATCCTCACCGACCGTGTTGCCGATCGCCATCTGCTCTGGCGAGTCGTCGGTCTGGATGCACTCAGCGCCGTCTTCGACCGAAAAGGTGTCGAAATAGCGAATACGCGAAAAGGTCGCCCCCTTGCCGGCTTCCAATCCGCCAAACAAGGAACAGTTCCAGCAGGCTATGCACAATCCGTCAGGTATGGTGCATGCCTTACCGAACCGCTGAGAGAAGAATGTCCGCCACTCCGGTCTAAAACCATCCAGTTCTTTCTTCCGCTCGTCGTCTGTCCTTTCTTTCAACTCGTCTCTCTTTTGTTCTATTTGAGAATGCTCCACCAACTCTCGGAACAGGGTCATATGCGCTCGTCGCTCCGTCCCCTTCAACTTGCGCCCAATAAACTCGGCGCGCGTTTTCCCGAGCAGTTCGAGTTTATCAACGTAGGTTTCGTTTGAGTACCCTTCGTGTGATACAGGGAGAAACCGGCTGGTTGCAGTCTTCAACCCTACAATCGTTACGACCTGCCGCTTGTAGATCGCTTGGGCGATGATCTTTGTTACTTTGCCTTTGCTGTCCTTCATCAATCGCGGCGGGAGCGTTTCTACATTTGCCATCGCTTTGCTGAATTCTTCTACCTTAGTCATCTAATACCTCCTGAGCTCCAATAGACTGTGAGATCGCTTCCGGTGCTCCGGCTGGCTCCTCTAGCAGCTTCCCCTTCAGCCTGCGGCCGTAGTATTTAGCATTGGCCAATAAGTCTGCCCGCGCATCGGCAACTATGTTATTCCATTCACTGCTATAGGTGCTTCGCAACTTTTCGACTTCCCTTTCGATAGATTGCGGAAGCAGCTTGGCCAGCACTTCTGGGCTGAGAGCATCCATCTGTCCACTCTGCTCGCACTTAACAGTGTAGGCGTTCGCCAGAACACGGCGGGGATAGAGATACTGGAACACACGCGCATAGAGACTGGTGCGAAGATGCCGCGAGTTCGCCTTATTGGTGAACGCCTCGGCATGCGTCACCAGCCACTGCCGAAGCGCTTCCAATTCAGGGTAATGTTCTTCTTTGCGATAGGGTGCATCCCGCAGCACGCGACTCTCCCATTCCTTGAACCCTGCCTCGACGTCATGGTAACGCTCGATGCTGCCTAACAAGAGTCTCGGGTACTTTTCAAACTCATTCGGCTTTGCCCGATGCCAGGGATAGAACGTGCCGCGCGTGCTGACGCGGTCTTGCGGGAATAGACCGAGACGGTCTAATAGGCGAAACAACATCGCTGAGAACTCATCCAGTTCTATGCGCTGCACGCTAATTGTCATATCAGTTCCCCTCCTGAAGTCTCGAGAGTCGGCTGATGAAGCTCGCGTATTCGGTCAGATCCTGCGCGTTCCAGTCCTCGCGATAGCTGCCCGGCAGAGTCTTATAGCTCCCTTTGGTCTGCCCGAGGATTTTGCTATCACGCATCACAGATGAAATCGTCCCCATCGGGTCTTCAAGCAGTTTTTCGGCCAGCACCACCTTACGCACGAATCCACCACTGCCTCGCTGCCAGATGAGTTTCCAAGCCAGTTGGGTTACAACTTCGTATTCGTTCTGTGCCTTCTTCACACTGATAGTCTCGTTGCGAACATAGAAAGTGTCGCGATGGAAGCTCTCGGGCGTGAGCGTGGGCAGGGATTGGTAGTAGAAAGGCCCATCGCAACCACATAATTCGCGCAAGAAGGAAAGCATTGCGGTCACCGTTATGCGACTGTTTGAGAAACGGCGCTGCGTGTGATAGGGATCAGGTGGCGGCTCGCCCTTTTTCCCAGAGGGCGGTTTCAGTTGGGGAAGTATGAAGAGAATCAGCCGGTAGCCGCCCAGACCCAAGCCTAAGGTGTGGCGCTCTGTTCTGGTAGCGCCTATTTTGCTGACGGCCAATGTATCGAACGACGGAGAGTCTGAAGGCGAAATAGGGCCTGCTAGCCAAGGGCAAGCTTCGAACAAGCTCCCTTCTGTTTGGGCGATCTCGGTAAGTTTTTGATTAAGTTCTTCTTGTTTCGACTTTACTTCTTCGTCGAGTTGCGTCCTCCTTGTCTCAGCGTTCGAATCTTCCAGCCTTTGTTTGAGCTTGTTCAGATTCTCCCTGATTTCCCCGACGGACCGAGTTTGGCTTTGATGCGTACGAATCAAGTCCCAGATCTGATCCATGAGTTGCGTTAGGTGTTTGACGTCTCCTTCGTCGTGCTTACCGTAGTGAAAGATCAGATTGTAGTTCTTTGGAACTTGGGGCTGGCCAACTGCCTCTGACCCGAGGAGCTTTACCATGAGGTATGTACAGACTGCACAGCGCAGACATATTTTTGGCTCACCAGAACTGCGTTGTTTTCCGACTTGGTTATGAAACCTGTGCGTGTTCTGACCCATTAGAATGCTTTTGTCTTCGGCCTCCATCGGTCTCACACCGCAGACACGACAAGGTGGTTCTAAAAGGTTTCTCGATGCGGCGAAGATTTCGTAGCCAAGCGATACACCCCCAAGGACAACGTCTGTCATTGCTTCCTTGTCGTGCGGGAGAAACTTGTCCCGCACGAATGGCATAAGCCATTCATCAGGTTCTTCATCGACTTTCGCACCCAATCGTTCCACACACGCTCGAAGGACTTCCCTTAAGTCTTCTCTGCTGCAGACGCTGATGTCTGATAGCCTGTCTGCGATTACGGTCTTCACTATCTCGTTGAAGAATTCCTCGCTCTTTCTCTTCTCGGCTTTCCGGAGGGCTATCGGATCGTCAGAAACAGACGTAGTATCGGCAGTACCCTGAACCTCTAGCCTATTCTCGCCGGTTGGGATCTTGGAGACCAGACGCGAGACTGCCTTATGTTCTTTCGGCTTGCCGGCATCCAATTCCCAATCACCGTTTTCAGTCCTTGCAAAAAACAGCCGAATCCAACCTAAGCGAGACCGAGTTGTGAAAGACTCCTGCACATATTGAACCAACTTCTTCAAAGCCGTCTTCTGCGTATCAGTAAACTGTTGCTCGCGATCAACGAAGTCAAGAACTTCGTTGAATCCGGAGGAGGGAATATTGAGCGCCTTCTCAAGTTGGTCCTGAGAAACAACGCCGTGCTGAATCGCCAACTGCCCAAAAAACTTGGCGGGACTCTGCATCTCGGCACCGTTGTGGCAATAAAAGAAGGCGAGATTTGCAAGTATCGATGTAGGGTTGCGATCGAAGCCGCTCCTCTGAATCTTCATCAGTAATGAGTCACGCACCGCCTTCTCTAAGCGTCCCGAGTAAACTCGTGGCAATACGAAGACAGGAAACGGCTCAAAGTTAGTCTTGGCGAAACCCAACATGGTTTCGAGTGATCCGTAGACTCCCCTGGACTGATCCTGTTCACCGAAGAACAAGTCAGGCAAACTATGCTGTACTGCGCCACGGAAAGCGTCTGCCATCTGCGATTGACTAGATGTCGTGCGCAGAAGAAAGTAGAAACTATGCAGGTCGTTCGCTACCGACTCAACTGCTCCCAGATTTGAAGCTGCGATGTTGCGAGCGAAGGCTTTGCTTAGGAAGTCATTGAGAAGAATATTGCCCAGGAAGACCTCTTCACGCTGCACTACGGGGGAGAAGAAGCGCACAAAGACTAACTTCTCATCATTCTGCATCGGCGTCTCCCAGTAAGCTGTCTGGCGCAGGACGCTGTCTGCAACACGCGCTATGGTAACCACACCTTGAGCACCTAGCTTTAGCAAAGCTTCTTCAGCTTGTAGTCGCACGATGTCCAGAATGTCTTCCATTAGGCCAACCCTCCCGCCAGTAGCGTGAGCAAATCGCGCAACCCATACGCGCGTGGGTCATATCTCTTTATGCTCTCTTCAACCTTGTCCGCGATGCCCTCCAGAACTGCGAGATTGATCAACTCGCCGAAGGTTTTCGCTCGCCAAATGATGTCGTCGGAATCTTCGACGCGTTGCTCGTAACAGAACGACGCAAGCAAGTCTGCGATCATAACCAAGCCCCCCAGCGGATGATAGTCGAACAGCAAGTCAGTTAGAGTGATCCGTCGCTGCTCGCCGTAGCCGAAAACCGTCGTGTCGCGCCGGACCCGCCGTAACACCTCTCCGTTACGCGCCTCAAAGGACAGGTGGAACAATCCGTGATGTCCTAGCGCGAAGGCGAGAGCATCATCGATGTCTATCTTTTCGGTGAATTGGTAACCGAGGACGTGTCCCAAATGCGTTTTGATTTCATCCTCTGATTCCCGTAGCAACTGCTCAAAGTCAAGTGTACTTGCTTCGTGTTTGACACGTTTGGAAGGTAAGGGTTCCTTGGCTCGCGCAGCAACTAGCATGGCTTGAAACCTACAATCCAGCTTGCCGATGTCATGAATGAAGGTGGAAAACAGCAACTGATCGCGCTTATGTTTCGGATAGTCAGGGGGCGCGAACCGATAATCCGTGAGAACCCGATGCGCCACTTTTGCGGAACCAATCAAGTGATCATAAAGCGTCTGGCCACCGTGCGCCGATTTGCCAAGATTAGTTTTTAGCCTGCCGATTAACATGGTTCAACAACTCCTGATATGCGGCGAAACAGGCGCCCGTCGTCTTCTCTAGAATCACCATCGCCTTTGCGTGATCAGTTTGGAGCCTGTCCCAGTCGTAATGCAGTTCCTCCCAGTCAGCTGCCCTCGCGTTCTCAAGAAGTGCGCGCGTCTTCTCGGGGTCTGTCCAACCCCACAAGACAAGGAAGCTTTGATTCGGGATGAACAACGGATTTGCCTGGGCATCATGCACAAGCTCTTCCGGAGCCATCTCTAAGTCCCGCTCGATCCGCGACACGTAAACGTCGCCGTGTGAGAGGATGAAATATAGCGGCTGCTTCTCGCTCCACTGAACGTTCTGCATCAACTTGCTGAGGTGGTACCAGGCAATCGCTCTAGCGTTACAAACACTCAGTTCGCCCGCGTGCCATATGAATAGGTGTTGACTAGCCTTCAGGGTTTCCTCCAGGTTCACAACGATGTTGAATCTGGCTCGCTGGAATATCAGATTCGTGAACCAAGTCTGCGCACGGGCTACTTCAAACGGTGAATCAGCCGGGCGTAAATCCTGATCATCAACGTAACGCATCAGGTAGAACGGGTCTTTGGTCACGCCATCACGCAATGTGATTTGTGGCATTGTACTCCGCAGGCCGAAACCCATTTGAATCCCAGCCGAACGCAACTGTTCCGCAATTGCCTTTACCTTCGCGTCAACCCCACCGTTTAATCGCTCGCCAATTCGTCCCACCTGTTCGTTGATGAGATAATGACTGGCGTCGAGAAGTGACGAACCTGCTGCGTACGTTCGACGCGGGAAAATCTGTATGATGCTTGAGGAGAATGCCTCGCGACTGATCTCAGCGCCGTCCAACTCTAACAATTTGGCGTAAGTATCGCCCCTCAAGAGTGCGATGACGTTGCTCCCCTCGCTGTGTCGTCCAACTCGGCCGAAACGTTGCAAGAACGAGTTGCCTTCGCACTCTTCGGTGATGAGTACGTCGGCGTGAAAATCAACTCCCACTTCCACTGCCGATGTTGAAATGAGAACCGCGCGCTCAAGATCGGCGAAGACGTTGATGAGACCTTCGCGTGCATGTCTTGCCATGCTGCCCGAGTAAACGATGACTGGCACATCTGTTTTCTTCCACAGACCGATGTGACGACACTCAGCATCCAACTCACCTGACTCCAACCCTGCCTTGATCGCTTCGTGAATTCGGTCAGCCGTCTCCTTGTCTGTCAGCCATGGCAGCGATCGCAAATAGACCGGATGGTTGCTGAAGCCCCGAGCAGGGAGTTGACTCGGATCAGCCTTCATTTCAAAGCTCAGCCGCTTGGTCAGCAGCCCAGATAGCTCCTGCTCTATTCCGACTGAGACAAACGCATCTTTCAGCTCGCGGAATTCTCCGGCTCGGCAAGAGATATGTTCGTCGGCCAGATCACTCAACTTTTCGGACGTTTGGGCGAGGAATTCGTCAACCAGTGCTTCCTGCGCGTGCGCGTCTTGCGTTTCCTCCAGCCGCCGGCGGATATGCGCAATGATGCGACTCGGCAATGAGCGATTGTTCAGCAGGGATTCCCATGTCTCACCTGGACGTTGCTGCTTCTGCGACAACGCCCGCTTGACCTGCGAACATTGCCGTTCGAGGATTTCGCTGACGTGTAGAACCACTTGCTCAGTTAACAAATCGAGGATTACATCGCTGGGCACGTCCGCAAGTACAGTATCCTCCTCGCGCTCGCGAGATAAACGCTTCTCCAACTCATCCAGCACACCACTCTCGATCCCTGACTCCTTCAACCATCTCGCTAGGTCTGCCCATTGCGATTTACCGAACGTCAATCGGTGCTCAACCGGGATTTCAGATGAGGCCGTCACCTTGAACTTCTCAAAGAGTTGATGGGCCATCCTTGCTGAGTTGCAGACAACGAGCAGTTTGCGCTGACCAGCAGCTAGCATCTCATTGACAGCCTTAACGAATTCCTGGTCCCGGTCGTACAAGCCAGTCGGACGGAACTCCACGCTCACGTCACGGCCCTTGGACTTACCAGAAATCTCCTCAGCACCGTTCAACTGACTCAACTCATCCGTAGGAGTTGCAGTGAGAATGTGCAATCGCGGCGTCTTCCCTAAACACTCGCCCAACGTCTTTACCCGCTGCCAAAGGTGTTTGAAGTTGCAGAGCATCAGTCCGTTGAATAGATGGGCCTCATCCAGCACGAATTCATCGACCTGGGCTAGTCCGTAAATAAGAAGCGAGTTGTACTTCACGTTCTTCCGAAAGAACCAATAGACGGCATCGGGTGTTGCAAGCAATACCTGTTTGTTCAAACTAGCAATAAGCCGACTACGGGTGAGGCCGCCTTTCAATTCTCCGACTGTTAGCCCTGTGTGCGTCGCAAGGCGATCCATTACCTTCCGTTGGTCCTCAAGCAGTGCCAAAGTCGGGTACATGAAGAGTGCTCGCCTTATCAGGCCTTGTTGAAGTTTCCGCGACAAAGGCACGCCGACCGCTAGCGTCTTGCCGGCGGCGGTTCCAGCAACAAGACGAACCTCTCGGTTCTGCTCCGCGATGATTTCAAAAGCCTTAGCTTGGTGAGTAAAAGGTCGCGCATCAGGAAGACCAAGAACACTGCGAAACAGACCAAGAAGGGGAGCCGATACACGGGTCTCGTCCGCATAGTTGGGGCCTTCGTTTGTTACGTGTATTCTCATTCCGTTTGCCACTATTGCGAGCGCCCGTCCACCGCCAACCACCCATTACCCCACGGTGCATGCTTTCCAACATGCACAAGCTCACCCATCACAAGCCACGGAAGAAACTCATCCATCTCGCCTTCATAGGTTGCTTCGCCTACAAACCCCGACAGCTCGTGGCGCTGGCCAGTTTTCGTCGATGTGCGTGCGCGGTCGATCCATTCGAAGCGCGCCGCAATCGTATTTACTTTCTCGGAGCGTTCGCCCAGACCTCGGAAGTCAACATCCAACGGACCGTCACCAAAGAACGTACTCAACGCGTTAATCCGGTCGCGGAGCCGCTTGAAGATGTGATGGAACTTAGGTTCGCGAATCACCTGGCCATCCGCACGAATGAAGGTCGGGGTCAAGAAAGAAACTCGGGTTGCAGATTGCGAATTGTGGATTGCAGATTGGATCTCGCGGATTCGGGATTCGATCCATTCACTCGAGGCGATGCCTTTCACTGAGCGGAAGAGTTGGTCTTCAGCGCTGTAGACGAAAGCCATCGATGACAGGCGACCGGAGACGGGAGACGAGAGCCCCAGTTCTTCCACCTTATCCAACGTGCATCGGCCACGGTTGAGACCGAGCCCGCCTTCGGCCAATTCGCGGAATGCCAATACGAAATATGGGATGTAATCGAAGGCTCGGCCGATTAAGACCAACTCAAACTCGAAGGATTCGCCGCGCTCGAAGTGGGTCTGCGTAGTCGGAGGCGGGCGGAAGATGAACGGTCGCGGGATGTCCTGATTGTTCGAGAGCCGCTCGGCACCCGGGGACGGCGAGGGCTCGAAGATCCGTTTGTAAGGACACGACTCAGCCAGCGGACAGGAACGAGCGTCCCTACACTGAGGTATACAACACAGACGCCGAAACGCGTTGCCAAACGCGCCGCGAAGCATGTTCCCCTTGTTCACTGCGGGAACGATCAGAACCGAGACCGGCGTTAGTCGGAACCTGAGGACTCCTATGTGGAGCCGTATGGTAGAAGAGTCTGCCGACTGGGTTGCAGGTTGAACCAACGCTTGCGAGTCCTCGTGCGGAGAAAACTACGCCGTTTACTCCAGTCGCACAACTGCGTCTGGGCCGACGTAGTTTCATCCGCTGGAGCGACCTATGAGGAAATGTTGTCCGGACATCTCATCGTAGTCGCACGTCTTAATCGAAGGCCGGGGCATCCCCACACCCGGCCCAACTCATGCTCCTCACGGAGCACACTTCTTCCGCAAGCCTCAACCCTGCCTAGTGTCAGATGAGCGCACACTATTGACCCAAACAACTATTGTCAAGTTGTTAAGGCGGAGGGCTGTTATGCCAAGGGGAGGGTGGGCGGGATTCACAGCGTTGAGTTACCGTCGGCTCACGCGGTGGTGCCAAGTTGTTCAGAAAAGCGAGTCCGGGTTAGGACTCGCTTTCTGCAAAGTTGAAACCGATCTGAATCGCTGCTGTGCGATAGTCCGGTTGGAACGTTTGGAGCATGGCGCCGGCGCTCGCTTGGCGTTTGATTGGCAATGATGAGCTCTGGTCTGGACGCGTGCTGGTCGCCTCTGACACTTCATTGGTCAGCCCTCTTTCGGTCTGCGTTATCGCTGTCTGATCCGCCTGCGTCGTATCATTATTAGTACAGGGCTTGGCCGGGGCAATAACCCAACTTTCGAGGTCAACTACCTGCGTCGGGTTTGCGGTAGGAATAGCTCCCTCAGACGGCAGGTTGCTGTCTACTTCTTCGTCCTCAGTAGCGATAACCGGGAACTGCTCTAATAGAGTCGCAATGACTGCATTGCCTCGCTCTTCCTCGATCGGGACGAAAAATCTCTGCTTCCACGCGATCTGCTCATTGATTAAGCCAAGCTTTCTGAGAGTTGCAAACATAGTTGGGTGAGCGCCGCATAGCTCGATGACAGGGTCCCGGTGAATGGCTCCGCGCTTAAGCGTGAGCCCGGCTGTGAGCGCGATTTCTTCCCCGTCCTCTAATATCGCATTGAAGATCTCATTCGTCTCGCGCAACGTCCGAGCAACACCCAGAGCGCCTAATACTTCGCCTACGTGGTCGCTCGGTATCTGAACGCCTACAATGCGCTGGCCGTCATCGGTTGTTAGTCTTACAACGCGCAAGTGGGTTGCCTCGGTTGTCTTAAGGCTTTGCCAGAGTGGGGTTATCGCTCCGCCGATAACGTGTAGCTTCGAGGTCTGAACATCGGGGATCGTCACATACTTTGCCGTCCACCAATTACGCACGTTCTCTGGTACGACCGGTCGATAGGTTTCGGTTAGCTGCGCGTCTCGAATGTAACTGATGCGTGCGCCCTCCGGCCGCCACACCGCAAAGTTGAAGTAGGTGCTACCTGTGGCCGGGTCAGTATGCCTGCCAGACTCCAACGCAAGAATGAATGAGCCTTTACGTAGGTGCTCGAAGAAAGCGCCACCCTTCCCTGTGTGCGCTTCTTTTGCCTCGGTGAAGCTCACCTTCTTAGTAGGCTGGTCTATTTCAAGTGTGCAGTGTGTGGTCTCGGCTCCTGTTGATTGGTCGCTATGCACAACGCTAGAGTCCACCAAACGAACCGACAACGCTTTGATGTCCGTGACTCCTTCATCGAAGGTCCCGTTCTCCTTCGCAAAGCTTACGATCTCGTCAAACAGCTTCGCGTAATGATCAAACAAAGCATTCTGGCGGTGTACGTCCAGGGCAAGCACTCGATTCAAAAAGCGGGGGACGTTGTATTCATCGTCTTTACGAACCGTCTCCACCCCGTCTTGTTCGACAAGCAAACCCATGTCTCTTAGCGTCTGACGCGGATTGTCGATTCCAGGTACGGCTTTTCCTGACAGGATAGACCGAAATAACAAACCTAGTGCTGCTCTGCCTTCCTCAGTCTCGAAGTTGTACTTCGCGAGGTCGCCGTTGTCTGCTGCTCCGCGATCGCCTTTGGTTAATGCTCCAAGGCTCCCAAGCCTTCTGGCGATCGTAGACGAGAAGCGTTTTTCCCCGCCTAGTTCGGTAGACAGCAACACATACTCGGGCGGTATCGCTTGGTCGGATCGGTGCGTTCGGCCAAACGTCTGCATCTGCTTATCTGCGCTCCATCCAAGTTCAAGCGTTATGTGTACGCGGCGCTGTTGATTCGCCTCGCGATTAGAAGCGTGCAGCGAAATGCCGGTTGATGCGGCATCCGAGATTATCGCGATTCGCTTCTTGCCTTGTTGAAACTGCGTCATCTCATACACGTTCACGTTCTGCATCGGAATTCCTTCCGGCGCGCGCTTACGGTATTCGACGCGACCGGTGCGTGGGTCGCGAATCAAGCGCCGCGTTCGCCCGGTGAGTTCCGCAACGTCACTTTCTCCGAAGTGATTCACTAGCTGGTCAAGCGGATTCTCTGGAAGCTCTAGCGCTGACAGTCCGTCGATGAGTGCTTGCTTCATCTGGATTGCTTGACGGCTCTGTACAATGTTGCCCTCCGCGTCTCTCACGGGTTCCTGCATGGTCTTGCCGGTTATCGGGTCTGTCACGTCGCGATATAGAGTAGTCGGAAAACCACGGTCTACCATGTTGGCTATGACTTCACGCGGGCTGAAGTCCAGGTCTTCAAGCGTTCCGCCTGCTGCTTTGGCTCTTGCTACCTGCTCACGCGTTCTAGCCTCTCCGGTGCCAACAAGAGAAATGACAACCGACTTGTCTTCTCTAATTGCCTTCTCTGTCTCTTCGATCACAGTCGGCACTTTGAGCGCGGAGATAACCTGTCGAAAGAATCTCTGATGGTCACCCCAAAACTTGTTGAGCGCGTTGGCTCGTGCGCGTCTGCCGCCGTTTGTGATTCCAAGCGCCTCGCCGATGTTTTGCATGACAACCTGCCAAGCATCCGCAGCGTGGTTGTACATCTCGCGTTGCTGTGGAGTGAGATAGTGAATGCGCTCTCGATATTCGACGGGCTTACCGGATCGCGGGCACTTGCCAAAGCTGATCGAGGCGGACGCGTAGACACCCAGGGCCTTGAGGTCGCGGCTGATCATCTCCATTGCTCCGACTCCGCCCGCGTCTATCTCGGTCAAGAATTGACTGAATCCGCCTGGGAAGGAAGTCATGTCGCCCCACAAGCCGAGCCGAACCATGTAAGCCATGTTTCGAACGTCGGTTGCTCCCGTCGCGCTGGAATAGACAATTCTATACTCGGCGTTTCGAGTGGCGTCTTGCAGATCGATTACAGCCTGTCCGGTTTGCGTAGGTTCACCGCGTCCGCCGGCGAGCGCGTTCTTTGCTTTGTGTGCTTCATCAAAGATGACAACGCCGTCTGTCCCTAGCCAGCGTTGTATCTGATCGAATCGGCGCGCGCCGTTCTTCGCCGCTGCGATAAGCGAAGAGTAAGAACTAAAGATGACTCCTTCCGGCAAAGTAATGTCGTCGGCTGGTGAATAGTCATTGATGCGCGCGAGGGCTATATCAGCGCCCAAGTCGTTAAGGTCTCGCCTTGTGGAGTCGAGCAAGTCATTGTTGACCGATAGCCAGATGGCGCGCTTTCGCTGTTGGTTGAAGTTGTCGAGGATGATACCGGCGAGAATGCGGCCTTTGCCGACTCCGGTACCATCGCCAACGTAGTAGCCCGCTCGTGAGCCATCGGGTAGTCGTTGCTCGTGGCGCTGTCCAGCATAGATGACACGCTCAAGTTGAATGTCTGACAAGCGGCCTTCGGTTACGATCTCTCGTGACAGGTGCGGCCTGTAGGTTATCTCCGGTGGCAACACAGCAGCCATTGAAGCTGACTCGACAATCGGCGCGGGGTGAGGCATGCCGCCTTTCAACCTAGCGGGAGCGTAGGGCACGAAAAGAGTCTTGTTGAGTGACTCCGCGTTATCGCTCTCGTCTGCCTTGTTTGTCTCGCGGGTTGCGAGGTTTTTAAGTGACTCCCATAGACTCTCGAGGTTGTCTGCCTCTCCCCAATTGATGTTGCTAAGCCGCTGCTCAAAATTGTCGCCGGGCGTCGGGCCTGTCTTGTCGATAACAAGTACCTGCAGGCCGTAGCCCGTCCCGTACTTGCCATATTCATTGCCGGTCAGATGGAAGTTGGCGCGGACGTTGTAAGTCGTGGCTAACACCTTCCACCAATCGCTAAACGCGGGTCGCGTGAAGCCCATCGCTTCGCTTGCAATCGCAACGAGTCTGCCGCCTTGCTCCAATCGTCTGAGAGCGCTTTCGACGTGTCGTGCACCGTAGATCATTCGGTTAGCGCTTACGCGTCCGCCTGTGGCGCTGAATGGCGGATTCATTAGAACGGCGGTGGGTCTTATCTCTGAGTCGAGCAGATCGTGAATGAATTCGGCATCTACGGCGTGTGTTTCGAACCCCAGTATCTGATCGAGGAGCATGCGGCGGCGGGGGCTTATCTCGTTGCATACTACGCGCGCGCCAATCGCGCGCGGCCATATCGCAAGGCTGCCTGTTCCTGCTGATGGTTCAAGCACAATGTCAGTTGGTGAAGCATTCAAGAGTCGAGCGGCGATGTAAGAGAGAGCGGGCGGTGTTGAAAATTGCTGAAACTGTACTTGCTCACGTGTTCGGTCTGATTGCCTGGGCAATCGCTCGGTGAGAGGTCGCAAGCTCCGGCTGAGTGCGTCGCTTACACTCATTGTCATTAACTCGCTCGCCTGGGGTTCGAGTAGTTTGTTGACTGCGGTTTCTGTCGCGTCGTAAGCATCTCGTGCGCTGTAGGTGCCTCGTGCGCGGCTACCGCCATACGCTTTGTCGGCAATCTCTGTAAGCGTTCGGTTGTTGACTGACTGACCGGCGAGCAAGCGTTGTCGTATCTCTCCGATCAATGTCTCTGTCCCTGGAAGCAGGTCACAATCGGACGTGGCGGGTCCCGTTGGCGGTTGAGAAACAGCGGTGATAGATTCTTGTCTGAGCATCGATTTTCTCCGTAGTCGTTGAAGGTCGGTGTTTTGGGCTAGAGGCGTTGGCGCGCTTTCTAGCCCGTTTCAGTTTCAGTATTCGCTCGGCAGAAGTAGCGTTGTTACGCTGCGGTCAGCTTCGGTAATGACCCAAAGCTTTTCGCCATTGCGTGTGCGGTAGACGCTGAAGATTCGGAAACCGGCTTTGACTGAAAAGTCGTTCTCTGTAGCGTCTTCAGCGCAGCACTCGCCCCAATCTCCGCGCGAATGTCGGGCTAGAAACTCAAGGGGTGTCTGCTCTGAGCGTGTTAGAAGTTCCAAAGCGCCGGGTGTGGCAACGAGTCTGCCTAGTGCGAACAAGGGTTGTTTGATCTGCGATTGAGTCACTGACATAAAATCTCCTTTCGAGTTTGTATCGAACTGGTCTCCGTTGTTTGGGCGGAGGTGTCCGTTAAAAAAGCTTTCTTAAGTGCTTGTTCCCCTTAAAGGACAGAACCTGGCGGCGGGGCCTCGTGTGTCACCCGCAGGGCCGGAACGCAGTGGAGGACTCGCGCCGCTGTTTGCGCGAGTTGACACCCGGGGTGCCGCAGGAAAGTCCGAGAAAGGGGAGCAAGCAAGAGAAAGAAGGCTAAAGAAGAGTTGTGATTTACAGTTTGGCTCTTCCGACTGCACTTGATATGACAGTGCAGCACTATGCGTGGCTGGAGTCTACTACGGACTAGAAGGGCGATATCAGTCACTGCAAAGCTGTACCGAATACGCGGACATTCTGCTAATCTTCCTCCTCAAAGCGACGAAGCGGAACAATCGGCGGTCTAAGGCCAAGAGAGATTTCAGCATTCGTAGCAAAGCAGCTAAGGCATCAGATCGCCTGTCCTCCGGCACAGGCAGCTAGGTGCCAGAGACTCAGATAGAGAGACAACATTCTGAACATAAAGCCGAATGCCATAGTCAGCGGTCCTTTCTTCCCTGAGCCCGTTCAAGTCATTGTGGCGATTCCGATGGGTGAGTCCATCAAGCTCATCGGCAAAGGTCTTAACACCGGGCAGGTCTATGAGCCGATCCTCAACGCCGAGCAGTTAGCTAAGCTCGAAACAACGCCGGAGAAGGAACCCTTCGATGGTGACGCGATGCGTTTTAGGCTCGGCGTCGAAGCACTCCGCCTTGCGTTGGCTTATGAGTACGACCCGTACTTCTCGCTCTCGATCGCGCGAGTCGACCCGCTTCCTCACCAGCTCGAAGCAGTCTACGACTACTTCATGAAGCTGCCCCGAATTCGGTTCTTGCTGGCCGATGACCCTGGCGCCGGCAAGACCATAATGGCCGGATTGCTGATCAAGGAATTGAAGATCAGAGGGCTGATCAAACGCACGTTGATCGTCACGCCGGCGAATCTGTCCTTCCAGTGGCAGCGCGAGATGAAAGACAAGTTTCGCGAAAACTTCGAGCTGATTCGCAGCGACGTGCTACGCGCCAACTACGGTTCGAATCCCTGGCAGGAAAAGAATCAGGTCATCACATCCGTTTCGTGGGTCTCGCGAATCGAAGACGCCAAAGAGAGTCTTCTGCGCAGCCACTGGGATCTGATCATCGTCGATGAAGCTCACAAGATGAGCGCGTATGACACCGACAAGAAGACGCTCGCCTACAAACTCGGAGAGTCGCTCTCTGGGATGACTGATCACTACCTGCTGATGACCGCGACCCCTCACAAGGGAGACCCGGACAACTTCCGCCTGTTCCTCGAACTGCTCGACCGAGATGTTTACGGCGACATAAAGAGCCTGGACGAAGCGATGCGCCGTCGCGAAGCACCCTTCTACCTTCGAAGAGTCAAAGAAGCTCTTGTTACCTTCCCCGATCCCGACACAGGAAAGGTCAAGATGCTTTTCACAAAGCGGCACGTCCAGACCAGCGAGTTTCAGATAACCGATGATGAGTGGGACTTCTACGACGCGCTGACCCGCTACGTCGAAGACCAGTCCATCAAAGCGGCCAGTGATGATTCAGCTCGTGGCCGTGCCCTTGGCTTTACCATGGCGATGCTCCAGCGACGGTTCGCGTCAAGCGTCTATGCAGTGAGGAGGTCTCTGGAGCGGATGAAGGCAAAGCGGGAGAGGATTCTCGCCGACCCTGAAGGCTATCGCCAGGAGCAAATCACCAAGAAGCTACCCGAAGATTTCGAAGACCTGCCCGAAGACGAGCGGCAGGATGTCATCAGCCAGTTGGAAGGCGTCGTCGCTTCGGTCGATCCCGCCGTGCTCAAAGAAGAGATTTTCCAGCTCACCAAGCTTATCGACTTGGCGCGCGCGTTGGAGGCCCGCGAAGTCGAATCTAAACTAGTCAAGCTTAAAGATGTGATCACCGAGCACGGAGTCTTCGCCGACCCCAAGATGAAGCTCCTAGTCTTCACGGAGCACAAGGATACGCTCGACTACCTTGTCGGCGACGGCAAGGATGGCCGACCTTTCGGCAAGTTGCGCGAATGGGGCCTGACCGTTACTCAGATCCACGGCGGCATGAAGATCGGAGACCGAGACACCCCGGACTCGCGCATCTACGCTGAGCGCGAGTTCAAGGAAGAGTGCCAGGTGCTTGTTGCCACCGAAGCAGCAGGCGAAGGCATCAACCTTCAGTTCTGCTGGTTCATGATCAACTACGACATCCCGTGGAACCCTGTGCGGCTCGAGCAACGCATGGGGCGAATACACCGTTACGGTCAGGAAAAGGATTGCCTCGTCTTCAACTTCGTCTCCACGAACACGCGAGAGGGACGCGTTCTGCACAAGTTGTTCGAGCGCTTGAAAGGCATCGAAGACGATCTGGACCCAAAGCGCACCGGCAAGATATTCAACGTGCTCGGCGATATCTTTCCCGCCAACCAACTTGAACGAATGCTGCGAGAGATGTACGCCCACAACCTCACCGAAGAGGTCATCAAGCACCGCATAGTCGAGCAAGTGGACACTGATCGATTCCGTCGAATCACGTCATCGACGCTTGAGGGTCTCGCCAAACGCCAGTTGAATCTTTCTGCGATTATAGGCAAGTCGGCCGAAGCCAAGGAGAGGCGCTTGGTGCCAGAGGTCATCGAGGATTTCTTTGTCCAGGCTGCGCCGCTCGTTAGTGTTCACCCCAAGGAGATCAGATCAGGCCAGCACGTTTATCGAATCGGGCGTGTCCCTCGTACGCTGTGGCCGACAGGAGAACGCCTTGAGCCGCGCTTCGGCAGGCTCGGGCGCGAATACAGGCAGATCGTCTTCGACAAGAAGCTGCTGACGGACGATGCAACTCTTGAATGGGTGACGCCGGGACATCCACTTTTTGAAGCTGTGCGTGAAGATGCGTTTGACCACGTGCGGCCCGATCTTCGGCGAGGCGCGGTCTTTCTCGACATCAATCGTAATGAACCGGCTCGACTCGATGTATTCTCGGCAGCTATACGCGACGGGCGCGGCAACGTCTTGCATCGGCGCTTGTTCATAGTTGAATCCGATATGAGCGGCCAAATGACAGCCCGCCAGCCGACGATGTTCCTCGATCTTGCTGTAGCTGGTGGCGGCAGCAGCGTGCCAGATGACGATGCGCTCCCCGCTCGTGATCAAGTCGAACGAGCCTTGATCGAACAGGCGCTTGACCCGTTTCTGCACGAGGTCGCTGCTGAGCGCGAGAAAGAAGTCGAGACCATCTCCCGGCATTTGGAGATCAGCCTAAAGGAGCTTATCCACCGGCAGAGCCTTCGAATGGCCGAGTTCGTCGGGCAGCAGCAATCAGGCGACAACAACCCACTCACCGCAGCGAACATCAAGACCACCGAAGACAAGCTGGATGAGCTAAACGGGCGCCTCGAAGGCAGGCGTGAGGAACTGCAGCAGGAGCGCAACTGCGCGATCACGGACATACATCATCAGGGGCGTGCTTGGGTGGTGCCTCATCCCGAACGCACGTCGCCTGGCATAGCGCCGATGGTTCGCGATGAAGAGATCGAGCGAATTGCTGTAGACGTAGCGATAGCCTACGAAGAGGCTCGGGGATGGCAGGTGGCTAGCGTCGAAGCTGAGAATCGCGGATTTGATCTCATCTCACGCAAACCTCATCCTGAAGATCCTCAGACGGCTATTGAAGTGAGATTCATCGAGGTGAAGGGACGGGCAGCTGTAGGCGAGATCGGGCTCACGACCAACGAGTACAAAACCGCCGAGCGATTGAAGAAGGGCTACTGGCTTTATGTGGTCTTCAACTGCTCAACAGAACCGGAGGTGAAGCTTATCTGTGACCCAGCACTACTCGGCTGGGAGCCGGTTGTTAAGGTTGAGCACTACCGCCTCGGCGCGACTGAGATCACGAAGGCAGTGGTGCAGAATCCCGATGAACTTAAGATTTCTATACGCATTGATTGTGACATGTCGGAAACGCGTGGCAGCGAAGTCTGGGACGTTAAGTCAGTCATTGATGAAAGAGACGGTTCGCCGTTGGGTGATATTGGCATTTATGAGTTCAACGCACGCAGTGATTTCGCCAGCTCGTTGATGAATGCAGTGTTGCGAACGCTGAATGAAGAAGCGCAAGTGTTCAATCCCAATCTTCACTACTCCGTGGAGGTAGGAATCTATGAAGGTGGATCGATGCTGGGACAAGCTTCGAGGCGGTTCTCGGGCAAGGACACTCTTAACCCAATCTTTGCGCAAGAGGATTCTAAGACCGACGAGTGATGGCCTTTTACCCCAAACGCCTCATTGAAGTTGACCTACCCATCAAGCGCATCTCCGCGCATTCGCGCCGCGAGAAGAGTATCCGGCACGGGCATATTTCGACCCTTCACATATGGTGGGCGAGGAGGCCGCTTGCTGCATGCCGTGCTGTCATCTGCGCGGCGTTGTGGCCCGATCCTGCTGATGAGCTTTGCCCTGATTCGTTTCGTGATACAGCCAGAGAGTTGATGCTCGAGTGGGCCACTGATCACCTTGGGCTCTTGGGGGAAGAGAGTAGCGCGCGGTTCATACAGATCAGAAGCAACCCGTCGAAACTGGATGACAACGTCGCGTTGCGACAAGCACTGTTGGATTTCATCGCTGACTTCTCCAATTGGGATAACTCAACTGTACGAGAATATCTCGACACCAGCCGCGCGCTCACTCAGACAGCACACGAAGCCCTGGGCGGCGCGCCCGGCACTCGGCCTCTCGTCGTCGACCCGTTTGCCGGGGGAGGCTCGATCCCGCTTGAAGCGCTGCGCGTGGGTGCCGATGCTTTCGCGAGCGACCTCAATCCTATTGCGGTCCTGCTCAACAAGGTCGCACTCGAATACATTCCGAAGTATGGCCAGCGCCTCGCCGATGAAGTCCGCAAATGGGGTGAGTGGATTAGGCACGAAGCTGAGAAGGAACTGGCCGAGTTCTATCCGAAGGACTCAGACGGCGCGACACCCATTGCCTACCTCTGGGCTCGGACGATTCAATGCGAAGGGCCCGGATGTGGTGCGGAAGTACCGCTCATCCGCTCGCTGTGGCTGGCCAAGAAACCCAAGCGCTCCGTGGCGCTGCGCCTCGGGCCGAACGCTAAGGCGAAGTGGGTGGACTTTCAAATCATCGTCAAGGAGCGCGACGGCTGGGTGGAACAAGCCAATCCCAAAACCAAGATCGAAAACCCGAAATTCGACGGCACGGTGAAACGTGGTTCGGCGACGTGTCCGTGCTGCGGCTACACGACGCCGGTGGCGCGGGTGCGCAAACAGTTCAAAACTCGTCGTGGTGGCGCAAATGACGCGCGACTCATGTGTGTCGTCCAAACTTATTCCAACGAACAAGGTCGTTCTTACCGATTGCCGACGAAGCGGGACATTGACGCGATTGGAAGTGCCAGTGTTGAGCTCGACCGTCGAAGAAAGAGTCATAAAGGACCATTCTCTCTCGTGCCGGAAGAGCCTATTTCGCTTAACGAGATACGTCGCATAAGCCCTCCACTTTATGGCATGTCCAATTGGGGTGATTTGTTCAGCGCACGTCAAAATCTCGCGTTGGCTACCATTGCAGATCGAATCAGGACGATCTCGGAGAAGCAGGATGTTGATGACATCGCGGCACCTGTTCAGACTCTCCTCGCATTCGCTCTTGATCGGCAGGCTGACTACAATTCTTCTATTTGCCGTTGGGTAGCTGCAGGTGAATTCATTGGCAACACATTCGGCAGGCAAGCAATTCCGATGGTCTGGGACTTTTGCGAGGTCTCTCCCTTGTCGCTTTCAACAGGCGGCTTTTCTGGTGCGTGCAATTGGATTGTGAATGTACTGGAGCGCGAAGCTAAAAGTGGAAGCGTTGTGGGCCAAATTCAAAACGCATCCGCCGTTGCACACCCAATGCCTTCTGATTCGGCTGATGCGTTCGTCACGGACCCGCCCTACTACGATGCAGTTCCGTATTCTCATCTGGCTGACTTTTTTTATGTGTGGCTGAGGCGGTCTCTTGGAACTACTCATGCCGAATTATTCAATGGCGATGCTACTCCAAAAACGGCTGAAATCGTCGTGGATAGGCCGCACGAGTTAAGCACATCTAGGAAAGGGATTGCCTTTTATGAGAACGAGTTGACGAAAGCATTCGCGGAAGGTCGGCGCGTGCTTCGGCCTGACGGCATCGGCACCATCGTATTCGCCAGCAAGACAACCGCAAGTTGGGAAGCCATTTTGAAAGCCGTCGTGGACGCTGGCTGGATTATTACTGGCTCATGGCCGATTGATACAGAGATGGAAGCACGCATCGCAGCTGCGGGCCAAGCGCGGCTCGCTTCCTCCGTCCATCTCGTCGGCCGCCCGCGCGAGAATCCCGATGGCTCGGTGCGCACGGGCGAAATCGGCGATTGGCGCGACGTGTTACAGGAGTTGCCCCGCCGCATCCACGAATGGATGCCGCGCCTGGCGGAGGAAGGTGTCGTGGGAGCGGACGCAATCTTCGCGTGCCTTGGACCGGCGTTGGAGATCTTCTCTCGTTATTCGCGAGTCGAGAAGGCAAGCGGCGTGCAGATCTTTCTTGAAGAGTATCTTGAACAGGTCTGGGGCGCAGTCGCCAGAGAGGCGATGAACCGGATATTTGAAGACGGGGATGCCACTGGATTCGAGGAGGACGCACGTTTAACCGCGATTTGGTTTTGGGTGATGAAGGCCGCCATGAACGGTAACGGAACGAATGGCTTAGTAGCCAATGGCGAAGAGGGCGAAGGAGACGCCCAAACTGCAGCGAAGAAGACGCCGCAGGGTTTTACCATGGAATACGATGCTGCGCGGAAGCTCGCGCAAGGGCTTGGTGTCGACCTGCAGCGACTGAGTGGGCTTGGCGGAATCGTGCTGATCAAAGGCAGCGTAGTCATGCTAAACAGAGTCGCTGAAAGGGAACGATATCTTCTCGGTGACCAGCTAACTCTCTTCGGTGTATCAAAGGCTCGTGCCAGAAGCAACCTTCGGCACGAATCACCATCTATGGTCAGGCTTAAGTCAGTCGAGCAACGAAGCGACTTGGTCGCTCCCGCGATTATTCAAACGTGTGATCCGTCTGAGCCCTTTCTTCCAGGACTAAGGCCTCCTGACGATCTGAGATCAACCCTCGAACGGTTGGTGGATAACGGTTCAACTGTGCTCGACCGCTTGCATCAGGCAATGCTTCTTTTCGCCAGATCGCAAAGCGCGCTGTTAAGACCCTTTATTGTGGAGACGCATATGGCCATCGACCAGCGGTTCTGGCGATTGGCTCAGGCTCTGTCAGCGCTTTATCCTAGGAACACAGACGAGAAGCGCTGGGTCGATGGCGTCCTAGCAAAGAAGAAAGGCATGGGCTTCTGACCTGAGAGTCCCACTTCGAAACCGCTAGGGGGTTGCACAATGACAAAAATACTCCAGCCCTGGTACAAGGTAATCACACCGCGCGAAGACTTGCGCGAAGGCAAGCCGCTCGATGCATCCGAGTTTGCAGTTCATCTGGATCAAGTGCGTGAGAATCGTGCGCCCAAGGATTACCAGGACCCCAAACGATTCTTTGAACGCACTTACCTGACCAAAGGACTGAGCGAGCTTGCGTCTGAGGTCATCCGGCGTTTATCGGGAGAGAAGACCGAGACATCAGCCGTGTTCAACATGGCTACGCAGTTCGGCGGCGGGAAGACTCACGCGCTGACACTGCTATACCACCTTGCTGAGAACGGCCCGAGCGCAAATGGATGGCCGGGAGTCAAAAGTCTTCTGGCGAGTGCGGGCGTTAACGAAGTGCCCGCCGCCGCAACAGCCACGTTCGTTGGAACAGAGTTTGACTCGCTCACCGGAAGGGGCGGAAATGATGGTACGCCTCTCAGAAAGACACCCTGGGGCGAGATTGCTTTTCAGCTTGGCGGCGAGGAAGGGCTGGCCATCGTAGCCGAGCACGAGAGGCAGATGATCGCGCCGGCCGGCGACGTTATTCGCAAGCTTCTTCCCGACGATAAGCCGACGCTGATCCTCATGGATGAGCTGATGAACTACGCCAGCCGCAATCGTAAGAACGGCCTCGGGGCTCAGCTCTACGATTTTCTTCACAACCTATCCGAGACGGCGCGGGGTCAGCGCAACGTCGTGCTGGCTGTATCGATACCGGCTTCCGAACTTGAAATGACGGCGGAGGATCAATCCGATTACGTACGATTCAAGAAGGTACTCGATCGGTTGGGTAAGGCGGTGATCATGTCAGCCGAGACCGAAACATCAGAGATCATTCGCCGTCGATTGTTTGAGTGGGACGAGCGCGCGATGGATCAGGACGGACGCGTGCTGCTCTCCAAAGAGGCGATTCAGACGTGCAGCGAGTATGCGGACTGGGTAGTCGAGCACAAACAGCAAATGGGGAATTTCCCGGTGGAGAATGCTCGCGCGCAGTTCGAGGCAACGTATCCGTTTCATCCGACTGTGCTGTCGGTTTTCGAACGCAAGTGGCAGCAGCTACCCCGGTTCCAGCGAACACGTGGCGTTCTGCGGCTGCTGGCGTTGTGGGTATCGCGAGCATACAAGGATGGGTGGGAAGGCGCGCATCGCGATCCCCTTGTCGGATTGGGGACCGCTCCGCTCGATGATCCTATGTTTCGAGCGGCCGTGTTCGAGCAGTTGGGCGAATCTCGATTGGAAGGCGCCGTGACGACCGACATCTGTGGGAAGGCAGATGCGAACGCGACAAGACTGGATAAGGAAGCGGTTGACACGATCACGAAGGCGCGGTTGCACCGGAAGGTTGCTACCTCAGTTTTCTTTGAATCGAATGGCGGGCAGGCTCGCGCAGAGGCTACAGCGCCGGAGATTCGGATGGACGTTGCAGAGCCGGGCCTGGACATCGGCAACGTCGAGACTGTGTTGGAGGCGTTGGCGTCATCCTGCTACTTCCTGTCAGTCGAGAAGAATCGCTACCGGTTCAGCCTCTCGCCGAACCTGAACAAAATGCTTGCCGACCGCCGCGCGACCATCAAGCCAGAGAGAATTGACGTGCGCGTGAGAGCGGAGGCACAGAAGGCATTCCCTGCGCGCACCGGACTGGAACGCGCATTCTTTCCCGAGAAGAATAGTCAAATACTCGATCGTCCAATTCTCACTCTGGTTGTCTTGCCTCCTGAGCAGTCGCTGGCTGAAAAGAACACTCTCGGGCTGATCGACAAGATGACGCGCGAATCGGGAAAATCGAATAGAACTTTCAAGAGTGCGCTCATCTGGTGTGTTCCCGAAGCCGCGGCGAACCTTCAAGAGGACGCTCGCAAGGCCCTGGCGTGGGAAGACATCGAAGACGAGGATTCTGAGAAGCTCGACGAGAGTCAGAAGAAGCAGCTCGCGGAGAATCTCAAGAAAGCCGAGCGAGATCTGAAAGAGAGCGTCTGGCGAACGTACAAGAACCTCGCCTTGCTAGGGAAGGACAACAAACTGCGAGTGGTGGACCTCGGGCTCGTTCATTCAAGTGCGGCTGACAATCTGGTGACGTACATCTTGAACCGATTAAGGCAGGACGGCGACTTAGAGGACGGCGTAAGTCCGAACTTCCTTCTCCGCAATTGGCCCGGGATGACGGAATGGAGCACCAAATCGGTGCGCGATGCGTTCTTCGCGTCCCCACTATTCCCTCGCCTGTTGAACGCCGATGCAGTCAAAGACACGATCGCGCGGGGCGTGGCCAGCGGTCACCTCGCATACGTCGGAAAAAGCTCGACGGGAGCCTACGATCCATTCAGCTATGTCTCCGAGATCAGACCCGGCGAAGTGGAAATCTCGGATGAGATGTTCATCGTTTCGAAAGAAACGGCGCTGAGCTACAAGGCGGCGACCGGGCCAACGACCGGTGGCCAACAACCGACTCTGCCTGGCGGTGGAGAACCATACTCGACCGCGAATTCCGGCCAGCAGTCGACCGCGCCAAGAATCCACAACGGAGTGGCAGGCCCCCTCTTCAGCGGGACCGAGCCAACCGGAACAACGGCCGGCGTTCTAAAGTGGAGCGGCGAGGTTACGCCCCAGAAATGGATGAACTTCTACACAAGGGTTCTTTCCGGGTTCGCCGCCGGGAAGGGACTGAAGCTCACGGTGAGTGTCGAGGTTTCGCCCGAGGACGGCGTTTCGACTCAAAAAATCGAAGAGACGAAAGTTGCGCTACGAGAACTCGGCCTCAAGGACGACGTTCAGGTGGAATAAGGTGTCAAAACGTGGCGACACACTTTTGCAGGAGTTAATCTCGCGCTCGCGGCACCGCATCGTCACTGCAGTTCCTATCTGGCTGTTCGCCCCTTACAGAGAGTCTTACCGTCGAGATTCGGCGGCCTTTCCACATGAGGCTCAAGCAGGATTGCGTTCGAGCACGCTTGATGGCTACAGATAAACTCGAGCCCTCGCCGCGCGCTTCCTGTACTGCGTACGCCGCTGGCAACTCAGGGAACGTGGCGCTTACTCTGTAGCTTTTCATGATAGTCCCTCTCCAATCTTCAAAGTCTCAATCGTCGACATGCGAGATGTGTTCGACGACGATTGCTACTAACCACGGAAGCAGCTCGCTTGGCAGTGAACAGCGCGTATTTGTATCCGGTTGACTTCGCCTTCTCGCTTTCGGACATAAGTTGGTTTGCTGTAGCTTCGACAGACCAGCCTCGATCTATAGAGATGAGGCAGAAGTTGAAGTCTGCCGCGCTGCGGTCTTTGCCTTCGTGATTCTTCGCGCGCGAACTGTCGGCCAGGCAGCGCGCGTAGCTGGGCCACATCAGCAAGCGATGTCTGTGGCGATGCGTTGGAGCATGGCGCGGCGTGCAGGGAGTATGATCCTCGGGTGCGATCATGCCAGCGTGATCAAGCTCGCCGATTGTGACGGTGTGCAGGGGCGCAACGGAGTGAAGCCACGCGCGCGGATAGTTGGGCGCGTATTTTGATTTGAAGTTGTATGAACCAGCGAGACTAGTCGCCCCGCTCGCATTGAGGTCGGCTCCTGCCCTTTCTTTAACTCTGCGGATTGTCTCGGGACTGGCGTCAGTGACCGCAATCCAAGCTTGAAAATTTCTGGACTCGTCTCCAGTACGAGAGAACCCGCGCACTCGATCAAGCTGAGAAGCGCTCAGATCATCAAGCTGTATGAGCGACAGCGTGCGTGCAGCGATCGGTCGTACGATCACGTTCAGTCGCTTCTCGCAGAAGGTGAATAACAAACCTGGCAATTCACTGCGCAATGTTTCAGCGGACCTTTGCCTAAAGGCTACCTTGAGTCCAGTGTCGTCGGTGAACGTTAGAGAGAAACATTGGACAGCAAGGCCTTGAAAGAGATCGAGCATTACTGAGGCCTCGGCTACTTCGGAAGATGGCTGCCATCTTCTGCCAGCGGTGATGCTCCGGTTCTGCAACTATGTCGCTCATGATTCTTACTCCGATCCAGCCTTACTCGTCGGCTCAATCTCAGCGACGCGCGGCTTAGCGCATCGTGGAGTTGTTTCGCGTTCTTTGCCGCCGTGAGGCTCGCGGGTCCGTTTCGGCTCTGACCGCAACACGTTCTCATAATTGTCGGCGGGAAAGTATGCAGTGTGACGGGAGTGGGTCGGCTACTGATGTGCGATTCGCTTTTCTAACACGACTGTATGAGCGAAAGCGTGCGTGACGCAATCGGCCCGTACGATCACGTTCAGTCGCTTCTTGCAGGAGGTGAACAACAAACACGGCAATTCATTGCGCAATGATTCAACGGAGGGGATTGCTGTCTGCTTATCGACACTTGCGAAAAACTGGCCTTTCATCCGCGTCCTTGTCGACTTGCACCGCATCTTCTATCTTGCGGTGACCAATGACTAGGAGATACAGTCCCTGCTTGTCGTCATAAACCGTAAAAGACATCCGAACATTCGGCGCCACATCTGCCGAAAACGCGGCCTTCAGTGATGGATCGGTCGTTATATATTTGTATTGGGGAAGAAGACCGCCAAGGATGGGATTGTCGCCACGAATCTTTTTTGAACCCAGCTTGAGCATCAGCGCATCGGCAGCAATGGTTGCTTGATACGCCGACAATTTCCTGCAATCTACGGAATAGGTACCGCCATATTTGCTAACCATTTCTTCGAGCGAAAGTATCTGCTCAGAGCTGGGCACAAGCTGAATCGCCGACGCCCACTTGTTTCCTTCATTAGGTGGAGGCGCAGAGGTGCGCCGAGCATCATTGCTTCCCTCCGAAGGTGCCTCGCGTGGAGCGGAGAGCTTGCTGGTGACGTAGTCCTGCGGCCCCATCATGACGATGTCACTCGCAGCGTTGACCTGCAGGTAGATATCGCGGTCGCGCCTCAGGATTCCCTTCGCATTAAGCTTCCCGAAGAAAGTGATGTAGCTCCCCTCAGGTTCTGTCCAAATGTTCGTCTTTACCGTCGTGAAGCCATCCTTACGGATGGAAACCACCGTCGTCGCTCCCTTATCGACGCTGATGCCGCAGAAAGTCCGCGTTCCAGTGAAGGGCAACCGGCCCTGCGCACGCAAGGTGACTGATATGACAAACATGACAACAACAGCCATTAGAGCTACATTCACGGTCTGGCGTGGGAAATGCGATTGTCGACGAACCAATATTTTTAACCTCATTCTATTCGAACCTCCCAAACTAATCTTGAAGACCCAATACTACTGGGAATTATGCCGTTGACAGAACCACCGTCATTCATCGCGCCACTGGGCGTGCTAAGCGTGCATCGAGCCGCCGGGTTCGCGATAAACAGCAAAGACGCAAGAGAGAGAAAAGTGCTACTGAGTCTTCAAAACGGCAACCAACCGAAGCCCGTACATGCTCTTGCCGCCGTTTCCGGGGGAATCACAGCGGTCGTGAAACACCGAACTTGAGCTTAAGGCATTGGAGTTGTACGACCCCCCGCGCAGCATACGGTATGGGTGCTTTCCACTCACCCATGCTGTGCCGTCGGTTGGTGCACCAACATAGTCTCCATGATAATCGTCTTGGCACCACTCCCACACATTGCCCGACATGTCATAGAGGCCAAAGGCATTTGGCTGTTTGCCGCCAACGGCGTGTGTCTTTTGTCCCGAATTAGCTTCATACCAACCGATGTCATTCAAATCCACGGAGTAATAATCCCTCGTCGTTCCAGCGCGGCAAGCGTACTCCCATTCGGCTTCGCTGGGCAGCCGGTACTTGCAGCCATCATTGGCCTCGTTCAAGTTGTTTATGAAATCTTGGGTGGCATTCCACGAGACTTGCTCCACCGGACAGTCACGCCCACAGTTTTTGAAGTAGCTGGGATTGCTGCCCATCATCGCCTGCCACTGTGCTTGCGTAACTTCGTATTTGCCCATGTAGAACCCCTGGCTGATCTTCACTTCATGCACCGGCTTCTCATGGTCATCACTATTCGAGCCCATCCTGAACCGGCCCGGAGGGATATAAACCATTTCGATTCCGTCTTGACTCTTGAAGCTCTTCGGTAGCGCCGCTGTCGTCGCAGCCGCCGGCTCACTCGCCTTATCGCCACCGCTATTCGATGGCTTTGTATTAGTCGGTCGAGAATCGACGGGCTGCGTGTTCTTCGCCGTGTCGAGTTGCCTGATCTTCGCACGCGCGATGGCCGTGTAGGCGCCATTGGGATAAGCCTTGAGGTAATCTTTGTAGTCCTGCGGATCGTTGCTGCTGCGAATCGTCTCCCAGTACTCGCGCTCCACGGCCTCTAGATCTATCTTGGTTTCGTTCGCAGCCGCGCTCGGTGGCAGTCCCGCGTTGTTCTTTTGTGGCGCGCTGAAATAAAACGCGCCTACCAGCGACGAAGCTTCCCAAGGCACCTGTTTATTCCCCGTCTGCTTCATGACCTCCGCGCGCACGCGCATGAACATCTCGGTCGCACTCAAGCCGGGGACCCGCATCTGCTTCAACAACTCAGCAGTATAGAGCCCGTTCTGCCCGGTGCCATCGGAAGCCACACGACCGGGCGCGGTCGCGTATGCAATCAGAGTCCCGGTCGGCGCGTCCACTTGCGCGAGGCCGGTGCTCGCCGAGCGAAAACTGCGCGCAAAGGGATTGTTGCGACACGCGTCGAGAATAAAGATATTCAAACCGTTCTGTGCATCGTCCATAAAGTTCAGTAAAAGATTCGCGTCAACGCTGGAATCCTCAAGTTCCGCCTCGCTCTGAATGTCGGCGTCAACCGGAATCAGGTAGTTCCGCCCCTTCGATTGGACGCCGTGCCCGGCGTAGTAGAACAATCCCGCACCACCCGCCTTCAGCGCTTGCCCAAAGTCGCGAATCAGACCCTTCATCTCTCGCTGGCTGACGTTGATTCCGCTGGCGACATCAAAGCCCAACTCTTTCAGTGTCACGACCATGTCGCGGGCATCATTCGGCGGGTTCTTCAATGGCGGCGCGTTGGTGTATGCGCCGTTGCCGATCACTAGCGCGATACGGCGCTCGGTGCTGCGCCGCATGGTCTCGCGTCTTAGTCCCCGGTTGTCTTGCGGGGCATGAGCCGTTGAGCGAGGCGCAGGCGCTCCAAGCAAAGCCAACGCGACCAGCGCCAGCAACGCTCCAGGCTCCCACCAAAGAGATTTGTCAGACGATCGTACTTTCATTTGTCACTCTTTTCTGTAGCTGTACTTCGACGTTCTTTCCGGCACTAAGTCAAGTAGGCTGCTTCTTCATTTGGGCCTCGCCTTTTCTCGAATGTCGCGGCCTAATGGGGTTGGGTGGCCTTCGACGTTACGGCTCGGTAGAGCGCTTCTCGCGGAGGGATTCAGTTGCTAGAGTTGTCTTCGCTGCGCCTCTACTGTTCTTCTGCCCATACTGCGGTACCGTAAGCGAGCACCGTCACGATTGAGACCTGATCGGTGCTGTTATAGCAAAAGCCAATGACGGCATTCGCGCCTAATTGGGCCGCATGCTGTAGCATAATGAAGAGTGCTTCGCCATGGGCCTGCTCATTTAGCTCGACCACCGTTTGAACACTACCGCCGCCGCCCCCCAATGCCTGCCCAACTGCGGCAAAGCCACCAGTAATGCCAGTGCTACGCACTGACAACCCACGAACGATCCCGTGAGAACGGGCAATCTCAAAGCCTGGCAGTACTAGAGCACTAGTGACCATAGCGGGATGCAGTGGCCAGCCTGGCGCGGGAGGCAGTTGTGTTGGGTGCAGTGGGTTAGGAGCTTGGGAAGATGGCGAGGCCTTGTCATCCGGTTGAGCGGTTCGTGCGTCGCTGCTAGATTCTCCACTGCCTGCGTGCTCGTCGTTCATCTTACCACCTCCGTATCTGCCATGAGTACGCGAGTGTAAGAGGTTCAGATTTGTAAAGCAAGAAAGCACTTCATCAAGATTTTTTACGTGAGGCAAGAGGAAAAGCTTCGAGGTCGGTGTCCGACTTAGACTCGGTGGTCGATTTCTCCGTCACCGTCAATGCAGATTTAGCCCGCACTCTAGAGAGTGAGCTCCGACAGGCGCTCGAAGAACTGTGGCTTCAACGTGAGATCACAATCACCTAGTTCTGATAGCCAACGCACGCCGACCTCGCCCCGTAGCCATGGTTTCAAAGGGAGTCGGACGCGGAAATAATAACTAGTTATGTGATGCAAACCATTGTTGGAGTGGGGTCATCAACTCCTGCGCATAATCCATCACTTCCTTCTCGGCACTGGCGACGCTGTTGTTGTCGGCCGAAAGAAAGCTTGGGATTTGATGAAGCATCACCTCAAGCATACCGGATTCGAGGAAGAGTTCGCGGAATAGATATAACTGCGAAACGCGCGTGATCGTGTTCCCAGAAATGACATACATGCGTCGGACCATATCCAGGAGAGCGTCGACCTGAGCCTTGAACGGCTGAGTGTTTCGGTCCCTAAGGGTTAGGCTATCGTCCGTGCGATCGTAATCGGGTATCTGATGAACAGCCGAGTTGCGCATCCACCCTGCATCAGGCTCAACAAGACCGGGATAGTTCGAGAGTCGTTTGTATGCTGCCTTGACTAATTCTCCGAAGTCCGGCGGTGTGCCTGGATGCTCTCCCTGTACGAGGTACGACAGCTGCCACACCGTGATCACGTAAGGCTTGTATAGGTACTCCGCAGTGGCAGCCAAGGCGTGGAGAGTTGTCGTGGCACGTGCTTCGCCGGCCTCTGTCTCGGCCTTCTGAAGAAGCTCACCTGAGTAACACAGGCCAGGAAGTGCAGCCTCGGGGTCGCCGTGTCGAAGCGGAACAATGAGTGAGACGAAGGGAATACGCTCGTCTGCCTTGTGCATCAATTTGAGCAGTAGCGAATACCGAGCGTCCGCAGCCGCCTCCGCCTTTACCATACCCGCAAGGTGATGAGCGAAACGCTTAGCTTCAACCTTCAAATCGACGGCATTCATCGTCGAGGCTACCAAGTCTGTGATCTGAGGCTGAGTTAGACTGGCGGTGTTCGCCAAGGCATTGAAGTCATCCCTGATGTCTCCCATGAGCGTTCGGGGACTCTTTCCGTCAAAGGTTTCAACCCGACCAACCATCCGTTCGACAGTGCTTGGCAAATTCGGAATCAGCCCGAACAGCATTTGAACGCATCTCTCCTCATTCTCGCTAGGGTTGCCGATTGCGCTAGATAGTCTATTCATTGTTGAGGGCTCCGTACGAACCGCCTCGCCTCTCGTTTATTCCTAAATGTGACATGCTTGAGTATAAGCCAAGAGTGAACGCAGCTGCTATTGAGCCAGTGCACATTCGCGTTATCAGGCAAGCCCGGTATTTCTACGAGGGGTTCTTCGAAACGGTCCGGCCAGTAATTCCGACTATGAGCTCTCGGTGGCCGACCGGTCGGCATTCGGCGAATTCGTAGGAGATTGGGATTCGCTCTCAATCTGTTCGACCCTCACAAAGAGTTTCACCGTCGAGATTCGGCGTCCCTTGACGTGACGGTCACGCAGGATCGCATCAAGCGCGCGCCTGATTCCCACTGATAGACTTGAACCCTCGCCGCGCGCTTCCTGTACTGCGTGAGCCGCTGGCAACTCTGGGAATGTGGCGGTTACTCTGTAGCTTTTCATTTTGATAGTCCTCTCCAAAGCGGTTGAATTGTAGCGCGAGAGGCGCGCACCGACCTCAGCAACGATTGCTACACACGACGGACGCGGCTCGCTTGGCTGTGAACAGCGCATAGTTGTATCCGGTTGACTTCGCCTTCTCGCTTTCAGCCATAAGTTGGTTTGCGGTAGCTTCAACGGACCAGCCTCGATCTATAGAGATGAGGCAGAAGTTGAAATCTGCCGCGCTGCGGTCTTTGCCCTCATGATTTCTTGCGCCGGGCGCGTCAGCCAGACAGCGCGCGTAGCTGGGCCACACCAGCAAGCGATGTCCGCGCCGATAAGTGGGAGCATGGCGCCGCGCGCCCGGCGCGTGCTCCTCGGGTGCGATCACGCCAGCGCGATCAAGCTCGCCGACTGTGACGGCGTGCAGGGGCGCAATGGAGTGAAGCCGTACGCGCGGATAGTTGGGTGCGTATTTTGATTTGAAGTTGTATGAACCAGCGAGCCTGGTCGCCCCGCTCGCGTTGAGGTCGGCTCCTGCTGCCTTCTTAACTCTGCGGATTGTCTCGAGATTGGCGTCAGTGACTGCTAGCCAAGCTTGAAAGTTTTCTGGACTTGTCTCCAGTACGAGAAAAGAAAACTGGCGCACTCGATCAAGCTGAGAAGCGCTCAAATCATCAAGCTGTATGAGTGATAGGCTGCCTGCTGCAATCGGCCGCACAATCACATTCAGCCGCTTTTCGTTGGATGTGAATAATAAAGACGTCAACTCACTGCGAAGTGATTCAACGGACCTATTCCGTTTGAAAGCTACCTTGCGTCCAGTATCGTCCGTGAACGTGAGAGAGACCGATTGGACACCAAGGCCTTGAAAGAGATCGAGCATTACTGAGGCCTCGGCTACTTCAGATGAGGGCTGCCATCTTCGGCCAGCGTGGTTGTGCTCCAGTTCGGCAACTGTGTCGCTCATGATTCTTCCTCCCAGCCGCACTACTCCCCGGCTCAATCTCAGCGCCGCGTACCCTAGCGCGTCGCTGAGTCAGTTCGAGTTCTGTGGCCGGCGTGAGCCCCGCGGGTCCGCGTACGCTAGAAGCGGACCCGCGAAAAATTTGGGCCAGAGCCGAGCGCTGTGCCCGGCACTGGCCCACGGATTGCCGCTCATCAGAACGCTATGTCATCCTCACTGGTCACTTCCGCTGCGGCGGTTGCGGCTGTGGCTTTCTCGGCTGAGGAAGACAGGAATTTGATGTCAGAGGCTCTGACTTCCAGGTTGACGCGGGCTGCGCCTTCTCGATCGGTCCACTGATTCAGGGTCAGCGGACCTTCGAGCCAAACGTGGCTGCCTTTTGACAGGTACTCGTTAGCAACCTCGGCACGGCGTCCGAAAAGTGCGACTTGAAACCATGTGGTGGTTTCTTGAAGCTCACCGGATTTGTCCTTGCGCCTCTCGGTCGTGGCGACTGAGAAGTTGCAAACGGAGGTGCCTTCCGGCGTGTAGCGAAGTTCCGGGGCTCTGCCCAGATAACCTACGACTGTGATTTTGTTAAAGCTAGACATGCTGTTGTTCTCCTTTGTTTGTTGAGGTGAAGCGCAGGCGTGAAGGCCTGGCAGTTGAGCGTCGAGTAGTTCAGCGAGTGCGTTTATGCAGGCCGCAGCCTCGGCGCGTGAGAGTTCTTCGGGCGCGCACCCGAAGCGTGATCTAACAAACTGTTCGCAGTCTCGACCTCTGGCGCGGGCTATTGCGCGAAGGGTTATTAGTTGTTCCTGAGCTAACCCTTGCTCTTGCCCTGCGGCGTCGGGTGAAGAAACAAAAGCGGTTGAATGGGTAGAATGGTCGTGATACGTTGACATTGGTCGAAACTCTTTTCTCCCCTTTCAATGGGGCGGAAAGTCGGGGCTGGGTGCTCGCAACACCCAGCCTTAGTTGTGCAAGGGTCATGCCAACGGCTGATTGGCGTTTGATTGCGTCTGCTCAGCCTGATGATTGATGCCAGCCTTAAGAATGCGGTCGGCTGCTCCGAAGATTTTCTGCGCCGACTTCTCCGGGATCACATCGCCCTCAAGCCAGTTTTGAATGTAGCCTCGGCAGTATTCAGAGCATGCCAATCCAAGCGATTCACAAACCAGAAGCGCGACTGCTTCGGCCTCGACTTCTCGCAAGCTCCTGGGCGTCTGTTCAGAGTCGCTGATGTCGGATTCTGCCGTGTGCAGCAAAACAACGTGGGCGACTTCGTGAAACAGGGTTTTGTGAGGCAGTTCAGCAAGCGGCGATATAGCAACCTGGGATTTCTTCGCGTATCCCTGAACGTTGCCGTTCGTGTGTGTGAACGGAATCTCCTCGATGCCAAGCGCAGCAAGGGCGCGTTCTTTGTTCCATTCTGGAATTTCGGGCATTTGTACCGGCTCACCATCGGTCTGGGCCAACACAAACCATCGCGGCTTCCAGACGAAAGCGGTTATATAAAGTTCGTCTTCGCCTGTGTCTCCGTTGGTCTTCTTGCGAGTAAGAGGCATGCAAAGCCAGATAGCCTTTTCGCCTTTGCGTACGTGTCGGCCTTTGTCGAGCCATCCTTTATATGTATCAATCGGGCCTGGCTCGATTCCGTGACGGTGGCATTGCAAGAGTGCGCCAAGTTGATTGCCTAGGCTGTAGCCGTGAAAAGCCGAGTAAGCTTTAAGGATCAAACCGGGTTGAGTGACGGCTTGCGTTAACAAGTCGCTCCATTTCTGCTGATTGGTTGCTTCAAGATTCATGTCGTACCTCCAAAGGGTTTTGTGGAATTAAAAAACTAGTAACAAACCCGATAGAGGCCATGTGTAGCGGAGACAAATTCAGGTCACAGGGGTCGGTCCGCAGTTAGGCAGTGAAATACGAAAAATACGCGAAGCGACAAACAAGCGCTGCCGTTGGGCCGACTCGTCTTGCCCCTTTACCTTAATTTGTCGGAGAGGAGAATGAGCCGGGGAGGGTTTAGTTCGGAGCAGGATTGTCGAGATGGATGTTCGCCGAAAGGCGCATATTAATAATAATGATGGGCGGGTGGGTGGGCTACCGCCGTGTCTGAGCTGTGCTATGAACGGCGGGTATTAAATAATGATGGGGACGGGGCAGGTGGAATGCTGTCACGTATTCCGATGAGCCAAATGAACCATTTATGAGCCATTTGTTGACTCCGCAGCTCACGAGCCATTTGAGCCATTGATGAGCCGTTTCTTTCCGAACTGGTAGTGAGCGCCCCTACCGCTACCTTTCGGCGAGATCAGTCCCTTCTTCACAAGGTCTTCAAGATCCCGCTTTGCAGTGGGGCGTGTTGCGCCGGTTACAGTTTGGTATTGGCTATTCGTTATCTGACTCTGCTGCCGAATGACTGGAAGGGCTTTGATCTGCCGGTCGTTAAGATCGAGTTCCGCGATGACTTTAGCCGTCAGCCAATCACGCCAGAGAGTAACGATGAACGATCCCGCACGCAGCTCAAAATCCGGTTCAGGCAACCCTGCCTCGCGACAAAGCTCGATCATGCGCTGCGTACCCGACCCTGCCTTCTCAATATAGCGAGTGAGGTAGAGAGACTCAGCAATCAGCGGATTGTTGGGCACCGATGGGTGATCATCATGCAGATCGTCGAGCGTCAGTGTGCCGGGGAGCGCACCAGGATTCCAGACTTCGAGACGGTCGGCGAACAAGCGCACCTCGACGGAAGCGTTGCTGTTGTAATCTCGGTGGGCGATCGCATTGACGATGGCTTCGCCAACAGCGTCCGGCGGCAGTTCGTAGGCTGCCGGCGCGGTTATGCTGTCCGCGCGAGTGCCGACCGGGCGATTGATCTTACCGAGCACGAAATCGCGTGCTTGATCGGCTTGCTCGAAGACATCGCCGCCGTACACCTGCAAGGAAGCAAAGGGCCTCCGATATTCAGTGCCGTGACAGTGTATGCACTTGGTCTCGGCCGGGCGATGAAAGCGTTGAGGGTTTGATCCGAACAGCATTATCGCGGCGTTGGTCGGCTTGCCGTTGTCCAGCAGATTGAGATGAGTGAGCAGAGCCTTCGTTTCGGTCTTAGCTTTCAGGGGGAAGCCTCGCTCGCGGCTCGCGGTTTCAAGAAACCAGTTGATGCGTTTTCGAGACAGATTCGCGAGCGTGGCGCCGTCACAGGCCGAGGTATCGAACGGCGGGACACGTAACGCTCCTATGCTGTCCAAATACTCAACGAGGCTCGCATAGACTTCTGCGGTCAAGGCGCTGCTGTCATTGACGCGGCGGCGGATTAGTTCGCCGCTAGCCTTGCTGATCAATTGCCGCATTTTCGGCGCGCGCCTTTTCTCGTCGGAACCCCAGACATACACGAGGCGAGTCTTCCGATGGCGGGTCGCATGGTTGAATTCGTGTTCGGTCGGGGAGACGCCGTTCTCATCTTCGTAGCCGTAGTCATAACCGAAGATACCGAGGTAGATATCGCAACGCTCGACTTCGCTTAGATAGACGTGATCGGCGCGTTGATCCTTCGCGTGGAGCTCCTCAAAAAGAAACACGTCGGCAACAAAGCGTTGCAGCACCGCGTCGCCGAGAAGAAACGCCTTCAAGTCCGGGCGAAGCTGCGCGAATTCTTTCTGCACGCTGCTGATGAAGATTCGAAGTCGAGTTGCTGGCATAGTAATCAGTAATGTTCGCTGACAACCGGCCTCATCATTTTGTTCAACTCCGCCGTCAGTCTTGCTTCCTGGTATCGAGAGCTTGGCGTGGCCGGTTGGTCCTCGTCAAGTATTTGATTCAAGTATGGGCGTTGATAAGGGAGTGATACTTGTTCGTGTACGTCGCCCGTCTGCCGCTGTCAGTCTTAGATCACAACCCCGACAGCCCCACCTACGATATGCCGTTTCCCTTCTTTGACAACTCCGCTTCAATTGCGGCGCAGGTGACATTGTGATATTTCGCAGCGAACTGGACCGCCTCTGCTAGACCTATCCCATTAGAAAGCTGGCTAAGTGCAAGTTGCACCGCAAACCGCAACGCGTCGTTGCCACGTCTGCCAGAATGAGTGTTGCTGCCTCTATTCGTCGTTCTGTTTCTCATAATCACTTCCCGCCAATTGAAGCCTTCTGGCTAGTGCGCGAGGGCTGCTGTATCGGTTGTTGTTCGGTGAGACCTAGTAGCGCCAGTTGGGCTGGCTCAGGAATGGAAGGGAGCCGCTTGATCTCATCTAGTGCGAGAGGTGCTCCCTTCCAGCGGCGTACTGTTTCGGGAGAGAGTGCAAGAAAGAATGTAGAGCCTTCTTCTCTACGCCTGTTTATCGGTACTGCCCACAGAGTGCAAACGCTCGAATCGACCGCATAGTAGAGATAGTAGTAGTTGGCCATCGAGAGACTACGCCCGTCGTCGCCGAAGTTTGGTGTGCGCGTGTGTCGCCAGACGCGCGCTTCGAGTTCAACAAAGCTTTGAGGGAATTTGCCCGCCTGATGATGGTAGGTTCTGAGCGCTTTGACTATTTGGTCAACAGCCGGTCGCGGTAGCATCGCTTTCTCCCTTTGAGAAGCGCTCCAGAGAGAATAGAGATAGGAGCCGACAACGGCGACGATGGAAAACCCCAGGATGAGATAGGTGAACCGAAAGCCTGATTTTCCTTCTGGTGACGGCATAGTCATTCTCTCATCAGACTTTGACTTCGGGTTCTTGTGAGGTCGGTTGCGCTGGCCGTGGCGCTGCCCGCCGCGAAAGAGTCGGCGATGACTCTTTGTTCGTGATGGCGTGATGCGAATTATTCGAAGGATTAGCGGTTACAGAAGGATTTGTCACGCCAGTTTGCTGTTCGCTGCCGGCCCTCTTTACGGTCTGAGCGTTCTTGAGATTAATGATACGTGGTACGCCCTTGTAGTCGGGGCGAGATAACGCTTCGGGTGAGGTTTGTATGAACGGAGGATAAGAGAATTTTATAGGAGGAGCCGTATCGATGATCGCGACAGCCTGCTTGTGTCGAACGAGCTGGCGTAGTTCAGCGGCATCAACAAGATCACGTCTGGTTTCAGCAAGGCGCTCAGCGTCATTCTGGGTGCCGACTGCGTCGATGGTCGTTTGTTGAAGCACAGTAGTCCTGCCGACTCTTGTAGCAGCGAATTCAGTAGTGCGCTGATCCAAGCCCGGCAAGAAAATCATCGTGTTGATGGAGCCCAAAACTGCGTCCGCGCCATCGCGTCCGTAATGAGCGTAGACCTGTCCGAGGTTTTGATACGCGAGAACGAGGCCGACTTTTCGGCCGCGCCCGACACCTAGCATCTCCTTAAGACCGTGAATCGGGATGTTGCCGGCCTCATCGAAGACGAAGAGAGCGGGCACAGTATCGGACGTAACAGGTAAGGTCCTGAGCACAGTCATCGCGAGGCCAAAGAAAGTGGTGAGAAACGAGGCGTAGCGATCGGCGTCGCCCTCCGGAATGACCACGTAGATAGCAGTGCTCGGGTTGCGGAGCATCTTGAGATCAATGGCCGCTCGAGGAATGGAACCAGGGTCGGCGAGACTAGTAGTGACCACCTTCACATTAGGAGTGGTAAAGGCCTGGCACTTGGAAATGACGCCAGTCAGTATGGAGCCTTGAAGATCGCGCTTGGCTTTGGTGAAGGCTCCCCAGTAGACCTCGACTTGAGGGTCAGGAGAGTTGATCATCTCAGTGGTGAGAGGCGACTCCAATTCGCCTTCAGCCGGATCGATAGACCGCAGAGAAATGAATTCGTTGATCATGGCCGGTGTGGGATCGTCGATGATCTGAGGCAAGTGTAGAAGGATTGCGGCAAGAGCGGCGATTTCAGAGTTGCGCCAGAAGTCTTCAGTATCAGTTCCTTTCTTTGTTGGGCTGAAGCCGATGATGATAGAAGCAATCTGATGAGCGAGCTCGGCATTGCCTTTACATTGAGGTAGGAAATTCCAACTGTCAGATCGACTGGGGTCCATGAGGTCGAGCCGATAGACGTGTTGATACAGAGATGCCGTCTCTTCGAAGAGTTCGCCCTTGGGATCAAGAACAATTGTCGAGCCGGAGCTAGCCCAATTGCGCAGGAAAGTCATCAAGAAGGTTTTGGACTTGCCGGAGCCCGGAGGACCGAACATGGCGAGATGTCGCATGGTGTGAGAAGCCGGAAGCACGAGCTGATGCCCAGTGTGGAGTACGCCGATGCGAAGGTCACCCGGTTTGGGAGTAGCGGTGAAATCCTGAGCGAATCCCTCAGCCTTGAGCCACGGGGTGTCCGCCCACATCGCGGAGCCGTGAGTAACGCGCTGCTTGAAGCGGTAGTAAGGGAGCACCAACTGCAGAGCGTCCATTGATCCGACAAAGACAGCCACGACCATGCCGATGACGAAGATCAACCGAACCTCGAAATCTACGCTGAGGTTATTGGCTGTAATCCAGAGAAGGTAAGCGGAAAGCAAACCACAAAGAACGAGGCCCAGCATACCGGCGCCGGTGGTAAGGCAACGCAGGGCCGCGTGATAAGCCGTAAGATGAGGCGCGTCCATTGGACGTGGTATGCCGTGCACGGCGTCATATTGTTCAATGTAGTGTAGTAGCGACACGTGAGGCGCATCCCTCCCTTAGGACCGGCTTACCGAGGCCGCCTCGCAGCGAGCCAGGCGCGCAGTTGCTTCTGTTGTTCTTGCGGCGTATCCGCTTGATTGATCGGCTGATCGATCCAGCCGGCGCGCACACAGTCGGAGATGGAAGCGAACGGGCTTGGCAGAGCGATGTCACCAAGTCGATCAGTGATAAAGACAGATTCACGCTCGCCGTCAGGACCGGAGCCAGGAATGCGAACCATCAGGGCGGGTCCATCCTCGCGCGAATGAGGTATATCGATCACCTCAATCGCCAACGGGTCTGATCTGAAGCGAACTAGTTTGGTTGAGAAAGGCGAGAGGAGCATGGCGCGGCCATCGACAGTGACGCCTGGAGGCAACAACCCGGCTGATCGTACACCTGCTATGACAGAATCAGCGCTTCGAGGATAGCGGCGGTTGACTTGTTCTCCGGCAACATAAAGACCCGCAGCGAGTGCGACCGCTGAAGCTTCGCGAAGCCGCACGGCGGTGCGATAGACCTCACCATCGTCGGGCAGGTTTGGCGCGCCATTGGCGGCGCGGGAGTTGGAAGAGTCGTCGTTCTGTGCGCGCTCGATGGAGACGGTCGGATCGACGGACGGTACGTTTCGAGGCGCTAGGTATTTGGCGAGCATGACCATGAGAAGCAATGCGGCTGCGGCTGTGAGTAATGTCCGTTTTTGCGCAGGCGCAAGAGCCGCAATCTGAGTCTTCTTCATGCGGTTTCCTCGAGTATCGAAATGCTTTCGGCGCAAGCCGATTCGACCCAACGATCGATGTCTGGGTGCGGAGAACGAATCGCCTGCAAAAGGCGTGCGACACCCTTCTCAAGATTCGAGCGGTCCCTCACTCTCTTCCCAAGGAAACAGAGATGCTCTTCGAGGAGTTCAGGGGACCAGGTAATTGACCCGTCGTTTGAAAGTGAAGTCAGAAGGTCAATGCTTTCTCTCAAGCCCGGCTTGTCTGTGACTCCACCGATGCCGCGAATGCAGTTGATGATCTTCACGACACTGCCCAACAACTGAGGGGACGCGGCAGGAACGCGCGCGCGGAGAATGCGAACCTCCTCGCGCGGTGTCGGTGGTTCGAGCCAACTGTAGAGACAACGCGAGCGTAGGGGCGGTGAAAGGTCGTGGCGGATGTCGTTGGAGAGAAGAATCACGACAGGCCACTTGCCGTTGTCGCGTATGCCGATATCGCCGAAGCGCGGCACGTGCGCCCATCCGCGACCGAGAAGTTGGAGCAACATATCCTCAATGTGTTCTTGGAGCTTGTCGGCCTCATCGATGATCAGTATCGGAGTGATGTCGCAGCGGGCTGCGAGATCGAACGCACCCAACGCTTCGCCGAGAACGAGATATTCTCTTGACCACTGCTCTGCCCGTGCGACGCTTAGAGATTTGCCGGATGATGTAGCCTGGCGGACCCATTGATTTTGCCCTTCACGATCCCAAGTGTAGAGCACGTCATCGAGAGTGAGTCCCTGCATCCCTTGCAAGTAGAAACATGGGAGATTGCAGGCTTTCGCTAGAGCTTCGCCAAGGGCGGTCTTACCGCCTCCTCGTGGGCCTTCGATGAGCCATGGCTTACCGCTGCGCAACACGTGCTTAAGGTCGATGAGCATTCGCCGCTGAATTACGTAGCCGGTCTGGGCGAGAAGATCGGCGAGGGCGTGAGGTCCATCGGAGTCGACGAGTAATCGAGGATCTATCGTCGGCAGGTTTGGATTGTGAGGGATCATCGCCTTCTCGTTCGAAGCTATTCTCTATCGGGCTGTCGCACTGAAGACTCTGCGAGGACGCTTTCGGCGATGCGGCGCATCTGAGGCGACATGCGCGGCAATGCTTCACGGATGCGTGTCGTGTCCCCTGAAGTGAAGAGCTGCGCGAGTTCTTCCTGGGTCAGAGCGCTTGATGAGTTAGCGTCGGCGGCAGTGATGTCTGAGGACTGAGCGAGGCGGTCGGGTTCAGCATCGACGCCTTTCACATCAGCGGGGAGCGTACTGACCATGACAAATCCAGCCGTGCCCGCCGGGACCTCGACAAAACCGCGCGCCTGATTGAGGAGAGATGAATCGACCTCATAGCTGACCGGACTGATAGTGCGTGAACCGACATCGGTGATGATGACGGGCTGGCCGCCGATGCGGCTTCCGGCAATAGCGCCAGCGACGTTGACGGCGCTCGAAGCGACCCTGGCGAAAGCGCGAGACCACCCGCTGGAGAGTTTGTGGAACTCACCGCGAATACCGGAGCCGCCATCATCGCCAAGGATCTCACCATTGAGATTGACGAAGCGATCTCGTGAGGGATCGATGAAACCGGTGATGGCGATGAAAGCGCGATCGCGCTCGCTGCCGCGAACCTGACCGATGAGGACGGTGCCTTTTGAGAGAGACCAGCCTTCACCCGAAACGTATCGAGTAAGCTCAAGGCGGATCGATGACCCGGAGCGAAGCGTGTAGATCTTCCCAAGGGTGCGAACAGGAAGAATCGAGCCGAAGCTTGGCAGAACGATCGGCGCGATTGACGGATTTGTAGAGAGCTTTCGAGAAGCATTAGCTACGAAACTCGGCCTGGACTGGCGCGAGGGTTCGAGGCTTGAGAGTGCCGACGTGTCCGATGGTGTTTTGTTCCGTCGATCAGCGGCGGCTTCAGTTGGATGCGAGTCGAGACTAACTTTGCGGATGGCGGCTTGATCACCGTCGATTGAGAAACGTATGGATCGCTCGCGATTCCGTCTGCTCTCCTCGCGTGCTGATGCTTCGTGTTGTTTGCTATCGGCTGGCGTATCGGCAATATCGGGCGGGAGAACGCTGGAACTCATGGGCGCGTTGAGGCTCTGTGCGCCGCGCGGAAGAACAGAGGCAGAGGTGGAAGGTGATGTAGCGGCGGAGGGATTCGATATAGCGCTTCTCACTTCGGCGATTGCCTCGGCGGTAACATCATCTGGAGCTTTATCGGATTTGGCGGTTGCGTCCTGTGCTTGAGTAGGCTGTTTCGTTTTGACGTTAATCTTCACCAAGCGAGGCGGACTGAAAGTGTAGTAAAGAGCGAGCACGCAACCGATGGCAATAAATAGAAGCGCGACCGCTGAGATAAGACGGCGCTTGTGTTTACTTTTCTTCGGAGGGACGCGCGCGCCGAATTGAGTTGATAGCTCAGCGTCTTCGCGCTCGTCGTCACGCGACCACGGATGGCGGTGATGGTCTGGCTGCTCGTCGAATAGTAGGTCGGCTCCGCGGTCACCAGAAGCAGGTTCGGCCGGTTCGGTGTTGTGGTCACGCTCAGCATCTCTCGATTGTGTAGTTAGATCATCGTCGTGATTCGGTTTCATCTCATCTCCTTATCAGTACGCAGGCCTCATCTAGTGGAAGTTGTGAGATCAGCGACGGCTGGATCATCGGCCGCATTGATCTGACCTACAGTTACGCGTAGGCGCTGGCGAACGCCGAGCACCGGGCGGCGATAGACAATCGCGTAATAGAGAGTCGCGCCTGCGGGGATTGAGTCGCCGAGTCCTGAAGACTCAACATGGAGCGGCTTGATTTGCTCGACCAACAGAGTCTTCTTCCCTTGGTCATCGCGAGTTTCAATAGCGAGGTCAGGCTGGCCGGGAACGATCCTTAGCGGCTCCGGAAGAATATTGGAAACAGCGACGATGACAATGGCTGAGCCGTCCTTGTCGTTGAAGTCTTTGGGAATGGAAGTGGCGATGGAAAGACCATGCGCGGCTGGCGTCCACTTCTTAGGCTTTGACGTTGTGATAGCAAGCTTCAGGGCCTTGCGTGCCTCAGCTCCAAAGTCACGGTCGGGCTTCGTATTGGAGTTGGAGTTCGGGGACTGTTGAGAAGTGTCGCTTGACGAAGCCTTGATGATCGAATCGTTGTTGTCACGAGCGTCTGTCGATCGAACCGGTTCTACGGTTCGGGGTCGAAGCTCAGGATTGGCATCGGTGCTGCGGGACTGCGTGGACGTGCTTGAGCGCTCGGTCTCGGGGGCAATCCTTATTGACCGCTCCTGTCGTTCTTGCTCTTTCTCTTCAAGATTGACGGCGAGCCCAGCCGCGCGTCGGGCGGCAACCACCGCTACGCGGTCATAGAGAACGACTACGCGGTGCGCCATCTGCGAGAGTTCGCGAACGGGATAAATAAGAAAGGTGACGACCATGCCCGAGCGCATTTGCGCGATGATTGAGGCAGCAGGACCGGTAGAAGAACTCGCCGCAGGAGGTGAAACAAAGTTACTTCCTGCTCGAAAGACGAAGAAGTGATCGTTTTGTTTTGTCGGCGACTCATCAATCGTGACCATCTCAGAATTGCCCGGATGAAGAGCAAAGAATCTGTCAGCGGCGGGAAACTCGACAAGAGTCACGCCGGACGTTGCAAGGCCAAGACGGATGATGGGATTCTCGTTTCCTTTGACCGTGACATTGGCCTCGCCCGAAAGATACTCTGGCGTTCCAGAGACAAGGGAAACCGAAGGGAGCGAAAGCTCATCGGTGCTGCTCGTTCGCGCCGCCGAGTGTTTCAACCTTTGCGATCTGCTTTTGTTCTGCGTGAGCGCAAGCGTCGGACACGCAATGAGCGTAAGAAGAATGAAAGTCGTTGCGGCCTTGGCGGAATGCATAAGTCTCCTTTTCGTTACTGGATTTCTTTGTAGTCAAAACTGGAAATGAGAAAGCCTGAGCGGAGATTGCGGTCCGCGCGGCCTTTGGGGTCTGCAATGAGCTTGAGTGAAAGACTGAGCTGGCGAGGCTCATCAAGCGTGACGCCATTATCCAATCGGTGGATGTCTTGGCGACCTAGAACCCTGATGGTATAGCGGTCTTTGGAATCGACGGTGATGTCTTGGGCGGTCCAGGTCCCTTGCCAGCTTTCCTGGAGTTGTTTGTCGAGAACGTTGTCCTGCTTCAAATAACGCGCGAATTTCAAAGCAGAATCGGGGAGCATCATCCTGAGCGCGCGCTCGATATCTTTAGACCTGGTGGCCGGATCGATCTGATAGAGCGAGCGAACGAACTCAGAAGCGATGTACTTTTTGTCGGCATCGGTCAGATGCTCAGGGCCGAGTTGGACAGCTTCGGTTTCGCCGTAGTCACGGTCATTGATTTCAACAACGCGGCCACTCGATTTATCGACTACTATGCGGTCCGGCCTGCGATAGTACTGATAGAAATTTGCGGCAACGCTTATGAGAAGCAGCAGAGTGAGAACGATACCGCTGCGCGCGAGGTGAATAACTGTGCGAACATCCTGAGGGTCGCGGTAAACGGTAGAAAATCGCCACGCATCACGCTTGGTGCTGGAACTAGAAACGGTCGCGATGGGCGGGTTGTCGCTCTCGACTTGGGCTTTGTTCAACACAACAATGTCTCCTTGGGGTCAGTGGATTACGTCATCAGTGATGAAGACGGTAAAAGGTCCTGGATAAGGCAATCGGTCTGAAGTGAGTTCGGGAAAGAGCTTGCGTAAGAAATCGTCAGCGACGGCAAGGTACTGCTTGCTGGTGACGATAACTATCTCTTCCCGGTCCTCGCGAGAGATGCTGAGATTGTGGCTAAAGCGAAAGCCGCTCATGGACCCGCTGAGAGGGCAAGCTGCGTTCCACTCACAATCGACAATACCGAGAATGAACGACACTTCGTTGCTGTCGTCTCGGGCGTGAGTGACGAGGAATGATCAGTACAAGTTTTGGATGAATAGTAGTCTCAAGTCGGCTGAGGGAAGTCAATTCGCTAGCGATAATACTCAACACAATGTTCGCGCAACCAATGGGAGAGGCGCCTGGGCAGAACGCTTCGATCTGCACGTCGTGCTGTTCGCGCAGGTCTGGTGAAGCGCAGCGTTAGGCATCGCGACGGCGCGCACCGCACTCATACAGCGCTCTTTGGCTTATCTATGTATGTCTCCCACCATCTGTCGCTTTTCCCTGAAAACTCGACAAAGTTGAGAGTGTTCACGTAGTAATCGGAAAACGCCGCGTCCTTGTTGAGTGCCTGGATCGCATCATCCAAGGACCGTTTGCGCGTGTTTCGCCATTGGCGCGGAAAGTCGATTACGAGAGGCGTTACTTGAGAAATGCCTCCATTCTTCAGGTGCCGGTCGTATTGAAGAAAACAGTCAGCCTTAAATCCACCGTTGAATGGCGGCTCACCAAATTCGTTGCTCAACGTAATGCCGATCCACTTTTGCACCTTCTCGGCATTTGCGGCGTTAACGATCGGCTCCCCGATGAAGACCTTCTCTTCGAGATTTAGCTTAGCTCTACCTACGCTGATGGCACCGCGAAGGGGAAGCTCAATCTCGATTGAACGACACATGACTTCTTTCATGGCCGTTGCCAACGCTTCCAAGTGATGGACATCATAAGGGCACCAAAATATTATCGTGTCACTGAAATAGAACGAGTTGATTCTTTCATACCCGAAAAACGGATGGCCGCCTCTGGCACTAAGAAATAGCCCATCTCTTTGTTGTTTCTCAGCGGCGTTAATCAATTCCTTGTATTTCGCGTAGAGAATATCAAGGCCAACGCTTTGTACGAGGTTGGAAAAACCAAGGACATCGAGAAAGCAGAACAGTTGGGCTCGCTCGTTCGTCTCCATCGGTACTCCGTGGTGTCTAGCGCCCGGGATCACCGGGCCGCGAACGGCAGTGAGGAAGCATGAGCAACTTGCTTCGCGCGCTCCTGTTTGATGCGATTGTCGTTGTGGGCGTGTGGACTCATAAGCTATTGAAAGCCACCCGTTTTGATTAACCATCGCTCAGGATCAGCCACATCCAAGGTTATGTCATGAAGAGAAAATGAACGCCCCTTCATAACATGGCTGATCCATTGAACGAAATTCTTCTGCATTGGGTCCGTCAGGTTAATGTCATCCTGCACTATGATCTTTCCCGTCATCATTGCGGACAAGACAAGCAGTAGATCACTCGTTTGCATGGGAAACTTGAGTGAGTAATGAGTCTGTTCCAAGCAAGCGATTTCAACACTATTCGGACCGGGCATAGAAATCCGATACGGTACGTGCGCTGACCACTTGCTTGCAGCACGAATTCTCAGATCGGGTGAATACTTGCCACGTGAAAAAGGCGATTCCCCAGCCAGCGATTCAAGATTTTGTGCAAACGCATGTACAAACGATGTGATGTGACAATGCAATTCAATCTGCACAATCGTCTCACCGTTCTTTGAATCGTCGTTGCAAACTAACGACAGTAAATACCCGAACTGGGCGGGCGCTCCCGCGTGGATTGCATCCAAGAATGACCAAACAACGGCACGATTGATAGCCCGACTTACTTCCTGTTGCAATGACTCCAGATTCATTGAGTGTGCCTGTGATGTAAGAGAGAATTCCAACGCGTGCTGCTGAATAGTGGAGAGTTGAGGGATTCGTTGCAGAGACACGTCAGCCAACTCAATTTGGCGCCTGCGAATTTCGTCTTGCACTTCTTGGAACGAAAGCAACTTTTTGCCGCTGTCGGTTTTTACAAATACTTGTCCGCTGCCCGTTGAGTAAAGATCATTGCCGAACACACGTGGTGCAACAACTTCCACGACATATTTACCCTCAACTTCTTTCTCGCAAGATTCATCCTCATACACAGGGTACAAATTGATTTGATAGGCCGTAGGCGAAATAGGAGGTTTGATTTGATGTAGCTGATTCGTCACTATTCTCCGCAAGGCGTCCCTTTCGGCAGACGAGAGCGTTGCTCCGACAGCATACCGATCAGAGTCTCGAATACCCCAGAGAATCCGGCCACCAGCGCTATTGAGAAATGCCACGACGTACTCATCACAAGTGTTTTTGATCGTATCCAAGGGCCTGCCGCCTTTGATTTCTTTGAACTCGCAGTGGCGAGTTTCTTCTACGTCAACGGGGCGATTGAGGATGAATGTGTAATTTTTCATCTTGGGTTCATCGCCGGGGTTAGGCCACTTACTCGAATTCACGGATCATATCCGCGGCGTGGTTCAGGACGATCAGCGCAGTATTTGGCAGCGGGTCTGATCGACTCCGGCCAGCCTTGATGTCCGAGTAGGTGGACCGGAGGCGCTCCATCAAGTCGAACGATTCAGGGAACGCAAGCCGAAGATCGGCCGCTCGCGCAAAGCACGATGTCAACTCATCGACCGTGTTGTCCATCTTGAGCTCAAAACCTGACGGCAGCCTTGGACTCCACGACGCAGCGGCGAAGGCGTCCTGGGCGGCTTGCCTCGCGCGATCGACAAGTGCGGCGTCGACCGGGCCGGCGATGTCTATCGAGATTCCGCAGTCACTTCGCAAGAAGACGATGAACTTGAACGCTGCCAACCGAACTGCGTCCGCGAGCACGTCCCCAGCGTGCCTGACCTGAAAGCGAAGAGAGTGCTTCTGAACTAATGTTCCCACGACCACGCCGATTGCGAGCCCGATTGGAAGCACCAGCAAGCTTGCCAGAACGTTCTGAGCAAAGGCCGGCTGCCAAACCAACGACCAACCGCCAAAGAGGGCCACGAACCCGGCCAGGACGACCGACCACGCGACGGTAACCAGGATGAGAAGGATAGCGAGTGGAAGAAGCCGACGGTAGTGGCGACGCTCGAAAATCGACCGCTGAAGCGACCAATGCCAAACGTGACGCCAACGCGATCTCAATCTATGGAGGGGCCATGCCATCAGATTCTCGCAACCGGATTCGTGACTAAATCAGCAGCCGAACCTACAGGATTTCATCCACAATGACCGCTAGGACTGGCTAGGAAGAGAACTTGAGGGCATTGTGGATAAACCCTGTAAGTTGGGCGGCGCCTCAAAATCACTGACGATTGTTCTTCGTTATCACCCGTTTAAGTTCTTGTATATTACTTTGCCATCGTGCTTCGTCTGTAAAATCAAGATATTTTAGCCTTGTTATCAAACTGTCTATTGGTTTTGGAAAGTTGTGTTCTTTGGAAATCACAACTGGGATAATATTCCTTCCTTCTGCAAAGCCCATAAATTGAGATACCTCAAACTGTACCCAACTCGACTTCGTTGAGTTTTCCGAAATAACGAGAAGGAAGAAGTCACTCTCATGATGCAAAGTGTTTGTGATGGTTTGTTGAATATCCTCACCTGCCAAAATCTCTTTCTCATCAATCCACACCTTAATCGAATTGTCATTTGACAACTCATCGACCAATTTTCTGACAAATGGTTTATCAAAACTGGAGTGGCTGATGAAGAGAGTTGACTTTGGAAGGCGTCTGCTTATTACGTTTCTCAATTCGCCACCGTGTTCGTGCCAAAGAATATTTTCGCTTGCGAATATCTCCGTTAGTTTCTCTGCCAGAAGATGCGTGTGCTTTGTTTCTACGCAAACGTCAATAGCGTTTTTCAACTTATTGGGGAAATTGTCGAAAGAACTACAGGCAAACCCGGCAAAGAATTCTGGATAATAACCATGAGAAGATGCGCTTGTATAGCCTTCCAGGCTGAAGAAAACAAATGTCGGGTCAGTTGTGAGCGGAATACCCGAATGCTTGAATTGACTACGCATATCTCGCCATTGCTCATCTGGAATCGTATCGCTCTCGTAAATGAGCGGGGTAAATATATGAAAATTTCTACCGCTGAAAGACGAAATCTTGTCTTTGTTGTCTCTGAAGTATCTTACAAACTCGTTGTCCATTGATGAAAAGAAGGCGATCATAAACCTTGAATTCTCCGGCTTTAATTGTCGTTCATTCATCAATCTAACAACTTCTACAATCCATTTTTCAGTGGCAACGAGATACCACATATTCCCCCCTTTGCATTGAAAGCCGCCTACTTCAAATCATCGTACTAAAAGCGCCGGTGAATGGTACCGCTGTCAGTACACCTATTCAAGGTTGACACCGTGGCCCAGACTAGCACGTCCAACAGTTAGCAGAACTGCTCGATGAGATAGGCCAGCACGAAGTCCGAAGAGCTATCGTGCGAGACGATGAAGAAAGAGTTCGTCAGCGATGCGTGAACGATCTGATTGAGCGAGAGGCGAGTCCAGCCGAGCGCGTCCCCGATGAGGGCATTTTTACGAGCGCGATGTGCAGTGCTGGCGGGGAGTTCTTAGGCTATTCAGACCGAGCGCCTGGAGCCGGGGTACAAAAATAGACCCCCAGGTCGAAAATTGTACCCCCCTGGGTCGAAAAATGTACCCCCAAGCGGCTCAAGTGGGCGCGGCCTGTTGAGGATTGAACACAATGCTGCTCGCGGTGACGTGTCTGGGAAGGTGACCGGAGTAAGTTCGGCTTACTGGCGAAAGTAAATAGAGCGGGTGGACTGGGTTCCTGAGGGAGCAGGTTGATACCGGAGCGGAGGACGATTGGTGGAGGAAACAGCTTGTTTGACGTCGGTCGTTTTAGCCTGCAGACCCGGCTCCAGAGACAAGATGTTCGCCTGAGCTATCCGCTTGAACACCGATACTCCGCGCGTAACGTAACTTCGAGTTTCCCGGTAGGGCGGCACTTTATAGCCTGAGTTAATGACTGCATTCTCACCAGCGTTATAGCCGGCCAGCACCAGGTCAATCCTTCCATCAAACATCATATTGAGGTCTCTGACATACCTTGCGGCAGCGTCGATCGATCGAAGAGGATCGTGCAAATCACTGCGGGTGAGTAAGCCATACCTACGTCCGGTCGCAGGAATGAACTGCATCAATCCGCAGGCTCCCTTATGCGAGACAAGCTGCGGGCGAAAGCGCGTCTCAAGGTAAGCGATAGTCCAGAGCAAGTGAGGATCGAGAGCGTTGCGCGCCGCTGCGGCTTTGATGGCGGGATGAAAAGCAACGGCTCGTTGGATAGTAAGAGAAATATCAGAGCTTCTGTCAGCGTGTGTTTGTGCAGCTACCGGAACGGGAATAGTGAGAATAGCGAAGAGCAAGAGAGTTCTCATGAATGTTGTACAAGGCAACCCCGATGCCCGCACAGCTTCGAGCCAATCCTAAAAGGTTGTGATGGACTTCAAGGATTCGCCCTGGTGCCTCTGACTAGTTGTCACTCGTCCTACTGCTTTCTTTGCGTGGCACGCTCTTTGAACACAGCCTTCGCGCCGAACAGCTTGGCCGCGCGGCTCAGCCGGCATTCGAACTCTCCAAAGGAAGGACTATCGTTGGGGACCGACGGGTCCCCAACATTTTAGTCGGCGATTCTGAGGTCAATGGAGGTATGTATGTGGGACTTGAAGCGCAGAAGAATTAGCTTGAGAAGTCGGAATGCGCGACCATTGCTTGATCAAGAGATCCTGAAGCAATCGCAGGTCGCGCGAGCCGGTGAGAAGCTGATTCGAGCAGCAGTTTTCATAAGGCTGGTCGAGCCATTGCTCGCGCTCACTTTTATGGTCCTTGTAATCACCTGTCCGGTGCTGGCGCAATCGCCCGGAGGCAACATCTTCGGCGGTTCAGATCAGACGGTGGGCAACGGCGTGCGCGAAGCCATACGTTGGGCGAGGAATATTCTGTTCCTGCTTGGCATAGGAGCAGTCGCGTGGGGAACCGTCAATATCTTCCTCGAGAAGCCCTACGCACGCCAGTTCATTGGAGGGGGAGCATCGATGGCGTTTGGCGGAATCGCGTCGCTGGCCTACAGCTTCGCGAAAGGCCAGGCCGTGGATGTAGACACTGATGTCGGTCAGTGATTCCTCTTGCACGAGGTGAAAGGAGTTTGACCATTTATGTTGCGGCCACGTGCGGTTCGTTCACAGATATACCTGCCGGTAACGGTATTTGGTGTTGTGTCGAGCGATTGGAAGATCGTGCTGGCGGCAGGACTGTTGAGCTACACAATTCCATACTTGCTCGATCTCAAGCTGTGGAAGATCCCGCTCGAGTTGATAGCGACAGTGCTGGCGATGGTTGTGACTATCGCTGCGCTGAATTTGATTCGAGTGGGAAAGAAACCGCACTGGCTGCAACACCACCTGCGAGCACTGGTGGAACACGCTGACCATCGTAGGCGACTACCGAGTGATCTAATTCGCGGCGGTCGCTTGTGGATCAAGAACCGATAAGGAGCAGAGGGGCGCGCAACTGTACCCCTTTTTTGCTGACGTTTCAGGAGGCGCGAATGGAGCCGGGACTGATCATTGCGGGGGCGGCTGGAGTTGCCGGGCTAGGAATTGGCCTCGGAACTGCCGTGCGGCTAATTCCGGTCTATGTTAGTGCTCGTGGCGAGTTGAAAGATTTCGACGGTAGCTCACGAGCCGCCGTGTATGACGACATAGAAATGTTGGAGCGAGAGCGGCGATATCTTGGCTCTCCGCCCGGCCGTAAACGTGATTCGTCGATAGTAGGGATATATGAATCGGCTCTGCGACACGCGGACGGGTCATACACGATGGGCTATAGGCTTGAGCTGGCGCCAACGGTGTTTGGAGATGATCACGTAATCGAAGCGCACGCGGATGCGATTGCCCGGTTGTTGGCAGTGAGGAAGCCGCCCGGAACGGTGCTTCAGTTTCGCCTCTCGATTGGAGCGGATCCGGGTCGAGCAGTACTTCGCCACGTAGCGACGAGAGACGAAGGAAGGACACATCCGGACGCGGCGCTGTTTCATAGCCTTGGCGTGCAGTACTACCAGGAAGCGGCGCTGAGGGGAGCATTCAAGCAATCGGTGCTGACGCTGTGGGTGCGAGTGCCGGTCAAACACAGCAGCGACGCGCACGGCAGAGGTCTGAATAATTTCGTGCCGGCAGTGAGCCGTGAGATCAAGAGACACGGCTGGATGAAGTTCACTGCCGCCGTTGCAGCAGGCTGGGAGAGCAGCTCGGATGAGGGGATCATTCGCCGAATCGATAGCGATGAAAGAGAAGCGCGGATGGAGGCGGAGCGAGTGTTCCGTCTCATCGAGCGCGAGAGCCCACTGGAGATGAAGCGGCTAAGTCGGGATGAGCTATGGGAAGCGGTGTACTTGGGTCATCGCCAGAATGCCGAAGGAGCGCCGCTGCTGCCAGAAGAGCCGGGACTAGATCTCAGGGATTACCTGTGCGGTGAGACGATCTCTAACCAAGGTCCTTTCATGTTGCACGGTTCGCATCCCGCCGCAGTCGTAAGCATGTTCGTGCCGCCACAGCCGGTGATTCAGGCGAATGTGCTCCGGTCCCTGATGCTCGACGGCGATTTGAACTTTCGCCATACGGTTGTCGCCGAGTTTGTGTATCCCGACCAACGGAAGGCAGTGAAGCTCCTGGATAAACGAATTCGCCAAGTACGCAGAACGCGGCTCCGAGCAGATGGACGACTGCGCGAGACTCCCGAAGCGCGAGCCGCAATGGGTGACCTTGAGAGCGTGCGGAGTGAACTGACCGGTGAACGAGAAGCGGTAGTGAAGACGCGAATGTACGCGGTCGTGTATGGCCCTCCCGTGCGCTACGAAGCTGAGCTATCGGAGTCGGTGTCGCTGCTCGACGGCTACTGTGAAGAGTTGGTGACTGCGATGCGGAGAATGCCGGGAGCAGACGCTTCCAGGGAAGAGCCGGCAGCATTGAGGGCGATCTATCACAGAGCGCTCGTAGGCGAGGGCGACGACCGACCAACCGGAAGAGAGATAACGGAGACGGCTCATTCGCTCGCGCCGCTTGTGCCTAACGAATCAACCTGGGAGGGCTCACTCCGTCCGCACACATTGTTTTCGACCCCGAGTGGCCGGCTGATCGGGTTCGATCTGTACGATCGAGCGCAGGTGCCTTCGCCATTGGTGCTGATAGTAGCGGCTCCGGGAGGCGGGAAGTCGGTGCTGATGGCCCGAACGATAACGGATGTACTTGGTAGCAGGCGAGAAGCGCGAGTGCGAGCGGTGGATTTTGGCGAGTCGCTCGGGCCGTTGGTGGATGTGCTGAAGGGAAGGCATCTAAGGTTTTCCCTGAGTGAAACGCGAACGATCAATGTATGGGATTACGAGGGCCTTGAGAATGGCGACCCACCTGATGAAGTCCAAATAGGTTTCGTGGTCGGAGACCTGATGCAACTGGCTCAAGCGCGTGAGTCGGACTCGCTAGCCGAGGATATTCTCAACACACTCGTCAGCGAGGTCTACAAGAATGAAGCGCCACGGAACGCGTCCGGCCTGCCGAAACACGAGCCTACGCACGTACATCTTCTCGAGCTCCTGAAGAGCTATCCATTCAAGCACAAGGCAGCACAAGAGCGGGCGGAGTCGCTCAGTCTGGCATTGGAACGTTTTCGTGATCATCCGTGGCTCGACTCGCCGACCCATCCTGACTTCGCGGCGGACTCACCGTTCGATGTGTATGAGCTGGATAGCCTTGAGATGTTCCCGCCGAGAGTCCAGGAGTCGCTGGCATATCGCGTGGCTGCGAAAGTGACTCGCTCGATTGGGCGACTGAATGAAGATGGTACCCGAGCGCCGACGCTGCTGGCATTCGATGAGGTGCACAAGATCGTGGACCGTTATCCGGCCATCCTGAAGGTCATCAAGAGGGGCGCGCGAATGGGAAGGAAAGAGAATGTAGTCACGATGCTTGCAAGCCAGGGCTATCAGGATTTTCAGCACGTGCACGATCTCACGAAGACTGCGGGCGTGAAGCTGATTGGGAAGCAGATTGGCGACTACGACAAGTTGGTTCAGGATGCGGGGTTGTCGCACGGCGCGGTAGGAGCGGTGAGCGCAATTCGAAACGTGCCAGGCTCTCACGCGCAGTTCCTGCTCGTGCTTGGTGCAGGCGACGACAAGATCGTGGAGATGGTCCAGGTGGACTTATCGCCGATGGAGTTGTGGACGTTTACCAGCAATCCAGACGAGCGAAATGCGCGAGCGCGAGTTGCCGCGTTGAAACAGGAATGGTCGCTGGCGGAGTGCATAGCGTGGCTCGCTGCGCAGTATCCGCGCGGACTGACGGCTGAGAAGCTCGTGTCGATAGATGAATCGCTTCTCTTAGAGGATCAAGTGGAGCGCATCAATTGATCGACCGAGCCGACGAGAGAACAACAGGAGGTTTACGCAATGAACGCGATGAGAGTGATCAATAGAAAAGGGCGGGCCCTCGTTGTGGTCGCGGCAATGATGATCACGATGATACCAGTGCCTGCGCGAGCACAGATTTTCGGTGGCATAGTGTACGACCCTACTAACTACGCGCTGCAGGTTGAGAAGAGAGTAGAAGAGGCAGCTCGGTGGGTACAGACGATCGACCACTACTTAAGGATGTACGAGAACGCGGTGCAGCAGTTGACTACGTTGACAGGTGTTCTGAAAACAGCGGAGCAGCACCTTGGGTTCCATCGGCAAACGCTGACGACGATCAGCAGCATAGGCAAGACTATACGAACCTCGTTCCGAGTAAAGCGGCTGGTTGAAGGTCTGGTTGTTGGTCAGGTAAGAGCGCTGAAAGAGATCGATGATCGTTTGAGGAACGGGATATTCGATCCAGAGAAAGATCGGCGCGATCTTGAAGACTACTTGAGAAACGGAATTGGGCGAACGAGTCAGGATGCGCTGGCGAACATGGAACGACTGGAGAAAATGGACAACACGATTGCCAGGGCGAACTACGACATCAAGCGCCTGAGTAACAACCGCGCCGAAGCGGAAGAGCACATAAAGGCGATGCAAGACGCAGTCGAGCAGTTGAAGAACTGCGAGGAATGTACCGAGAAAGATCGAGAAATTCAGGCGCTGGCGGTACAGATTTTTCAGGCGAGTCAGCAACAAGAGCAGACGAATGCTCAGATCGAGCAGCTCAGACAGCAGATAACCGAACGTACTGAACGCATCGCGGAGCGAGAAGAAGCCCGGCTGCGGTTCGGATCGCAGGTGACTATTCTGAAGGATGGCTGGAGGAAGCTTGTCGATGCGAAGCAGCGCGTGTGGGACAAGATTCATGATGGGGAGTGAGCCGCAGACTTGTGAACATTGCGAACAGGGCGGGTGATCAGCAATGGAGCGAGCGAAGGCAATGAGGGCAACCGAGAGTCAAAACGAGCGCTGTGGCATCCTAGCGAAGCTACTGCTGGCGGTGGCGATCATGGGGTTGGGCGCAACAACCGCGCGAGCACAGGCACCATCGCCAGCAGGCGGAGGGGACTTCGCGAGCGAGATGGCTCGACTGGTCGAGCGGGCGGCGGAGTTGGTACCGCTGATTCGCGATCAGGTCGAGAGCCCGTTGATGGGAGAGTTTGAAAACCTCTCGATGTGGATAGCCGCGATCGTGATGATGCTAAGCTTCGCGCGGGTGCTCCGCGAGAACGACGGCGGATCAAAGGACCTGTACTACTGGGTAGGCCGCTTGGTGTTTTGCATGATTCTGTTCGGCACCGGTCCAACGATATTGAACACGATGGAGAAGATGGGCCAGGCTGTCGTCTGGGACACGCCAATCAAGTCGGCCTACGACACTCAGGGACAGAAATTCGAGGAGAACTATAAGAAGTTCCTCGAAGCCGGATTCACAGTGCAGGGCGAGAAGGGGCCGATCGGCGTGCTGACCGACAATGAATCGCCAGTCAAGTCCATCGACAAGGCTCTGAATCCCTCGTCTTGGAACATGCCGCAAGTCTTCACCGTCGTGACAGTGGCGCGCGGGCTGATGGAATTTGCTGATCTGTTTCTGCTGCTGCTAGGACAGTTCATAATGATAGCCCTGCGATTGACTTCGCCATTCATCATCGCGATAGCGATAGATCAGAAGATGGCGCACCAAGTGGCCTATCCTTATGTTAAGGGCGCGGCTGCGTTCACTCTGATAGCGCCAGCGGTCGGCGCGATCGTGGCGATCTTCGCGTACGCTGCTGCGAACGTTCCATTGAGTGCTATTGATTTCAATAGCGCAATCTTCAAGCTGAATCCCGAGACTCTGATGATAGAGGGAGACCCTTCGAGAGCGGTCTATCCAGCATTGATAGGTGCAGCGATTATGCTTGTCAGCGCGCTTGCGTTGTTTGCGTCTCCCTACATTAGTTACCGAGTCGCGTCCGGGCAGGTGTTTGAAGGTGTATCCGGAGTAATGAGCGGGTGGATGGCGGCGCTCACTGGGATGGTGGTGGAGGTAGCGGGCGTACGACAGGCGGCAGGTCTAGAAAGACAGGCGCAAACAATCCAAGCTCACGGAACCTATGGCGGCGAAGTGACGCGCGCCGGTGCTTCGTTTGAAGCGGGAAACCTGGGAGTGCAAGCGAGGAAGCTCTCGGCGATGGCTGCTGCGCGTGGTGCGTTGACGGCTACTGTCGGACAGATATACGGATCGAAGACGCAAGCTACTCAACAGGCACAGGCTGGCCAATTGTTTGGCGTGAGCTCAGCTGGTGCTACGGCTGCATTGTCGAAGAGTGACGTCGGGGTACGCTTGGAGCAAGGCGTAGGCGATCTGAATGCGCGCCGGCAAAGGGACCTTGACTTCACTGAAGCTAATCGATCTGCGGACACAAAGAGGTGGTTCGGCGACAAGCTGATCATGGGATCGAGCTATGGTGCTGACGTTATTCGCGGCGCCACGAAAGACAATAAGAGATTCGAGACCGGGGGAAAAATAGTAGGCGCAGGTGTGGAGATCGCTGGCGGCGCTGGAGGGCTTTATTTGCAGCACAAGTCCATCCAGGATCGCGCGGCAGGTCAGAAGGGCGCAGTGAATACTTCAACAGACAACATGGTTGAGAACCAGGAACGCGCTGCCGCCGGTTTCACGGGAAATCAGGATGTCTATGTGAAGCAGATGACCGAAATCCACCAGCGATACTCGCAGGATCAGATCGCAGCTATACGAGCGGGAGCAGATCAGGCAGCGGGCGGAGCTTCGCGAGGCACATCGATTACGATGGGTGGAATTAGTCGAGGAGCTTCAATTGAAATGCGAGCCAACAAAACGATGCTTGAAGGCTCTATTGCGGCGGCAGGTCAGATGCGAGACGCTTCTCTACAAGCAGCGAAGCTCCACATGGCGGCAACGATCGTGCACCACATGACTCGCGACGCAGCGCGTCGGATTGAGCAAGGTCTCACCATGCGTTATTGAGTTGCGTGACGATGGGAGTGGAGCTATATTCGCGATATGGCATCAACAAGCATCAACGTCGGGAAGTTCGGGATCAATTCAGATAGTAGCGGTAACGTTCTTTTGACCACTCGACCCGACCTGCGCATCTTGAACGTCGGATTTCTTGCTGCGGCCTTAATGGCTGTCGCGGGCGTTGTAGTTTATCTTTTGCCTATCGATGGCTCATTGAAAGTAGCCTTCCTGCCTTTGGCGGTATTGTTTGTTGTGATCATCGCGTACTCAGTGATCATGTATGAAGCGCTGGCGAACACGGTCTTTGTAGTAACGAATGACTATGTTGAAGAGAAGGGCGGGCTCATTTGGAAGACACAACATCGAATACCGCTGACCTATGTGCGCGATGTCACCTACGACCAGAACTCTCTTCAGGCGATGTTCGGAGTCTCGAGCGTTACTGTTTCTCCAACGAACGGGCGTAAGATAGTTCTTTCCAACATCGAGGATGGCGAGGGGGACGCGAGACATCATCTGGAAGCTGGTCCTGTCGAGCTCGCGTATGGCGTAGTACGAGCAAGTAAGTTCGGATCGAATTACGTTCGCGGTGTGACTTCCTACGTAAAAGAATTCCCAGATGCCGTTAAGATTGAGGCGAAGACCAAGACAGTTTGCTTGGTTTAGTCCCGAATCGATGCGTTTCTTCATTCCCTCCTTAACCACATTGTGAGTCAGCTCGCCTTCACCTACACGAGGCCCAGAGGCGCGATAGGGTATTCACCCACGCGAACACAGAGGACGATGACTTCACACATGGATGTCTGTAAAGGGTCGCGCGGATATCGATATAGAACTCGGCGACATAGTGGCCTTGACCAGGCAGGACTACAAGGGCTGCGTCTTCGCCGATGCTTGAACCGGCTACATTGAAGGTTGCGGATGCGGCAGGACAGATTCTTATGGCTGGCCCGGTAAAGGAAGTTCCGGCACTTCGGTTCACTACGTATGAACCCCTTGGAGACTTGATGTTGTCAAGAGTGGGTACTTTGGAGTGTTTCTGTGCTCAAGAATTCATTCCAAGACGTGTCAGCGATGACGAGCTATTCTGTTAGCCCGAATCGAGCGGCGAAGGATTTCGAAGAGTCTGATTGTTGGGGCGTCTCTAGCGCCCGGCTCGCATTTGATTACATACGCATCCGCACAATTCTAACTGCGCTGAACCTAGCGTATTCCGTGGTAATATGTTTTCGGCGTATCACGGTTCGAAACAGACCGTCTGAGGCCGCAGCGGACGTAGAGGTCATCTCCGATAAGTGCCTTAGCCAAATTTTCCGCGGTTCTGATTATGAGTTGTTGAACTAACCCAAATCAAAGAAGGAGGGCTTATCAATGCCTCGCTCCGAAGAGTTCAAGAACTACCTGCAGCTTGAGCCAAACCAGGCTTTTCCTGGCGGAGGTAGGTTCGCAATTCTAATCGACGAACACGAATGCGACCAGCGCGTTCGAGCAGAAGTGGTGGAGCTCGAACCACGAGAGCATTTCCCGCTTCATGTTCACCCGAAGTCGGACCATGTCATCATGGTAGTCTCCGGAGAGGGATATCTGTCATGGCGGGGAGAGCACAGGTACATTGTCGCAGGGGACACATTCGTGGTGCCTTTAGGCGAAATTCACAGTATTGGGGCTGGAAACAAGACTCCGCTTCGCTTTGTGGTACTCAACATTCCGCCAATTGACTTTCACCACTCTGACTTCATGCAGCCAATAGACTTGGATTCGCAAAAAAACGGATGAGGTTGACTTTGGAGCCGACAAAGGAGCTGGCTAAAAGGGAGGTTTGAATGTCTAGACACGGCATTATGAGTCGATGGCCGATGATACTATTACTGATTTGTGTTTCGGTGATGGGCTGCAACAACAATGCCCACAATAACGGACAACAAAAGGTCGTATTCGGTGCGATTCTGCCGATGACTGGCAGTGCTGCCCAGTACGGCGAAGAAGCGAACCAGGGAATGCAAATCGCAATCGACTATCTTCGCGCGCCAGACCCGTCGAGCAAATACAGCTTTACCTACGAGCTGCAAGACTCCGAAAGCGATCCCAAGAATGCTGAAGCGGCACTGCTTACTCTCAAAGCACGCAACGATATCTTCGCAGTCATAAGCGAAGTAAGCGGCGTTGTCCTAGCTCTTGCTCCGATCTGTGAGCGCGAGCAACTCGTCTTAATGAACGTTGGGGCGCAGAATCCACAGATTGGGGGAGCCGGGCGATTTACCTTCAGCAATGTGAACCTTGCAAACGTGGAATCAAAACAAGTGGCGGAGTTTGCCTTCAACGCTCTTAGTAAGCGACGCGCGGCCGTCCTCTACGCTGCTGCGAGCTACGGCCAGGGTGCTAGGGACGTTTTTGTGCGGGTGTTCTCTGACCTTGGCGGGAACGTTGTCGCAGATACGAGCTATCCTGTCGAGAGCACCGACTATCGAGCCCAAATCTCAGAAATCATTCGAGCTAATCCAGACGTTGTTTACTTACCTGGCACAACTCAGGATATGGCACGGGTTCTCCGCCAGACCTATGAAATGGGGCTTCATCCACAGTGGTTAAGTTACACCGCATTCGAGGGCCAAGAAATACTCGCCCTTGCTGGCAAAGCTGCAGAGGGGGTGATATTCGCTTCAGCCTATCTAGATTGGGACAGTGCGACAGGACTACGGGCCAAGTTTCGGGATGCTTACAAGGCAAAGTACGAAAAAATCCCTTCTGTCTATGCGGCTACAACTTTCGATGGGGTCCTGATCTTAGCTGATGCTGTGAGAGCCAAAGGACCATCAGGTTCGCTCGTGCGGGAGTATTTGTCCACCATGCCGCTTTTTAATGGGGCTTCAGGTGCTACTCAGTTTGATCAAAATGGCACTGTGAACAAGCCCTTGATTTTCAAGACAGTCAAGGGCGGGAGTTTTGTGCGATACGAACCAGTGAAGCAGTGAACAGTGTTGGGCCTAGAGAGAAAAGGTAATGGAAGAATCCACCCAAGCAGCCGGCGCATTACTGGACGAACTTGTCAACCAAGTAATAACACCAGGCACTCGTAACGCGAATCTCAACTCAACCGCGAAAGCATTCTCGAAAGCTCTTAGAAACGCAGGTTTCCTAACAATACACTTTCGCAATCCGCTGATTGACGAAGGTAGGATGACGCGTTTGATCCTAGGGAAACTCGGTCGTAAGCTCACCATTAAGAATCTCCGAGTTATTCTGGGAAATCGAAGCGTATCGGAGGTGCAAGCAAACAAGTTTCACGATCACCTGTTAGACATCTACTTCGGATTAATTGGTCGTTCGGACTCGTTTTCAGACGCTGCATTGAGGACTGTTGCGCGCGGCGAAGCAGATCGAACGTTTATCTTTACCTTCGTTAGCAAGATAGACGGCTCCCATATTATGCATGAGCAAACGGACGTCGGGCTGCGGATAGAGGTTTCTCGAACTCTCCAATATCGACTTCTAGGATGGGATGGCGAGAATATTCAGCAGGCGAAGGTAGAAGACTGCAAACTCCTATATCCATTGTACCAAGTCGTTTGGGACAATCTTGCCGCACCACATTCGGATGACGACCTCTTGAGGAAGTGTCGTGAGACATTGGCGGCAGAGTGTTTCTTTGCAAGTCGCGAGGCTTTCGTGTCAGGTGAAGCCGCCAAACTTATTCGTAACACTCGCGACAATCCCTCTACGAACCAAGCACTTCTGATATTCGACGAGCTTTTTGCCAGAGACACGGACGGCAACAGAACAACCTTAGGACACGACGAAAAACTCGCTAGGATTGAACAGGTTTTGGCCATGATACAGGCTGTGGCCATCTACGCGCCTGTATCTGGCGATGAGTTTACTCTCTTTGCTCATAAGGTCAAACCAGGACTACCGTTCGCGTCAGGTCTCACTGTGGGAGGGTCCGTTGAACAATTGGGCCCTCTCCAAGGAGATAGCTTGGCACTGATACTACAACTGGAGCGATGCTGTGATTTGTATGGAACTCGGGAACACGGCAGCAACCTCATAGAATGGACTACAACAGAAGATGTACGTGAGGAGGCGAAACTCAAATTGGAGGCGGAAGGGCTTGGATACGAAGTCTTCGACTGCTTAGCATACTGTGCTGATGGACTCTTAGGAAAGAAACACGAAGGTGAAAAACTATCATTTCGGATTGCAGTCGGCACCGATGAGGCATTGCGGCAATGTTTCACTCCGCTATTTGGTAAATCTGGTCTGGAGGAGAACGAGATCGACCGGAAATTCTTTCGAATAGAGTTTCCTAGAGGAAGAGTAAGAACGGACCCAGATTGGAATCGCGTCAGAAACGAATTGGATCGGCTAGTAGCTGTAATTCAAGGGAACTATTCTTTCGTTCAGGACAACAGCATCTACCTTTGCCTAGCCTACTCAGAGGGAGGGTTACAGATGCGTTATCTAGCTCAACTCAATTCCCGTGTTCAGCACGAACGCGGTGGAGCGTTGTCTCAAACTGTCTCTCGGATCGAACAAGTTGAGTCTCTTAGTAAGGTAATTCCACAAGTGATTCTTGCTTTCCTCGATAGTGATGACTCAGGTTATGTGGCCTTTGGGGCAAGGATCTGGGGGATCGGAATAAAGGGTAAGCCTAACCAGTGGCGTGTCCGTAAGGAAAGGTGGTTTGCGGGAAACCTGGCGCTTGGATCGGCCTCAAATGGGCCACAGCGATTGCTTCGACTCCGCAGAAATGGCGAGCGCTTTTGTGACAATTTGTACCAAGTCATTGAACTCATTGCGGAAGCACCAGGGAAGGGGGCGACTTTCGTCATTGGGCCTTGGAGGCGGAGAGACGGTCTGAAGAACCGCAGCATCAAGATGACACCGGCCTTTGAGATGGTGGAGGGTTGGCTGCTAAATAGAATCGACAAAGACATCCTATACCAAGCGGCCATCCAAGATGGCGCAACTATTATCGCAACTGATGAGAAGCGGATTTATTGTCGAAGACAATTGTCAGCAGTTGATGATCAGGGGCCATTTGATCCCTACAAGTGGCGCCCTAATGAAGAGAGTCCCCTCGTCAAGCTATGGGACGATGCGGGAAGCGAATACAAATGGCCAGAATGGGGCAAGTGGTTCAAATGGGGGACTCGTCACAAGTCAGCCGCTGGCTTGGCGTACATAGGAAAAGGAAAATATACCGTGATATGCGTCTCTTCTGACGGAGACGTTCACCTTTTTGATGGGCGCCATGTTTTGGAGCTATCAAAACCGATTGGGGAAGGAAACCAATGATGGCGATGCCTGTCTCCAATTGTTCTAAACCATGATCCTTCAGACTTTCGTCTACGCACTTATTTCAGCAAGCGTGATCGCACTAGTTGGAGTAGGTTTTCAGATCATCTTTCGTGTTGGCAAATTCTTTCATTTTGCACACGGTGGCGTTTTCGCTGTGGCTCCTTACCTGCTGCTCCTGTTGGGAACCGGGACTATTTTGCCCGATTGGCTGTCAATGCCGTTGGCAATAAGCTTGAGCATCCTACTGGGACTTGCTATCGAGATCCTCTGTTACCGTCCGATTCGCAACGTGAGTAATTCGGCTAATGCATTATTGCTATGCTCCCTCGGAGTATTCATCGTTTTGCAGTCATCGTTGGCGCTCGGTTTTGGCAGCGAGACGAGAGTACTTCGTTCTACTTCAGTACGTGAGGGGTGGTTATTCGCCGGCGCACGCTTGACCACTGCACAGATTGCGATTGTGGCTAGTGCCTTGGTGTGTGTGAGTGGCACCTGGGCGTTTATGCATTTCACCTCTATAGGAAAACAAATGAAAGCCGTAGCGAGCGATTCAGAGTTAGCACGTGGCATTGGTATTAACGTTCCGAAAATTTATCTCTGGGCGTCAGGAATCGCCTCAGCGTTAGCCGCGATCGCGGGGATTGTGACATCATATGATGTGGATATGAGTCCGAATATGGGAATGCAGCCTCTCATGATGGGCGTGGTGGCAGCTATCATTGGTGGAACCTCGCTTGGCGGTACGGCTGGAGGAGCACTGGTGCTTGGATTGGCTCAGCACTTCGGTGTTGTTTGGCTACCATCTCGATGGCAATATCCAATCGTTTTCATAGTCCTTATTATATTCCTGCTTTTAAGACCGCAGGGTATTTTAGGAAAGCCCCTTAGGAAAGTGGCAGTCTAAGATGGAATATCTTGTATACGTTCTGGTCGTGGAAGCCATCTCCCCTGTTCTTGCGGCGTTCGGCGGATATTCTCACTGGTCACACGAACGTCCCTTCCATTGCAGACTTGGCGTTCGATGGTTTCGGCGCGTACATTCGTTTGGTATTCCTTTCCTCATGGGCCTCTTGGTCGGAATGGTTGTAGCATCTCGGGCCTCCTTAATTGTTTGGCTGCCGTGCTTTTCGGAATGTCCCAAAATTTTGGCGTTCGGCGATCGGGAACCGAGCAGTTGCTAATCGCCTTCTTAATGGTTGTCCGTTTCTTGAAATGCGGCCACCACGTTTTTTGGGAACGTAATGAAATGCTACCAATCTGAGAAACTGATAGTTTGATCACAAGCCCATGGCGTCAAAGAAACTAATGCTATTGTGGGGCAGCTCAGGTGCGTATGGTGATGATAGGTCTGGCGCAGCCAATGAATACAGAGAAGCGCTAGATCTGATAGAACAGGGGGCAGGGGTCTATGGGTTTAGAACGATCTTATTGCAATACCCCGGTCAGCCCGACAAACGTGGGATCACCGAGGGTAAACTGAGCTTCTGCGCGGCGCTGCTCAGGGTCTTGCAAGGGTGCACGAAGATTGAGCCTGATTGGATCATTGGCCGTTCTCTTGGGGCTCTCTTGGCTCCTGCAGCTCTTAGTTGCGGTGGTGATTGGGTCAAGAGCTGCAAGGGCGCAGTGATGTGGGGACCCGGGTTCAAGACATATATGAATGAGCAGTGGCCGGATGCTCAAAGCAAAGCAGCGGTAATAGAAGACTATAAGAAGTTCCAGACCCACCTTGCATCAGATTTCTTTGACACGCTACCTGAAGTTGAGACTTTAGTCTCCGGGGCAGCATGCAATCTGAGATTCGCGCGCGGAAGCAAGGATAAATACAACTCGAAGGAGGATCTACAAACGCTCGAAGCAATCCACTCAACGTCGCAACCAGCCTTCAAGAGGGAGGTAGTCGAAATCAAAGGAGTGGATCATACTCCAACTCCTAAGAAGCTTAGTTCTGAGAAACTCAAACAGTACTTCGATTGTCTCTTTGTCGAGTCTATGACCACGCGGAGGCCGTAGATAGGAATTTCATCGCAGTAGAACAACGTTGACAAAGCACAACATGGTTTACATCGAGCACATCTTAGTATTAATTGGTATCTATACCATCCTGTCAGTGTCGCTGGATTTGTTGGCTGGTCACACTGGTTTGATGGCAATGTCGCACGCAGCGTTCTATGGCTTAGGAGCTTACACATCTGGTTTAGCGGCCGTTTATTTCGGCGCTCCATTCATTGTCGGCGTTCTTTTAGGTATGACAGTGGCAGCTATGGTGTCGCTTGTCGTCTCCTTGCCGTCTCTTCGCCTCCGCGATGACTATTTTGTGATTGCGACATTCGCCTTCCAGATCATTCTTTTCAGCATATTCAACAACTGGATAGGACTGACAAGTGGTCCTCTCGGCATTCCGGCCATTCCTCAGCCCTCGATCTTTGGATGGACAATAGGGTCCCACGCTGGCTTCGTCGCCGTAGCAGCCATTCTTGCTGGTTTCGGCTATTTCGTAGTTTGGCGTATCGCAACAAGTCCATTCGGACGGGTGCTCAATGCAATTCGGGAGGATGAAATCTTCGCGCAAGCATTGGGCAAGCACACTCTGTGGTTTAAGGTCGAAGCCTTTGCGGTGAGCGCCGCTTTGGCCGCATTAGCCGGAAGTTTATTTGCGCACTACATCACCTTCATTGATCCGACCAGCTTCACCGTTATGGAGTCGATCCTCATCATATCGATGGTCATCATCGGCGGCGCTGGGAGCAGGTGGGGCCCTTTGATCGGGGCGGTTGTCCTCGTTACGCTGCCGGAGGCACTGCGATTCGTTGGTCTGCCAAGCTCGGTCGCTGCGAACCTGCGGCAAATAATCTACGGAACTTTGCTCGTGATAATGATGATTGTGCGGCCTCGTGGACTGGTCGGCAAATATGGGTTCGGACGATGAAAAGAGATGTGACGTTTCGGTGTGAGGGCTTGAGCAAGTCTTTCGATGGGGTTCAAGCATTGGTGGATTTCCACCTCGTTCTTCCGTCCGAGGGCATCGTCGCGATCATTGGTCCCAACGGCGCTGGCAAGACAACGCTCATCAACTTATTGACCGGATTCCTGCGACCCGACTCGGGGCAAGTGTTCCTAGGCGAGCGCAAAACCATTAACCTTGCCCCGCATAAGATCGCAAGATTAGGCGTAGCCAGAACGTTCCAGGATCTTCGACTGATTCTTCAGGTGTCGGTGCTCGATAACGTAATGCTCTCGCGACCCAACCAGCGAGGTGAGCGGCTGTTCTACGCGCTCACGCGGATAGGCGTACGCGCAGAGCAAGAGCGAAATCGCGACGTATCGATGGAGTTATTGAGGTTTGTTGGGCTTAAGGACAAGGCTGGCAAGCTTGCGGGCGAGCTTTCTTACGGCCAGCAGAAATTTCTCGCGCTGGCGTGCTGTCTGGCGACCGACGCCAAGATTCTCCTGCTCGATGAACCCGTTGCTGGTGTCCACCCCGAGATGGCTTGTCGGATTCTTGAACTGCTGCGAAAGCTTAGAGACGATGGGAAACTCGTGGTCTTCATCGAACACGACATCTCGGCCGTACGGTCTACTGCTGAGCGAGTGATTGTGATGGATCACGGAAAGATCATCGCCCAAGGTATTCCAAGCGAGGTTCTGGAGCGATCCGAAATCATGGAGGCATACCTTGGCTGACAACGGAAGAGGGCATCTGAGCGTGGAATCGCTGGTCACCGGCTACGGAAAGAAGCAGGTTGTGAACGGTGTGTCGCTCGAGATTGCGCCCGGCGAGATCGTGGCATTGATTGGTCATAACGGCGCAGGCAAGTCAACCCTCCTCAAAGCCATTTTCGGTCTTCTGCCTATCTGGCATGGGCAGGTCGCGTTCGATGGAAAAGATTTTCACCCACCGAATCCGCGTGATCTGTTGAGTGCCGGCGTTGCTTATGTGCCTCAAGGCAACCGAGTCTTCACAGACTTAACAGTGCGTGAGAATCTGGAGATGGGTGGTGTTACGCTCTCGAATAAAGCACAACTCAAAGAGCGGCAGGAGCGGGTGTTTGTCCTCTTCCCCAGGCTTGCGGGTCGATTGCGACAAAGAGCTGGAACGCTGTCGGGTGGGGAAAAGCAGATGCTAGCTCTGGCAAACGCGCTGATCTTGTCACCTCGGCTGCTTCTGCTCGACGAGCCATCGCTAGGGCTGGCCCCGCCCCTGGTCACGGAAGCGCTGGCTCGCATAGAGCAAATCAATCGCGATTCTGGTGTGACCGTACTGATAATCGAGCAGAAAGTGCGCGAGGTTCTGAGGATTGCTCACCGCGTATATGTGCTGCGCAATGGATTAGTCTCCTTCTCTGGAGCCGCTGACGCACTTAGAGACGAGAAAACACTTCGCAACGTCTACCTCTAAAAGCGCCGCCATGACTGACAATCATTCAATGTCGGGGTTCAGCCGAAAGCCTCATCTCTGGCTTCCGCCGCTTTCATCCACGGCGTGAGAAGATGTCACTTCGTCCGACTAAAGGAAAAAACGACAGTCGGTTATACACAGATGTCGATCGGCTGTGCCGGCCCCAGTTCAACGGGAGAGTGTTCCGGCGCAACTGTTAGGTGTTTAGATGATGTTTTGGGTGTAGGGCTCTCTGGGCATTCATTTGATCCGCGGCAAATCTCGCTCGTCGTCGATCAAAACATCGACCGAAGCCTTGATAAGACGCGCATACCGTAGGAGCACCGGCAACGGTGGCTCTCGCGTTCCTCTCTCAAAAGTGGAAATGTCCTCGCGCGGTATCCTGTCTGCTACTCCGAGCCTATGGGCCATTTCCGTTTGTGACAGCCCTAAATCCAAGCGGATTCGCCGCAACTTGGAAGCCAGATGTCTAGGTTTCCATCGCCTCGCCTTACCCATCAGGATCTACCCCAAGATGAGCAAGGCCGAGACAGGGACTTGCCGTGCGGGTTAATTAACCCTATTATTCTATCCGCATTTTGTGGAGCCGATGAAACGCGCTCTGTGCGGTTCGCGGCGACTTTCAGCGCCTCCATCTCGGATGCGATGAAATCATGGGTTTAAGAATATCAAGAGCGCTTCGCTTCGTCACTCTCTGATTGAAGAGGCAAACAGATATTGAGTCGCCACGAGAGCGACGCATCACTCGATTGTCCCTGGTCGCTTAGGCTTTGTATCGAAGCACTAGGAACAGAGCGGCCAAAACCAAGAACGTTTCTGCACCCAAAGCGGCAGGTTTACCTTGACTAGGTTCATTCGACACGCTGGCCCTACTGCTCTGAGAGGTTTCGCCTGGCTCGCAAATACATCCGGGCGATCCGCAGTCACACCAGCCGCCTTGCAAGGTATGTCCCGCGAAGACAGCAACCGACAGGCATAACATGAGCAAACAGACACCAATTAGTCGTCTCATAGTTCCCTCCTTGCCGGCATTGTATCAACACATACTCAGCGGCCCTGCAAGCTACCAAGAACTAGGAAAGCGCATCCTGCAAGAGATCAAAATTGCTCATGCTTTTCGACAAGTAGAGCAGGTAAGGGAACTGGCCGGACTCCTCATCAACAATCCGATAAGAGAGTTTCAACTGATAGCACAGTATTATCTGGTGTGGTGTAAATGCCGAGAGATGGAGTATCACGGCGAAGTTCTTGATAGGATCATCGAGCAAACACAGATCCACAAAGCGCAGGCTCTGTTATCGCGTGGCACGTTTGAAATATCTCAAGGCAACCCTGAACAAGCACTCTATTTCTATAATGAAGGGCTGAAGGGGAAACCATCCACCTCCGAGCATATCGGCCTCTCACTAGCGATCAGCGTGTTGAAAGCAAGCGAAGGGTTTCACCAGTCAGCTCTTCGGGATATGGAAGGCCTTATTCCGTTAATCGAATACGCTGAGCCTAGGCTGTATTATGACTTTCTGAATTCCTATGCTGTGGAGCTAATCGAAGCGGGCCGTTTGCATCAAGCCGAGAACGTCTCGGTAATAGCAGTATCCTCTCCGTTTGGCCCATACTATAGTGAGTGGCTGGAAACGCTATCGGAGATCAGATCACGAAGAAAACACCGCTCTATCATCTCACTGCCACAGGAATGGGAATACGAACCAACGGCGCTTGAGCCAGTTAACACCGTAGTTCCATCTCCCGATCCTAGAGTCGACATCGTGATTGACTTCATGAATACCAATCTTGAGCGAAAGGTTTCTCTAAGAGAATTGGCGGACGTTGCAAATCTTTCGCCGTCCCGGCTTTCCCACCTTTTCAAGACCCAAACCGAAATGTCACCCGGCGAATATCTGATAAGACTCAGAATGGAAAAAGCGCGTCAGCACTTGGCGACCAGTTTACTGAGCATCAAACAGGTGATGGCAGAAGCAGGCTACTACAATAAGAGCCACTTCGCGCGCCAATTCCGAAGATGCTTTCACTTGTCACCTTCCGAATATAGAAAGAGCGTCTCAAGGTTGATCGCGAAAAGCGATTACCTCGCGCGGCTGAGTCGTAAGACAGGATAAGATAGGATAACAGATAGCAAGATTGCCTTCCTTCTTCTTATTGTTCCAAGAAACGTATTCTGCCACACTTTCGCTCCGGTACCGAGTATTTGTAATTTTGCTGCTGTCCTCTGGCAAGACGACGAGCAATCGGTTAAAGGTCGCCGCGCGCGATCGGCCCCACGAGCGCGCGCGGAAGCTATACCGTTTCTCCTTTAGCGGCTAGAGAGGGTGCGCCTCGCGGCGCGGTCTAACACCCAGAGAGGCTGAACTGCGTGGCGTTCCCTCCCTTTTTTACATCGGCGCTATGCGATGAAATCGATGCTGATCATCGACGGCTCTGTGACTGTTGCAAGTCTATTCGCGCAGATATTTGAGAATCGTGGCTGGAGTGTCAGCACCTGCAATGATGCAGACTGTGCGATGGATCGATTGGCTGGGAGCGCGCCCTACGACCTCGTTCTGCTCAGCTACTGCGTGCCGGGAACAGACGGGGTCAAGCTTGTCAGGTTCATTAGGGCGCTTGAGCACCGAATGACGGCTGCCGTAGTGATGGTCACTGGCACAGGCGAGGTGACAGAGCAAGCCCGAGCGGCAGGCGCCGACGATGTCTTGCTTAAACCAGTTAACCCAAATGCTTTAGTTTGGACTGTGGAAGAACTGACGAGTGCGCAGACTGTCCGTATGACGGAAGGTTATGGACGATAAGAACAAGAGACGGGGCGTAGTCATAATCGTGGCCCTGTTGAGCATGATCTTGGGTCGTAGTGTTACCTATATCAGGAACAATCGCACGGAGTATGGGTCCCCTTATAGCCGGTCCACCTCCACGCCACTCAGGATACCTATTCGCCCTTCAGGAACGATGGCGGATGCAATAGCTCAGAGAGATTTTGGATGGTTGTCAAGCTACACTGATTTCAAACCGACTTAGGTATTTGACCATAGCGATCCTCAATGTCTCGGCTCGCTCCAGACAGTGTATTGGTAGCTTGGTTCCTCTAAGCATCGTATCCACGACATAAGTAATTCTATGTGGGTCGGGCTTGTGTATTTGTGCTCCCAGGTATTCAAGCAAAGAAAAACGCGAATCATACCATGTACCGAAGAAAGTGACCGGCACACCAAGCGAGATGCATGTCAGATATCCATGTATCCGGCCAGTCAATACAGCCGCAGCGCTAGAGTAGAGTTCAATTGCCTGCTGTGCATCTTCAATCTCTATTCGCTGGATATTCTCCGGCAACAAAAATCTAGGCTGAAGCCGAGGAACATGTTCTAGCAAGATTACCCTATCAAAAGCTGCACAAGCCGCAACACATTCCTGCAGACACCGCTGCGGACCTAGACCAAGGGATATGATTATAGGGCCTTCCTGTTGCCGCCACTTAGTAGCCCGCCCTACGAAAAGGGTTGGGCATCCGACAAAACAGCTCTTAAGACCTGCCGCGCGGAGGCGTTTGTGGGTATATGGATCACGACTGCCAATTGGAAGATTGATGCTCCGTGCAACTGAGAGGTCTACATTCCCGTCGCCGGTGCAGAATGCGACACCAATTGCCAACTTGTAACAAGTGATCCTATCTAGCTTCTTAGTCGCAACATTCTCTGCTGGATCTAGTAAGGTAGCACCCGGGAGCACCATCAACTGACACGAGTTAATGCGAAAAATATCCTCTTCTGTTAGTTCTGAAAATGCTGAAACCTCAACAGTCGGGCGTTTGACCTTCAGCATCCTTCTTAATGCGTACTCAATGATTAGATTCCCTTTGTTTTCGGATTCTCTAGAAAGCGACAGCCATGCCAGTGGTAAAGAAAACTCAAGCTTCGGGAATTCATTTGTAGTAGTAGACACTGGATCCCTTTTTGAACCCGCGCGGATTGGTTTGAGTCAATCATCGCGATATCTTCCTGCCTCGTTTAACAAGTTTCCCTCCATGAGGCGACCCATCATCGCAGGTTGAACAAGCTCTCCAACCGCAATATGTCGTTCGGACAGCCTCGCTTACAGGATGCTGAGCGAGCGGTAAGAGCATCATGATCGTACGCTCCAACTTGCCGTATCCACCAGTCCATAAAACGACAGGTATATATTGCTTTTCTCTATGAATGGGCATTCGTGCACGTCGCAACGGTTCAATTCGTCTTCACCTCGTTTTGAGGTCTGACCCTTTCTCCAACCATAAGCCGACCGACGTCACATGTCTTGCACGAACTCCATATTGTGCTAACGTGCAAATCACGATCTTCGTTAAGGATATTCCTGTGTACGGTAGTACCTTCATGATCAACGCAACAAGTTGCGATGTCGCCGTTCCATAGCACTACCGCCAAGTTGTCCTTGATAAACGGGCAAACCCTGGCATCCCAAGACTCTGGGGAACCTTGTGCCCAGTTGTGAAAGGTGTACTTACCATTCTTCAAATTATAAGCGGGAACGATTTTGACACTTGTGCCACGCGCCCGCTCTGCCCATGCGTCGACTTCGTCAAGATAATCTTGCTCTGCTTGATCGACCCACCTATGTACTGAAATCATCACGGTTATCTCCACCGGAATGCTAATGAGAATATTCCAGCAGCGATCTAATAGAAGGCTGTTCGTACTTAACTGCATACTCAGTCCGGAGCGTGCCACTTGTTGTAGTCTTTCTGTGAGGTTTGGGTGAAGTAGAGGCTCTCCAAAGTGATGAAGCACGATTCGAGGCGCCTTCTGAGCTTCAAGTCGGCCTATGCATGCATCTAGCACTTCCGAACTCATAAAGCCTTTATCTCGCTTCATTCCAGGGTGAGGGCAATATGGACACTGCATATTGCAGTAACTGGATAGCTCGACTTGATAGATGAAAAATAGGTCAGGCGCTACGTTCCTGGTCTCACTCACTCTGTTGATTTGCAACATGGCGACCTCCCATTCGTATAGGCTGCCGGCTCGTTTTAGTTAGTGGAGATGCAGCCCTTAAACGCGTTGTTGGCGAAGCGACGAGTTCGATTAGTCATGAATATCTAAACTTTACCCTTCGCCCAGTCACAAGTGTCTCACTTGCCGAGATTGCTTTATTAACTTTGCGACTTACGCCTCAACTCATAATCAATGCGCATACTATCACAAATACGCGTGATGAGCCGATACCTTCAAGCAAGCGGCTAATCAGATATGTCTGGAAGACTTCGAGTAGGCTCGATGTCCTGAAAGCTGACCCTACGATGTATTCTATGCACCTCCGGTTTGGATTATACTTTAGCCCGACGTTTCACATAGGATAGTTAGCATCCCGCAAGGGCATGTAGACCAAAGCGGTGAAAAAGGTTTAAGTGCTTTCAATCGTGATCTCATGGCGAAACCGTAGCGAGCTTAAGTATGCGTTGCCCGTCCTGACTGAATGCGCTCGCTTGGTCGGTGGCGATGTTATTGTCGTCGATTACGGTGGTGACCCTCACCAATTGGCCGACCAGGTAGAGAGCGGCGATTCGGCTATCGTGCGAGTTGTACGAGTTCAGGGCGAACAATACTTTAATAAGGCGCGAGCGCAAAACGTTGGCGCTTCGTACGCGACGGGACGAGTACTGTTTTTTTGTGATTGCGATATCGTTGTTAACCCCACCGAGGTCGCAGAACTTGCCACTGACGTTGACAACTCAACCGGTCGTTTCGCGACCATAGCTGGAGTAAAAGAATCGGTTCTTAATGCCCGTCGTGCAGGAAACGTCGTCCGTTTCGGGTACGAGCTGAAGATCCGAATCGCAAACGGGCGTGAACTGCACATTGTTGACTTTGAGGAGGATGCTGAAGATGGAACACGCCAAGCGCCGGGACTACTGCTGGTTCAGCGAAGTGATTTCCTAACGATCGACGGTTACAATGGACGCTTACATGGCTGGGGATGGGAGGACCAAGACATTATCGCACGGCTCACACTCGCCGCTGGGCTCACGCGTATTCAGCGCTTCATTGCTATTCATTTATCACACGACGATGCGGCGCGCATGACCCACTATCCTGCCGCTCAAACCCGCTGGGAAAGTCGAGACCGCATGTTCCGACAAGCGCTCGCTTTCTACGACGAAGGAGATCTCGCCGGAACGTACAGCCGAGACAAGAGAGATCTTGAACACAACCTGATGCTGATTAGATGACGTGCGCAGACCATCCACTTACTGGCTTGTTAGTGATTTCCGAAGAGCAAGAAGATGGGCGGCCTGCTTCTCGATGTCGGTGGCATGCCACGACAGAGCGTACATGGTGTCGCCGCCCGCAATTTCCTCCAGAGCCCGCGCTGAAAAGTCTGACAGCACCACGTCTCCGTTCTCCTTAACCGTTGCGCCATCTGAGATGGCTGCTGCCATATTTAAAGCGCTCGCCTCGGCGAGATCGACCTCCTTCGGTAGGTCTAATTCGATGCGGTTGGGCGCTAAAATTACAGGGTAGCCCCCAAGCAGACCCATCGGGCCCGAAGAGTGCCCCTCCCACGGCGGCAGGCGACCTATCAAAGCGAGCAGCATCGGCACCGCTGTAGCGCCAACAATGCTATTCAGATTAGATGGCAAGCGCGCTTCCCTGAGCCATCTTGCTGCCTCAAGATGGATAGGGTCTTGGTCAATCCAGGCCTTGAGGGGCGCCTCTTGTAAGTCCTGCCCTTTGATCGACGCCGATATATGCGCATGGTGCGCGATTAGCCGCAGCCGTGTGCTCTTCTCGATAGGTAGCTCTGACAATAGTAGCGCAGCGAGGATCGCCACGTTACCTATGCCACAGGTAACTTTTACCCCGTTGGCATACAACAGCCGATTAACGGCGTCTGGGTAACAAGCGTTTAGAAAACAGGTATCGGGCGACACGTTATTTATAGCGCGGCCAATTCTTAATGCTAAAACAGTTTGTAATGGCAAAGTGATGCCATAGCCGCCGCAGCTAATCAAAGATGCCCATCTATCGCTTCCACCCAAAGTCCACGGAGACTGCAAGGAGGCGGTATGTAACAGGACCTTCGCGTGCAGCGCTAAGATGGTCCGGCAAAGCTGCGTGTCATCTGACCAGTCGATGACCATCTGCACAATCTTCAATCTCCCGCCCACGGCAGTTGCACGCGCCGCCGCCGAGCGTGCGAGCGTTGCAAGCCGCGCTGGACATCGGCCAAGAAGGGCGACGGTAAGCTGCTCCCTCACTGCAACGGCTAGGGCATGCACGACCTCTGTCGCGAGTGACCCGGACCCGGTGATTGCAATCTCCACTTCTCCAGTCACGGTGTTTGCGGACCTACTTGGTTAGAGCCTAGCTAGCGTATTCCCTCAACAAACCGGTCGAACCAGGCAGAAAGGGTAAGCACGACCCAAAACTCTTGTAACCACGGTCGCCGGCTGTGGCGGAGGCTATTAGGCAAATTCATGGCACGTTTGAGCAAATCGTCTTTCACCGAGGGGCGCAAGAAGCCAAACTGCCAAAAACGGCTTTTCGCAAATCGGTCTAATGTCGGAGGTCCGAACGAACTCTCCTGGAGCCATTCTGCTATGGGAGCATCATAAGTGGCCCTGCGTCGCATCACGATTGAACGTGGGAGAAGTTTGGACGCAACCTCGCGATAAAGTTTCTTGGCCCACCAGTGGCCGTTTTCATACCAGTAACGATCCGAAGGACCGAGGAATGAAGACCAGCTAACCAGGGCCGGATCCAGGAAAGGATACGCGGTATTAAGATTCATAGCGCGAGCCACAGGCTCAAAATTGCTCATTAGCAGATCAGGAATCCGGTGTTGGCACTCGTGCGCTATCATCATCTCAAAAATGTGTGCCTTATCCTTCAGGCTGCGGCACTCGCGATAAAAGCTCCGATCAAAGTCATCAAGTTCGATCCTCGCGAACGGTTGATAAAGCGACCGGCTCAACTGTCGCGCGTCGAAAAAGTATGCCATTCCCGGAAATATGCAGGAGGCTGCATTGCTCCCGCTGTCGAGCAGCGCATTGAACCAATCTATCTCCTCAGGCCGCGTCCATCGTCGTGCGTACCTGCGCTGGCGAAAGTAAAAATCCAAGTAACGGTCGTAACCACCGAAGATCTCGTCGGCGCCAAGCCCTGAAAGTAAGCACAGCTCATTCTGAGCACTGATTTCCCCTATGAGTCTTTGATGGGTAATAGTAGCCCACGCACTACAGGGGATAGGCGAAGCAAGAGTCTCCTGGAGCAGTGAATATGCTTGAGCGGGTTTGAGTGTGACCAGTATATGTTCTGCGCCAATGCTTTCTGCGACTGAAGCAGCATAGCAGCCCTCGTTTAGATCGTAGCTCGGCTCATATTGAATCGTATATGCCCTCAGTTGATTGGATGAGAGCTTCTTCATAGCTGCCACTGCGATGTATGAAGAGTCAACGCCACCAGAAAGGAGGAGTGCGTTGCTCTGCTGGTTTAGACGACAGAATACTGCTTCGTTCAATACCTTTGTTGTATTCCTGATGAGATGCTTTCGCCTCACGCTCGTTGAGTGCGAACTCAAAGGCGTCCAATATCTTTGAACCGTGGGACGCGCCGGCGGTTCCCAAACTAAGACGTGAGCAGATGGGATGGACTCGATCCCTCTCGCCATTGTGCGACCAACGAGCGGAATTCCGCGAGTTAAGTAGTTGATTGCCGACTCAAAGTCCATCGCCTGGGACCAGTTGGGGTCCTCCAGCATCGGACCCAACATTGAGCAGAAGAGTGATAGCTCGGCACCATGGCGAAGATAGAGCTGCCTTTGACCGAGATGGTCTCGGGCTAGAAATAATCGGGCACGATAACTATCCCAGCAAGCGAGTGCAAAGTCTCCGTTAATCTGCGCGCAAGCACTGGCGCCTCTTGAGCAGATCTTCGAGATTGTACCCGCCAGGTCACTTGCAACGTACGATTCCACCCCACTCTGATTAGTGGACGGAAAGGCGGCGGGAGTCCGTTGGTCAAATTCCTTATTGTTCGATGTACCGTTGGAGTCTACGCTGAACACGGCGAGACCGAAATCACACATAACAACCGTGGCACCGAACAAAGCCACTCTTCCCAGTGGATCGATCCACCAAGCCTTTTCATCGCTTGGAAAGCTGTATGCGAGTCGTCGGACCTTGCGGTTGCAGAGCGTCGCTCTCGCCTGCTCGCTGTGAGCGAACACGCCGAAAAGTGTCATGGGCTTGATGTCCATTACCGCTCGTGGCAAGCCGGCAGTCAGCGGGAAGCGCCAGAGGCTGCCCATCGCCCACACATCTTCGTAGGCGTTAGAGAATGCTTGCTAATATCACGAACGCACACAAAAGTACTGGAATTCAGAGGTCAGGTCTACCGCAGATACCGGCCGAACTCTCGGTGGCTGAGCGGACAAGTCCACTAATATACGCAAGGACTCGAAAGCGCCATAGGTTTACTCACATGAAAGAGCGGCCCGGCCCAACGGCCTCCTCGCTTTGCTTCATTGCCGGATCACTGTTCGGAAAAATGGGAACGCCAGGTTCAGCCTTTCGTATCCCCGTCGCCGTCTCGTCGTACTCGCCGGAAGATGCCTTTCGTATCTCCGTCCCCGCCTAGTCCGTGCTGGCGTTTGTAGAGATTTTCCAGTTCATCGATATCCAGGATAACTGATATCCCCTTTCTCTTTCCTAGCTTCTTCTTGGCTGGTGTTACAGCTTTCTTGGTGCTCTTCGAACTGCCTTTCGCCATTTTAGTATCCTCCTGTGGTATGCCCAGCCACTGCCGGGGCTTCCGAGGTTACACAACGCAAATGCGATCAAGTTCTTGCTCCGTTGCACCAGTAGAATCGTCGTCCGATATTCCACCAGGTGCGTTAAGCCTTCATAACCTGCATAATCAGCATTCCTGAAAATGGTTGTATGGTATTCTTGTTCCGCCATAGAATGCAAGCTACATTTGAAGGCGCGATCGGACCGCATCATGCAGATAACAACACGAACATCTTGGTGATTCCGCAATCGCATGAGGTCTCCTTGTTCAGAGGCAGGTGCCGGCGTTCGACGCAAGTCTCTTTATACGCCTGAATGCTGTGATTCGGTGTTCGCATGCTGAAATTGAAGCAGCCTATGAGACCTAGTTACGAACCAGAAGCCATCGTACACAGGACCCGAGTGGCAATTGTGGAAGCATTGCACGCGGCGGGAGGCGGTCATTATGGTGGCGCGCTTAGCGTTGTTGATATACTGCATGCGCTCTACCGGAACAGGACAATTCAGTGCGGCACGACACCGGGCGATAAACTCATTCTATCAAAGGGCCATGCATCGATAGCTCTGTACGCTGTTCTGCACACGTTGGGGAAACTTGATCTGAATCTGGCTCAATACGGTTCGTACGAATCAGGCATGGAGGGACATCCTGATATGTTAGCGAACCCCCAACTTCACTTCTCGACAGGGTCCCTGGGGCAGGGACTGGCAGTTGGCCTTGGTATGGCGATGGCGCTTCGCGATGCCGGGCCGCACGTCTGGGTAGTGCTTGGGGACGGCGAGTGTCAGGAGGGGCAGGTTTGGGAAGCTGCGATGCTGGCGGCGCGATATAAGGTTGGTAATCTTCATGCGGTGGTGGATTGTAACGGTGCGCAAGAATGTGGATGGCAGCACGACCGCCTCCTCGAGCAATCACCTCTCCCGGACGCTGTTGCGAAGTGGTCCGCCTTTGGTTGGTCGGCGAAGGAAATAGATGGACACAACCATATGGCCCTCGATGAGTGGATCGCTGAGATAGTGCGATCAAGTGATAAGCCCTCAGTCGCACTCGCTCGAACGCGAAAGGGACGCGGCGTGCGTCTTTTCGAGGCATCACCTGAACGCTATCATTGCAGGGAGTTATCCGAAGAAGAAATGCGTCAAGCACGAGTGGACTTACAGAATGCCTAGACTAGGGCAAACTATTGCTAACACAGTTGCGTCACTTGCGTCTGCGGACAGACGTATCTGGGTGATAGACGGTGATCTGGGCGATTCTTATGGAGTTGACCGTCTCGCAACCGGAAGCGTCAGCGACAGGTTCATTCAAGCCGGTATTGCAGAGCAAACTATGGTGGCGGTCGCGGGCGGGCTTGCGGCATGCGGATTACGACCCTGGGTATTCTCGTTCGCGGCCTTTCTCTGTTGTCGCGCGTACGATCAAATTAGAGTATGCATCAGCCAGACCGAACTTCCAGTTATTCTCGTTGGCTCTCACGCTGGGGGCTGCAATGGAGTCAATGGTAAGACGCACTCAATACTGAACGACCTGGCGATCATGTCTACCTTGCCCAACATAGATGTCTGGGCTCCCGCTGACGATCTTGACGCCATGTATGCGGCAGAGCGAGCATTGCAATCTCACACTGCCACATATATCCGATTACCACGGGATCCACAGCCTCAATTGCCCGGTGAGGCAGGCCCTTTCCGGTTATTCGGAACACCTGGGTCCGTGGTTTTGGTTTCGACCGGGTTGGGTACTCAATGGGCGCTTGAGGTAAGAACTCATTTAGCAGGTCGGGGTCAACAAGTGGCTGTTCTGCATCTTGCGCAATATGCATGTGTATCTGACCTAAGAGTTCGCGAAGCGCTTTGTTTGGCGGAACGGTTGATAGTAATTGAGGATCACTATCAACACGGCGGACTCGCGGACGCTATGCGCCGCCAGTTTCCAAAGCAGTCGGTGATGAGCGTTGGATGGCCGCGCGGGTGGGCGGGAGCGTCAGGGGAGACGGACGTGCTGAGGACGGCATGCGGAGTTGATACTAACAGCATCGTCGAGGTCGTATCCAAAGAGCTAGCTAGAGAGAGAGGTTCTCGTCAGTTGAGTCTACGATGTTGATCGACACAGCGAGCCTTACGCAAAGAGACCAACTCGACGATCTATTGCAGCTATGAAAAGTCAAATTTCGTCAGCAACCGGTCCGCGCGGCCCCGTCAACAAGACAAGGCCCGGGGTCAAACCAAGTACAATCGCTCGCATCCTGAGTCCGGTGGATGTGGGGGAATTTCTCTCATCGTACTTTGAACGCCGTCCGCTGGTCATTCGAGGAACAGGCGATAAATTCAACTACCTCTTCACGCCGGACAAGTTCAAAATAGGTCTGGATCGTGTGACTGAAATAAGGGCCGTGTTTCCCGACTTGTGGCAGGCACAAATTCACCCGGCGGATATAAAAGAAATGATCGGCGCGGGCGCTTCGATTTGTATCACCGGCCTCGAAAAGGCTCACCCCAGACTATTGAAGATCACGGAATCGATCAAGAGAGAGCTAAATTATGGCGGCTCTTTAAGCTTCCGCTCTTATCTTTCACCGCCGGGCGCTGGTTTTGACTTGCACTTCGATGCAAGGGTTGCCACTACTCTTCAGATCGCAGGATGTAAGCGCTGGTGGTTTTCCACCGCGCCTGCTGCAAAATTCCCAACCAACAATTCACCGAGACAACTCAAGATTCTGCAGAGCCAGTATTCGGTACCAAAGCTCAAGCAGTTGCGATCGGTTCTTCTTCGACCTGGCGACCTCTTATGCTTGCCTGCGGGCACATGGCACCGCGCAAGGGCTCAAAGTATGTCGCTCGCCCTTAATCTGGCGTTCGATCATAATGGAGCAGGAATCTTCGATGTGATACTCGCTGCTCTACACAAGAAGCTCCGGGACGACCCGGAGTGGCGTTCGCCCCTTCCTGCGGTGATCCAGGGCGAACGGGATGCGTTCCCACCTGAAATAGCGACAATTCTGCGCGAGCGCATTGACATTATGCAGCGGGCGCTTTGTGATATGCGTGATAGTGATGCCGCCCTTAAGCACGCCTGGATGAATTCGCTTTCTTCCGGCCCGCAGTAATATGCGGCAACGCTTTATTAAGCGGGAGTATCACTTGGCGAGTGCTTCGTTACCGCCTATTTTTCCAGTAGATGATCCGGCGGTCACGGCGCTGCTAAAGGAAGTACCCGCCGCTTCATATCTGCCCCATTCCGATCGCAGTTTTCTAGAACATCTAATAGGAACCTGGTGGATTCTCAGCCAATGGAAAATGCCCCGCACCATATGTAGGGCAGGTCTGTTACACAGCTGCTACTCTACGGAGTTTTACCCTTACGCACTTTTCGACATTCGTGCCCGCTCAAAGGTAAGATTAATCATCGGACGACACGCGGAAGCTCTTGCATATCGTTTCTGTATCATTGATAGAAGTCATCTGTGGTCTCTGGTCGCCCAAAAGTCGTCACTCGGAGGAGGCTTGAATGTTCGCCGGATTGATGATCGTCGTCCCTTGTTCTTGCCTGAAGGAACGGTGAAGAGCCTTCTACTTATCGAAAGCGCCAATCTAGCAGAACAGAGCGTCGCGCCGGATGGTTTACCGACCCGATGGATGTCGCGATTGGCCTCGTGGTCTCGGCTTCTTGGGCGAAGGAGGGGCCTGCCGATCCCCTTCCATTTGCGTCCAACGATCACTCCGGCAGCAGATCGAAGGGCGCTGGAAAAGTATCGTCTCGTCATGAGCGCGCCTTCGTCTGCGGCCCCCTTGCTCCTGGACGACACGATAAGGCTGAATCCGTGGGCCGGTGAACCAAGACTCTTGCGAGCACTATGCGCTCTGGAGCGCTTCGAGACTGAGCGAGCTTTTTCTGAGGCGGCTCAGGGACATGCTCTGCTTTCTTCGTGGGCTGTCGCCTGGGATAAAAGGTTGACATTAATAACGTGGCTCAATTTAGCTACGGCTATCCTGCAAAGGACGACGGGGATAGATCAGTCCAAAGATACTAGATTAAGTTTCAAGTCCGTGAGGGCAGCGCTGGTGAAGGCCTCGTCGGGTCGTAATGAGCATTTGATAGCGTGATGAAAAACAGGAGTTGATCAGTATCCGCTCAATAACAATCGCCGGCTTCTGTGCCGACCACCCACGACAACCGCTACAAGCGATCAAACCCAGATTGTGATTTGACATCAAGCAGTTCTGAACATATTGTTTCACTGTTTTTCATCTAAGTAGCTAAGCGATGTCTTGCACTGAAGAGAATCGCTCGGAATCGAATCAATCAACGATGAAGGCATATAACTCTAAGTTTTTGTGTAAGCTTCTATCAACGGTTCCCGGTTTACGAGACCTTACTATCGTTATTGACGCGAGTTTGGCTCTGCTCGTCTTTGTTCCGCAGGCAGTCTAGTTGAGGTCAGAATCGTTATGAATATTTACCTATCTTGGGCGCCGCTGAGCTTACTCCTACTGACGGTCTTTCTCCCTTGGCAGGATTCGCCCCTAAATCAAGCTAAGCGAGCGCAACTTGAGCGGCTTAATATTAATATGACCCTCAAGAAAAGAACGCCAATCGCTCAGCTGGCAGCGTGGCCGGCGGAACCTATTGCTCTCACCGTTGAATCAGTGTCCCCGAGAGGAAAGACGATACACGAGCTGTTAGCGGACAACCACATCTTTCCGGATGTTGAAGCCTTCAGCGTTGTGTATGCCTTAAATCCTCAACTCAAGAGGCTGACCGACCTCAATGTGTCGCAGATCAGGATTCCTCTGGTGCAGGGCGGCCCTAATCTTGCCGGCGCCTTTGAGAGCGGGTTCACCATCTTTCTGACACTCGATAAAGATCTAAAGGATCGCTTTGGTGCGCAGGTTCAGGAACTGACCAGATTAACGCAGGCCGTTTCTACTTTCAGACCAGAGAGATTCGCGAGCCCGGCCGCCAAGCAATCGGTCGTCACTTCACTGCAAGGTATCTCGGATGCTCTAAGACGGATAAACGACAGGCTCGTTCAGCGATTCGGACGCCCGATTCCCACCGAAGCGTTGAGCCAATTAAACGCGGAGGTTCTGCTGTTGAATGGAGTGCTGGCTAGCAAGGCTGCATCTGAGACCCGGATTAATAAGAACGAGCAAGCTCAAATAAGCGCTGTCGAGAGGGATATTGCGGTCAAGAAGAGCGCATACACCGAAGTGGCCGCGGGTGGCGCCCCGGAAAGATGGCCGGAGGTGAAGGTAACCGTGAAGACACTGAGGGGGACAAGTGAGGTTCCAAGTTTAAGGATCTATTATGTCCCCGAGGCGCTGAAGGGACAAGACAGCGAGACCCATTCGTTCGGAGTGCTCTCCTCGCCATCCAGCCAATCACTCCCCGAGGCGGACTACTGCTTCTGGGCCGCAAGAGATCCTGGTAAGACCGCCGTTACAAATGAGCAGTGCCTGGAGATAAGAACAAATAAACAAGGGGAAGTTCAGCTTACGGTGATTCGCTGAGCAGAGGCTAATTTGGACCGCAGTATTCTCACAAAGGGCATAGAAATAGTCGGCGTCCTTTTTGCCGCGTTCGGGGGTTTTCTGGCTGGAATAGCGCCGCCGCAGGAGGCCGATGCGAGGTTCGCGATCGGGATCAGCTCATTTCTAGCGCTTATCATTCTTTTCATGATTGCTGGGTTCACTGGCAAGCGGTATCGAAGGGTTTGGATCATCACAGCCGCAAGCCTTTTTATTGTCGCCGCAGGGACCGCCTACTATTACAAGACCAATTATGACGTCTTGACCTTCGCATATCCTCCGGGTAGCACCCACATAGAACATATTGCCGGGTCCGAATTAACTGAGGCGGCAAAAAAGTACAAACAACAGCACGAAGGAATCAGCAATGCGCAACTGCTTGCACAGTTCGGGGGCCTGGAAAACAGAGGTAAGGTCTGGCCGGATGCGTCCGTGAACAGCGCGAGGACGAAGTTGATTATCAGCTACGTGATTCTCGTATTAGCCATTGCCGGCGCGATCTTTGCTCTAACCGAAGGCGTTTTGCGTAGCGAGCCTTCCAACAATTCCCGCTCTGGCGTGTAATGCGAGCGCGCAGCCGTTACGCATATATGACAGACTAGCCCGGCGAGGCCACTAAGGCGCGAAGGCCCATCTCGGCGCCTGGCGTGGCAACACCTGAATCTATTAGAGCCGGCCCTGAATGCAACTGGTTTTAGCAGCATCCCGAGTTATGAAAGCCCTTCCGCTTCAAGTCATCGGCCTGATTGGCGCTCTCGCTACCGGGTCATTACTCGCCGTCGCCCAAGGTATCCCCGGCTCGGCAAAAGATCATCCGACACGCCAACGGACTTCGGCCTCAGCTAGCAAGAGAGCGCGTCAGGCTAATCGGAACTCAGCCGCAGGTCGCCTGAACAGCCGGGCCCCCGCTGTTAATAGAGCGACGGCTCCGCCTGACCTAGCTGCTGACAACACGGTGGCGCAGCCCGCGGAACCGCGATTACAGATACAGCTCGGACATGCGAGGGGAGTTAGCTGCGTGGGGTGGAGATATGACGGCAGAACTCTGGCATCCGGCGCGGGCGATGGCGTGGTCAAGTTATGGGATTGCGAGAGTGCGCGACTGATAAACACGCTCGCCGGAAAGATTCGGTCCATCGACTCGCTTTCATGGAGCCCAGACGGAAAACTGCTCGCCGTGGCGGGTTTGGTGGGTGTAGACCTTTGGGACGCAGGGCGCGGACGCCTCTTCAAAACGTTTGAAGTAAAAGGTCCAGGAATGTCATCAGTGGCATGGAGTCCCGACGGGACCAAGCTTGCTTGCGCCTGCTCAGGCAGGATCACGATCTGGAATGTAAAAGAAGGGCGGACTCTATCTACCTTCGCTGGCGACCGTCCAATCGCATGGCGTCCCGACGGGAAGACGCTTGCCGGATCAGATGCAGGCGGCCAAAACGTCTTATTGTGGGATACCGGTTCGGGTGGACTAAAAACATCACTGAAAACAGATTCGGCAATTACATCAATCGCCTGGAGTCCGGACGGTAGTACGCTCGGCTGGGGGAGCCTGGACCGGCGGGCGCGGCTCTGGCAAGTGGAGGGCGGACAAACCGTCACTGTGCTCGAGGGCCAATCAAAGATGATTCACTCCGTCACATGGAGTCCGAACGGCGAACTGCTTGCCGCAGCCAGCGGGGATGTCATTGGGGAGCAAGAACACGAGCCGATTCGCGTTTGGGATACCAGGACCTCAAAGACCCATACCATTTTCAATGAGGCTCCCTCGACCTCATGGTGCGTCGCGTGGAGTCCTGATGTACGCTACCTCGCCTCCGGGGACGACGACAGCGTCGTCAGGCTGTGGGATGCGACGACAGGTCAACTGCATGCCAGCCTAACCGGGAGCTCCGAATCACCCTGGGCAGTCAGGTGGAGTCCCGACGGGCACACGTTGGCGGTCGAGGGCGTTGGGAATTTTGTTGACTCGTCGCACACGGGCAACGCCGTCAGGTTGTGGGACTTGCAAAACGGCCAGCTCCGCTCCTCATTCACTGGAGCGTTCGACTGGAGTCCGGATGGCAAGCTTCTCGCAACGTCGAGCCCCGACGAAAACACAGTTAAGTTATGGGTAGCTGACAAGGCGGAGATGCGGGCGACTCTCCCAGGTCATGCCGGACCAGTTCCGTTCCTAACCTTCAGTCCTGATGGCATCACACTGGCTTCATGGAGTCGTGACCACGACGTGCGGTTGTGGGACACGAAGGACGGCCACCTCCTCGCGCACGTCTCCGGCGAGTTCAGCTCCACGAAAGCCGTTACGTGGAGCCCTGACGGTACAAGCTTTGTATCAGCCGGTAATAATAATGTGCGCGAACTTCGAGACACGCGGACTGGACGAGCGCGCGCGACCTTATCGTCCGCTACCGCAGTAGCCTGGAGTCCTGACGGGGCGAGCCTTGCCACGGGGAATCTGGACGGCAGCGTTCATTTGCTGGACGGCCGCTCCGGCACGCTGCGCGCGAACTTCCGGGGGCGCGCCGAGGAAATCTCTTTCCTGGCCTGGAGTCCCGACGGCCGCACTATAGTTTCGGTGGGCGGTGGACGACGAGGGTACGGTGTCATGCGCCTTTGGGATGTCCATACCAGGCGGCTGCGGTGCACCATCACTGCCCTCTCAAATCCAATTTCGGTAACGTGGACATTGGGCAGCAAGTTTTTCGTAGTTGAGGACGCGGTTGGGGGTGTGGATTTGCGCGACGGCAAAACCGGCAAGGTCTATAAAGAGATCCGGGCCGACCATGCGAACATTTACGAACTAACTTGGCTGCCTAAGAGCAACATCGTTGCGGTCCCAGACGAAGGTAACACAATGGGGTTGTGGGACCTCGGAAGCGGAAGGCTGCTCTCTACTGTGGAAAGTGACTCGCGAATTGTTACGGCCGCCTTCAGTCCTGACGGCAAGCTTCTTACGTCGTGTACCCTGTCCGGGGCTTGCACGCTCTGGCGAATCTCCCCCTGGGCCGCAGGCGCAAGAAGTGCGGAGGACACAAGTGCTCGAGCAGACACCTCTGCACTTGCTCGCCGCATCTGCACGCTGGTGATTCTGGGTGACGACCTTGCCGTCGTCATGCCCGATGGCCGGTTTGACACCAACAACCTCGAACTTACCCGCAGCTTGTATTGGATCATACCGGACGAGCCTTTTCGCACGCTTCCGCTCGAAATCTTTATGCGGCAATTCTACGAACCGCGTCTGCTGCGCCGTATCTTCAAAGGTGAAAAACTTCCGGTCCCACCCCGTCTCGCGGGGTTGAACCGCGTACAGCCGAAGATTGGGAAACCGACCATCCTCACGCGTCCGGGACATCCTGAGATGGTGGATGTGAAGGTCGAAGTCTCTTCTGTGGCCGGCCAGTGCCTGAAAAACGGCGAACGAGTTCCCTGCGAGAGCGGTGTTTACGACCTGCGACTTTACAGAGATGGTCAATTGGTCAAACGATCTCCCCTTTCCACGGCTGATGCTATCGACTCAAGTCCCCAGGATCCGGAGGAACAGCGCCGGCGATGGCAGGAGACGAGTGTGGTTAAAACCAGCGACGGTCACCCCGTAACATTAGCCACAGGCCCGAAGGAAATCACCTTTACGGACATTCGCCTGCCCCAAAGATCCGAAGTCTCACGGGTGGAGTTTACCGCTTATGCCTTTAATGAGGCTCGGGTCAAGAGCGTCACAAGCGAGCCCACCGTCCACCTCTTGCCACCGGATCGTCAAAGTGGATTACGTCGGGCCTATGTTATCTCTGTTGGCGTCGATTTCACTTCAGACCCGAGCACAAGACTTTCATTTGCGCCAACCAGCGCGCGGGAGATTGACCGGTGGTTGCAGGAAACACTTCGGCCTCAATATGATGTTGAGCCTGTCCGGCTCATCTCCGAATACCACGAGGACGGCGTGGCAGGCGCGGACGCTCCCGCAACCAAGGAAAACATTCAGACAGTGCTGAGCCTCCTTTCCGCCGGAGGCGGGACTGCGGCGCAAAGGCTGTCCTTCCCTACGCTACAGCCGGCGACGCCTGATGACCTGGTGGTGCTCTATATCGCCAGCCATGGCTACGCCAATCCGCAAGGAACGTTTTACGTAATCCCCTCCGACATCGGCGAGCCGGCCGGCGTCAGCGAGCAGTTGCTTGATCGCTGTCTGACCAGGCTTGAGCAGTCGGACATTTGCGTCGCCACGAGGCAATTCCTGCATCACAGCATATCGAGCAACGAGTTGACAGATTGGCTCCATATGATTGACGCGGGGGAAATGGTGCTGATTCTAGACTCGTGCCATTCGGGGGCCGTGTCAGGGCCGAACTTCAAACCAGGACCGATGGGAGATAGGGGCTTTGGTCAACTCTCTTACGACAAGGGTATGCTGGTGCTCGCGGCGACGCAGGCCGAGAATGTCGCGTGGGGAACATTGGCGTTGGGAGACAAATCACTCCTGATCCAAGCGCTAACACAGCAGGCAGGGGCAGCGGAGCGTTTCGACTTCAAGCAGTGGCTGAGCCAGGCCGAGAAACAGGTGCCTGAACTTTACACCCGGTTCGTGGGGCAGCGCACACCAACGACAGAAGGACAACCACAACAGGAGCCGGCACTCTTCGATTTTAGAAGAGGACGTATTGCCGCCGCTAAGAAGTGAGGCTTCTAAACTGAGAGCGGCAAGCTAAGAAATGCTGATATCAACACTCATTTTTTGTGGTACGAGATCCTAAATAGTTTGAGTTGTTGCAGAGGATATGTCGAGTAGAAAGAGCGGTTCACAAAATGTGGATGATCAGGCGGAGGCGCCTTGCAGCGAAGCGCACTCTGATACCAGCGCATCGCCAGGCCATACTGCGAAAGTGCCAAATATGCATCGGCTATCAAGCAGTGGCTTTCTGCCAGTCGCGGATCAATTGAGACTGAGGCTTTTCCTGCGCGAATCGCGCGTCTCCAATCTCTATTTAGCAAATGACAAACAGCGATGCCATAGGCAGCAGCGTGGCGTCCCGGTTGAAACTCTTTTTCCAACTCCAGGTAGCGTTGGTATTCCTCGATTGCGCTGTCTAACCGGCAAGCACGGCGAAGGGCTCTTGCTAAGTAGAAGATCATTTTCCCGTTTTTCGGATCTTCCTCAAGAGCCAGTGAGCATAATCTGAGATCTCGCAATACCGCTGATTCTTTTCCCTTTTTATTCGGCAAGTTCCTGATAACGATAGACCGATCAGTTGCTATAGATCCGTCTATCGAAATTGCCTCGTGTACCCTACCCACGAACTCATGTTCCGGCAGTCTGCGAAATAGACGAACGGCAGGCCACTCCGTTGCCCCAGAAAGCATGCGCACTCGCACCGCGACATTGTCATCATGCCGCGCGTGCCACCTGATCCGTTCGACTGATGATTTCCGCAACACCTCGTCTGCATCAATAGAAAGAATCCAGTCTCCTCTTGCCATCTGAAGACTTGCGTTTCGCGCCAGAGAAAAGTCGATTATTCTCCCATCCCGGTCATTGCAGTCGGTAAACCTTCTGAATTTTGCGCCGAACTCTCTTGCGATTTGCGGAGTATTGTCGACTGAACCGGTGTCCAAGATGCAAAGCTCATCATAGACACTTTGCATGCTAGCGAGACAACGCGCCAAGACGCGACCTTCATCCCGAACCATCAAGCACGCGCTGATTCTTGAACGAGTTGGTACCATAGAACTCATTATAAGTAACATCTAACGCCTTGTAACTAGAATCATTTGATGAATGCTTCTTGGTACCGATATAGGAAGGTATAATCCTGTCGATATTCATAGTCGCTGCCTAGGTGGCAGCCTTGTTAGGGTTGGAGTCCAACCCTGTGCTATCTCACTGTTTGAGATTCCAAATCAATCACTACAGTCTTCGTTCATAACATGATGTCCGCATTGGGTCGGGGGGGATCCGAGGATCGAGCGCCCGCAACCGCCGGCGAAGCAGGACAACGTCAATTCCCGAGCCCTGGTTGTGAGGATGACCGAGATTCGCCACTGGCAGCAATAGTCGGAAACTACCTAATAGAGCTCGATGATTGCATTGACCACCTTCTTCTTCATTCGAAGTGCTCCTATTGTCGTATTGATGACAATGCTTGGTCCATTCACGTTGCGTTTGAACTCTTCATCTGAACGCACGATTACGCGAGTTACCTCGCAATCGCCCACGAAGACATGTCCAGTTGGTTACTCAATTGGTTACTCAATTGACCTTGACGAGAGGAAACATCAGCGGAACTCGGAGAGCAACAAACAACGAAAGTCCTAGGAAAACTGACAATCAGGGACAGGAGGAGGCGACTGTAGACACCGGTCCATCATTTTCGTAAACCGGGGGCCGAGGGTTCGAGTCCCTCCGCTGGCTCCATAGAATCAGGATTTTAGGAATAAGCCCTAGTGGCCCTCCGCCTATTCGCTCACCTTTTCAACCTCGAAGCACATAGTAATCCTAGTCCACATAATCCTTTCGTCACGAACGCCAGGCAGCCGCGAGATACGCAGCAACTAGCCCGTTTAGACCTGTCTGAAAGACCGATGGTCGGGACTTTGGGGACAAGAGAAGTTGGAATGTGAAAGCCAGTGTCTCTCCCGGTACGCGTATTCACGTCTGGGGATCACCGGAAATGCCCGAGACTTGAATCAAGTTACAAATGTAAGGGACAGGACGTCATCTAGATTTCCTTCTGCAGGATTGCCAGCAATTGCAGGTTTTGGACGGCATCCTAATTTCAAGACTCTATCAAATTCTCAAATTATTCAAAATTGTACAATATTGAACAGACTCCGCGACAACTGTTGTGTACTGTACAGGGCGCGGTTTACGGGCTTCGCGTTTTCGGCGATCCAATATATGTCAATTGTGAAGGATCGCTGGAGATTGTAGATCAGCCTTCATTACCAGTTTAAACGCCGAGTCACCGGCTGACCCTCCGTTTATTCTAAACATTTTCAATCAGCGTCTACGCTGGCAGTCCAACGGGCAGCTCCTAGACGGAGCGAACGGACCAGGTACACGCACTTGGGAGTCCTGACCAATCCGCGTTCTGCGAAATGCGCAGAACACAGTGGACCGCGCTGTCCCGACAGCGGACGCAGGCCGCTGAATATTAAACTGGGCATTTCACCGGAAAAGACAGCCCCCGAATGAACGGCAAAGCCAATCTCGCTGACCAAACAACAGAAGGCGACAGCAAAGGAGCCGCTGAGAAGAGCGGGGTTCTTACTCCTTCCATCTCACTACCGAAGGGCGGCGGTGCGATTAGAGGCATAGGTGAGAAGTTCACCGCGAACCCGGTAACCGGCACCGGCTCTATGACCGTGCCGATTGACACCAGCCCGGGACGCTCCGGCTTTGGCCCGCAGCTTTCCATGTCCTACGACTCGGGCGCCGGCAACGGCCCATTCGGTATCGGCTGGAGCTTGTCCCTCCCAACAATCACGCGAAAGACCGACAAGGGATTGCCGCTGTATCGCGACGCCGAAGAATCCGATGTCTTCATCCTTTCCGGGGCAGAGGACCTGGTACCGGTCTTCAAGAAAAATCCCGACGGAAGCTGGGTTCGGGACAAGCGAGGAGACTTGGTTTGTGACGAGGAGCGGCGGGGCGGCTACATGGTAAGGCGCTACCGTCCCCGAATCGACGGGCTGTTCGCACGCATCGAACGCTGGATGCGCCTCAGCGATGGAGATACGCACTGGCGCTCGCTTTCCAAGGACAATGTCCTCACAGTCTATGGAAGCTCATCCGAATCGCGCATTGCCGATCCGGAAAACCTCAATCACGTCTTTAGCTGGCTGATCTGCCACAGCTACGACGACAAAGGAAACGCGATCATCTATGAGTACGTCGCCGAGAACGATGACAACGTCGATCTTTCGCTAGTCAACGAGCGCAACCGCGCGCGCTCAGCAAATCGGTATCTGAAGTTCATCCGCTACGGAAATAGACAGCCCTTGCTGATTGATCCTGCCCTGCCGAGTTTCCGTCAGTCCCACATTCCGGCGCCGGACTTCAGCCTCGCGGGCTGGATGTTCGAGGTGGCATTCGACTATGGCGAGGGGCATTACCAGGAAACGCCAGCGGATGCGGATGGCCGCACTTTTGCGACAGCTACATTAAGGGCGGCAGCCGGTGGCAAATGGCCCGCGCGCCCGGACCCGTTTTCTACCTATCGATCCTGCTTTGAGCTACGCAACCATCGCCTGTGCCGCCGGGTGTTGATGTTCCATCACTTCCCCGATGAATTGGGTGTCAACGACTACCTGGTCCGCTCCACGGAATTCGACTATCAGGAAAAACCTAACGGCTCATTCCTTTCTCAGGTCCTGCAGTCCGGTTTCAAACGGATTGCGATGACGGCACCGAGTTATCTCAAGCGTTCGTTGCCGCCGCTTGAATTCGAGTATTCTGTCAGCCCTCTGGACGATCTGACCTACGACCGACTCCTCCTCCAGGAAGTCGACGATGAAAGTCTACAAAACCTTCCGGCCGGCATCGACAGCAACAGCTATCGTTGGGTCGACCTGGACGGGGAGGGCATCTCCGGTGTGCTCAGCGAACAGGCGGACGCATGGTTTTACAAACGCAACCTCGGCGAGGGGCATTTCGCTCCTGTCGAGAGGGTGTCTCTGCGCCCGTCGCTGGCTGGGTTGGATCGCGGGCGCCAGCAACTTCTTGACCTTGCGGGAGACGGCAAACTCGATCTGGTGGAATTCGACTCGCCGACGCCAGGATTTTTTTCCCGCACCGAGGAGGCTGACTGGGAACCATTCCGCTCTTTCCTCAAGCTGCCGAACATCGACTGGCAAGATCCGAACCTGCGCTTCGTGGACCTGACCGGCGACGGCCATGCCGACATCCTCGTCGCCGATGATCAAGTGTTCTCAACGTGGCACGAGTCCTACGCTGCGAAAGGTTTCGGACCGGCTATGCAGGTAACTCACCCATTGGACGAGGAAGAGGGGCCACGACTAGTGTTCGCCGACGGGATCCAGTCTATTTATCTCGCCGACATGTCCGGCGATGGCTTGTCTGATCTGGTGCGAATTCGCAAGAGCGAAGTCTGCTACTGGCCCAACATCGGGTATGGCCGCTTTGGGAAGAAGGTCACGATGGACACTCCCCCGTGGTTCGACGACGCGGAATCCTTCGACGAGCGTCGTATCCATCTGACCGACACCGATGGCTCCGGGCCGACCGATATCGTTTACTTGGGCCGCGACGGCATACGCGTCTATCTCAACCAGCACGGCAACAGCCTGTCCGAGGCGCGGCGTCTGAGCCGGGTGCCGCGTACCGATGATTTGACGTCGGTCTCAGTCGTCGACTTTCTCGGACGAGGAACTGCTTGCCTTCTGTGGTCATCGCCACTTGCCTGCGACACACGAAGTCCTTTGCGTTATCTGGATCTAATGGGTGGGGTGAAACCACATCTGCTCACATTGATGCGCAACAACCTCGGAGCCGAAACCCGTGTCGAATACACATCCTCCACGCATTTCTACCTTGAAGACAAGAAGGCCGGAACGCCCTGGGTCACACGTCTCCCTTTTCCGGTCCACGTTGTCACGCGAGTGGAAACCAACGATCTGATCAGCGGTAACCGCTTCGTCACGCTTTATACTTATCATCATGGCTACTTCGACGGCATCGAGCGCGAGTTCCGCGGCTTCGGGAGGGTTGATCAACTGGATACCGAGGAGTTCGGCGTCCTCATCAATTCCGGCGGAGCATCCCCAGCCACCAACCTCAATGTAGCCTTCTATGTGCCGCCCACGCTAACCAGGACTTGGTTTCACACCGGCGCTTATTTCACCGGCGCTCGCATCTCCCGCCATCTCGAACACGAGTATTACCGGGAAGGCGATCTCAACCTGCCCGGAAGCGAACTGAGCCTGGCTCAGCGTGAAGCAATGCTGCTCGACGACACAGTGCTTCCGTCCAACCTGGCGACCGCGGAAATACGCGAAGCCATTCGGTCGCTCAAGGGCGCGATCCTGCGCCATGAGATCTATGCGCTCGATGACAAGGAGAACTCCGACCGTCCTTATTCTGTCTCCGAACGCAACTACACCATCAAGCCTGTTCAGCCCATCAGCGTGAACCGCCATTCTGTCTTCTTCACTCACGCGCGTGAAACGATCGACTTTCATTACGAGCGCAAGTTGTTTCCGGTATTGAACGGCCAGATCGTTGACGCAACGGCCGCTCAGGATCCAACCGTCAAGTGGCATGCCGATCCACGTATCTCGCACGCGGTGACGTTGGAGGTGGATGAATATGGCAACGTCCTTCAGTCCGTGGCGCTTGCCTATGGCCGCCGCTTCGACGATCCCGATCCCGTGTTGACTGATGCCGATCGCAAGAAGCAAAAGCAACTTTTGGCGACGCTGACTGAAGCCAGCTTCACGAATGCGGTCCTCGCAGACGACGCCTATCGCACGCCTTTGCCTGCCGAGGTCAAGACTTACGAACTTCTGAAGCTGCGCCCTGCTGTAGGGCAATCCGAGATAACCAAACTTTTCCGGTTCGACGAACTTGTTTCCCTGGTAGCTCAGGCGAGTGATCGCGCACACGAGCTTCCGTACGAGGACGTCAATGCTGCCGGCGCTACCGCCGCCGTGTCCTACCGGCGAGCGATTGAACACTTGCGAACCAGGTACCGCGGCAACGACCTGGGACAGTTGCTCCCGCTTCAGACGTTGCAAGCGCTCGCCCTACCAGGGGAGAGCTACAAGCTGGCGTTCTCGCCGGGACTTGTGAGCGCGGTTTACCAGCGGCCGCGCGCCGGCCAGACTGCGGAGAATCTGTTGCCCAACCCAGGCACAGTCCTGCCGATTGATGCCACCCATGAGTCTGACCGCGGCGGTTATGTGGATCTCGACGGCGATGGCCATTGGTGGATTCCCTCCGGGCGCATGTTCTTCCATCCGACGGAGACTGCCGCCGCAGATGAGCTAACGGAAGCCACTGGTCACTTTTTCTTACCCCGTCGCTTTCGCAATCCTTTTGGGCACAGCGCGTTCGTGGACTACGCGCACGATCTCTTTCCTGCGAGAACCCGTGATGCGGCCGGCAACACGGTTGAAGCCGTGCATGACTATCGCGTCCTGCAACCGAAGCAGCTCACCGATCCGAACGGCAATCGCTCTTTAGCGGCCTTCGACGCATTTGGCCTTGTAGTCGCCGCGGCGGCGCTCGGCAAGATCAGCGAAACGCTCGGCGATTCGCTTGACGATTTTGGCGACTTCGACGCCGACCCGAGCCTGGCACAACTCCAGAGCTTTGTTGCGCGTCCACGAGACCAGGCGGCGGCGCTGGTCAAGAGCGCCACAAGCCGCGTCGTCTACGATCTTGATCGCTACCGCCGCTGCGGTGAGCCGCCCTTTGCAGCCGCGCTGGCGCGCGAAACTCATGTCAGCGATTCGCCGCCACAGGGCTTGAAGATTCAGGTGAGCTTCACGTATTCCGATGGGTTCGGACGGGAACTACAATCGAAGATTCAAGCCGAGCCGGGTGACGCTCCGACACGCGCTGCCAATGTAACGTTGCCGAGCGGCGATGCCAGCCCCGGTCCGTTGACGCTCGATAGCAAGGGCGTGCCCGTCTTCGCGAACGCGAGTCCCAGATGGGTCGGGAAAGGCCGCACCATCTACAACAACAAGGGCAAACCGGTCAAACAATACGAGCCATTCTTCAGCAGCACGCACCTGTACGAAGCGGAGCCGGAGATGACCGATACCGGCGTCACGCCGATCCTGTTCTACGATCCTGTGGGGCGAGTGACTGCCACTCTCCATCCGAATCACACCTATGAAAAAGTCGTCTTCGATCCATGGCGTCAGGAAACCTGGGACGTGAACGACACAGTGACCCAATCCGATCCGAAGGCCGACAAGGATGTCGGCGAGTTCTTTCAACACCTCCCGACTGCCGACTACCTGCCCACCTGGCACGACCAGCGACGTAACGGCCAGAAGGGACCGGACGAAAAAGCTGCTGCAGGCAAGGCTGCCGCTCACGCCGCAACACCGGCCGTTGCCATCTTCGACACGTTGGGCCGAGCCTTCCTCACGGTAGCCGACAACGGCCAGGATGCCGGCGGTGTCGCGCAGAAGTTTGTGACGCGCGTGGCAATGGATATCGAAGGCAATCAGCGCGAGGTCATCGATGCCAAGAATCGCGCTGTCATGCGCTACGACTACAACATGCTTGGCAACAGAATTCACCAGGCCAGCATGGAAGCGGGCGAACGCTGGATGCTCAACGATGTGAGCGGCAAACCCATCCGTGGATGGGATTCGCGTGGCCATATTGGGCGCACGGAATATGACGAACTGCGGCGCCCAGTGCGCTCGTTTGTCACTGGCGCGGATTCGAAAAATTCAAGCCGCGAAATCTGCTCTGAGGAAATTGTCTACGGCGAATCGAACGGCGCCGGTCTCAGCGCCGCTCAAGTTCTGCAGGCAAATCTGCGCAGCAAGCCCTACAAACATTTCGACACCGCGGGCGTCGTCACCAGCGAGGCCTACGACTTCAAAGGCAACCTGCTGACCAGCACTCGGCAACTGGTCGCCGATTATAAGACCACACCCGACTGGTCGCAGAGTCCCCGGCCTGCTCTCGAAGCCGAGGTCTTCGCCGGCAGCACTCGCTATGACGCGCTCAATCGGCCGGTCCAGATAATCGCACCGCACGGTAACCAGGCCAGCGCGAAAATCAATATCATCCAGCCCGGCTATAACGAGGCCAATCTATTGGAACGTCTGGATGCCTGGCTGGAGCAAACCGCCGAGCCTGCGGCACTGCTCAATCCGCAGTCGGCCAATCTTCATGCCGTCACCAACATCGACTACGACGCCAAGGGACAGCGCACCCGGATCGAATACGGCAACGGCGCGCTGACCGAGTATGCTTATGACAACGAGACGTTCCGGCTGATTCATCTCGAGACCACTCGCGCCGGCGCCCAATTCCAGGACTTGTTCTATACCTATGATCCGGTGGGCAACATTACCCACATCCGCGACGACGCTCAACAGACCATTTATTTCAACAATCAGGTGGTGCTGCCTCAGTGTGACTATGCTTACGACGCGATCTACCGGCTCACGACTGCAAACGGCCGCGAACACATCGGTCAACTCACGCAGCCGCAAACGACCTGGAACGATCAGTTCCGCGTCAATCTTTCTCACCCGAATGACGGCCAGGCGATGCGGAGCTACACCGAACAATATTTTTATGATGCTGTCGGCAATTTCGAGAAGATGGTTCATCAGGCGGCCAATGGCAACTGGACGCGCGCCTATGCCTATAACGAAGCGAGCCTGATCGATGCTGCCAAAGAGAGCAACCGGTTGAGCGGCACCACTGTCGGCGGAACGAGCGAGCCCTACACCTACGATGCCCACGGCAACATGACGAGCATGCCACACCTCACGCTGATGGAATGGGATTTCAAGGACCAGTTGCGCGCGACTTCGCGTCAGGCGGTCAATGCGGCTCCGCCGCCGGACAAAGCGCCGGAGACGACTTTCTATGTTTACGACGCGGGCGGGCAGCGTGTGCGCAAAGTCACAGAACGGCAAAGCGGCTCGCGCAAAGAGGAACGGATTTATGTTGGCGGCTTCGAGATATACCGCGAGTTCGGCAGCAACGGTAATGACATCGCGCTCGAACGCGAGACGCTGCATGTCATGGATGACAAACATCGCATCGCGTTAGTCGAGACTCGAACACAAGGTGACGATGGCTCACCACCGCAATTGATTCGATATCAATTCGGCAATCACCTCGGTTCAGCCAGCCTTGAATTGGATGACAAGGGCAGCCTCATTTCTTATGAGGAGTATTACCCGTACGGCAGCACGTCTTATCAGGCGGTGGACCAAAATATTAAAGCTGCGGCGAAACGTTATCGATACACGGGCAAGGAGCGCGATGAGGAGACGGGGTTCACTTATCACGGGGCGAGGTACTACGCGGGCTGGCTGGGGAGGTGGACGTCGGCTGATCCCTCAGGCATCGGCGCCGGGGTAAATTTCTACTTGTACTCAGCGGCATCGCCTGTTTGCTTCATCGATCCTGGTGGGCTCAGTCCGAGTCATCCCGAGGATTCCAACACCCGCGGGATATGGAAGGAAGGTCCAGCCACGCCGAGCGAATCAGCGCCTGCGAAGAGCGGCGCGACCGGATCGGGCGAGCCGGACATCGTGATAGAGGTTCCGACCAAGGGTCCACCGATCGATGCCAGTAAAGGCAACCGCGGGTTCGACAAGGAGATGGGCAAGATAGCGGTTGAAAACTACAAGCGCTTGGTCCGGAAAGATGGACCTTACGTAGTGGGCCACGAACCCAAGGCCCATGGTATTCAGATGCCGGGCGAGCCAGGTCGTGGCGTACCGACCACAAAGGCCGCCAACCTCTCGAAATCTGGCCCAGAACGCAAGGAGCAGCACCGGCGTCTCAAGGAGGCGGAAAAGGCCGGTGAGAAGGCGTACGAGAAAACCAATCCCGAGGAGTTCGCGCGACCCAGCGAGCAGGCCCACCAAAAACTGATAGACGCCAGAAAGGCCGCTGAAAAGGCCGGTGCACCCAAGCAGCCGTCGCCCGGAGCGGGTACGGAAGCCGCTGCGGAACGCGCGCGCGCTAAGGCCTTATTGGAGGCACGCAAAGGTCCAACGGCCGGCGTCGAACCTCACCGTGCGGGCGGCCCGAAACTCAAGGGCGGTGGTGGCGGCTTCGTTGGTAAGGCGGCCGGCGTCGTCGGCCTCGGTCTGCTCGCGTACGACCTTGCAAAAGCTAAGACCGACGAAGAACGGAAAAACATAGTCGCGAACGCAGCGGTTGGAATGGTTGTGGTTGCCGAAATCGCAGAGGTTCCGGTGGTTGGTCCTTGGGTTGCCGCGGGCGTTACGGGGCTCGGTTTGGGCGTGGGAGTCGGCACGGTGCTAGCCAAAGAGGTCATTCCCGACTCCACGCATCGTGCGGTTGGAAAGACCATCGTTGAGAAGGCTTTCGGTTCTTCGACACAGGACATTGACATTATTGAGAACGTCAGTGTATTCGGCTGGCAGCCCTTTGCACCGTAACTCTTGAAGGATCACGGTGCGAGGGCTTCAGCTTCGCGATTAGACCACGCGAAGACACATGGGCGAGAAATCGCGAGACAGCTTCGAATGATGAGGCAACACAATGCGAGATACACGCGCATAACTTCGCTTCACTACTAGTTGATGGACCTAATCAAGATATAGACAGTTCGGGAGGCTAACCATGCGAGAGACGTTCTTTACAGACGGCAGAGACCTATTTGACCCCACCGGCCAGAAGGTGGTCCTGCGCGGCATAAACAAAATGTCGGTGTGGGACGATAAGGACCCGGTCGGCGATGCCTATTTCGCCGAGATCCGAAAAACTCAAGCCAACTCTGTGCGAATTGTTTGGACAATTACAAAAGATCTGAAGCCTGAAGACGCTCAGACTGATCTCGATACTCTCGACGCGCTGATAACCAACGCCCGCAAAAATCAGCTCATTCGAATGATCGAGTTGCACGACGCCACTGGCGACTTGGACCGCTTACCGAAACTGGTGGATTATTGGGTCCAGCCTAAAGTCGTTGACCTCATACCAAAACACCGGGCCTACCTTTTGGTAAACATCGGTAATGACGCAGGCCGGTTCGGAGTTGTCGTCTAACTATTTTGGGAGCTAAGACTCATGTCATCAGAAACAGTAAATCTCGAAGCCAGAATCAAAACCCTTCATGCGGTTCTGACAAAAAAGGGCGACCGCCAAATCGTGGCCAAGGCGCTACGTGCTGCGGACGGCGATATGCCCGCGGCGCTGGCGAGTTTGAAAGACAAACTGCCTGAGGCCGCGCTGCAAAAAGTTGCCTTGGCTCATTCGCTGGCGGTCTTGTCGGGCGATAACGTCTCCATCGTGAAAGCCCTGGCCACGAATCCGGAGGTCAAGAGCCTGCGCGATGTAGCTCTTCGCTTCAATGTTGAAAAGTTGTCTGCGCTGTTGGACCCGGAGGCTCTGCCCGAAGACACGCCCGGGGCAACGGTGGAGGAGAAAAAAAAGAATTACGCCGTAGCCTTGCACTCGAAGCTCTTCGCTGCCGAAACCAGCGCCGTGCTGCAACGGATGGTGCGAGATGCGGAGGTGCCGATCGCGGACACGAACCTGCGCGCCGGCGTCGTGAGCTTTCTGGACAACCAGCCTGACTTCAATATTCGCACGACTTCGATTTATACAGCTCTCAAACATCCGGAGGCCTTCAAAGGTATCGCCGACGAACATCGTCCGGAGGTCGTCGAGAACCTGAAGACGCTTCAACGGGTGCAGGCGATCAGTCCTATTCCTGAAGCCGTCCCGATCTTGATGAAGGCGAACCTGACCTCCGCATTTCGTGTCGCCGAAATACCGGAATCAACTTTCATGAGCGCTCACGGAACGGCGCTGGGCGAGCAAGCGGCGAGGCAGGTCTATACGACCGCAATCAACGCGCATATCTGCCATGAGCACGCGTTGATGACGATACGCGAAACGCTGAGGCCAGGCATGGCGATCATGGGCGGCCAGCAGACTATGGAAGCGCGCGTGGCTATGGCGCAAGCCGTGATTGCTGAGAAAGCTATTCCACTGAACCTGGAAGCTCTGTTCGGCAGCATTGACTATTGTGAGTGCGATGACTGTTTGTCGGTCTACAGTCCGGCGGCGTATTTCGTCGACATACTTCAATATCTGCGGAACAACGACCTTGGGCCAAACCCGCCTGCTCCCACACTGCCGAACCCGCACATTCATCCGGGCATAAGGGATACGCCGCTCGAACAGCTGTTTCGGCGGCGGCCCGATTTAGGGTGCCTGGAACTGACCTGCGAAAACACCTTCACAGTCCTGCCCTACATCGACCTGGTCAACGAAGTGATGGAAAGTTTTGTGGTTCACTTGGGCGAATACAGCAAAACAAATCCCAGACAAGCTGAGTTGGATGTCTTCAACGTCGAAGACGAAACCACCAGTGAGTTACTCGCGCAGCCGCAGCACATCAACTATCAGGCCTATTGCATTCTTAAGAACGCTGTTTATCCGTTTACGCTGCCCTATCACCAACCGATTGACGTCATTCGCATCTGGCTGAAGTACATGGGCACCAGCCGTTATGAATTGCTGGACACGTTTCGAACCGCGACTGAAACGTGTGACAACGTAGTCCTGACGCCCGTTCAGCAGCATGAATTGCAAGCGCTGCACGCGATGGTCCTCGACCGGGCGGTGGATGCGGAGTTTCTCGGAATAACCCAGGAGGAATACATCATCCTGACCCGCGAAGCGTTCTGGCCAAAACGATATTTCGATCTCACGCTCCAGCAGGACCACACCGAGACGGAGTACCGCCAGAAGATCGGAGTCAAGCCATTTCAAGAGTATTACGGCTACAGCACGGAAACCGAAATGCTCGACAAGCGTGAGACTCTGAAGCTCGGCTTGACGTTCGTTGAGAAGCAATTCTTGCCGCGCACCGGAATCCAATATACCGACTTGGTTGAATTATTGAAGACGCGCTTCATCAATCCCGCCTACCCGCAAGGCAAGGCCCTGACGATATTGGAGAGCATACGTTTCAGCTACCGCTTTCTGCAGACGTTGGTGGAAGGGAAAAGCACCGACCCGAAGGTTCGCTTTGCCAAACTGATCGAGTTTTTGAACAACCCGCAGTCACTGGTTCCGGACATCGACGCGTTGTTGCATCCCGATCCTTGTCACCAGCAGAACCCCGAGCACTGCTTGCCGCACCCCGACTTTCGCGACTGGGTTTATTGTTACTTTGAAAGAATCGGACAACTGATCGTCCTGGAATCGGGCGAGGGGCCACAGCTACCGATCGAAGGGCCGCTGCTTCAGTTCGATGGGGGGTCAGCTTCGATTGGCACCCTAAACAAAGATGGGACGATTACCAGCGATAAGGACGGAACCATCATCGGGTATGTCACGTTCGATGGGCGGGTTATAGCCAAAGATGGTAAGTCATTTATTGATGAGTTCGGGGTATTTGAATTTCGGATTAACGACGCAAACGGTAACCTGATCGGCCTCATCAACAAAGCAGGGCTGATAGATGTGGCGACCGATAAATTAGTGATCTGGCTCCCAGCCCGCGACACTTGCGATCTGGACAAAGTCCGTTTGACGCACCTTGACGGCACGACGGTGACCGTTGATGAGTACGACCGAATGCAGCGCTTCATACGGCTATGGCACAAACTCGGTTGGACCATTGACGAAATCGATCAGGCGCTGATTGGCTTGTCTGCCAGTACCGCCGGCGGACCTGGCGGCGGAACCACTTCGCCCGGCGAGTGCAACTTCGTTGGCTTCGACACCTTTGAGGACAGTTGCGCCGGGACGGACGGCGGAGGGGATGGCGGCGATTGTTCAGACGGAAACGGAGACGGCAACTGTCCTGATATTCCGCCGGCTCCTGAAAACATCTCTCCCGAGTTTCTGCATCAACTGGTGGCGGTGCGAAAACTGCTGGATCTCACGGGCTTGCCGCTTGATAAGCAACTCACCTTCTGGGCCAACATCAGCACCGCTGGGGAAAAGTCGCTGTACGCCCGCTTGTTCCTCACGCACAACCTGCTGGGCATCGACAAAGTCTTCGAGGCGGACCCGAACGGTAACTACCTGACGGGCGCAGAAAAGATATCTGAGCATATGCCGGTGCTGGTGGCCGCGCTGAAACTGAAAGCGGACGACATCGCGGCGGTTATCGCATTTCGGCACGTGCAGGATGCGTTGACGCCGGCCAACGTCTCGGTCCTCTACCGCCACGGCTTGCTCGCGAGAATCCTTCATGTACCCGTCGGTGAACTGTCCGAAGTTATCGGACTGCTTGGCGATCCTTTCAAGAGCGCGCAGGACGCACTCGCGCTCTTCACAACCTGGGGAGAGATGGAGGATGCGGGCTTCACGTTTCGCCAGCTCAACTACATCATCCGCAATCACGACGACCTAAAACGTCCGCTGGCTCCAGCGAAGAAAACAATCCTGGTGATCGCTAAGACGCTTTACGATGGACTAAACGCCATCGATCTCGCTCACCCGGATGTGCCTGCTGATAAAAAAGACGAGACAACCGCCGACCTGATTCGCGCCAAGGCGGGGCTGTTGTATGACCAATCCGTGGTGGAACAGATCATCACTTTACTGGAAGGCACAACGGTTTACCCGACCAATGCGCCGGCGAATCAGGTCGTCAAAATACCCGACGCCCTTAAGAGCAAACTTAAATATAGTAATCAGAAAGACGCGAGTCCTCCGGCGGCGACCATCCAGGTTACAGGCATCTTCACGGATGCTGAGAAGGCGCTGGCAAAGACTCTTTCAAACGATTCTGGATGGGCCAAAGCCATCGATCGCGTCGGCAAGAAAGCGCTGCAGTTTTTTAATGATAAGTTGTTTGGCATTTTCCCAAGCATGGACGAGGCAAAAGCGAAGCTGCTGGCAGGCGACGCTAACGTGCCGCCCGACCCGCAGAATCCCTCCGCGACCGACGCCAACACGGCCCCGGACAAGCGGTTCTACTTCCTCCAGCATTTCATGCCGTTCCTGCGGCAACGTCTCGCTCACCAGTTGATTGTCACCAATCTGGCGGGCGCGGCTGGTTTAGCCAGCGATGTCACGGACGTTCTGCTGTCGGAAGTCCTGTTGGTTGAACCATCCAGGCAGCATGCCATGGATGCGCTCGAGCAAATCCACCTGAAACCTGCGGCAACCGGCAACAACTGGAAAGGCTATCTGATTCCGTCCGTAGATGACGTGTATACGTTTGTCGCCAAGAGCCTGTCAGGGGAGGACCAACCGCCCGCCCTTGTAATCGATGGCCAATCAATCCCGTTCACAGTCCAACAAGAAGACCCATCTAATGTCTGGTCCACAGACCCGGCGAGTCCGGTAAAACTAAAAAGCGGGAAACTGTATTTGCTGGAGGTCAATGGTCAGTCTGCCGCCGGCTTGCAGTGGAAGACATCCGCCTCGCCCACCGCGACGATTCCTGCCTCCTCATTGTTGCCTGACTACTCGTCAGAGGGAACGGAGGAGGTCTTTATCAAGCTGTATAAGGCCGCGCTGCTGGTGAACGGTTTCAGCCTGAGTGTCGACGAGGTCAGCTATTGGCAAACCCACGGGCCCGACTTCGCGGCGGATTCCCAGAGTTTTAATTTCAATGCTGTGACGCTGGGTCATTGGAGCCGGCTACAGGCATACGCAACCTTGCGCGACAAGTTACCCAAATCCGAAACAAGTTTGTTGGATCTCTTCAAATGGGCAAGCAAGCCCGGCGATCCCTCGAAGCTGAGCGCACGCATCGCCGCCACAACGCTCTGGAATCAAAGTGACATAGAAAAACTGATTGCTAAGGAACACTTTGATCTCAATCGCCCGGAGGCATTTCACAACGAAGTCTGCCTGGTGAAGCTGCAAAAAGCTTTGGCGGTCGCCAGGGCCGTCGGGACCGATATTGATCGCCTCTTCCGTTGGGCCAATCCAGTGTCGAGGTTTTGGGTGTGTCACCGTATCGCGGAAAGCATCCGAGCGACGTTGCGCGGGCGCTACGATCTGGAGGACTGGGAGAAGGTAGTCAAGCCGTTGAACGACCAGCTTCGTGAAGATCAGAAGCAGGCGCTGATCAGTTACTTGCTTGTGCAGCAGGATTTGATCGACTGGGGCGTAGTGGATGCCGACAGCCTGTTCGAGTTTTTCCTCATCGATGTGCAGATGGACGCGTGTATGGAGACGTCCCGCATCAAGCAGGCCATATCGACCGTCCAGTTGTTTGTGCAGCGATGTCTGCTCGGCCTGGAAGCTCAGTACGGAGTGGCGAGCGTAGCGCTCGACCGTGACCGTTGGGAGTGGATGCAGAAGTACCGCGTCTGGGAAGCTAATCGCAAAGTCTTCCTCTATCCGGAAAACTGGATCAAGTCCGAACTGCGCGACGACAAGAGCGCGTTCTACAAGGAACTGGAATCGGAGCTACTGCAAAAGGACGTCAACACACAGACGGTTGAGGATGCGCTGAAGAGTTATCTCTTCAAGGTTGATGAGGTGGCGAATCTCAGAGTAGTTGGTTTGTTTCTTGAGAAAGACATCAAACTCCACGTTTTCGCTCGGACGCGTAATGCACCGTACTTTTTCTATTACCGGTATTACAAGGTAGCGGAGAGTAACTGGTATCCGTGGGAAAAAATACAGGTGGATATTCCGAGTTATGATGTGGAGGACAAGGACGGGCAGTTAACGGACAACGGCAGCTATCTAATTCCGGTTGTGTGGAACAATCGGCTCTTGCTTTTCTTCCCGCAGTTTATGACCAAGAGTACGACAGCCACGAGCCAATCTCCTCCTCCGAGGTTCCGGGAAATCAAAATGGCTTGGAGTGAGTATCGCAATGGGAAATGGACACAGAAGCAGCTAACGGCAGACGCTGTGCATGAGTCTCCCACCCCTGCGACATTGCCTGACATCGACTCGTACGAGTTTATCCCGCGCGTCATCTCGGGACCAAATTCAAAAGTCGTGGTTGATGTTTACCGAGAAAATCCGGCTATCGGCGCCTTTTACTATGAAGGCAATCAACTTTCAAGCGGCAATGCGTTGGTCGATCCCAAGCGACCGATTATTGACAGCATCTTTCAGTACACGACGATTCCCTTGCTTGGAGAGCGGGAGATCTACTCGTTTCAAGCAATAGAAAAAACTCCTCCAGCTTTATTTACTGGTCAGCCATACTTCTCCGAGCCATCGTTAAACACGGTAGTTCCTTTGCAAGCGCGTGCAACAGTTCATATTGATGACACGCACCTGAAGTTTTACCACCCGTTTGTACACGACCTTCTGGGGAATTTGGCGGTGGGCGGACTGGATAAGGTGTTTGACTATTTCGCCCACCAAATACCAGACGATAGCGGCACCGTTCCGCACAAGGTTGATGCCTTTGGGGGCGATGCGAAGCCAATCGTCTATCATGAACTGAAGCGTCCCTACTCTCTCTACAACTGGGAGTCCGCTTTCCACGCGCCGATGCTGCTGGCAGATCGACTGCTCGCGTCGCAGCAGTTTGATCAGGCGCTGAAGATGTGTCACTACGTACTCAACCCTTACGCACCAGGTAACGACGCTCAGCGCTTTTGGCAATTTCCACCATTCAAGGAAATCGAGGCAGAAAACGTCCTTGAGAAACTGTTCCTGGGACTGCAACCCAACGCGCCGGACGCGCCTAAGGGCCAGATCAATGAATGGCGGAACAATCCTTTTCAACCGCACGTCGTGGCCCGTTCGCGACCCTCGGCCTACATGAAATGGGTGGCGATGAAGTACATCGAAATCCTGATCGCATACGGGGACTACTACTTCCGCCAGAACACGCTCGAAACAATTCCGCTGGCCATTCAGTGCTACGTTCTCGCCTCCCACATTTATGGACCGCGCGGCCAAAAGATCCCTAAGCGCGGTAAGACCGCGCCGCAGACGTACGACTCTTTGCTGGATAAATGGGACGCGTTCAGCAACGCGATGGTCGAGCTGGAACTGGTGTTCCCGTTCAGCAATCAAACGACGTTACCGATCGGCGTGAGCAACGGCGTGGTTGGTCTGGCCAATGTCTTCGGCTTTGCATCGACGCTCTATTTCTGCATCCCTGATAACCCTCAGTTAAGAGCGCTGCGCGATACCATCGACGATCGCTTGTTCAAGATTCGGCATTGCGAAGACATCGACGGCGTCTTCCGTCACCTGCCACTGTTTGAGCCCCCCATCGATCCGGCACTCCTGGTGCAAGCCGCTGCCGCGGGGCTCAGCCTGTCGAGCGTGCTGAATGACCTGAACAGCCCGATGCCGAATTATCGCTTTTACTATCTTTTACAAAAGGCGCTGGAGCTGTGTTCGGAACTGAAGACTCTAGGCAACGCCTTCCTGTCGACAAAGGAGAAAGGCGACGCGGAAGCGCTTTCCCAATTACGCGCCAGGCACGAGAGCAGTATTCACAACCTCGTCATGGAAGTGAAAAAGCAACAACTGGACGAAGCCGGCAAGGCTTTGGACGCCTTGCAGCAGAGCCGTAAGGGACCAGCATATCGCATGCAGCATTACCTCAAACTTATCGGAGAAGATTTGGGCAAGGTCCCGGATGGCAATACTGACTTCAGCGAAGTGCCCGATCAAATTGAGCAGCCGGTGGATGAAAGCGGCCTGAAGCTGATTCCTTATGAAAAAGAGGAGATGGATAAGGCTGCCGAAGCGAATGATAAACAAGAGGACGTGGGACGGACAGAAACCCTGGCAAGTATCCTGCATGCGCTGCCAGCTGCGTTTGCCATTCCGTTCGGCTTCGGGATTAGCCTGGGAGGTTCTAATTTCGGATATGCTGCGCAGGCAGTAGCGAGGGCTAATCAAGTTGTCGTGGGTAATCGCTCATTCTCGTCAACCAACGCTGGACGGAAGGCAAATTTCCTCCGCCAGCTTCAAGACCGCGTACAACAAGCCAATGTCGCCGGGTATGAAATCAAGAACATCGACAAGCAGATGCTCACCCAGCAAATTCGCATCAGCATCGCGGAACAGGAGATCACCAACCAGCAGAAGCAGATCGACAACGCACAAGAAGTGGAAGAGTTTCTGCGCAACAAGTACACGAATGAAGAGCTTTACTCGTGGATGGAAGGCCAGATCAGAGGTCTCTATTATCAGGCGTATACACTGGCATACGACTTAGCCAAGCGAGCCGAGAAGGTGTTCCGATTCGAGCGCGGCCTGGCAACGTCCAACTTCATTCAATTTGGAAACTGGGATATCGCGCACGACGGCCTGTTTGCCGGTGAGCGCCTGTATGTCGGACTCAAGCAACTCGAAGCGGCGCACCAGGAAAAGCGCGGGCACAACTACGAGATTTCAAAATCGATTTCGCTGCGCCAGATCAACCCGTTGGCACTGATCCAACTCAAGGAAACCGGCACGTGCGAATTCACGCTGCCCGAAGTCCTCTTCGACATGGACTATCCCGGGCACTATCTGCGCCGCATCAAATCCGTAGGCCTCCGGATTCCGTGCGTCCTCGGGACATATACCAGTCTGAACTGCACACTACGCCTGCTCGAGCACAAGTTCCGGACGAATGCGATCGCCAAGGACAAGAACGATTATCTGGAGAAGACGGACGAAACCGATGACCGGTTCAGCACCGTCAACGTGCCCATCACGTCCATCGCCGTCAGCTCGCTCGAAACCGAAAACGGCGTGTTCGAGTTGAACTTCCACGATGAGCGCTACCTGCCATTCGAGGGCGCAGGCGTCATCAGCAAGTGGCGCGTCGAATTGCCGAAGGAGTTTAGGCAACTCGACTACGACACCATAACGGACGTCGTCGTCCGTTTGCGCTACACCTCGTTGGAAGGCGGAGATAAGCTCAAGAAGCCGGCTTCCGATTCGGTTCTCGAATACATCAAGAGTGTCGAGCAACTCAGCCGGGAAGAAGGGCTCTTCGCAGCTTTTGATCTAAAGAATGATTTTTCAAACGAATGGTACGCCGCAAATCATCCTCCCGCCGGCGCGACCGAGCGTGTTCTGACCATCGACAAACTAAACGAGAAACTTCCGATCTTCACTAAAGGCCGCCCGCCGGCAAAGATCCAGGCGACGGACATTTTTTTGTTTGCGTCCGGCTCCCTATCGGCGTCTGCCATTACCGCCACCCAGGGTGGAAATGACATCACATTCACGGATGGCCAAACGATTGGGACGATGAAATCCTTTGCCGCGAAGGACGTGAACGCTTCCATGGACAGCTTGCAGATCAAGATTAATGAAACAAAGACTACGATTGAGAAAATGTGGCTTCTTGAACGGTATGTTTTGACCTAAGAAGCAAAAGCCAAAAAGAAAGCCAAGAATAAAGCCAAGCACAAAGCCTTTCGCCGACGGGCTCGAGCAATCGGAATTTCAACCTCGCCGGCCTCATAAATGGAACCGTCAACCAGTGAGTCTCAGGATTATTGTTTGGATGTGTTCAAGACTTGTAGAGAGAACTAGGTGGGGTTTTCCGCCATGGCGCAAATTGAATTTAGGAGGGCACTCCCGATTTGCTGGCACAGGGAATTACACACGTCGATCTCGACCAGCCAAATCGAGAAGAAAGCCTCGGGCGCGTACTTACTTCTGCGCCACGGTCATACTGAAGGCAGCCTTCTGCGTTTCTTGATCTCGTGGGTAGCTATTTCTATGCTGTTGCATCGTTCACCTTTTCATTCACCTATTCACCCCGATTCGAGGAGAACAACAGCAAACCTAGGAACATAGAGACAAGCGGAAATGCCCGCAAAGCTTACAAATGCGCAGAGGGGAAGACATAGAAGAACGCCGTAGAGCAGTTTTCGTAAACCGGAGGTCAAGGGTTCGAGTCCCTTCGCTGGCTCCATAGACTCAAGGAAAGCAATCTACCCATCGAGTTGGCATCCCGATCTTCATCCGAACATCACCCTTGTCTCGCGCAAAGTCTCTTGTCTCGCGCAAACCGTGTTGTCTGCAAACTGCTTCTCAATAGCGCGAGCCAGTTTACGTTTAGCTGCCCGCAAGTGAGCTCTATCGCCTTCCCGGTAACGTGCCTGGTAGACCCTGCGCACCGGATGGTCTGCGTCGCGGGGCACGTCCACCCGGAGCTGGGAGCTGCGGTTGACTGGGTGCTGGAGAACTCCCGCCCGCCGATTGCACCGCGGTCGCGATGGCGTCGTCGTATAACTTGATCTTGCCCCCGTCTTTGAGCTGTTTCTCGGTCACCGCCAGATAAGTTGAAAAGAAGATATTGCGCTTCTCGTCAAGGAGTCGTTGTTCGATTGACTTGCGTTCTTTCTGAAACGGCTCGCCCATGTCGGCGTCTTTGCGATTCGTGAGCGCCACAACTACGTACACATTGTTGTCGGCCTTGATCGGCTCTTTTGTTACTTCGCCGGGATTCAGCTTGTACACCGGAGCCCGCGATACCTCGCTCGTCAGAGGGCCTATCGAATCGGTGCCCGTCAGAGCCGGGCGTTCGTCAATCTTCAAGCCCATCGACGCCGCAAGTTGTTTGAGCTCATCAGGCGTACGGGCCTTCGCAACTTCCTTCGCGCGCTCCAGCGCCAGGTCTTTAGCTTTGTCCGATCGGTAGGCCATATCGACTTTATCCTTCACTTCTTCGAAAGAAGGATCGTGCGGATCGCGCTTCTCGGCGTATTGAGGAATCGCGAATCCTTTGTCGACGTTCATTCGGTCGCCTACATCACCGGGGTTTTGAAGCTCGAATACCGCCGACTCGAATTCCGAAGCGCCTCCCGGCTCGGGCAACGGATCGCCCTCGGAAAAGAACGGAGTATCTTTAACCGAAGCTACCTGAGCGCCATGCTTCTTATTCAAATCGGCTACGACATGTTCGGCGTTCTTGCTTTCCTTGAAGTTCTGCTCGGCTTCGGTCGCGATCTCGACAGCCTTCGAGTAGCCCTTCCGGGCTCGCGCTGCTTTCAACAGATCGTCGCGGACTTCACCAAAAGTTGGAAGTTTGCGGTCGGTGACTTTCAAAACATAATACTGATCACCTTTCTTGATCGGCTGACTCACTTCATCCTTTTGCATGTTGAAGACGCGATTGAGCGGGTCATCAGTGTCGCGCTTCTCGTTCTTATTAACCCAACCGATATCGCCGCCTTTATTCTTTGTCGAAGAATCTTCACTCAGCTCGCGAGCGAGTTTGGCGAAGTCTTCTCCAGGCTTGCCTCCGGCGCCCTGCGCTCGCTGAACGATGTCCTGCGCTTTCTTCCTGATCTCGTCTTCAATGTCCGGCTTTTTGTCCGCCGCGTTTTGATTTTTGGCTTCATCGGGTGTTGGTTTAGGCACGTTCAATACGATCTTGCTCACACGAACCTGCTTAACCATTCTGTCGGGATCGAAGTCCTGTTTAAGCTCGTCGTCCGATACTTGTATTGCCTCTCCGGCTTTGCTTTGATCGACGAAGATATAGTGAGCGCGGCGTTGTTCTGTGTTTATCCTGAAGTCAGACTTATGAGCTTCGAAGTATGCCCGTGAATCCGCTTCGGTGACTTGAACCTTGTCGCGAAGCTTCTCGGGGTCGGCTTCCGCCCATCGCACGGCATAAGAAGTATTGTTGCGACGATATTCATCCTCGACCAGTTTGGGATCGAGCTCAATGGCCGCGGTGATGAAGCTTCTCAAGTGTTCTTGAGCAATCGACGCGCGAATCTGTCCCTCGAAAGTCGCCGGTGTTATTCCCGCTTGTTGCAGCCTCAAGCGATACTGCTCGGGGCCGGGCCACGGACTGAATGCCTGCTTCAAGCGCGATTCGACCTCGCTGTCGGTAGCATCGAGGCTCAGCCGTTCAGCCTCATATAGAATCAGCTTCTGGCGAATGAGACTATCGAGCACTTGCGGACCGTAGAGTCCGTAGAGAGTGGGCAGGTCGTCCTGTTTGGTTTTGCCTTGACCCTGAGCGACCTGCTGGCCAAAGTAGGTGAGCTGGTCCTTCAGTTCTTTGGCGGTCACCTCATAACTTCCGACCTTCGCAACGACAGTGTCATTGCCACCAGCGCCGCGCAACAAACCTGCTGCTCCTCCTGACCAAGCCGAAAAAAAGCCAACAAGGCTCAGCGCCATCACGCCTACGAACACCAGCAACAGTGCATTTCGCGAACGCTTGCGCCCACTCAAAAACTTCAACATAGCTTCAATCGCCTCCGATAACTCTCAGAGTTTTTTGCCCGCGATTATGCGGTGAATCTTAGCGTTTAAAGAAAGAGAAATTGTAGAGGACTAATGCGATGATTGACAACCGTCGGTCGCCGGTGGCGCTAACAACTATTGAATCAAATCGATTCCGCGGAGTTGAAAAAATTGCGCGCTCTCCAGCATATGACGATCATTCGTGTAGACTTCGGTAAAACCTTCCTCCCTGGCACAGGTCAGGTGAATGGCGTCTACCGCGCGAAGGTATGCAGTGGCGGGCAACGAGACGATGTTCTCGCAGGCTAAACGGGTGAGCGAAGAGGTGAGAGGGAACCACTGCCAAACCCCATCATTTTCGTCTTCCTCAAAATCCTTCAAGACTTCCTGCGATTCTGTTGAATTGATGTTCCCTTCTCGAAGGTGCCTGTGCACTACGGAATAGAATTCGACTCGTGCGATTTCACAGGAGGCTAGACCGTCAGCGTCATACGCGAATTGCCGAATTGTCTCGGCGTTCGGTTCGTTGAGGTAACACTTCGCGATATAGGCTGCGTAAAAGTAGACCAAGCTCAGTCTCTCATTTCAGACAAGTAGTCAGCGGAATCCGCGGTGATCCGAGATCGCTGCCTGATCGTATCCTCCCTGTCAGGCAAGCGCCTTGGAGGACGGGACGGCCCGAAGCCATTAAGCATCGCTACCGGTTTACCGTCGTCGGTAATAATGATAGGTTCGCGGCTCGAGGCCAGCTTCATCCACTGACCAGCGTTGCGTTTCAATTCCTCAATGCTGATCTCCTTCATAGCGTCATCTTGTCATGCTGGGAATTCAATCGCAACGATGTCGTAGCTGCAGATATCAGGGTACAGATATGTTCAATCCTTCAATCCATTCGGAACCATCGGAAGCGAGCGCAGTCGAATCCCAGTCGTGTCGAAGATCGCGTTGCCAACCGCGGGCGCGAGCCCGACTATCGGCGTCTCGCCCGCGCCCGTCGACGGCAGATCTTTGCGATCAATCAGCACTGTTTCGATCGCGGGCACGTCGCTGAAGCGAGGCACGCGATAACGCGAGAAGCGAGGGTTAATAATTCTTCCGTTATCGAAATCGATTGCCTCGAACATCGCTCCTCCAATAGCCATCACGATCGAACCTTCGATCTGGTTTTTCAACTGATCGGGATTGACTATTGCCCCGCACTCAAAGGCTTCAACCACGCGCACGATTTTCACCTTACCGCTCGATCGGTCGACCGAGACTTCAGCGCAAGTCGCGACGTAGCCACCTTTCTCGAAGCCCGCTGCGATGCCGAAGCCTCGATCCGCTCTTGCTTTGGCTTTGCCCCAGTCAAAAGTCCTTGCGGCGCCGTTGAGAACCGCAATCAGACGATCGTCTTTCAAGTTCTTTAAGCGGAACTCCAGTGGATCCATTCTGACCGAGCGCGCCATTTCGTCGATGTGAACTTCGCGAGCGAAATGATTGGCTGTGGCCGCGAGACCCCGGTATGAACCCTGCCGCAGCGGTGATTTCGCCTGATGAAAAACAATCTTCTGATTCGGCGCGTCATAGCGATGGGTAATGCCGGCCGGACCGGAGTTGTAGTTGTGGAACTCCCACGCGGTGATCGCTCCGTCGTTTTGCACACCACTGGAAATATCGATCACACCGGCCGGGCGAAAGTAAGCCCAGGTGAATTCTTCTTCGCGCGTCCATACAAGCTTCACCGGCTTTCCTGTCGCACGGGCGAGCCGTGCAGCTTCAACGGCCGCGTCTCCAGTGTGTTTGCCGCCGTAGCCGGCGCCAGTGTCGGGCACAATCACACGAATGCGCTCTTCGGGAATGTGAAACACTTCGGCAAGTTCGCTTCGCACGCCGAAGGGCCGTTGCGTCCCGGTCCACACCGTGAACTTTCCGTTTTCCCATTGTGCAACGGCGGCGCGAGGCTCAAGCGGCGCGTGAGCGATATAAGCTACAGTGTAAGTTTGGGTGAGTTTCCTGTCGGCTCGAGCAAGTCCTTCTTCGACATTGCCTCGCGCGTTCACCGATTGAGACTCGGTCGTTTGTTTTCGCAAACCGTCGAACAGCTCTCGGGCTGAAGGCTGCGAGTCAGCTTTCCACTCGGCTTTGATCGCCGCAGCGGCCCGAGCCGCAGTCTGAGAATCGGGCGCTGTGACTCCAACAAAGTTACCATCGCGAACAACCTTAACTCGCGGCATCACTTCGGCCTCGCGCGAGTCTACTGATGACAGCGTAGAATTAAACGCAGAAGGCCGAACTACTTTTCCAAATAACATGTCGGGCAGCTTCAAGTCAGAAGTGTAGCGGTGTTGGCCGGTGACGAATGCGCGTCCGTCTACTTTCGCAACCGATTTTCCTGCCGAGATCCATTCGGCTGTTGGTGTGCCATGAACTTCATCGGAAATGACCTTGAGAAGCTTCTTACCCTTGGTAAGACTCCCGAAACCAACCGACCGCTTCGAACGCGAATCGATAACTCTTCCGTCTTTCACGGTGAGTGACGCGCGATCGACTTTCCACTGAGCTGCGGCGAGGTCGATCAAGGCTTCACGAGCGGCGGCCCCGGCCTTGCGCAGTTGTGGAGCCATCGTCGGAGTCGTGCGACTCCCGAACGTGCCCATGTCGAATGGAGTTAGATCCGTATCGCCCATTGTCAGTGTGATTGAGGATATCGGGAGATGAAGCTCGTCGGCGACGGCTTGAGAAAGCGACGTGCGAATGTTTTGACCAAACTCTACTTTGCCGGTGAACACATTGATTGAACCATCTTCGGCGACGTGCAGCCAGCCGCCTATCTCCTTCGGAGTCGATTGATTAACGGCGCGTCGTCCTGACTCACCTGCCTGGCGTCCGGATTCTTGAGATGCGAGAGCATCGACAGTAAAAACCAACACCAGGCCGCCGCCTAACCATTTGAAGAAGTCACGGCGGTCGAGGTCGAAGTTAAAACGGTAGTTCGGCTCGGCGAAAAGCTCGTAGCGCTCGGGCTCGATGCAAGTATCGTTGATACGGTGGTTGCTCATCGACCGGCTCCTTTCATCGACTGTGCGGCTTTGCGAATCGCCGTAACGATTCGGGGGTAGGTACCACAGCGGCAGATGTTGCCTTCCATGAATCGAGCGATTTCGGATTCATCCGGATTCGGGCTCTTAGCAAGAAGCGCAAAGCCGGACATTATCATTCCGGATGTGCAGTAACCGCATTGAAATGCCTCCGCTTCGAGAAACGCTTGCTGGAGCGGATGCAATCGCCCGTTGCCGGCGACGCTTTCGATAGTCATGATCTTTCTGGCGGCGACGCTTCCTACTTTCGTTACACACGAGCGAGTCGCTTCTCCGTCGATCAGCACGGTGCAGGCGCCGCATTGGCCTTCGCCGCAACCGTATTTGGTTCCCGTCAAATCGAGATCGTCTCGCAGCACGCTAAGCAGGCTTCGATCGGCATCGACGTCGACTCTCACGTTCGCGCCATTGATCTTGAGTTCTGAGATTCGTTGCATAAAAAGAGATCCTCTCGTTTGCGTTAGAAGTCCAAATAGAACGATAAGCCCGCACAGTAATCTGATGCAAACGCGTCGGTCCCGCTCAGGCGACGGACCGAAATATTCGAGCGTGACATGACGGCATCACACGACATGGCGGCATCATTGACAGGTTCGACCGAAGCCAATATAATTGGCAGTCTCATTTGAGAGTGCTAACGCGCACATGTAATCCCGTCTCAGTAGCGCTTAGCTTCAATTCATCTAGAAAGGAGCGACGAATAAGTATGGCAAGTATACGCCCACTTCAAGATCGTGTGATCATCAGACGGATCGAGGAAGGCGAGCAGATCCGCGGGGGCATTATCATTCCAGACAGCGCTAAAGAAAAGCCGCAGGAGGGCGAAGTTATCGCCGCCGGAGCAGGCAAGAAGCTCGATAGCGGCGAGCGTTTGACGCTGGATGTCAAAGAAGGCGACCGGGTTTTGTTCGGCAAGTACGCCGGCACCGAGGTCAAGCTCGATGACCAGGACTACTTGATCATGCGCGAGGATGACATTCTCGGCGTGATCGAGAGGGCCTCCGAGCACACGAAAGCAAAAGGAAAAGGCAGATAGGAAACTTCAAAACTAGGAGAGAAGAAATATGGCTAAACACATAGCATACGGCGAGGAGTCGCGCCGAGCTCTTTTGTCGGGAGTAAATCGCCTCGCGGATGCCGTGAAGGTGACACTCGGCCCGAAGGGACGCAATGTCGTTATCGAAAAGAAGTTCGGCTCACCGACGATCACAAAGGACGGCGTCACGGTAGCAAAGGAAATTGAGCTTGAAGACAAGCTCGAGAACACCGGCGCGCAAATGGTGCGCGAAGTCGCATCGAAGACCTCCGACATTGCCGGCGATGGTACCACGACGGCTACTGTTTTGGCGCAGGCAATTTTCCGCGAAGGAGTGAAGACGGTCGCGGCCGGAGCGAGCCCGATGGCCCTCAAGCGCGGAATCGATAAGGCTGTCGAAAAAGCTGTCGAAGAGATTCAGCGCCTTTCAAAGAAGGTCAAGGACAATGAAGCCATCGCTCAGGTCGGAACTATTTCGGCCAACGGCGACGCTACGATCGGCAACTTGATCGCTGAGGCGATGAGCAAAGTCGGGCAGGACGGCGTAATCACAGTCGAAGAGTCGAGAACGCTCGAGACCGCTCTTGAAGTGGTCGAAGGCATGCAGTTCGATCGCGGTTATCTCTCGCCTTACTTCGTCACCGACCCGGAACGAATGGAAGCGGCGCTTGAAGACGCAGTGATTCTCATTCACGAAAAGAAGATTTCGTCGATGAAGGATCTTCTACCCCTGCTCGAGCAGGTCGCGCGAGGCGGTAAGCCGCTTTTGATCATCGCCGAAGACGTTGAAGGCGAAGCGCTCGCAACGCTGGTCGTCAATCGTCTTCGAGGCACGCTGCAGGTTTGTGCCGTGAAGGCGCCGGGATTCGGCGACCGACGAAAAGCGATGCTCCAGGACATCGCGATTCTGACCGGCGGCAAGGCGATCACCGAGGACCTCGGCATCAAGCTCGAGAGCATTCAGCTCACGGATCTCGGCCACGCCAAGAAGGTCGTCGTCGACAAAGACAACACGACGATTGTCGAGGGCGGCGGAAAGACCTCCGAGATCGAAGGTCGGGTCAAACAGATTCGCGCCCAGATCGAAGATACAACTTCGGACTACGACAAAGAGAAGCTGCAAGAGCGATTGGCGAAGCTCGTCGGCGGTGTCGCGGTCATCAAGGTAGGCGCTGCCACCGAGACCGAGCTCAAAGAGAAGAAGGCTCGCGTTGAGGACGCAATGCACGCCACCAAAGCGGCCGTCGAAGAAGGAATCGTTCCGGGCGGCGGCGTCGCTTTCCTGCGCGCGCAGAAGGCACTCGAAGGCCTCACGCTCGATAACGTCGACGAGAACATCGGCGTTGGAATCGTGAAGCGGGCGCTCGAAGAACCGCTTCGCCAGATCGTCGCGAACTCAGGTCACGAAGGCGCGGTAGTTGTCGACAAAGTCAGAAGCAACAAGTCGGCCAACTACGGCTTCAACGCCGAGACCGAGGAGTACGGCGATATGATCCAGATGGGTGTGGTTGATCCAACCAAGGTCACGCGATATGCATTGCAAAACGCAGCTTCGATTGCAGGTCTGCTGCTCACGACCGAAGCCTTGATCTCAGAGCTACCCGAACAAGAGAAGGAAGCTCCGCAGATGCCAGGCGGCGGCGGAATGGGCGGGTTCTAAACCACTTCCAGAAGTTCTTGAATCAATCCGCGCGGGCGTCCACCTAAAGGGCGCCCGCTTTTTATTGAGCCCGAAGTGTGACGAGCGGCTTTCTGGTGAGGACATCGGCAGTAGCTAAGACTCCAACCGTTACTACCAGAATTACAGTAGCCGCGACTCCACCGAAGTTCACGACCGGCGTGAAGCTCCAGGGTATCTCAAACACGAAACGCGACGCGACATAGGACAGACCAACCGCGCCGAGCGACCCGATTATGCCGGCAACCAAACCCATCAGACCGTATTCGGCAAGCAAAATCCTCAGAAGCATTTTTCGTTTGGCGCCCAGCGTCTTCAGCACTGCTACTTCGTAAATCCGCTGGAACTTTGTCATCGCAAGCGACCCGATCAATATCAATGCGCCGCTCAACAAAATGAAAGCGCCGACGAATGAAACGGCAAGCGTGATGTTGTTGAGAATCCTTTCGACAGCGCGAACTATATCGACGACGTCGATGACCGAAACGTTTGGATACTTATCGACAAGCGCGCGCTGAAACCGAGACCTCTCCACCTCGCCGGTCGGTCCGTTGACGGCGCCGACCATCATCTGCGGCGCGTCTTCAAGAGAGCCCGGGCGGAACAGCACCATGAAGCCTGTTCGCGCGTTGCGCCAGTCGACGTGTCTGATGCTGGTCACTCGAGCTGTGATCTTTCGGCCCTGGACGTCGAATGTCATCTGGCTTCCGACATCCAGGCCCGCCATTCCTCGCATGCTCTCTTCAATTGAGACTTCCGGTTCATCTGACGGCGACGCATCCCAAAACTTTCCGGCGAGAATCTTCTCGTTCGTTTCCAGATTCGGTCGATAAGTCACCACGTATTCGCGACTCAAGCGCCCGCGGTCTCGTTTCATTTCGGCTTCGTTGAAATCAATTTCTTTGCCATTGATTGCGGCGACTCGAACGCGAACCGTCGGCACCAGGAGCGGCCGCTCGCCGGTCATTTGCATTACTAAGTCAGACAGGCCCTGCTGCTGATCTTTTTGTATGTCGATAAGGAACATATTCGGAAGCTTGCCGGCTCGGTTCAAATCCAATTCGCGAATGAAATTCGACTGGAGAGATTGAGTCGAGATAACCAGAAAGACTCCCAATCCGACAACCATCACGATTATTCGCGTCTGGTTGCCCGGGCGATGCAAGCTGTTGATCGCCTGCTTCAGCGCGAATGATGTAAGCGGACGCGTCCGCCGCACCAGGAATATCAGCAGAGTGGCCGACAGATACAGGGCTCCGGTGGTCACCGCGAGCGCGCCAAGAAAAAATAAGCCAACGCGAATCGATCCCGCTTGCCACGAAACTACCGTCAACAATCCAAGCACAACCACGGCTGCAGTCACCCATCGCAGCACATCGACCGCGCCGCGACCGGTTGCGGTGCCATCGCGAAGCAGCACGTTTGGCTTTATCCGTCGAATGCTCAAAAGCGGAAGCGCTGAAAAAAGTAGCGAGATCAAAATGCCCACGCTGAGCCCCTGAACGGCCGCGTTCGCGCGCATACCGTAGGTCATATAAGACGGCAGCTTGTCCGAGAAGTTATGCTTGATCAGCATCAGCACAAACTTTCCCGCCAGGAGTCCCAGTACGCTTCCAACCACGCCCATCGTCGCGACTTGCGCGAGATAAGCGAACGTTATTCGTGTGCCCGTGGCGCCGATGCACTTCAATACCGCGATCGACTTTCTCTTTTGCTCGATGAAGACTCGAGTGACGTTTAGTATTCCGATTCCGCCCAAAACCAAAATTACGAGGCCGGTGAGTGAGGAGTAATCTTCAGCTCGAGAGAATTGTTCGCTGAGGTTCTCCTGCGACTCGCGGTATGAACGGACGTTCACCAGATCGTTTTTCAACTCATCGCGCAATTGCCGGCTCAATAAGCCGACTTTATCCGCCGGCGTTGTGAAATAGATCTTTCGTCTTGCCCGGCTGCCGAAGCCAGTCAAGCCGGCCGACTCGACTGCGGATCTTTCGACGAACACGCGAGGACCGAGCCTGAACCCGCTCCCTCCTCCCGGCTCCTGTTCGATTGATCCTCGAATCTGAAACGTCGAGTTGCCGATCTTCGCTTCGTCGCCGATTTGAAGCTTCAATCGATCGAGCAGCGCTACTGAAACAACCGCACCGTTGTTTTGAACGAGCGAATACGAGAAAGGAGTTCCATCTGCCAGTTTGAAGTCGCCTACCAGCGGGAAGCCTGGGTCGATTCCCTTCAGCTCGACCATCATTGCGCCTTCGCGAGACGAATCGGCCGGACGCAGCATCGTCGGCGATTCGATTGTTTCGGTTCTTGCTTCAGCCAAAGGCTTCGCGACTTTATCAATCGAAGCCAACGTCTCGGGCGTCCACGGCCGGTTCGAATCGACTTGTACGTCGGCAGTCAGGAGGTTGCGAGCCTCACCGGCAATTGCGACGCTCGCGTTTTGCAACATCGATCGGCCTGCGACGATTGCTCCAACGCCAATTGCAATGCACGCAAAGAAGAACAGCAATCGACGCCACGAAGCTCGAAGCTCACGCCGCGCCATTTGTAAGATGAACATCATACGCGATCGGCCTCCGCCGCCTGCTCGACTTCAGTACTCAACACGGGCTCCTGGCTGTCGCCTACGACTCGACCATCTCTGAGGGATATTTGCCGGTCGGCCGCCGACGCTAATTCATGCTCGTGAGTCACGAGCACAAACGTAGCCTTCCGTCGTCGATTCATTTCAACCATCAGATCAAACACGTGGCCGCCATTTCGAGAGTCGAGATTTCCAGTCGGTTCGTCGGCAAGAAGAATCGAGGGATTGTTGGCAAAGGCTCGCGCGATTGCGACTCGCTGCTGCTCGCCACCTGAAAGCTGAGAAGGATAATGATGTGCTCGCGCCACGAGGTCGACGTCTTCAAGCAGCTGCTGGGCTCGTTCGCGAGCGTTCTTCGCACCGGCGATCTCGATTGGCACCAAAATATTCTCCAGCGCCGTCAACGATGGGATCAGGTGGAAAGCCTGGAAAATGAATCCCACCTTGCGACCTCGAAGCTCGGCGAGCGAATCTTCATCCATATTTGTAATGGATTCGCCGTCGATTCGAATGTCGCCTGAAGTCGGTGCATCGAGCCCCGCGATCAATCCGAGCAGCGTCGATTTGCCGCTGCCCGATGGTCCGATCACTGAAATAAATTGGCCGTCGGGTATATTCAAATCAAGCGAGTGCAGGATCGTGAGCATCTCGGCGCCGGACGGAACAATTTTGGAAACACTGTATAATTCAATCATGAATTTTCTGAGAGCGCGGACGGTCCGTCCGCACGTTTACTTCATCTTGTTTGTTGTCCTTTTACTCGCGGCTTGCCACAGTGTTCCACCTAACTCTTCCGGTGAGTCTCGAAGCAAAGCCGGTCCTCCTGAGCAGCCTGCGAAGAGTTTACCGAAGATAGTCGCATTCGGCGATAGCCTGACCGCGGGCTACGGACTCCCGCAAGCGGCAAGTTATCCATCGATGCTTCAAAAGAGACTCGACGCGGACGGTCTTCATTACGAAGTGGTCAACGCGGGAGTTTCCGGCGACACATCCGCGGGCGGTGTTAGAAGGATTGATTGGGCCCTGGACGGCAACGTCAAAGTTGTGATTGTCGAGTTAGGCGCGAATGACATCCTTCGAGGCCAGCCGGTCGATGCGATGAAAGCGAACCTCGCGGACATAATCGAGAAATGTAAGACGCATGGCGCGACCGTTGTTCTTGCGGGGATGGAAGCACCAACCAATTCAGGGGCCGACTATCGCCGAGGCATTCATGAAGCGTTCCAATCCCTGGCGCGAGAGCACAACGTGACGTTGATACCGTTCTTCCTGGATGGCGTCGCCGGGATCGAATCGCTCAATCAACGCGACGGGATTCATCCGAATGAAGAGGGTACGAAGATCGTGGTTGAGACTGTATATCGCTCGCTTCGGCCGCTTCTGGAGACGCAAAGGTCTACGAACCGAAGAACTCAGAGCCACTCTGAACACTTACGTTGCAGAATTTTTTGATTTTCTTGAAATCACTTATGTTGTTTGTAACAAGTATTCCTCCAGCACGACGAACCGTGCGAGCAATTAGCACATCTCGGATTATTAGTTGTTTTTGCTCAGGGTGAAGTTTGGGTGTATTCCCACTTCGTTGGATTTGAGACCTCGAAGCAACGAATTGAGCGCCCTTCCAGCTAGTAACCAATCTTCAGTAGTCGGCACGAGAAGTCTGCCTATACTCTCGAATTTCTTTGCTGTAGCTTCCCAAGCCTTGAGTTCCGAGTTGTCACGCGCGCCAGCCATTAACTCTTGGATCACTACAATGGAAACGAAGGAGCTCTCAGGAATGGCTTTCAGCCTGGCCTTGTAGGAAATGAAGACCGAAGTATCAAAGCTGACAATGGGCATCAGTTTGCCCTGCCGTTGCTTGATTCTCGTACGTCTTCTTCCAGGCGCGGAAGAGAAGTTTGTTGGCTTGCTTAATCTCTTTGTTAGAAGTTGGATTGTGGCAGCGCGATGGTTTGGCGTGGTCCTCTTCTTCCGACTCCAATTTCACGTCATCTCTATGGACGATTACTATCCTGGGGCTGCGGCGGGAAGACCGGCTTCTTGAAGCTTTGGTTTTCCGGGGCACTGATTGTACCTCCCTTCGATAGTCTGTCTAAATTAAAGCACAAAAGCAGGAGATTGTAACGATCCACCGTTCCTGTGCGGTGATCTAGTAATTGGGGTCGATTTTTATTCTTCCTTCGAACTTTCGATAGTCTTTGAACTCGATTACATTCTTCGTATAAATCTTGCGCGAGTCCCAACCCAGCAGCACCTCTGCGTGAACCGGAAGCAGGAACTTTTCGTCGCCGATAGCGACCCAATCGTATTCGACGGCGTTCTCGGACAAAGTCACGGGGAAGCCTGCTGGAATATCTTCGTTGGCTGATTCGATTCTCAAGACCCGCTTGCTCTCGGCATCGATCCAAACGCTGCCGCTGTAGCCTGCGACTACGGTCCGTCCGCTTGTCTTATCTGAAATCGAGCTCGTCGAATTTGCTCTTCTCACTTTGAAGTCGTAAACGACCGTCGGCCGGCCGCGAAAGTTTTCTCGCTTGATTTCTTTGAACTCGGCCTTTGATTGCGGCATGAACAATGCTCCGAGCATTGAGCCGAATTCTCCGGTGGAAGTTGATCCGCCAATTTCCTGATAACTTTGTTTCGCAGGTCTTCCGTCCACGCGAAGAAGTTTGAATTCCTCGCCTTTATCGACGCGATAGGTGAGTTCAATTTCGAGCTTGTCTTCGGGCCGCCAGTCTCTATCTCCCGGCGCTTCATGGTAGCGAGTCACGACCTGAGTGACGATGAAGTTCGGCAACTCATCGGCGAACTCAAATGCGTGCTGCCGAGCCTGTTCGATCAAAGGCAGTCTGGCTATGGCTTCTTCGTTAGTTCGATCGAGCGGCGCTTCAATGGTGACCGGATCAGCGATCTGCGGTTGACCGTTATTGGCCGCCGCTCGTTTGATGGTCTCGACCAAAAACGTGCGAGCGCCAGCGCGGCGAACTTGATCGATAAAGTCCTGATCAACGGTGAAGCCGATTCCTCGTTTATTGATTTCTTCCGCGATGTCGGCTTGCGATGCGTGGCGCGCTTGTGAGTCTTTGAGGCGAGAGAGTATTTCAGCTTTCGTAAGCGGAGCTCCGGGAGCCTGACCGGACAAAGCCGAAGCTCCCGAAAGCGACACTAAAAGCATAAACGCGGTTAGAAGGACGAACTTCATTTACCTTTAACGAGTTGTTCGTTGTGTCATTTCAGAACCGTCGGCGGGATCTCGAGTTCTCTCGGTATCCGACCTCGTAGCCGCGACGAAACGCCGCGCGATAAGCCTGGCGGTAAGCTTCTCGACTTCCGTATTCAGAGCGATAGCCGCTGTCTCCATCGCGATAGTGACTCGAGTTGTTGGGATTGAAGGACCGATGATTGCGGCCGTCGTCGCGTCCGCGATCTAGTCCGGTGGCATAGCCTCTCTGCTCAGCCACGCGCTCGCCGTAGCCTCCTCGGTCATAGCCTCCTCGATCGCGCCCCCGGTCACGATCGCGATCACGATCGCGATCTCTGTCACGCTGACCAGCGCTGTCTCTCCCGTAGTCCCTGTCGTAGCCGCGCTGATCACGTTCCCCCCGATTATCGCGGTCTTGCGCTTTAACCGTCGAGCTCGCGCCAACTGCAGTTCCAATCGCTATCGTGAGAACGGCCATAGAGACGGCCTTTTTCAGAATGGTCGAATTCATTTTTCTTCTCCTTGTGATTGCTGTCCGCGGATGCAAAGACTCCGGATTTTATGATTGCAGAGCGAGTTCAAAAGGTTGGCCTTACAGCGTGATTGTTTGGACATTTTTTGGATATCCGCACCGCCCATGCCGGTTAATCATTCAGCAAGCAACTTGTCCGCGCCTCGTTCGAGCATTTCTTTCGCAAGCTCCTGGCCGATTGTATCCGGCGCTTGTGTAGGGCCGCTCTGCCGGCCGCGCAACACCTTCGCACCATCAGGACTCGCGACCAGTCCGCTCAAAGTCATCTCGCTCGAATTAATCGTCGCGTGAGCCGCAATCGGAACAAGGCAACCGCCGCCGAGCCCTTTCAAGAACGCGCGCTCAGCGCTACAGCAAAGTCGAGTCGGCGCGTGTTCGAGTGACTGAACAATATTGCTTACCTCAGTATCGTCTTCTCGAGTTTCAATTGCGAGCGCGCCCTGGCCGACCGCGGGAAGGACGAGATCTTCACTCAAACGTTCGGTGATTCGATCGCCGTGGCCCAGGCGATTGAGCCCGGCTGCCGCAAGGACGATTGCATCGTAGCGTCCCTCGTCAAGCTTGCGAAGACGAGTATCGACGTTGCCCCGAATTGGTTCGATCGCGACGTCTCGACGCGCGGCCCACAGTTGCGCCTGACGACGAAGACTACTTGTGCCAATCACTGCTTTCTCAGGAAGCTCTGAGAAAGAGTTGATTGGCTTGCGAGCGACCAAAGCGTCCCGTACGTCTTCGCGCTCGCAGATAGCTCCGATGCGCAGGCCCTCCGGCAGCTCGGTTGGAAGATCCTTCAAACTGTGAACCGCCAGATCGACTCGCCTCTCGAAGATCGCATCCTCGAGCTCTTTGGTGAACAGACCTTTTCCCTGCTCGCCCAACTTCGGAAGCGACACGTCGAGCACGCGGTCACCTTTGGTTGAGATTACGATTATTTCAACTTTAAGGCCGGGATGATAATGCTCGAGCTGAGACTTCACCCAATTCGTTTGCCAAAGGGCGAGCTGGCTGCCGCGTGTTCCGATTGTGATCTTTTCAATCAATGATCTGCTCTGGTTAGTTAGTCGATGCGAATCATCTTGCGCAGTTCATCCATCATCTGCGAAGGCTTTCCATCGCGCGCAGCGTTGCGAAGGTGGACGATCATCGGATGCGAAAGCTTATTCACAAGCGCCGGAATCAAGACTGCCTCGATTGCTGATTCCTGTTCTTTAGTGAGACCGCCGAGCCGTTTGCGATTTCGCTTGAACTCGCCCTCGACGATTTGCAGAAGCAGTTCTTTGACTTCAACGACTGCCGGCCCGATGTCCAGCGAGCGCAGTTGCTGAACGAATTGCTGGACCTCCGCTTCAATGATTGCTTCCGCGCGCTGGGCTTCGCGTTCTCGCTCGCGAATATTCGTCTTGACGATCGAGTCGAGATCGTCGACGTCGAAAAGGAAAACATTTTCCAGTCCCGCGAGTTCCGGATCGATGTTTCGCGGAACCGAGATATCAATGAAGAGGACCGGACCTTTCTTGCGAGACTTGAGCGCTCGCTTCGTTTCCGCAGCGCGAATGACGTAATCGGGCGCGCCGGTCGAGCAAAGTACGATGTCGGCTGACGGAAGCACGTCGTAGAAGGCTTCGAAATTAACCGCGCCGCCTTTGTATTTGACGGCGATCAGTTCGGCGCGCTCTGCGGTGCGGTTGGTCACGATGAGCTTGTTTGTGCCGGCGTCGATCAAGCTGCGAGCCGCAAGCTCGCCCATTTCTCCGGCGCCGACCAGCAGCACAGTCTTGTCTGTCAGGTCTTCGAATATCTTCCTGGCCAACTCGACTGCCACGGAGCTGACGGACACCGGATTCTGCGCAACCCCGGTCTCAGTGCGGATTCGCTTCGCAACCGAGATTGTCCGATGCATCAACTGGCTAAGCGTGCGGCCGATTGTTCCCGCGTCGATTGCCTGCTGATAAGCCTCCTTAACCTGTCCGAGGATTTGCGATTCACCAACGATCATCGAGTCAAGACTCGACGCGACGCGAAACAGATGCTTGATTGCGTGGGCATCGGCGTGCTCGTAAAGATGGCCGTTCAGATCTGTCGGCTGAAGCTTATGAAATCCACAAAGAAAACCAGTCAGGCTTTCGACGCCGCGATCGACTCCTGCCGGAGTCGATGCCAGAAGCTCAACTCGGTTGCAAGTGGAGACAATCAAACATTCGTCGAGCGGTTCCTGATCGACGAGCGTCGACAGCGCGCCCGGCAGAAGCGCTTCGGCGAACGCGAGCCTCTCGCGCATCTCGAGCGGCGCCGTTTTATGACTCAATCCTACGAGTACGATGTTCATTGCTCAGAAGTAAGAAGCCGGAAGTCAGAAGCGCAAACATCTGACATTCAACTTCTCGCCATCGGTCTTCAAAACGCATGGCCGAGAAATCGAACTCCAATCAAGCTGCAAATCACGATGATGAAGCTCAGGATTGAGGCAAGCGCGGCCGCGCGTCCTCCCCAACCGGCGTTGATTCGCGATTGTATGATGATCAAGTAAAGCAGCCATGTTACGGCGGAAAAGATTTCGAGTGGGCCGGCTTGCCAGTAAACGTGATAACGCGAGTACGAGTACCATAACCCGCCGACGATTCCGAGCGTCATCAGCACGAATCCAATCGCCATCGCGCGAGAACTGATCGCATCGCACGTATCCAACGAAGGGAGCTTATAAAACACCGTTCCGAACCGTTTGTGTTTAAGCTCACGTTCTTGAATGATGTACATTACCCCTGCTCCAAACGCTACAAAAAACGAAGCATAGGCGAGCAGCAACAGGGCGACGTGAGCCGGTAACAACACACTTTGAAGCGTGCTGCCGAATTCAGTCGGCCGGCCTGGCGTATCAGGCGACACCGCTGCGATCGCGGCGAGCACAAAAACAATTGGAAAGATAAAAGCCTTGAGTGCGTTCGCGTGGAACCAACGATAGGCGATGAGAGTCGAGAGAACGAGCCCGAACGAAAGAAATGCGGACATCTCCTGCGTACCGACGAGCGGGCATCGACCGGTGCGAATTCCACGCAACAAAAGCCACGCGGTATGGGCGCCCAAAGCTATCGCCAGCGCGCCCAGAGCGGTCCTTCGCATCACCGGCCGCTTCGTTGTGAGGGCAAAAATGGATTGGGCTACGCAGATGGCGTAGCCCACCAGTATGATAATCCAGAGAGTTTCCATAGGGCCGGCTCCGGCGTGTCAATCGACGATCAATTCTAACCGCCGGCCGGCTCCCAAGGCAACGAACTGCTCAGATCGTCTCCATCTTTCGGAGAGCATCGACGTTGAGCAGTGTGATTCGCTTGCGGCCCACCTTGATGAGCCCATCCTGCTTCAACTCGGCGATTCCGTTGGTGACGGTCTCGCGATACACGCCGAGTTTGTCGGCCATTTCCTGGTGCGTGTGACCGCTTACGTCTTTGCTTCCGCCTGCAAGCTTGAGAAGCAGCGAAGCCACTCGCGAGGTCACCGGCTGGAAGGCGGACTGTTCGTGTCTTCGTTCGGCATCTACCAGTCGTGGACCGATCTCCCGAGCCAGGTTGACGGCGACCGAAGGTGCGGCCGTGGCAAGCTTTTCGAAATCACCACCGCTGATGTACGTTACCTTGCTCGCATCAGCTGCTACCGCGCGCGCGCCAAGCATGGATTGTCCCAGCATCGGCATATCGCCGAAGATGGTTCCTGCTTCGACAGTCTTCACGTCGAAGTCGCGACCCGTTGAAGCCGTCCGCACGATGTTGACGCGACCGCTTCTGACCAGGCAGGCCACAGGTCCCTTGCTCGATGTGGGATAAACCGTGTCGCCGGCTTTGAAATTTCGTTTGGGCATCTTATCGATCGCAGCTTCCGCGGACTTGCTGCCCTGTCCAACCAGGTCGGAAAGTTTCAGATATCCAACCTTGTTTGCCAGACTAATTGCCGCTAACGATCGAATCTTCTCGCTCGGCCCTTTGGTTCGTCTCTTTCTTTTTGCTTTAGCTCTCTTTGTTCCGGTTGCCAATTTGATCACCTCTTCTACCCAGGTTATGCGTTAAGTGTTTAGTTGCCGTCGTAAAGTCTGTGGCCAGTTGACAGCAACTCGACCTATGATTCCGCGGAGCGTTTGGTTCTTGAGCCTACGCGTTTTGTTAGATCGGTTAACAGACTCTAACGTTCGCTTTTCTTTTTTAAGATTCGGTGCTCCGGGTCTAGTATCCCACTGAAATCTAGAGAACGATATTACCTGAGCCAATTTTACTCGTCAGTAAGCCAACGCACAAACGTAACCGTAGTTCTCCACGGCGAAGATGAAAGAACCGAAGTTTGACTGTGGCAAAACAGAACACGAGGGTTTGAGTTCGTGACTACTGGGTTCTCGGAACGGTGGTTCGATACAGAGAGATGATTTCAACAACGAAGCCCGCAGACAGCAAACACGGTAGATAGAAAAGCCACCGCGGGTTGTCGAAGTGAGTCATCGCCAGCCCGGAGATCGACGGACCCGCGAGACTGCCCAGACCAAAGGCGAGCGAGAAAGTTGAGTTCGCGGTCCCAAGCCGCTCTTTTGGCATCACGTCCCCGATCAATGCGAGACCAATCGGGTATAAACTTCCGGCCAAAGCACCGGCGATTGCACCGGTCGCCAGGAACAATCGCCAGTTCGTATGCATCGGAAAGACCGCGAATACGCCTCCGAGCATGATGGCGCAGATCAACAGAGTCTTGCGCTTGCCGAATCGGTCGGCAGCATGCGCTATCGGAACCTGACTCACGATCGTGCCGAGGATAACCGCTGTTATGATCGCGCCCATCGCTGTTTCGGGAACCTTTATTTCCGTTTGCAGATACAACGGGAACAATGTCACCAGCGACGACATCAAATACCCGTAAAGCGCTCCGGCAGAAATTGGCATGATGATGTTCGAAGAAGGCCGGAAGATGGTTTTGATGTGATGCGATTTCGAAGCTACTTTTTTGATCAAGCTCGCAACCAGTAACGCGGCGAGGACGCTCAGACCGAAACAACCGATGAAGGGCAACTGGTGATTGATTCCGAAAAGCAGAGTGCCGGCGAGCGGACCTGCCGCCCACCCGATTCCAACCGAAAGAGCGTAGTAACTCATCCGCCTGGCTCGCTCGTTGGGATTGCTTAACTGGCTGATCATAGTCTCCGTGGCTACCGAAATTGCTGCGGCGCCGACGCCTTCGACGGCGCGGATGGCGAAAAAAAGCCAGGTGACTCTTACGAATGCAAAGAGCAGCATGGCAATGCCGTAAACCGCGAGACCTCCGACCAAAAAAGGCTTCGGTCCCAACCGGTCGGTCGCTGCTCCGATAGGAAACGAAGCTACCGTGAAAGCGGTGAACATCGTCGTTCCAATCAAGCCGACGATGAAGCTGCTCTCGCCTTGTCCTGAAAGTACGATCGCGATTAGCGGAGCAACAAGCCCTACTCCCAGATAACTGAGTCCGATGCTGAAATAGATTGTCGAGAAGACCTTCGAATCTGACAAACTTCCCCCAAGTTGCAAAGGCGAGAAAATAGCATCAATCTCGAAGGACCCGCAAGAAAGGCAAAGGGCGAAGAGCCAAGTGACAAGTCGCGGACCGCGTAGGTAATTCCGCCGCGCTCATTACCTGATCAGTCTGGTCTTTTAGTTATTCGAGTAGAACTCGCGCATCTGATCAACAAACTTGTTGTACTCGCGAGTGCCGATAAATTTGGAAGGCAATCTAGTCGACAGGTAGCGCAGGTATCCGCCGGGAGTCAAAGGCACGCCGTGCTCAGTCAGCAACTCCCCTCGAACGTCATACGGCTTGAAAATGATATCTTCAGGTCCGCGCTTGCGAAAGAACTTCACATCAGGCAGCAAGAGCAAATCCTCAGGTTTGATTCCTTGCTTTGGATCGCCGCTCCGCTCGATCGCATCGATCAATGAGTGAGCGTCCTCGCGCGAGGCGTTTGGCAGTCTCTCCTGGACCATCGCTACGTTCACATTTCGAACCACGCCTCGCACTTCGTCTATGTATTCCGACTGAGCCGTGCCGTTGGTCTTATCTTTGAAGCCGAACGTCACCGCAGTCTCACCGCCGTGTTCGTTACCGAACATCTCCAGCCCTCGAGGAAACCACAGATTCATCGCGCGTTGCATGTCTTCAACGCTGTAATCGCCCTCGCCGCGAGCGGCCATCTGCCCGATTTCCTTGAGCAGCTTTCGACCGCTTCCCAAATGAAACGCTTCTTCCTGAAGCATTGGACCCATGCTCCGCGCCATCGGCGCGTAACTGAAAACCTGCTGCATCTCGAGCTGATATTTGCCGACCAGGTCGATCGCGGTAGCGTAAGTGACGTTGTCCAGGAAATCATTGAAGTCGATGTTGAATGCGTCGAGCACGTGCCCGCCAAGCTCCATTGAAAGGAGTTCGTCGATGGTCTGACTGGCGACATCGCCGAGGCCGGGCTTCTTCCAGGTCGGGTCCTGATCGAGCACCCAAAACATCTGATAAGCGTGGCGCAACTCCTCAGCCATTATTCTGAGCACCGCAAATTTACCTTTGTCGCTTACCGCATTGTCGAGCGTGATTCGGTGCTGCTGTATCGAGCCAAGCTCCGTTGAACACTGCGCGCGGACGATGTCGCGAGCGCTGAAGAACGCATTACCAACCATCTCGCGAGCGTGCTCGAATCTCTTTTTGCCCGCGTACTGACCCACTTCGACGATATCGCTTCTGAGCTCGCCCACTTTCGAAACCAACTGAAACGGCGCCACGCCTTTGAAGTAATCATCCCAGTGCTTCATCAGAATTTCGAGTTCGGGAAAGTTGTGCTTTTGCCAATCGACGATCGCATCGTGATGTTTCCTGGTGATAGTTGTCGTGGCGTAACTCATCGCGCCTCCGCGGTATCAGCTTCTTGCGAGGACTTTATTTTATCGAACGAGCGTTCGAAAATCAAGAACTGAAGCCACTCGACTCGCCGGTCAACTTGTCGAAGGCGACTCGAATAGCATCTTCAAGCTTCTCTGCGTTGGGACCGCCGCCTTGTGCCGAGTCTGGTCTGCCGCCTCCACGGCCGCCCAACATTGCACATGCTTCAGCGAGAAGCTGACCCATATTCTGCGTGAGCGATTTTGAGCGCGCGAATACCAGTCGCGCCCCTTCAGTGCTCCGAGTTCCAAGCAATGCCACGGAAAGCTCTCGTTGAACGATCTGCAAGGCGAGGATCCGAACCTCTTCGAGTTCACGTCCCTCAAAAATTGCTTGCACGATTTTGAATCCGTTTCGCTCGACCGCCGCATCCAGCAGCTCTGAAGCTTCAGCGCGCATCGCCACCTCGAGCAGCTCGCGGACTCGTTTGTGCAGCGACTTGTTCTCCTGAAGCGCCTGTTTCACAAGCTCCGGCGAGGAGTCTCTTTCAGCGCTGAACGATCGCGCAACAGTAACTGCCGTCTTGTTAGCGGCGCGATAGTCGGCCAACGCTCGAACGCCGCAAACGAATTCGACTCGAGTCATTTTCTTCGCGCGCTCATAAGATCGAATCGCTATCATTCCGATCTGGCCGGTTCTAGCGGCATGAGTTCCGCCGCACGGAGACCAGTCGAAGTCCTCAATTTCAATCACGCGGATATCACCCTTCACGGCGGTCTCTTTTCTTAGCGGCAACCGCGAGGCTTCGTCCTCATTGACCAGATGAATCCGCATTGGCCGATCGTCGAACACGATGGCGTTTGCGAGATCTTCAGCGGCCCTCATCGAGTCGTCAGTTGGCGACTGAAGCTCGATGTCGATGGTAGAAGTCTGACCGCTAAGATGAAATGAGCGAGTCTCGGCTCCGCAAGCTTGAACAAAAGCCTGTGAGAGCACGTGTTGGCCGCTGTGTTGTTGCATGTGATCCAGCCGTCGCGCTCGATCGATTCGTCCGTCGACATTCTTACCCGACGCAATGACGTTCGATTGATCGACGAGGTGATAGATGACGCCGGATTCATCTTCAAACACATCGACGACGTTGACTTCATCGAGTGTTCCAATGTCGTTAGGCTGGCCGCCTCCGGTCGGGTAAAAAGCAGTTCGGTCAAGGACTATGCAATCTCCGCGCGGTGAAGGTTTGACGTCGAGCACTGTCGCTGAAAACTCCAGCACGCTGGAATCATCGAAGTAGAGTCGTTGGGTTGGCTGCATAGTTGCTGATCCCTTCGCAGCGTGAATGGTGATATGAAGCGGAATCAAAGTCAAACACAGAGAGTTCGCTTGCACCTCCTGATTAGGAACCGCTAGCCTTCACGTCAATGCGGCGTGCTTACACTATAAACTTAAAAAACGAGAAAACGATCGAGCTCGGCGAACGAACGCTTGTCGTTGGAGTGTTGAACGTGACACCCGATTCGTTTTCCGATGGCGGGTTGAGCTTCGATCCCGCGCGAGCAATCGAGCGCGCGCTTGAGATGGAAGCCGAAGGCGCCGACATAATCGAAATCGGGGGCGAGTCAACAAGGCCCGGCGCATCGCGGCTCTCGGCTGATGAAGAACTATCTCGAGTGTTGCCGGTCTTAAGGGCAGTCAGCGGGACGTTGCAATCGCCAATTTCGATTGACACCTACAAGAGCGAAGTCGCTGCGGCTGCACTCGCGGAAGGCGCAATTATCGTCAACGACGTGAGCGCGCTGCGATTTGATCCCGCGATTGCCGACGTTGTTGCTCGCGAACGCGCGGCTCTGGTTCTGATGCATATGCGTGGCGAGCCGGCGACGATGCAAAAAATGCCGTCGAGCTCGGACATATTTGCCGAGATCGAATCCGACCTACAAGTCGCAATTCAACTAGCTCGATCACGCGGCTTGAATCGAAATCAACTTGTGATCGATCCCGGTGTTGGATTCGGAAAAACGCTCGAGCAGAATCTTGCAATCATCAATCATCTTGAACGATTCGAGAGTTTCGATCTGCCGTTGATGATCGGCACTTCACGGAAGAGCTTTATCGGAAAATTGACCGGACGACTCGAGCGCGAGCGATTGTTTGGAACTGCCGCTTCGGTTGCCGCGGCAATAATTCGAGGCGCTCACATCGTGCGTGTACACGACGTGAGGGAGATGATCGAGGTCACTCGAGTTATCGATGCAATTATGAGCGGACGGACTTGAGTCCGCTCCATCCGCGAATCTCACGGGCAAGCGCAAGCATTGCCGGTCATGTTGCTGTCGCTTATCTGACAGATAGTATTTTCGCCCTTCGTTATGGAAGCCGTTCCACTTCCCGAACCGGTTCCCGTGACTGCGATATGAACGTGACGGTTTCCCTTCCCGAAGTCGATCGTTACGTTGCAGCCAACAACAGTGGGTGTTGCTCTCCCGCTTGCTATCACTGCTCCGTTACAACAGAAGCGATAGTCTCCAGTGGTCGCGTTGAAGAACACGACGTTGCCGGCATTCGCATCATCAACCAGACACGCCGAATACACGTTGACAGTGAACGAGCACGATACCGTGTTGGTCGAAGTATCAGTCGCGGTGCACGTCACTATAGTCGAGCCGACCGGAAAGGTTGATCCTGAAGGCGGGTTGCAAGCCACGACCACTCCAGGACAATTGTCGCTGGCAGTCGGCGCATTAAAATTCACCACGCTGCCGGCCGCATAAGGACACTGGTAAGCAGCTGCGACGTTGATTGTGGACGGACACGAAGTCGAAAATGCGGGCGGCTGCGCATCCTGAACGGTGACGGTGAAAGAGCAAGTCGGCGACGATCCGGCAGCGCACGTCACAGTAGTCGTGCCTTTTGAGAAGAACGATCCGGACGCCGGCAAACACGTGACTGTGCCGCAAGTCCCGACGGTTGTCGGAGCCGCGTAGCTCACGACTGCTCCGCACTGATTCTGATCATTCACCTTCACGACATTGACCGGACAACTAATCGCGCAACTGGTTACTTGCAGACAACAGTTGAGCGTGACCGAAGCGCTCGCCGCTACCGTGACCGAGCCGCCACAGGTGCTCGCGACTCCGGACTTGTTCACCGACACGTTGTAAGTGCCCGGACTGACTGTGATCGAATAGTTGCCGTTGGCGTCCGTCTGTCTGAAGAATCCATCGGGCGTCGTTATCACTGCGTTGGAGACGGGATTGCCGGTTGAACAATCTGTAATTCTTCCGGTGATTGTTGCCTTCGGTTGAGCCGTGCAGTTCGGATCGACCTTGAAGGCGCCGATTCTCGTGCGCCACGGACTTGTGCCCGATGTGCTGTAATACTGATTTGTGTGCCAGAACGTGCACTCATCTGACGGATCGACGCTAGTCGCAGCATAATCACCCCAGCGCCCGGCAGTATGTTGCTGTGAACCAGAGCCGGCGAATAATGTATTCTCGCCTTGCCCTAAAGTTCCGGCGGCATCTCCGACTAAGCGTCCCGCATACATAATCGTTGGAAACTGCGTAAGACTCGAAACACTGAAGCCGAGTCCGATGTCTCCCAAATAATCTTGAGCTACGCTGGCCATCCAGCTATTCCGGCCGTTCACGCCGTCGCCCGCTCCGGGTGCGTACGTTCCCTGTTGATTCACGTTCACCGCGCCCGTGGAGGAATTGCGACGCAGCTCCACCCATCGAATGCCCGCTTGATATGTCGAAGCAGTGCTCCCGTCGGTTCCACTTACATTCACTGTAAAGTTCAGCACGTAAGATTGAACGCCGCCGGCAAGAGTTCTATATGCGATGCGATGCATCAACCGGTCTGCAAGCGAGTCCAGAAAACTGCTCGAGCTGGCGGGAGAAGGTTGCTCGATTGCATTCGCCGAAGCCGGCTGACTTGCGTCGAAAGGCACAAGTAGAACGTCGGGCCTTTGCGTGAACGTTGAGTTCGAGGGATTAGTAAAGTCGGGACGAAACTCGAACATTCGCAGCGAGTCGGCTGGATCACCGAACGCGATCGCTCGAAATTCCATAAAGAGATTTGGCGTGCCGACCGGCGGCGTCACTACGCCGTCGATGTCGGTCGGAAGCTCGCCACCGAGACTCGGATCGATCAAACTTTCATTAAAATAGACATAGGATGCGCTCGGATCGCCCTGAAGCATCTTCTTTCGATCGAACGCGAACGCTCCTCCTCCGAGATATGAGGTTCCGGATTGATTGAACTGGTTAGTCGTCAGGTAATACGCATCGGGCCAAACGCCGTAATGAGGATAGTCGTCGAAATCGTTGTTGGGCATCACGAAGTCATACAAGAAGTATGCGCCGGTCGGATCTCCGGTTTTTGATATCGCGATCAACTGATGCATGTTTGGATTGAATGAGAGACAGAACTGACTGATCAACCATCGATCTGCGAGCGGATCGTATAACACAACCGGGTCTCCGTCATTTCTCGACCCGCAAGGCGATCCAAGCGGCGCGAACAGACTACTGAGCTTCGCGGCCGCAGTCAGAGGAGTACCGCTTTTGTTGTAAACTCGAAACGCGAGATTAACGGTCTGAACGATGTGATTTGGCCCGACGTCGATCGTCGCATCCGATGGAAGGACAGTTCCTCCGAATAACGTCAAGTTGTCGTTGTTACTCAAGCCGTCAAAAGTCAATGAAGCAGCTGGAATATTCGGCGCGACGTCGCCGCTTTGAAGCGCGCCGTCCATCAAGTGCGTGCCTGCTGGGACACTCGATGAATGCTTGACCCTTTCTCCGTTCAGGTCGTTGAGCTCCAACCCCTCGGCTGACCCCTGCAGGTCCTGCGAGCCCGAAGGTGACTTACTAGTTTCAAGGTCACCAGCAGCGGCCGACTCCGCGAAGCCGACGGCTTGTGAAACAACCGGTTTGAATTTGCTCTTAGATAGCGGCATCGCCGGTTTCGCAGGCGCTCGTTCGATCGCTCTCGAAACCCAGATAGACGGAACGAGCAACAACCACGACAAGACAATCGTCACGAAGGCTGCTGTAAGAATTCTCGACTTGAAGGATGATGAATAAGAGTCGCTCGAATGATGACTGTACTTCATGATCAACTTATTTTTCGCGTCCAAGACCCGGCTCGATGATCTCATCACCGCGGTCGAGCTATTCTACGCGCCCTTTCAAAAGACTCACAGCTCGGCCCGGCATTGGCGCCTGGTTTGTGAGAGCTAATGTCAAGTGAGTCCGACGACTGTTGATGGAAAGGGGCTTCCAATCGTTGATTGCAGACGCGGAATAGTAGTCCGGTTCGATAAGGCGAGTCAAGACAAGCTTCAAATCAAAGCCGCGGGAGCGGCTATGCTGGATCGTCAGCTTGGAAGTACCGAATGAAAAACCAGTCGAACTGCACTACACGCGAGCTATCTCCTCTTCGCCTCCCAGGTCCCCTGCATACCTTCCGTTTTGAATTCACCGATCAACCTGCCGTCTTTCAACATGCCGGTAACGGCAATCGATTCATGCCTGGCAAAGACAAGCGTGAAGCTTATCTTGTTATGTTCCCACTTACCCTCGCTCAGCGTGCCCGGGCCCGTGTGCTCCGACTCTACTGTGCCGGTTACGTTATCTCCATCCAGCTTGAGTTTGAAATTCCCGGGGACCTTTGTTCCTTGTAACTCAAACATCACATCCCACTCCCCCGAAATCGGATCCTTTTTATCTTTCACGGTCTTATTGTTCAGCGTCGTCGCCAGGACAGATGAGCAAATGATTGTCATCACTGCCATAGCGAACAGGCTCATCAAGCTTCTTGACTGCATTGTGCATCCCTCCAGATTTTTTGTAGTTGACCTTTAGGTCAATCGCGCTTCAATCTAATTCGACATTGCCAACGATAACGTAGACGCGTGAGTTTAGAATTGTCGAACGTTGAAAGCGCAAGAATCGGAGATAACGAACAGAAAGGCGGCTAATGTCCAAAAACGAAGAAGCGCAGACAGTCAATTCACATCAATCAAAACAAAAAACTGACCGACGTGTATCGCGTACTCGCGACCGTTTGGGAGACGCGCTGGTCGCTCTCATGCAGGAGAAGCCGTTCGACGGGATAACGGTCCAGGAGGTCCTCGATCGCGCAGGTGTCAGCCGCTCGACTTTCTATGTTCACTATCGCGACAAGGATGATCTCTTCCTCAGCGACGCTGATGAGTTTCTTGAGGCGATAGCTACGCTGCTCTCACGGCGTGGGGAGAAGTCCGACCGCGTCGCCCCGGTTCGCGAGTTCTTTGCGCACGTTGCCGAAGCACGGCAGCTTTACACCGCGCTGATTGAGGCCGGCAGAATTCATGATTTTCTCGAGTTGGCACAAGGTCATTTTGCCCGTGGCATCGAACGGCGGCTCGTAGAGTTGACATCGGCGAAGGGCGGCGCTTTGAAGCAAAGCGCCGCAACGGCGGAGGCGCTGGCGGGAGCGCTGTTGTCGTTGATGAAATGGTGGATTGATCGGGGCAAGCCCATCCCGCCAGAGCAGATGGACGAGCTGTTTCATAGATTGGTCTGGTTTGGTGTAAGCACGTCCGTTGACCACGTGAACTCGACCGCTGCGATTCAAGATTGAAGCGACCTACTCTCTGCGACCAGGCCTTTCCAGCCAGAGAAAACCCATCCCTGTTCAACAAACGACTTGAGAATCGACGCTGCTGTGGCGCAAACTCACTAGCTTGATCGTGACTTGAAGACTTGCTTTTAATCGTTTCAGCACACACTCACGATCGAAGACGAGATAAGGGAGAGGTGCACTGAATGATTGTCCCTTTTGTTGACCTGAAGGCTCAGTATAAGACGATCGCGGTGGAGGTTGAAGCGGCGATGCAGCGAGTCGTTACCGAAGCGGACTTTATACTGGGCTCTGACGTTGAGAAGTTCGAACAGGAGTTTGCTCGTTTCTGCCACGCGGGGTACGCGGTGGGGCTTGATTCAGGTACTTCCGCGCTCGAGCTCGCGCTTCGCGCATTGGGGATAGGTGATGGCGACGAAGTAATAACTGTTTCGCATACGTTCATCGCAACGGCGGCTGCGATTTCATACACCGGGGCGCGGCCGATTCTCGTCGATATCGATCCAGACACCTACAACATCGATCCCGAACAAATCGAAGCGGCAATAACTGTCCGCACAAAGGCGATTGTGCCGGTGCATCTTTATGGACAGCCGGCCGACCTCGAGCCAATTCTTTCAATCGCGCATGAGCACAACCTGCTCGTCATCGAAGACGCCTGCCAGGCGCACGGCGCGCTCTACAAGGGAAAGAGCGTTGGTTCGCTTGGAGACGCCGGTTGTTTTAGTTTTTATCCTGGAAAGAACCTTGGAGCTTATGGCGACGCGGGAATGGTGGTCACCAACTCGAAAGAGATAGCAGACAAGGTCAGGTTGCTGAGGAACTACGGACAACCGCAAAAGTATCAACACGTGATGATGGGATACAATCGCCGGCTCGATTCCCTGCAAGCGGCAGTCCTTCGAGCGAAGCTGCGTCACCTGGACGATTGGAACGCCGCGCGCCGCCAAGCTGCAAAGCTTTATGACGAAATGCTCGAGGGAGTTGCCGAGGTCAAAACCCCCTACCGCGCAGAAGAGTCGTCTCACGTTTATCATCTGTACGTGATTCAACACCCCAGGCGCGATCAGTTGCTGCAACATCTGAAAGATCACGGTGTCTACAGCGGACTGCACTATCCAACGCCGGTTCATTTACAGCCGTGTTATGAACATCTCAAAAAGCCGGCGGGGTCATTGCCGGTTACCGAGGCGATTGCTTCGCGGGTGATATCGTTGCCGATGTTTGCGGAGATAACGGAAGAGCAAATCAAGTATGTGTGCGATTGTGTCAGAAGCTTCGCGCAGTAGTGCGTGTGTTAAGCTTCAGGCGCTATGCTCGGTGGATTACACAACTGGTCGTAGCAGCTCAGCACTTCATCGACGGGCCCCATCTTGTAGATTCGGCCTTCGTGGAACAGGATTGCGCGACGGCATAGTTGTTGGACCATGCCGAGGCTGTGCGTCACGAGCAAGACAGTCCGTCCGCTCTGGGTAACAGAGTCCATCTTTCCGAGACACTTCTTCTGAAAACTCGCGTCGCCCACCGCAAGCACTTCATCGACAATCAGAATTTCCGGGTCGAGATGCGCAGCGACTGCAAAAGCAAGACGCAAGTACATGCCACTCGAGTAGTGCTTGACTGCGGTATCTATGAATCGCTCGACTTCCGCAAACGCAACTATCTCGTCGAATCTTGATTCGATCTCGCGGCGTTTCATCCCGAGAATGGCGCCGTTCAAATAGACATTCTCGCGTCCGCTCAAGTCCGGATGAAATCCTGTCCCCACCTCGAGAAGACTTGCGACTCGCCCGTAAAGTTCCGCTCGGCCGGTAGTCGGCTCGATTATTCGCGAGAGGACCTTCAGCAAAGTGGACTTGCCGGCGCCGTTGGGTCCTATGATTCCCATCACTTCACCGGGTACAACTTCAAAGTTGACGTCTTTGAGTGCCCATACAGTGTCATCAGCTCCATTGTGCCGAAAGCGTGCAAAGGGTGAACGAATGAGCTTCACCAGGGATTCGCGCAAAGTGTCATAACGCACGGACGGCGCTTCGCCGGGAGTGATGCGAAACTTCTTACTGATATTTGAAACTTTGATAATCGGCTTCATTGAGCGAGTCCGACTGGATAATACCGATTCCTAAATGAGCTCCGCGAAGCTGCGCTCCATTCTTCTGAAGGCGTAAGACGAATACACCAGCATGCCGAGCGTGAACGCGGTGGAATATGCGAGAGCGTTCCAGGGCAGTTCTCGTCCGAACAGCACAGCGCGAAAAGATTCGATGATTCCCGTAAGCGGATTAAGAGCAGGGAGCCATCGCCATTCTGCCGGCACAAGACTGGACGGGTATATGATCGGCGAAACAAAGAACCATACCTGAATCAGGAACGGCAGCGCGTAGCGTACGTCTCGGTACTTGACATTCAAAGCCGAAAACCATATTCCCACGCCAAGCGATAGCAGCGTCGTTAGGACGATGATCGGCAAGAGCAGCAAGTATGACCACGTCGCCGCAAATCCATAATAGACTATCAAGCCTACCAGCAGCACCGATGCTATCGCGAAATCGAGCAAGCCTGCTCCCACAGCGGCTGCTGGAATTATCAGCCGAGGAAAGTAGACTTTGGTGATCAGGTTGCTGTTACCAATCAGGCTATTTGCGCCGTTGGTCACACCGTTGGAAAAGAACGTCCACAGTAGCACAGCCGTGTAAAAGAATAGGGGACTGGGCACACCTTCAGTAGGCATTCGAGCAAGCTTCCCGAAGAAGAATGTAAAGATGATCATCGTTATCAACGGCTGTATTACTGCCCATGCGGCCCCAATAACGGTCTGCTTGTATCGCACCTTGATGTCGCGCCATATCAAAAAATAAAGCAGCTCGCGGCTCGACCATAGATCTCGAAGCTTAAGCGGAACCCATGACCTGTGCGGGACGATAATGACCAGAGGCTTCTCAGGCAAATCGTATGATGAAAGACCGGTCGCCTCTGAAGCGTCGGCAATTGCAGTTTGTGCGGTGGAAGCGGGCTGGTCGGTTGTAGAAATCATTCTCGCGTAGAATAAATCCCAGGAAAGCGCGTTCAGTTGTTAAGAGCCTCCGCAGTCCTTTTGCAGCGCACCTAAAGCCTCCTGAATTGCCTTTGTGTCGTCAGGAGTCGAGGCAGTAGATTGCGCGGTAGTAAGGAACCCGGTCGCTTTCGCGCAGTCCTTTCGTGTGCGATAAATCTGACCCAATTGATAGTTTGCATAGAAGTCATTGGGGTTCATAGCGAACATGCTTTCAATGTAAGGCAAGGCGTCATCATACCGTTTATCTTCGATCAAGCGAAAGGACAAACTCCGAAGCGCGAAATAGTCATTCGGGAAAACGCTGACTTGTTTCTTCAGCAGCGCGATCTCTTTTTCGTGATCCACCGAGTGATAATAGTTTGCAAGCGGCGCATAAGGCTGTTCATTGGCGGGGTACATATCAATCGCCTTGAGCATCAGCGATTCAGCTTCTTTCTGTTGTCCTTCAAATCCCTTTGAGATCGCGAGCGCGGTCGTCAGCTCAGATCGGAACCTGTTCGGGTTTTCATAGCCCGGAGATATGACTCGGGAATCCGGAAGAGCGAGTCCCTGCCGGATAATTTCCTCGCACTCTCGAGCCTTATCGCGCGTTTGGTACAGAAGAGCGAGGCTGACGTAAGCGGGAGCGTACGACGGATCGACCGCGATGCATTGTTTGTAAAGCTCAGCGCCCTTCGCTGGATAACTAAGCGCATACTGCCCCGCGAGACTCGCTATCGCGCGAGTCGATGTCGGGGCTTCCTGGTAGTTCGTCTTCCACAACGTCAGATCGTCCTTGTAAACCGTATTTCGAAGCACGGTCATAACGGCAAACGCGACCAAAACGGTGGCCATCACGCCATAGGTCAATCTCCTGACTTGCAGGCTTCGCACGGCAATCTTCTCCGCCAGCACGGCCACGAATAGTCCAAAGCTCATCATCGGCAGATAAAGATAATGATCGGCGAGCAGCTCCTGGTGAGGAATCAACTGGCTTACTGGAAGCAGCATCGCAAAGAATGACAGTATCGCGAACGCCATCAGCTTGTCTTTGTTAAGCAGCACGAAGCCGGCGACGATCGTGAATGCGACCACGATGATCGACAACATCACTCGCCATTCAAACGGTGATCTCGCGATTTCGAAAGCGCCCGAATACTGCACGATGGGCGTCGGAAACACGAGTTGTTTCAAATACCAGGCATGCACCTTGATTGAAGTGAGCAAATTTGTGAAGAAGCTTCCGCCCCAATACTCGAAGCCCGAGATTCCCGCTCGAGCCGACCCGCCTTTGACGAACACCTGATACCAAACATAAGCGGGCACAACCAGCAGCAGAAGGATATATAGCCACTTGTCTCGGCCAAATGCTTTTGCGGTCGACCTGAAGAACTCTTTGCCCCACGAGTTGTTATCTCGCTCCCAGACATCACAGAAGTTCCAGACAAAGATGAACAGAGGCAGGCTGGCCGCCATCTCTTTGGACAAGAGGCTGAGAGCCCAGCAAACCATCATTAGCGCGAAGTAAATCAGGGCGCGTGCACGCTTTGGCTGCGACTCTCCGGTTCCAGCCAGGTGTTCTCGATAAGTGAGGTAACAGTGAAAGCTCGCCAGATAGAACAGACTGAACAGAACGTCACGTCTGCCGGATATGTAAGTCACAGCGTCGGGTTGTATCGGGTGAATCGCGAAGATCGCCGCAGCTAGACCCGCGAGCAAAGTCTTTCGGGTGATTCGGGAAATCAACGCAAATACCAACAAGGTATTCGCTACGTGAAACAGGATACTGGTGAGATGAAATCCCAGTGGCCGCTCTCCCCAGATGGCAAAGTCGAGGGCGTAGGTTATGTCTCGAAGAGGGCGGTACGAATCGAACAACAACTTTGGCACATTCGTCAGACTTCGAAACGCAGGATCGCTCAATACGTGACCGTGGTCATCAAAGACAAAGCCGTTCGCAAGAGCATCGGCGTAACACCCAAAGGCGATAACCGCGAGTGCGGCAAGTGCGACGTAACCTGAGTGTTGTTTTGTGAATTCGATCAGCTTCGAGCCCGAATCGGGTACTTCGATCTGCGTGCTTTTTCTTTTTTTTCGAGCGGCTACACTGACCATCCTGGATTTTCCCTGTTAAGTGGCTGGAGGGACTGATGAAAACTTCAACGACGAATCTACTTCGAATTTCTTTGTACTGGATTGCGATTATTCGTTGGAAAAAAGCAATTCGGAGAAACCTTTGCTCGCAGAAATTCATTTGTAATCGGTCCCATAGCCGCTATATCTTATCGAAGCGGGCGTCACCGCGCAATTGTCCAGGCAGCCAGCGCTCATGACAGGTCACCAGGAAAAACCTTCAAGCCCCTCGAGAATCTCAGTGGTCGTTCCTTTGTACAACGAGCGGCCTTCTTTGGACGCGCTTTATCGGAGGCTGACTGCGGTGCTCGCCGATGTTGCGACTCGCTATGAAATTATCTTCGTAGATGATGGAAGCACCGACGGTGCGATCAAACGTCTCAGGGAACTTCGGGCAAGTGACCTCGCGGTAAAGTACGTTCGATTTCGTAGAAACTTCGGCAAGTCGGCCGCGCTTGCGGCCGGCTTTCGAGTGGCGCGCTACGAAATAATAGTGACGATGGATGCCGACCTTCAGGACATTCCCGAACAATTGCCGCTGCTGTTGAATCAACTCGATGAGGGGTGTGATCTGGTTTCAGGCTGGCGTTATCAACGCAACGATAAGTTAACTAAGCGAATTGGATCAAAGATATATAACTCCGTGACGTCGCTGCTTACGGGAGTGCGGCTGCACGACATCAATTGTGGATTCAAGTGTTACCGAAGAGAGGTGTTGGACGAAGTGATGGTGTACGGCGAACGCCATCGTTACATTCCGGTGCTCGCAAGCTACCGGGGCTTTCGATTGGGCGAAGTGAAGATCGAGCACGCGCCAAGGGAATACGGGGAATCTCGATATGGATTGGAAAGAGTACTGGGAGGCGTCTTCAGCCTGCTCACCGTCATACTGATGACGCGCTACACGAATAAGCCGCTTCACTTTTTCGGTCTGATGGGACTAGTGCTTGCGGGAACCGGCTCCGCGATAGATTTATATCTCGTCATCTTGCGAGTGTTCTTCAACGAGTGGCTGAGCAATCGTCCTCTATTGATAATCGGCACGCTATTCGCGATAGTAGGCGTGCAACTGGTTCTTTTCGGATTGCTGGCTGAGATGGTTGCCTTCTCGTACAGGCGTGAGAGCGACTACTCTGTGGTCGAGACAAGCGACGAAAAGGATTTGAGCTTCAGCGAGGATAGCGCGGTTCGAGTCGGTCGGAGCAAGTCGGCTGAATGAGAATCAGCATAATCGGTCCAGCCTTTCCGCTAAGAGGGGGCATTGCTCACCACGTCTACTGGCTTCATCAGGAACTGACACGCCGCGGCCATCAAGTGCAGGTGGTCTCATTTCTCAAATTGTATCCGAAACTACTATTCCCCGGCACAACCGAGTACGACGACAGCCAATTGAAACTAGACGCGAACGCCACTCCGATTCTGAAGCCCCTCAATCCCTTCGCGTGGGTTCACGCACTAAAGGCAGTGAAATCATTCTCTCCTGATATCGTGATCTTCGAGTGGTGGCAACCATTTTTTGGACCGTTGACGGGTACGCTCGCGAGATGGCTTCGAAGGGCGGGCATCAAGTGCGTCATCGAATGTCACAACGTGGTTCCCCATGAAGCGAGACTGACAGATAGTATGCTGACCAGGTATGCGCTGTCGTCCGCCGATCACCTGATCACTCACTCGTCGAAAGACAAGGCCGACCTGCTTGCCATGTTGCCCGGGAAAGATGTGAGCGTCTCTCCGCTTCCGTCTCTGGGGGAGTTTTCAAGAAGTCAAAACACAATGCGAAGCGGAAACACGATTCTGTTCTTTGGAAAGGTGCGAAAGTACAAGGGGCTGGGTGTGCTGCTGACCGCGCTTCCAAAAGTCTTGTCGAAGATAGAATGCAGGCTGTTGGTTGTCGGAGAATTCTACGATTCGATCGCACGCTATCAACGATTGATCCGTGAGCTCAATATCGAGAACCACGTGCGGATAGATAACCGCTATGTTCCGAATGAGGAAGTGCCGGATATTTTCGAACGTGCTGACGTCCTGGTGTTGCCTTATCTGAGCGCGACTCAAAGCGCGGTTGCGCGAATCGCTCTATCGAACAAGCTCCCGGTGATCGCGTCCAGGACGGGAGGACTAACTGAGGCGATAATCGAAAACGTGAACGGTCTGTTGTTTCCACCGGGCGACGCGGAAGCGCTCGCCGATAAACTCATTTCGTATTTTTCCAATCGACTGGGGCCGGTGTTAGCGGAAAATCTCCGGAAGGCTCGAGCAGAGACCTCTTGCAGCGTCGTAGAAATTATAGAGAAGTTAATCGAGCATAACTCGACGCTACCTGCCGAGAATTGCCAGCTTTAGATACTTCGCGTACAACTCAAGCTTCATTCTAACTTCGGCCGTCGGGCGTCCCGTCAGTTTTCTCCACGCATAAGCGAGAGACACAACCAGACAGTTTGCTAGAGTATTGGTCGCGAGTTGAGACCGCGAAAGGCAGAGTCTCTGAAATCGCAGTCCTTCATCCGTGATCCGTCGAGATCGTTCGAGATCAGTCCAACGGCTCGTCGCACCGTAGGCGCCGTGATGCATAACAACAGCCTCGGGCTCGAAAACCAACCACCAGCCCGCTCGTGTCATTCGCAGACACCACTCGTCGTCCTCGGCGTACATGTGAAAGCTTTCATCGAAGCCGCCGACATCGTCGATCATTTCCCGCTTCAGCATCATCGCCGCGCCGGACAACATTCCCACTTTTCGTCTTCGCGCATGATTCCAGTGCTTGCCAAGCAGCAACTCACCGCTTACGGACGCCGGCATCACCTTGTGCAGCCTCAGCCCTGAAAGGAGAATCGCCCAGGCAGATGGAGGGTTTCGCCAGGCGCTTACCTGGACGGAACCGTCAGGATTCAGGATTCGCGGACCGCACGCGCCGATTTGTTCGTGAGATTTTAGAGTTGTTATGAGCGAGTCAATTGCTCCCGGTCGCACTTCGGTGTCGTTGTTTAGCAGCAATATCAGCGCGGCATTATTCTGCGCAAACACTTGATTGCAGGCTCTGCCATATCCAAGGTTTTCTGAGTTTTCGATCAGAGTCGTTCTCGGTTCACCGATCGGCTCCGCAGCATTTTCGTGACCCAACCAGGCTGTGCTGTCATCAGTCGACGCATTATCGACAACCACGATCTCGTATGACACGCGGGGCGGTGATTCTCTGATGCTGTCGATGCAGCGCCGCAGAAGGGGCCCGCCATTCCAATTAACAATTGCAATGCACAATTCGACGGGCACTTTGCTGTAATGACTCTCAGTCAAGTTATCGGTGTGGAATGCGACCACTAAATAGACGAGTCATCATAACGACTATCATTTCGTCAAACAACGAGAGGAGTTCAGGGAGCGGACGCGACTTTCAGTTGGCCTCCAGTGATAGGACGCTATATGCTTGCCGCGATGGCGTCCGCTGAAGCGCGAACTGAAGTGCCGGTTACCGTGATCGTGCCCTGCTACAACTCGGAGCGAACGATACGCGATTGCTTGAATGCAATACTCGGCCAACGCACTGATGTTCGTTACGAGGTTGTGGTAGTGGACAGCTCCTCAGATCGCACACCACAGATTGTCGAGAATGAATTCAAATCGGTTCGGCTGATTCACCTGGAGCGCCGCACTTACGCAGGCGCCGCTCGCAACATCGGCGCGCGTTCAACGACAGCTGGCTTCTGTCTGATGATCGATTCGGATTGCGTCGCGCGGCCGGATCTGTTGGACCGAATGATCGCACGTCACAAGGAAGGTGAGTACGCTGCCGTCGGCGGGTCCCTGGCAAACGGAACGCCGAAAAGCCTGAGCGGCTTGACCGGGTACCTGCTCGAGTTCAAGGAATTCATTCCATCCGCGCCGATGAGAATCGTGAACAGCGTGCCGACCGCTAATGTCGCGTATCGCAAGGAAGCACTCGAAAAGTACGGCTACTTTGACGATGACATGTGGCTATCAGAAGACATTCTCTTCAACTGGAAGATGCACAACTCGGGCGAGCGCATTCTCTTCGATCCGGCGATTGAAGCAACGCATTTGAATCGAACCGGATGGAAAGAGGTCTTGTCATATCAAATAAGCCTCGGCGCTTGCTCGGCGGAAGCTCGACGACGAGGCGCGCTCCCGGGCGATGTTCTTCTTCGCCATCCGATACTGATAACTCTTATGCCTTTCGTTAGATTGTTCAGGGCGGCAAGCTGGCTTGTGAGACTCGATCTCAAAACATTTTTGATGTTCCTGTTGATCTCGCCGATGTACTTGTTGGGAAGCGGCTTGTGGTCTTTCGGGTTCTTCAAAGGCGTCAAACGACCACCAATTCCGGCCGCGTCCTCAAAAGCGCATGTATAGAAGGTCACGCCTCTTGTCAAACGCACTACGCGTTGTTCTCTACCGGTAAAGCGTCGGTTCTTTCTTCGGGCAAACTCGATGGGTCCAGAGCGCTCGCGACGAGATCGTGAGTCGCCTTCGCGAGCTGCCTGGCGCGTTCTCTGACTTCCGACTTGGTCGCGTCTTCGTTGATTCGTTCGACCGGAATCGGGGGATGATAAGTGATCGTTAGCTTGCCAGGTCGCGGCAACAGTCGGCTGGCTGGCCAAATCTTTCCGCCGCCTTCGATCGAAACGGGGAGAATCGGAATGCCGTAAGCGAGGGCCATTCGAAACGCTCCCATCTTGAACGGCATCAGCTTGCCGGTCCTTGTTCGGCCGCCTTCCGGAAAAATCATGAGCGCCCGCTCCTTTCGAAGCAGCTCGATCGCTTCGCGTTGAGCCGAAGCATCAGCCGCAACATCGAGATTGACGGGGAACGCTCCAAACATTCGCATTAGCAATCCGAGAACGGGGATTCGAAACGGCTTGTCCCAGGCCATGTAGTAGACGCGCCTCTTCACCGGAATGGTTATCCAGATCGGATCGATGTAAGTCACATGATTCGGCGTGATGATGCAGGCGCCTGTTGGCGGAATATTTTCAACGCCCAAGAATTTGATCTTGAACACCAGCCGGCAAAACAACCAGACAAATGGGCTGAGCACGGCTATCAAGAAACGCATGTTTGATTTCCCGAAGGCGTTAGCTGAACTTGAGTCGTGTCATTAAACTACGCTCGCAAGCGGCGGTGCAAGCGTTCGAAACCAGGCGTTTAGAGTACCGACTTTAGTCGGGCAGTGATTTGTCTATCCTGAGTTCTTAATTATGCAAGGCACTACCCGACTAAAGTCGGTACTCTGAACGCCCGCAACTTTGATTGCACTGAGCGCTCTGTTACAGTGGCTTTAACTCGCTATGGATTATGAATTGAACTTTGAGTATTTGCTTGCGCGGCTTTCCGACCGCATAGACGCTGATAGCATCGCGCGGGTGCGTCGAGCGTACGATGTAGCTCGAACGGCTCACTCCGATCAGACTCGCGATGAAGGCTCGCCTTACATTGTGCATCCGGTTCGAGTCGCGCTGTCTCTTGTCGATGAGCTGGCCGTGTTCTCGCCCAGGCTCATTTGCTCGGCTTTGCTTCACGACGTGATCGAAGACAGCGACGTGACGCGCGACGATGTTGCGCGGATGTTCGATGAATCAATCGCAGAGATAGTCTGGCTGTTGACCAAGCTCGAAGATGTGCCCCTCCGCGACTATCTCGCTCGCATCGAAGCTGCGGCTCACACCGGCGCGCCGATAGTTAAGCTTTGCGATCGACTTGATAACCTGAGATCGGTCATTGACACGCCCAGGCTCGAGAAGAAACGGCGATATATCAGGACAACGGAAGAGTATTACTTGCCGCTCGCGTCGAGGACGAATCGTTATCTTCACGATGAGCTCAGCCGATGTTTACAGCAGGCTCGGGATCAGGTTCTCACCCTGACGAGTCACGGTTAGCGCGCGGCGTTTTATTGTGGGCTGCCGGCGCTGTAAATCGCTGATTTAGTAGAGACTTTTATTCGTTTTCGCCTTTGAAAAACGGGCCCTCCTGTAGTAAGATTCTTCTTGCATTCAAAGGGACAAATTAACCTAAAACACCTCGCCGAAGACCACTAAAAATCACGGATGAAAGTGGCGAGCGATTGTGGTTCGTCCCGCTTGCGTTGTGCTCGCGTCGCGAGCGTTGAAACTGTGTGAACAAAATTTAAGAGAGAGTGAAAGATGGCAGAAGCAGCACACAAGATTCCGGTCAATATCGAAGAAGAAATGAAGCGCAGCTATCTCGATTACGCCATGAGCGTGATCATCGGCCGCGCTCTTCCGGACGCGCGCGATGGACTGAAGCCCGTTCATCGTAGAATACTTTTTTCAATGCACGAGATCGGTTTGGTGCCCGGCCGGCCCTTCAAAAAATCTGCGACCGTAGTCGGCGACGTTCTCGGTAAGTATCACCCGCACGGAGACACTGCGGTCTACGATGCGTTGGTGCGAATGGCGCAAGACTTCTCAATGCGCTATCCGCTGGTTGACGGTCAGGGCAACTTCGGTTCGGTGGACGGCGACTCGCCGGCAGCTTATCGATACACTGAGGCCCGCCTGACGCGAATCGCAACCGAGATGCTGGCGGACATTGACAAGGACACCGTCGATTTCATTCCCAACTATGACGAGTCTCGTGAAGAGCCTACAGTCCTTCCGACGAGGTATCCCAATCTTCTGGTGAACGGTTCGGGCGGCATCGCCGTTGGGATGGCTACGAATATTCCGCCACACAACTTGAGCGAGGTAATCGAGGCTACGATTTATTTGATTCAGAATCCAAATGCGAAGCTGAAGACAATAATGAATATGGTTCCTGGTCCGGACTTTCCGACTGGAGGTTTTATCTACGGCCGGGAAGGGATTTTTAACGCTTACAAAACGGGCCGCGGCATGGTCATCATGCGCGCCCGCGCTTCGATTGATCGAGTCGGCCGTTCGGGTGAGCGGATGGCCATCGTCGTGACTGAGATCCCATATCAAGTCAACAAGGCGAAGCTCCTCGAGCGCATAGCCGAGCTTATCAACGACAAAAAGATCGAAGGCGTGTCCGATTTGCGCGATGAATCCGACCGCGAAGGCATGCGCATAGTCATCGAGCTGAAGCGCGACGCGATACCGGACATCGTGCTCAACAATCTCTACAAGCTCACTCCGATGCAGCAGTCATTCGGCGTGATCAACCTCGCAATCGTGAACGGCCAGCCGCGCGAGTTGAACCTGGTCGACACGCTCAACATCTTCTTCGAGCATCGCCGCGATGTTGTGATTCGCCGGTCGAAGTATGAGCTGAGGAAAGCCGAGGCGCGAGCACACATTTTAGAAGGCTTGAAGAAGGCGCTCGATAATCTGGATGCGGTGATAACGCTCATTCGCAAATCGAAGAGCGCTCCTGAGGCTCGCGACGCGTTGATGGAGCGATTCAAGTTCAGCGAGCTGCAAGCGCGCGCCATTCTGGAAATGCAGTTGCAGAAACTGACCGGGCTCGAGCGGCAAAAACTGATCGATGAATACAAGGAAGTGATTCAACGTATCGCAGAGCTCGAAGAAATTCTGTCGAATGAATCGGTGCTTCGCAATCTGATAATCAAAGAGTTGCGCGAAGTGCAAAAAGACTACGGCGACAAGCGCCGAACAGAGATCATCGAATCGGGCGCGGAGCTGACGCTCGAGGATTTGATCGCCGATGAAGACATGGCCATCACCGTGACGCACTCGGGTTACATCAAGCGGACTCCCGTTTCGGTTTATCGCGCACAGCGCCGCGGAGGCACTGGAAGGAAAGGCGCGACTACCAAGACCGACGATGTGGTCGACCATCTGTTTGTCGCTTCGGCTCACAGCTACGTGATGATCTTCACGAGTAACGGCCAGGTCTACAGAATCAAGGTGCATGAGATTCCCGATGCGGCTGCGGCGGGACGCGGCAAAGCGATCGTGAACCTTGTCAACATTCCTCACGGAGAGAAGTTCGCGGGGATTGTGCCGGTTCGCGAGTTCGAAGAAGGCAAGTACGTGGTAATGGCGACGCGAAAAGGTACGATCAAGAAGACCGAGCTCTCACGTTTTGCCAACATTCGAAGCGGCGGAATCATCGCGATGGGTATTGACGACGGTGACGAGCTGATTGCCGCAGAGATCACGGATGGGAACAAAAAGATTTTCCTGGCCACGCATGAAGGAATGGCAATCTGCTTTCCTGAATCCAAGCTTCGCGCGCAGGGACGGCAGGGCTCAGGTGTTCGTGGGATCACGCTGGCTGAAGGAGATTACGTAATCAGTGTGGCGGCAGTCACTGACGACACGGAGATGCTATCGATCTCGGAGCACGGCTACGGCAAGCGTACGAAGCTCGATGAATATCGCGTAACGTCGCGCGGTGGTAAAGGCGTCATCAATATGAAGACCAGCGACAGAAACGGCCTGGTCGTTGCCGTCTTACCGGTCAGCGATGAGAGCCAGATAATGATAATCACCAATCAGGGCAAGCTGATTCGCATGGAGACTAAAGGCATTCGCGTGTCTGGCCGCTCGACGCAAGGCGTCAAGCTGATCGATGCTTCGAACGGCGATTTGGTGTCATCCGCTTCGCTGATCGAGCGTCAGCAGGATGCGACTGACGAGTCTGCGAGTTAAAGATGGCGAAGCGACGCGGAGACACGGCGACGCGGCGACGCGGGGACATTAGTTCGATCGCCGCGTCGCCGTGTCTCCGTGTCTCCGTGTCGTTTCTAGTCTGCCTGATGCTCCTGGCGGTCGGGGCATGTCATCGGGACGCGGAACAGTCGCTGACACACGCCGTCGAAGCGTGGGATTCGGGCGACTACAAAGCCGCGGCGGAAGAATACGAACGCTATCTCTATCAGAATCCTGCCGGGGACAAGGCTGCCGATGCGAGGTTTCAACTCGCGAACATTTATTACTTCAAGCTCCAGAAGTACGACCGCGCCGGCGCCAACTACACCGCATTTCTCGAACAGAATCCTTCACACCCAAACGCGCCGCTTGCACGCGAACGACTCGCCGAAGTGCTCGGCGAAATGGGACGGTCTTATGAAGCGATCGCCGAGTATGAGAATTTGAATCCACAGGATTCAAGCGAGCGACGTCGCATTCGCTTGCGAATCGCCGATCTCTACTTCGCCGGGCGAAACTACAGCCAGGCTCTCACCGAATATGACAAGGTGATCGAGAACGTTCCGTACGACGAATTGAGCGAGCAGGCATATCTTCGAGAGGCCTCGGTCTATCACATCGAGCGCGGCCAATATCAGCAGGCGCTTCCGGTCTATCAAAAACTTTCTTCGTTGAGCACCGACCCTAAACTTCGGGTGCGTGCAATGTACGGCGAGGCCGAGTGCTACGCCGGACTCTATCAATTTGAAGAAGCGATAAAAACCTTGAGGGCGATCAGGGATGAGTCAGAACAAACGGACATCTCGCGACGCATTGCTGACCTTGAACAACAGAAGCGAGAGGCAGCTCAAGCGCGGAGCGGATTGCAGACGAACGAACCTAAGAGAGCAGCAAAAAGTCAAAACACCAACGCTCCCACGACTGAACCTGCCGTAAAAAACAAGAACGCTGCGCCGCGAAAAACGAAGAACAATAGTAATAGCTTGAATAGGTCTGTTGACCAGAGCAAGAATGAGACGGCGCACAAGCCAATAAAGAAGAGAACCTCAAACGCCAATGAAAAGAAAAACGCGCGAACCCCTTCGTCGTGATTTCAGCTCAAGACGGCACTTCGGTTGAATTCATCGCCTCCGGTCTCGACTCTTCATTCTCGACCCATACCGCGCCGTCTGCAAAGTATTCTTTCTTCCAGATAGGAACAATCTTCTTCAAACGATCGATCGCGTAATGGCAAGCCTCGAAGGCGACCTTGCGATGAGCTGAGGTCACGATGATGACGACGCTCGATTCTGTTATTTCAATTCGGCCGAGCCGGTGAACGATGCCAACTCGATTGATGGGCCAGCGCTCGTGAATCTCACGCCCGATCTGTAGCATCGTTCGAATCGACATTGACTCGTAGCCTTCGTATTCGAGGTACAAAGTCGGTCGCCCTTTGGTGTTGTTGCGGGCGACTCCATCGAATATCACAACCGCGCCCGACTCACCTTCCAACAATCTCCTTCTAAGTCCGGCGATATCAATCGGCTCGCGAGTGATCTCGAATATGTCGCGAGATTCATCTTCGCCGCCGCTTACCGGAGGAAGCACAGCGAGGCGATCGCCGTCAGACAAGGGGCTCGAAGGCGAGGCGTATTCTTCATTCACCGCGAACAAAAGACTGCGTTCAATGTTGCCGAGTTTAGGATGACGAGACTTAATAATCGCAAACGCGCTTTCCACTGTCGCCGGCGCGTCGAGCTCAAGATCGAGGCTTGATGATCCCGCCCATTCACGAGCCTGACCGAACAACAGTACCATGATTCGAATTCTGTTCTGCATGAAGCTCTGTTCCAGCTACGGACCACGGACTACTGACTGCGGACTACTGACTACGAACTATTTCCACGTCCTCGATTCGTGATTCTTCAATCTTGAAAGCTCGCAATTCAACTCGCGGCTCGAGTGAAATGATAAAGTAGAGAGCTTCCGGGTAAAAAGCCATCTCGACGTCGGACGCTGAAGGATAAGCGGGAGTGCGTGGATGCGAGTGGTAAACGCCGAGCAGCGATTGGCCGGCCTCGCGTATCCGCCGCATTGCCGCGAAGAGTTCTTCGGGCGTTGCGAAATAACGAGTCTCAGGTTTATCAGCGTCGTTGTGCAGCGGATGAATGTCGGTGATCAAGCAGTTCTTTCCGCTGAGCAAGCCGCAGCATTCAGCCGGCCGCGACCTTAGAGCGTGATCTTCAATCGCCAGCCGCACGGCTTCAGTGATGCGAATTACTCTCTCGTTCGCTTGAGTCTCCATCGCCGTATCGCAATCGAATTGTACCACGGCGAAACCAGCTCTCTTGACGCTTCTATTAGCTATTCAAGTGAGTGTTCGATTTCAGTTGCATTCGGCAGCCCGTCGGAATAGGCTTGTGGCACGCGAGTAAGAATCATCTCTCATCGAGAATCTCTTTGGCTAAGTGGAGGCCCCATGAAAAAGAATTTGCTATCACCGTTTTTCAAGCGTAGTTACTTCCTTGCCGTTCTGCTGCTCTTGATCGCGTTGCCTCACTCTTTGGGCGCGCAATCACAAAAACAGTGCGAAAGTCCGCAAGACCCGTTGGACAAATTGACGTGCGGCAACAAGCGCTTTGTGGATGATCCTCACTTCGTGGAAGAGCGCGCGCGTGCTTATCGGGTTGACGAGCAGCACCCTTACGCCGTTATCTTGAGTTGCTCGGACTCGCGCGTCCCCGCTGAGCTTGTGTTTGGGGAATGGGGATCGCTTGGCACGTTGTTCGTTATACGGACGGCGGGCAACGTTGTTGACCCGGTGGTTCTCGGCAGCATCGAGTACGGAACTCAACATCTTCATGCAAAATTGATCCTCGTGCTTGGTCACGAAAACTGCGGAGCCGTGCGCGCTGCACGCGCGCAAGCCGCAAGCCCACAGAAGCCCAATATTGCGTGGTTCGTTGACCCTATCAAACTGGCGGTGGAGCGAACGAGTAACCGGAGCGAGATAGAAACCGTAAAGGAAAACGTTCGCGTGCAGATTCAGAATTTGAGAAACCAGAGCAGCATCATAAGAGAGCTTGAACAAGAAGGGCAACTACGTATCGTCGGCGGGTTCTATAATTTCACCGGCGCAAAGAGCGGCGTGGTTGATTTGTTGAGCGCAAAAACAAAGTAGAATTGCTGTCGCGTATTGAGTGGGGATAAGGGTTTATGCAAATAATGCTTCGGTTTGTCGCCTGCGCAGTGATCCTGCTGTCCGCCACGCTTATTATCGCGGCGAGCGCGGATTCAAAATCCGAGGTCACTTTCACGAAAGACGTCGCTCCGATCTTCTATAAGAATTGCGCGTACTGTCATCGGGCGGGCGAGATCGCGCCGATGTCGCTGATGACTTATAAGGATGCGCGGCCGTGGGCCAAGTCGATTCGGGAGAAGGTACTCGATGGAACGATGCCTCCGTGGCACGCTGATCCGCATTACGGCAGCTTCAAGAATGATCGGCGGCTCTCGAAGCGCGACATAGATACGATCGTCGCGTGGGTCGACGGCGGAGTGAAGGAAGGCGATCCGAAAAATCTCCCGCCCGAGCCTCAGTTCACCGAAGGTTGGCAGATTGGAAAACCAGACGTCGTGCTCACCATGCCGAAAGAATACGAAGTGCCCGCTGAAGGCGTCGTCAACTATCAATACTTCCTGGTGCCGACCGGCTTCACCGAAGACAAATGGATTCAGGCGGCCGAAGTGCGGCCGGGTAATCGCGCGGTTGTTCACCACGTGATCGTGTTCGTAGTCGGGCCCGATGGCGCACGGCAGCGAGGCGGACTTTTCAGACAAGGAGGATTCGAAGGGCTTACGGGAACGGCTCCCGGCGAAGAACCAATGGTGTTGCCCGACGGGGTCGGCCGGTTGGTGAAGGCCGGCTCGACACTTGTTCTACAGATGCACTACACACCGAACGGAACGCCACAAAAAGATCAAACGTCGGTTGGAATCGTCTTCAGCCGGAAGCCGATTGAGAAGGCCGCGACCGGCGGCGCCGCAATGAATAGATGGTTCACAATTCCACCCGGTGATGGAGATTACGCGGTGCAATCGACCTATACCTTCAAGGAAGATGCGCACATTATGAATCTGATGCCGCACATGCATCTTCGCGGCAAGGACTTCGAGTACCGGCTGATTTACCCGGACGGCACGTCGAAGATTATTCTTTCGGTTCCTCATTACAGCTTCAATTGGCAAACCCGCTACGAGCTCAAGGAGCCGGTCGCCGCGCCAAGAGGAAGTCGTCTCGAATGCGTGGCTCACTTCGATAATTCAACGAAGAACAAATGGAACCCCGATGCAACGAAGTCGGTCCGCTGGGGACCACAGACCTGGGAAGAAATGATGATCGGCTTCGTCGGCTTCACGCTCGACAATCAGAACTTGAAAGTAAACCCACGCCCGTGAACAGAAACCTTTCAGCGCACAAGGCTTAGTCGCGGGGGAATCCCGGCTGGGCTTTCATTCTCTCGATTTGTTCGGCGTGTCTCGCCTCGTGCGCGCCCGCCATCAGGATCCATTGATAAGCGTTCAGCGGCCCGGCGAAAGGGTGAGGATGGGTAAGCCCTCTCAGATCAAACCCGTCAAGCTGTTCAACATTCGCAAGCATTCTTTCGCGAGAAGTTCTCAACGTCGACAGCGACTCCTCGATCGGCGCGTGAGGATGAGGCGCGACGAACTCTGGAGCTTGAAACTTCGCCGCTCCCATGCGCGCGAACACTTCGTCCATCGACCGGATCTCCGAACCATCTGGTGATTCATCGCGACGAGGCTGCTCCGTACGAGCGCGCTTGAGCATATTTGAAGTGAGCTTGGCGTTTGCCTCATCAGTCCGAGAAACGTGATGCACTACGTCGCTGATCGACCAGGCATCCTCGGCTGATTTGTGATTGAGCTGCACGTCGCTCAAGCCGAATATGGACTCGAGCAGGTTCGCTCGCTGATGTGAAATGCGATCGACCAGTTCCTGAAGCTTCATTGACAATGGCATAGCCTCTCCCGTTTACCACAACTCACAAAGTCACACGAAGCAAGCACGAGACTCGAAGACGGGTCCGATACAACCCGTGTCTTAGTGGTTTGGTGACTTGGTGGTTGATCTGCCTATTTCTGAAAAGCTGATGTTGAGAATCGGATATTCCTTCCAATCTTTGTAATCGTAGTGCCACCATTCTGGTTCGTAGACCGCAAAGCCTTCTGCTTCCATCGCCGCTCGAAGCATGTCTCGCAAGCGACGTTGTTCCTCAGTGCCGCCGGTGTAGTTGATATGTGAGCGCTCGGTCATCTCGTCGTATCCGGAAGTCATCACGACTTCTTTGCCGGTCTTAAGATCGAAGAGAGATAGATCGACTGCGCAGCCTCGATTGTGCCGGGAGCCCTGGCTGGGGTCGGCAACAAATATTTTCTTGTCCGCGGGCGTTGCGTCCCAAAATATCTTCGTTACCGACCACGGACGATAACCGTCGTGAATGATCAGGCCGTAGCCTTTCTTATGCAGCGCTTTGTTTGCTCGAACGAGAGCTTCGGCCGCCGGGCGTTGGAGAAACGCGCGGGCTTCAGTGTAGACGGGCCTTCCGAGAAAGTTGTTTGAAGTCGCGTATCGAATATCGAGCTTGATAGTGCGATCGAGCTTGATGAGCTCGACAAGATCAGGCTTGCGAAATGTACCGGTTTCTTTAGGCGGTTCCTGCGCAAGAGCTGTTGAACCACAAAGGCACAAAGCCACAATGTAAACAGCACATCTTAGTGACCTGGTGCCTCTGTGATTAATCTGCAGACTATTGTTCACCTGATAATCGGCTCCAGTCTGCGAAGGATTTCCTGCTTTGGCAGTGCCCCGACGATTCGGTCAACTTCCTGGCCATCCTTCAACACAAGCAACGTTGGGATGCTCCGAACGTTGAAGCGCGATGCGGTAATCGGATTCTCATCGGTATTGAGCTTGGCAACTTTCACGCGGCCGGCAAGCTCACCGGAGAGTTGTTCGATTACCGGTGCGATCATTCGACACGGTCCGCACCACGGGGCCCACATATCCAACAGGACTGGAAGCGGCGAACGTTCGACCTGTTCCGCGAAGTTCGCGTCGGTAACGATTATCGGATGAGTCGATGCATACAGCGGAGTCTTGCAACGACCGCAAACAGGCTCGAGGCCAGCCCGGAGTTTATCCGCCGGCACGCGATTATTTGCGCCGCACGACGGACACTTTATGACTTGAGCTTCTTTTGTTGCACTCATATTCAAAGTCTAGCTGACTCGTCAATGTTCATGCCACGGCCGCTCCGATTGGTCACTTGAGGATCAAACTCGAACGCCAGTCGTTGTGGCTTTTTAGCGCGTTGCTAATCGATCTTGCATCTCGACTAAGTGGCGAAAAATAATTGCTATATTCTCACTGTAGAGCTTGGAATGATTTCTGAACAATTGATCGTAGGAAGCAACCATTTGATCAAGAGTGATCGATTTGTTCATCGAACCGGACCGTTGTCGGTAGAAGAACAGGGTCTCAGGCAAACAAACTACTTCTCTTCCCAGTTCGATTAGCGAAAGCCAGAGATCGTAGTCAGCCCAGCATTTCATATTAGCGTTGTAGCCGTTTACCGCTTGCCAGTCGTTCTTCCGGTAGAAGCCCGAACAAAAAATGACATTCCTCAAAAGAATCTCCGGAAAACTGTATTCAGGCAGCTCCCACTTTCCTGTCCTCTCTCCGAAAAACTCGGCGTGGCAATACACAATCCCTACATTCGCATTTGAATCCAGAACAGCGACTGCTTTTTCCAAATATGAATCAACAATCTTGTCGTCGGCATCAAGCGGCAAGATGTAGCTGCCCGTCGATTCAGCGATCCCGGTGTTTCGAGCGGCGCCGACGCCTTGATTTTTGGTGACGATGACCCGGCACAATGATTGATAAGACTCAAGCAAGCGATTTGTGTAGGGATCGGTTGAGCCATCATTGACGACAATAATTTCGAAGTCGCGATAAGTTTGATTCATCACCGAATCAATCGCATCGCCGATGAAATGCCCGTGGTTGTAACAAGGAATGATGACCGACACATTGCTCATGAGTAGGAACGAAAACCCGGGGCGCAAACGGCACCGAAAATCTGTATGGGGAGTTCACAAACGGATCTACTTTTCTTGCTTCTTGTCGTACTCCTCTCTTGTCATCACTTTGATCTGCTCGAGCTTCTTACTTGCGAGCTTGGCATTCACGATTGAAAGATCTTTGGCAATTATCGCATCGAACTCCGCGTTCTTTGCGTCGATTTCTTTTTCAAGCACCGGCACTCGGTCGAGCAAAGACTGCGTCGGGCGGCCGCCGTACTGACTCACCCAGCCGTACAATTCGACTATGCGCTCGCGCAGTTGTTCTTCGCCGGTTATCGCACCTTCTTTAGTGGCCACAAGCGTCTTGTGCAGGGCATCGAGTCTATCCGCAAAGTCCTTCAGCTCTTTTGCAACCGAATCGCCGCTCTCGAGTTTTGCGACTCGGTCCTGAGCCTTGTCGCGAGTATCGGTGACCAGGCTGTCGATGAAGGCAAGCCGCTCCTGCATGTCGTACAGCTTATGCACCGTTTGCTGTTGAAGAGCGCGATCGGCCAGCGAGTGCACGGATTTCGGGTCGGCGACGACTTTGATCTGGCCCGTAAAGGTTTCTTTGTCCTTGATCAGCTTCACAGTGTAGGTGCCCTCGGGAACCATCGGTCCAAAAAGCGCCGGCCCCGCGAGGTTCGGTGACGGCGGCACCTTGGGCGGCTTTTGACGCAGGAACCATTGAACTCGATTGATGCCTTTGCGCTTGCCGGCGGGCAGCGTAGCCATAAGCTTGCCTTCGGAGTTGTACACTTCAATTTTCAGATCGCCAAAGACGTGACGGTCTTTCAAATAGTAAACAATCGTTGCCGCTTCGGGAGGGTTCGCGCCGATGAACTCACCGTCACCCGGAAATTCCTGCGCGCCGCCCGGGATTGTTATCGGTGAAGGCCGTGACTCCATCACGTAAGCCGTCGACTCGAGTATCTTCGAGTTGATCTGCCGGAGAGGCGTGATGTCGTCGACGATCAGAATGCCTCGCCCGTGTGTCGCGAGAAGCAAATCGTTGTCTCGCGGATGAATGGCAATGTCGCGCACGGCGACCGGAGGGAGATTTCCGGTGAACTGAGCCCACTGCCCGCCGCCGTCGATTGAGACGAACAGACCGAACTCCGTGCCGACAAACAACAGATCTCGATCGACAAGATCTTCGCGAATCACGTGAGCGTAGCCCTTGATCGCATCAGATGCGAGCGGCTTCCACGACTTGCCGTAGTCGGTAGTCTTGAACACATAGACTTTCATGTCCCCGGTCTGATGACCATCGAAGGTTGCATAAGCGGTCGCGCGATCGAAGTGGCCTGGCTCGACGCTCGTGCACCACGTGTTTGCCGGCAAACCCGTGACGTTGCCGGCGACATTGCTCCAGGTTTTGCCTGAATCGCGGGTGATTTGAATGTTGCCGTCGTCGGTGCCCACCCAAATCGTTTTCTCGTCGAGCGGCGATTCGGAGATGGCCACTATCGTGCAGTGGTTTTCGGCGCTCGAGTTGTCGAGCGAGAGTCCGCCCGACTCATCCTGTTTCTGTTTCTCCGGATCGTTGGTTGTCAGGTCGTTTGAGATTCGTTCCCACGATTCTCCGCGATCGGTGCTGCGAAACAGGAACTGCGCTCCGATGTAAAGAGCCTTTTTGTTCGTCGGACTCTGCGCGAGCCCGGTGTTCCAATTGAAGCGATACTTCGGCTCGCCTTGCTTGGGGAGCGGCTTGATCCATTTCACCTCGCCGGTCGACTTGTGAAATCTTAAAACATTGCCGCCCTGAAACTCGCTGTACACAATGTCTTTGTCGAGCCGATCGGGAAAGCAATGAAAGCCATCTCCGAAGCCGACGTTCCGCCAGTCCTTGTTTTGAATTCCTCCCTGACTTTGCGAAGGTCCCATCCACGATCCATTGTCTTGTAAGCCACCATACACATTGTAGGGCCGCTCCATGTCGAAGGCTACGTGGTAGAACTGGCCTACCGGCAAATCGGCCGCAAAATTAAAAGTGTTGGCTTTGTCGCTGGAGTGGTACACGCCGCCGTCGGTTCCGACATAGACTTGAAACGTGTCCTGAGGGTTGACCCAGACTGTGTGGTAGTCGCCGTGAGCGCGCCCGCCTCGCGCGGAGAATGATTGCCCGCCGTCAGTGCTGACGCCGACGTTGAAGTCAGGTTTATAGAGCCGGTTGTAATCCTTGGGATCGACTAGTATTCGAGCGAAGTAGAATGGCCGTCCGGTGACGCTTGGCGATCCCGACATTTTTGTCCACGTCTCTCCGAGATCTTCAGAGCGATACAACGCGGACTTCTTTGCTTCCACGATCGCGTAAACCAGATTCGGCCGAGTCGGCGCGACCGCGAGCGCGATCCTCCCGAGCTCACCTTCGGGAAGGCCTTTCATCATTCTCTTCCAGGTCTTTCCCGAGTCGGTGCTCTTGTAGAGTCCGCTTCCCGGACCGCCCGATGTGAAGAAGTATGGCTTGCGACGAAACTGCCACATTCCCGCGTAGACTACACTTGTCTCCTGCGGATCGATTGCGACGTCCGAGCAGCCTGTGTCTTTGTCGACGAACAGAACTCGTTGCCAGTTCTTCCCGCCGTCGGTCGTTTTGTAGACGCCACGTTGTTCATTGCTATTCCAGAGATGTCCGGTCGCCGCGACATAGACCACGTCGGAGTTCTTCGGATCGACGACGATGCGAGCTATGCGCTCGGAGTCTTCGAGTCCCATCAGCTTCCAGGTATCGCCCGCATCTGTTGATTTGTAAACGCCGGCGCCAATCGAAGTACTGTTGCGAGTCCACGATTCACCCGTGCCGACCCAAACCGTGTCGGGATGCGCTTGATCGATGGTGACCGCGCCAATCGACTGCGTGTACTTGTCGAAGACTGGTTTGAAGGTTGTTCCTGCATTGATCGACTTCCAAACGCCGCCGCCGGCGCTTCCAACGTAAAGAATGCGCGGGTCGCTCGAGACTCCGTCGATGGCGGCAATGCGCCCGCTGGTAACTGCTGGTCCGATGTGGCGAGCTTCAATCGCGCCGAAGCTGTTTGAATCGAGGTTGACCGTAGTCTGTGCAGAAACGCTCGCGGCTAACGAAGCGGCGACTACAAACGAAGCGATGATGAACGAGTTAGGGCGCATTGTATCTTCCTTTCGCTGCGATGCCCATACTGGCGTTTATGGAAATCGGCGGGATTCGTGCCTAATTCTGAATGGGCGGCTTCTTTTCTTCGGGCTTTTTCTCTTCCGCCTTAGGTTTTTCTGCAGTCTTCGCCGGCATCTTGAAGACTGCGTCGTCAACGGCGACATCGGTCTCGACTTTATCGATTGTAATTTGATTCACAGTCTGGCCATTGACCTTTGTTTCGATCGAGAAAGGAAACATAAGTCCGTTCACAGCTTTGTAGTTGCCCAGATATTGATCGACGTCGATTTCGCCGCCGGGCGTCTTGCGCTTCGAAGTAACTTTCAACTCGAGATAATTTTCGGCGTCGAGGTAGATGTTGCGAACATCGCCGTTCTTCAGAGTGAGTTTCAGTTTGTACACCGGCGTGCCTTCCATGTCCTCCTTGCCGATTAGCTCGACTGTGTGACCCTTCTGTTTGTAATCGACCAACGGCCCGTCGATATCGGCCTGCTCCTCGAGGTCCTTCAGATCATCGCCCGCAACCTTCTCAGGATCGGAGTTTCCCTGAAACGGATCGATCTTCCAGGCGGTCACGCCGTCATAAGCCTGGACCATCGACTTGCCCTGGAACGTCGCGTCCATGCGCACCATCGACGCGCGCTTCTGTTGAAGCGTGATCGGTATTTCGATTCCCTGTTGGGTGATCTTGCCCGAGGCTTTCATCGTCTTCACGGCTTTGAGTTTCTGAACGCCTCCGTGCGCGTCGACGTTTTTCTTAATCAAGTCATCGACGCTTTGTGCAGACGCTTGGATACAGAAGAGAAAGGTTAAAGACAGGGTGAGAGTAAGCAATCTTCGGATCATCAATATTCTCCTTCTCGAAAGACTTCTCATTTGAATTAAAGCGGTGTCCCGAATACGCATTCGAGCGACACTTAGTTTCCCGAGAGTTATGCCGTCGGGAGTATACGCCCGCGCCGAGTTGCGCTCAACTATCAGTCGCAATATCGCATCGTTTTTGCGCTGTTAGCTCTCGCCTGTCATTAAGTTTGTTGATAAGAGGAATAGCTCGGTCTAGAAGAACTCGTTTTGAGTAACAACATCGAGGCGCGAGATCGAGTTTGTGCTAGAATGTCTGCGCGGAGAAGCCAACATGCAAGAAACGACTCACATCAAAGACGAAGCTCTTGAACTCGTAAAATCACTTCCGGACGACGCAACCTGGGAAGACCTCACTCGTCTGATGCTCGAGCAGCAATTGATTGAAGAGGGAATCGCTGATATCGAAGCGGGGCGAGTTTGGACCAGCGATGAAATTCGTGAGAAGTTGGGAATGTCTCAATGAAAGTGATCTGGTCAGACCGAGCGCTCAGGTCACTTGCCGGCATCCACCGCGAATCTCGGCTGACTCGGAAGCAGATGCCCATCGAGTTATCGATCGCATCCTCAAGAGAGGAGATCAGCTCTCCACCTTTCCTTTTTCGGGCTGCATTGTTCCTCATCCACGACGCAAGAGTGTCCGCGAGCTAATTGAGCAACCGTATCGAATAGTCTATCGCGTTGGGAGAGATAATGTTGAGGTGATCGACGTGTTTCATTCGGCGCGACGCGTCTCATGGAATTGAAGGTACCCCGCAGGCTTTTGGTGATTCCCTTTGCGAGAGCACACCCGTCAATTTGACATTGCGGATCGCACCCGAAAGCGAATAACCCGCCGGCTGATTCCGTATCTGTTCCTGCTCTACATCGTCAATTATCTCGACCGCGTCAACGTCGGATATGCCGCGCTCGAGATGACTCGAGAACTCAACTTCACCGCCGACGTCTTCGGTTTTGGCGCGGGCATATTCTTCGTCGGATATTTTCTGCTCGAGGTTCCGGGGACTCTACTGGTCGAATTATGGAGCGCGCGAAAATGGATCGCTCGAATCATGATCACCTGGGGAATCGTCGCTATAATGATGGGCTTTATGAACTCAGCGACGCAGTTCTACTGGTTGAGGCTCGCACTCGGCGCGGCGGAAGCAGGCTTCTTCCCCGGCATCATTGTTTACCTGACGCATTGGTTCCGTTATCAGGATCGAGCGAAAGCAGTCGCGTGGTTTATGGCCGCCGTGCCGCTCTCGAGTTTCATCGGCGCGCCGGTTTCAGGATTGCTGCTTGGCGTGAGATGGTTCGGACTCGCGGGTTGGCGATGGCTGTTCATACTCGAGGGCGCGCCTGCAATCGTTCTCGGAGTCGTGACGATCTTTTACCTGACCGACTGGCCTCATCAGGCGAAGTGGCTCGCAGCGGACGAGCGAGACTGGATCTCAAAAGAGCTGGCCCGAGAAACGGATCTCAAGACGGCTGCACGCTCTTTCAAAATCCTTGAAGCGCTGCGAGACCGTAAAGTAATGGTGCTAACGCTTGCCTACTTTTTCATAGTGACCAGCTTGTACGGGTTTAGTTTCTGGATACCGACAATCATCAAGTCCCTATCTGGTCTGCCAAATCTGACGGTGACGTTGATCACCGCGCTGCCATATTTGATCGCCTTCATTGCCATGGTATTCGCAGGCTGGTCGTCGGATCTCAAAAGCGAACGGCGTTGGCACACGGCAATCCCAATGTTCATTGCCGGGGCCGGATTGTTGTCGAGCGCCGCCGCGCAGGGCAATACTCCGCTTGCGGTAGGAATGTTCTGTCTCGCAGCCGCCGGGTTATACAGTTTCTTGCCGTCTTTCTGGGCGCTGCCAACGACTTTTCTCGCCGGCTCGGCCGCAGCCGCCTCGATCGGGTTGATCAACTCATTAGGGAACCTTGGAGGCTTCTTTGGACCATACGTTGTCGGATATCTGAACGCCAGGACCAATTCATTTATGGCTGGAATGCTGTACCTGTCGACATCGGCGATCATCGGCGGACTTTTGATACTAACGCTGCGAGCGCGAAACGCGCGGGGCCGTAACCGAAGCTCCGAAGCGACCCCAGAATAGCGACGTTGATCGGTCCTGATTCTGCACCGCTGTCACGAGCTTATTGCTTGATCACCGCTTCAATCAGTTCGATTCGTTGAATCGGAGTCTCGCCGTTGCGTGGAGCTTTCTCGATCAACTCGATGATGTCGAAGCCGTCGACTACTTTGCCGAAGATCGTGTATTTGCCGTCGAGATGCGGCGATGGTCCCAGCACGATGAAGAAGGAAGTGTCCGCCGAATCGGGGTCGCTTGCGCGAGCCATCGACAAGACGCCTCGAATGTGAAGCGCGGTGCGGCTGAATTCGCCTTTCAACTTGTGGACCCACTTATCCGCGGGATGCGGCTTGCCGCCGGCGCGAGTAGAGCCGAGTCCGCCTTGAATGACAAATCCCGGAATGATCCGATGAAACGCCGTGTGATCGTACCAGCCGCTCGCGACGAGTTTCAGAAAATTTCTCACGTGTTCCGGCGCGAGCTCGGGGTCCACCTCGAGCGTTATGTCTCCCATGCTCGTGCGCAGGAGAACGTCCTTGCGCATTTCGTCGACAGTCGCATCTTTGAAAGGCTCCGGCTTTTTGCGTTCGATCTTGATGCTAAGAATCTTGACCGGCTTAACGGTCAAACCATTGCCATCGGCAGGCGCAAGCGATATCTGATCGACGACGTCCAACCCTTCGGTTACCTGTCCGAACGCTGAAAACTGTGTGTCGAGTTGCGGCTGCGGTGAAGCGCAGATGAAAAACTGAGCTCCGTCGCTGTTTGGCTGTGCCGGTATGCGAACGGTCGAAACAGTTCCGCGAACGTGTTTGAGATCACTGAACTCATCAGCGATCTGATTCAAAGCGCCGGTGCCCCAGCGCTCACGCGGAGTTTGTGGATCTTTGAGCAGCGGATCTCCGCCCTGAATGATTCCTCGCGGGATGACTCGATGAAACGCGGAGCCGTCATAGAAACCGGAGCGAGCGAGCTTGATGAACTGAACGACATGCTTTTGAGCCTTGCCTGGAAAGAACTCGAAGCGAATGACGCCGAGTTCAGTCGTAATAACGGCTTCGAGTTGATTCGCCTCTTCGACGCTGACGACAGCCTCGGATTGTATCGGTTGCACATCGCGCTTCTTTTGCTGAGCGCTGGTTATGCAGGGCGAAAACGTGAGAAGCGCCAGGCAAACACACAAGCCCCATCTTGCGCAATGTAGTCGTGAATGCCCTGAAGATTGCGGGCGGCGTCGGAGGTCCATCTTACTTTTCCCATTCTGAGATTCTCTGGCGCATTTCTTCGTCTTCTATGGTTCGACCTGAGAGGGAGTCCTGTAGCCCACGCTCTACCATTCCAGAAAAGGCGAGTTCGCGAAGAAGTCGCTCGTATGAAATGTCATCCGGTTGCGCTTCAATTATCCTGGTCATCTCATCTTTGCCGATATCATGTGATCTTCTCCAACGCGTGCAAATTGGCTTCAGACACATCCTAGCTAAGGCGAATTTCGGTGTCGAGTGCAGCTATAAACTTAGTTGACGCCGGTCACTTCACCGAGCGTCGGTCCGATTTCAAGATTGAGCACGAGGTCTGCCATGTAGTCGAGGTCGGTCGGCTCGCGATTCAATATCACCAAACGCGCGCCGTTTTGTTTCGCTACTCCAGGGAACGAAGCGGCGGGATAGACGACAAGCGAAGACCCGATCGCGATGAACAAATCGCAGCTCAGTGATTCGGCTTGCGCGCGGCGCATTGCTTCAAACGGCATCGGCTGGCCGAAGGAGATCGTCGCGCTCTTGATGAAGCCTCCGCAATCACAAACCGGAGGCTCTTCGTTCAACTTGAATGCCGCGAACATTTCTTCAAGCTCGTAACGGTGGGCGCAGTCAAGACACGCCGCATAAGTTCCATTACCGTGAAGCTCGATGACTTGTGAGTCCGGGACACCCGATCTTTGATGCAAGCCGTCGATGTCTTGCGTGATGATGCTCGAGGCTTTGCCTTGCGCGACGAGATGAGCGATTGCGCGATGGCCTCGATTGGGTTGCGCTTGCGAGACGGCTTCTTCGACGGCGATCTTTCGACGCCAGGTTTCACGCCTCGCTTCGTCCGAAGACATGAACTCGCGAAAGTCGATTGGCTGATATTTGGTCCAGATGCCGCCGGGACTTCGAAAGTCTGGAATGCCGGACTCCGTGCTGATGCCCGCGCCAGTAAAGACGACTGCACGCGCGCTTTCGGCAAGCCGCGCTTTGAACTCGTCGATGCGTTCTTGCTCGTTCACCAGAATCTTCGTCGGACAATCGCGTTTGTAAACAGAAGGGGCGCCCACGGAGGGGCGCCCGTACAAGTCTTGCAGAGCCTTGAATTGGGCTACGCTCTTTTTCCGCGCGTGCGCCACACCCATCCGAACTGTGTGTTGCTCGGGCGAGGCTTATCGTCGTACTCGCGCTTCATCTCGGAGATCTTGTCGGTCTGAATCGCATTGCGTTTTGCGTTCACGTCAACCTTGTAGAGTCGCGCTGCGTTCAAGCCGAATATCTTTGCTTTGATCTCAGGAGTCAGCTTCTTGTAGCCGAACTTCTCCGCGACATCGTCGCGAATCTGGAATCGACGGAGCCTTTCGATCTGAGATTGAGGACTGCCGCCCCAGATCGAGTCGGTGCCCCAGATCAAGTGATCTTCGCCACCGGGAAGATTCAGAATCTGTCCCAGGAAATGCATAGCCGGCTGATCCGTTCCACCATAGCCGCCCGATAGAATATTCCAGGTGCTCCCCATTTCGAAGTAGACGTTCTTCAAGTTATTGCGCTTGACGATGTCGATCAACTCCGAGCACCACGGAATGTATTGCGGGCCAGCTTGCGCGCCTTCACGCCGGCGCCCGCCGCTGGGCGTGGGGTTGCACCCCGAGTGATAGATGATGAAGTTGAAATCAGGAAAGTCCTTTGCGACTTTCTCGACATCTTTTGGATGGCAATGCTCTTCGTTGAACAACCCAAGCGGGAGTCCCTTGTGGATGCACACGTTTTTTACGCCGAGCTTTCGGCTGCGCTCCCAAAACGGATAAGCGACTTTCTCATCGTCGAGCCAGAAAGGGCCGTCGCCGATTAGCGAGCCGGTGTACATCTTCCACGAATTGATCTTGAGCGTTTTGACCTGGCGCTCCATTTCTTCGAACTCGGACTTGCCCATGTTTGGCCGCAGCAATCCGTGACTCAGCATACGCTGTGAACCGCCGGCCATTTGATTGATCTCGTTGCGAGTCTTGACCATCTTGTCGGGTGGAAGAATGTTCTCACGCCATTCGGCGGTAGGCACGCCGCTGATGATTGCCATCATCGTATCGCTGTCCATGAAAAGCTCTTTGATGTAATGAGCTTCGTTGAGAAGCGAGAGTCGTTCGGCCGTCGAATTTGCGTTCGGGCGGAAGTTGCGCAGGAAGTCTGCAGCTTGTCGGCCAGCGTCGGTCGCTTCGAACCATTTGCTCTCGACGTCGACGTGATGAGTCTGATTGTCGAAGATGAATTCGGTCTTCGGCCACTTCTCAGCATACGCCGCCGAGTCGAGGGCTTCGACGGGATCGACCTCATAGGTCTTGCCGAATACCTCGTTGTAAGCAAGCATCGCCACCGCCATGCCGCCAGTGGTTTGGAGAAATCGGCGGCGAGAAAGGCCAAGCTTTTTCGCACACTGCTCGGACATTTCGGTTATGCGCGCTTCCCAGCGTTGCTGTTGCGTAGACTGCGGCGGAGGAATGAACTCCTCGTTCGAGAAGATCTCAGTAGGTATCGGAGATTGAATAGGCTTGTCTTCGTCGGCGAAACACTTGCGAGTCCACATGACGTAGTTCCTTTCCGCTGAGTCTTCAGCGTTCGTTATGTTTGATTCTTGATTGCGTGCAATTCGAGCTCTCGAGCGCACAAGAGCCTACTTCGATCCGACGCTTCACGCAAGTCAGCAATGTAGCCCGATAGGTGTAGGGGCAGGGCTTGTCCCCTGCCCGAATTGACGAAGGAAATGACGGTCTTCGATCCGACGCTTCCACGCAAGTCAGCAATGTTGCTCGATAGGTGTAGGGGCAGGGCTTGTCCCTGCCCGAATTGACGAAGGAAATGACGGTCATCGCGCTCATCGCGCGACCCGGGCAGGGACAAGCCCTGCCCCTACGATTTATCGTCACGCGAGTTCGAATTAACGTTGGTGTGCTATTGATGCTTGGGGTCGGAATGCAGCCAGCTATCGTTTTTGTTCCGACGCGATCTGCTGCTTCAAGATCGCACCTGATTGCAGGATGTGCGGGATGCGTTCGGCTCCGCCCTTCGAATCAGTCTTGTGCACTAGCTCCGAAATCATATGCCGAATCTCCTTTCGGCGCTGAAACAGATCCGGTCTGAGACTGCCTTTTTGTTCAAGACGATGAAGCCCATCATTGAGCTCATCCATCATCGCGAGCATATCCTGAAACGGGCGGGGCAGCGCCGGTAGGTACTCGAGCCCGTGACAACCCGCGCAGAACTGAGTCCACCGGAACGACTCCGAGTAAGCTCCGATCGCGTGCACTCCGTGACATTCAACACAATCCAGCCGCGGAGCATTAGGTCGAGCGGCGACGTGATGACTCGACTTGAAGAACTCGAGCGGCTGACGATGACAACGTCCGCACATCTCGAGCGTGGCTGGTGCGTCGAATTTGGCGACGAAATGATCGGCGTGAGCCTTCGTCTTTTCGATTTGCGCCGCATCTCCACCATGACAGCGATCGCATGTTATCCCAACTCGGCCGTGTGTGCTTGTCTTAAATATTGTGACGACCGAGTTGTCCTTTTGTTGACGATGACATGCCGAGCAGTTTTCCTCGCCTTGACCTCGAACCGGAGTGGAACCTCGAAGGACCGACATTCCAGCAAACAGGAGCCAGGCGGTAAAAGTGACTCGTGACCAGGATCTCTGAAACTTCATAACCCACAGAAGTCTTGATGTCTAACTGATTGCTCGTGAGAATCTCAAGCTGTGGAGCTTTGCTTGAGTGATTGCGGTTACTTCTCTTCTTCTTTCCTGTTCAAGCCCCAGAATTCTTTTACTGCCTCTGCTCCCGGTACTAACTTCTCCCAAAGCTGCGGGGAGGTTGAACTCATTTGCAGAAACCCGCGGAAGCGGCGATCGAATTCCTCTTTTGTTTTAAGATAAGCCTCAAAGCTGCTGGAGAGATAGTTCTTGAAGAAATCCTGAACGGCTGACTCTCGAGAACGGATCAGCTGAAACAGAAATGAGACTGGGAGCACGCTTTGATTCTTCTCTTCCTCGAGGATCACTTGCATCAACACGGGTTTAGTGACATCGGCCTTAGTGCGCGAATCGATCACCTGAACATCGTGACCTTCTCGAATCAGTTTAACAAGATCCTGATAGTTGAGATACGCACTGGTTTCAGTGTTGTAGAGTCGTCGATTGCCATAGCGTTTGATCACGATGCGAGCAGGATTCTGATCGCCCTCGGATTTCTTTTTCTTTCGGGTTCGCTTTCTTGCAGGCACGGCGGAACTGTAGCACAGTGCAGCAATGATGTCCATATCATTCACATATCCTTCAAGCTGTCAGTCAGATGCAATTGTTTTGCAGGAGCGAACACTGCCAGAGCTCTAATAATGGCCCTGATCGAGAACTCTAACTTATACTATGTCTACAAAACTCAAGTGAATTCAAGGATTATAATATGTTTTTCGCAGATGCAGCATTTTCTTGTTGACAACTGTATTTTCTCTGTTATGCTCTGGGAGCGATGTAGGACGAGTGCAATTCTTCTTGACGGAAAGGACGGGTAAATTCATGACTACGAAATCAAAATCATCTCACAAGAGCGCGGGTAATCAAGCGGCGGCCGCGAGCAAAGCTGCCGAGACGGGCGCGGCCGAATGGGCCCAGAAAGTCGTCGAGCATCTCGTTGATGCTCAGAAGAAGTGGATCGATTTGACTGCGCAGCAAAACGCGCTGGTGCTCAAAGCGATCGAGGAGGGCATGGATTTCTATCGAACCGCGCCGACTCCGGCGCTTGCTGATTGGGCTCAACAGGGAATCGAGGGAATAGTGGAAGCCCAGAGGCGCTGGGCCGAGATTGCTTCTCAGCAAAGCACTCAGCTCTACGACGCGATACGCGAAGGCGTCAGCGTGAAGCCTGCGGACATTTCTCGCGCAATCTCTGATTATGCCGGCCAAGGTCTGGACGCGTTTGTAAAAGCGCGCACTCAGTGGCTGGACTTCGCTGCGCAACAGAATGCGCAGGTTATCAAGGCGCTCAAGGACAGCTTGAATCTCGATGACTCATCGCCCGCCGCAGCTCTAGCTGACTTCGCGCAACAGGCGGTGACTAACTACGTCGAAGTTCAAAAGCGCTGGCTCGACCTCGCAACCCAGCTTCCTTTCATGGGCTCTCCTGAGAAAAAATAGCCAGACAATTATCGATGAACGGCGACTCGTTTCAAACCGAGTCGCCTGGCCTCACCGAACCCTATCGAGCTGAGCTGCGACGGGCTGTTGATAATAACGTCTCAGGCGTACACTCAAACGTCGAAACTCGAGCCAGGAGATTCTGATGTCCAACGACGCGAAGCGAACTTATCCGTGGACAACCACGCTCAAAGACAAACAGATTTCGCTGCGATTGATGAAGCCAGAGGATCGGGACGCGTTGATGGGTTTCGCAAAGGCGCTGCCGGCGGACGATTTGTTATTCCTGGCAGTCGATATAACCAGACCGGAAGCGCTCGAGCAGTGGGCGCACAACATAAAGACGGGACAAATCAAAACAGTTCTCGCTGAGTCGAATGGCGCATTGGTCGGACACGGAACTCTCAGCCATAACGCCCTTCAGTGGACGCGGCATCTCGGCGAAATCGTGCTGCTGATCAGTCCGGACTTTCGCGGTGTTGGACTGGGACACTTACTTGCGAACGAACTCTTCGGGATTGCAAGAGAACTCGGTTTGCAAAAAATCGTCGCGCGCATGGCTTCCGAACAGCGAGGCGCGCTGCAGGTTTTCGAGCGGCTTGGCTTTCGCGCCGAAGCCTTGCTGGCCGATTACGTCATCGACCGTCAGGGCCGCACACACGACTTGATAGTAATGTCTTATGATGTGACCGGCCTTACGGAATAATATGTTAAATCCGGTGCTCGAGCGGCTCGAAGCCGACTTCTTTCGCGGGCTGAATCAGATTGTAGAACCGCTGGTGCGCGCGGGCCTTGGCGCTCCGGTGCTTTTTCCGGCTGGAGCTATCGTCATCGAGACTTTCGGCCGCAAGACCGGCAATCTCTCGAGCGTGCCTTTGATGGCTGCGTTGGTTGGTGATCTCGTTGTCGTTAGCACGGTAAGGCGTCGCTCGAACTGGCTCAAGAATCTTGCAGCGCATCCGGAAGTCAGATACTGGCTTGGTGGACGCGAGCGAGAAGCCATTGCGTTCGCGATCGGGCCAGGGATCGAAGGCAACAAACGCAAAAAAAAGATTGTGGGGATGCCCCAGCGCGTGAGTTGCCTGGCGAGTGCGCTCAAACAACACAGCTCGATATTCGGAACTGGCTTCGCAATCCTGATGCCTCGCGAAGCTTCGACGAAATAGGCGCCGCGGTGAACGCTATGTCAAGCGCAACTAGAACGGTGATCGCGAAGCACAAGGCTGAACGCAAGCTTGCGCCCGGACCGAAGCGCAAAGGGCTGGGCGATCAGCTTGTTCCGATGAGCCGTGATCCGCTCAAGTTTCTCGTCACGATCGCTCGCGAGTATCCCGACATCGCCACCTTCAAGCTCGGACCTCAACGCACATTTCTTCTTAGCAAACCCGAATACATCGAAGACGTGCTTGTTGCCAATGATTGGAATTTCTTGAAGGGGCGCGGACTTCAACGCGCGAAGAAAGTCTTGGGCAAAGGACTGCTCACAAGCGAAGGCAATTTTCATCGCCGTCAGCGGCGTCTTTCGCAGCCCGCATTTCACAAGCAACGCATCGCCGCTTACGGCGCTGTAATGGCTGAATATGCAGCGCGCACTCGCGACGGCTGGAAAGAAGGCGAAACTCGAGACATTGCGCAGGAGATGATGCAGCTCACCCTGGCGATCGTGGCAAAGACTCTATTTGACGCCGATGTTCAGGGTGAAGCTCGTGAAATCGGTCAGGCCTTGACCGAAGTGCTCGAGCTTTTCGCGACTTTTTCTTCTCCACTAACCGAGATTACCGACAAACTGCCGACCGCGCGAAATCGCCGGGTGAAGCGCGGAAAGCAAAGACTCGATGAAACTATTTACCGAATTATCGGCGAACACCGAGACGCCGGCTTAGATCGCGGAGACTTGCTTTCAATGTTGCTCCTCGCTCAGGACACCGAAGAGGGAAGCGGAGGAATGTCAGATGAGCAACTGCGCGACGAGGTGATGACGCTGTTTCTGGCGGGACACGAAACGACGGCGAACGCGCTGGCGTGGACATGGTACTTGCTCTCGCAGAATCCCGAAGTTGAAGCGAGGATGCATGACGAAATCGACAGAGTGCTTGCCGGCAAGATGCCGACTGTCGAGGACGTGCCGGGATTGAACTACGTGGAGCGAGTATTCACCGAATCGATGAGGCTTTATCCACCGGTGTGGGTGATGAGCCGCCGTGCAGTGAGCGCTTGCAAGATCGGAGGCTATCATGTGCCTGCCAAATCCATCGTGTTGATGAGCCAATTCGTCACCCATCGCGATCAGCGTTATTATGCTGAGCCTGAGAGATTCAATCCGGATCGATGGCTCCCGGAAGCGCAAGCGGGCCGACCAAAGTATGCCTATTTTCCATTTGGCGGAGGTCCTCGTCTTTGCATAGGCGAAGCGTTCGCCTGGATGGAAGGCGTCTTGCTGCTGACGGTGATTGCCCAGAAGTGGAAACTTCGACTCGCTCCCGGTCACCCGATTAGGACTCAGCCGTTGATCACACTCAGGCCCAAGCACGGAATGAAGATGGTGATAGTGCGAAGATGAGGGGTGTTGCGTGATCCTCCGGTCACGAATCACGTTTCACGATTCACGTATCTTATGTCACAACCAACTCTCAATCACCGGCTCACTTCGATGGATGCGAGCTTCCTCTATTTCGAAAAAAAGGAAGCGACAATGCACATCGGCAGCGTGAGCCTGTTTGAGGGCGAGATTCCATTCGATGACTTCGTCGCGATGGTCAACTCAAAGATGCATCTGCTGCCGCGCTATCAGCAGGTTGTGACTCCCGATCCATTTGGCATGGCGCACCCAACCTGGGAGTTCGATCAGAACTTCGACATAGATCGTCACATCTTCAAAATCAAGATCGATGCGCCCGGCGGCGAAGCCCAGTTGATCGATTTGGCCGGACGACTGTTCACTCCGATGATGGATCGCAGCAAACCGCTGTGGGACATCTATCTCATCTATGGTCTGAAGGGAAAGCGCACTGCGATGATCGCGCGCGTTCATCATTGCATGGTCGATGGAGTCTCAGGCGTCGATCTGCTCAAAATTGTTTTGGACATCTCACCGGAAGTCCCCAGAATTCTGAAAGCACCCGATCGGCCTCCGCAACCTCCGCGGCCAGATGCGACGCGGCGCTTCTTTGACACACTTCTCGGTGGCATGCAGGAAGGAATGAATCGGTGGATGGAGTTCCAGAATGGTTTGTTGAACCTGACGCAAGCTCTTGCAGACGAGCAAAGCCGCCAGTCAGTGCGTGAAACCAGCAATACCATCCCACAACTCGCGACTCCAGTATCGCTGCTGCCGTTCAACCGGTCGTGCTCGGGCCAACGCAAGCTTGTGTGGAGCACGTTCTCGTTCGCTGAAGCACGCGCGATTCGAGCGGCGCTTGGGGGCACGGTAAACGATGTAGTGCTCACGACGCTATCGGGAGCGGTCTCGCGTTATGCTGAACATCACGGTCAGCAAACTGTTGGTCGCCAGCTTCGAGTGATGGTGCCTGTCAGCTTGCGGCAACAGGATCAACGCGGGGCGCTCGGCAATCTCGTTTCAATGTTGCCAGTCGAGATTCCTCTCGATATGCGTAACCCGATTGAGCGTTTTCAATTCATCAATCGCAGGACTACCGCGATGAAGAGCGGTCGCGTTGCTGAAGGCTTGAATCTTTTCTCCGCGTTGATGGGAATTCTGCCGGCGCCGGTGCACGCGTTCGCGGGAGCGATGGCGGCAACTCCAATACCGGCGTTCAATATGGTTTCCACCAATGTGCCGGGCCCGCAGGTTCCGCTGTACGCGATGGGCAAGCGAATGATTGCGTATTACCCTTATGTACCGGTCGGCTATGCGATTGGCTGCGGCTGCGCTATTATGAGCTACGATCAGAACCTGTACTTCGGACTGACCTCAGATACGCAGGCGATGCCTGATGTCGAGAAACTCAAAGAAGCGCTGGAAGAATCATTCATCGAATTGCGCGCCGCCGCAGGAGTCGAAGAAATCAAGCCCAAGGTCATGAAGGCGCGGCGAGGTAAAAAGCAGTAGGACGCGTACCATCGTAGAATCGAGAGGAGCGTGTTAGTGCCCGCATCAACCTCATCAAGCTCAACAACCTCGAGCGGCGATTTTTTCAAGGATCAGGAAAGCTCACAGCGTCCACTCTGGCGAGAAGTGTTCGTTGGACTCGAGTGGATCGCGCTGCGTTCATCGCCGGTGTATTACGGGCTGGGCGTTCCGCGCGGCGATGGGTCCGCAGTCATCGTTATTCCCGGATTCATGGGAACCGACATGTATCTGCAAGAGGTTTACTATTGGCTGCGACGCATCGGGTACCGGTCTTACATGTCGCGAATAGGCTGGAACGCCGAGTGTGTCAACACTCTGGTCGATCGCCTTTCGGAGACCATCACCAAAGCTCACGCCGATACCGGGCGCAAAGTTCATTTGGTCGGCCATAGTCTTGGTGGAGTCATTGCGCGCTCAGCCGCTGCGCAAACTCCCGATCGCGTGGCTTCGGTGATCACACTAGGCTCGCCGTTTCGAGGGATTCGATCTCATCCGCTTGTGCTCGCCGCCGGCGAGCGCGTTCGCGAGCGCATTCGACGCCAGAACGGCAATCTCCCGCCGGATTGCTACACGGGTTACTGCGGATGTGCAGCCGTCGTCGCCGTGCAAAACGGCTTGCCCGAATCAATCCTTCAAACCGCCGTCTATACCAAGAGTGATGGCGTCGTGGACTGGAGAGTCTGTGTGACCGACGATTCCGCAACCAACTTTGAAGTGTCGGGCACGCACGTCGGCCTCGTCTTCAATGCGAGCGTCTACAATCTGATCGCAACACGCTTGAAGGCAAGTGGCCACATCGGATAACTTCCGGTCGTACGGCTGCTCACACGGTGCTTTCATTGTGAAGAGCGGCGAGGCCAGATCGCTTTGCAAGGAGGAAAAGAAGTGACGAGAAAGGCTCTATCAATAGCGTCAGCGTTTTTGTTGCTTATAAGTCTAGCAGCCGCGTCTTACGCGAGAGGCTGGGTTTATTTAGGCGAAGCTCATGTCGACGGATCCGCCGATCACGACAAGATCAAGGTCGGAACTTCCGACGGCCGATTCCGCTCGATTCAAATCAGAGTCGATTACGCCGCAGTCGAGTTCGACCACGTCGTAGTTCACTATGCCAACGGAACCAGTGAAGAGCTTAAAATTCGGCAGAAGATTCCAGCGGGCGGCAGAACTCGTGACATAGACCTGCAAGGTGGAGATCGAGCAATCGACAACGTCGAGTTCTGGTACGAACGCGCTAACTACGGATCGAGACGGCCAAGAGTGAGACTGTTCGGCTACCAACGGTGACGGCAACCGGCGCCGCGCCGGTCTTGCTGAACACCGGGCTTCTAATTCTTTTTCTCTCCCGCTTTATTCTGGTTCTTGATTTGATTTATCGCGCCGTTGACGAACTGCCGCGCGAATGGGGGAACGTCCGGCGATTTCTGTAATTCTTCAAGCGCAGGAATCGCTCGTGCATCACCGAGTCTGGCCAGTGCCTGCAGAGCATTGAAGCGAACCTGAAGCGACTTCTCCTTCAACGCCGACAACAGAACTTCAAGCGCGCGGTCGTTTCCTTTTCCGGTTTCCGCTAGAGTCTGAAACGCTGCGAAGCGCAAGCTGGTTGGATTGCCCGGCGTCGCATACTTCAATCCGGCCTCGAGCGAGCGTGGGTCCTTCAAGGCAGCGAGACCGCGAAGCGCCCCGGCTTGGATAGTGCTTTGCCACGAGGGCGTTTTGATTGTTGCCGCGAGCACATCGTACGCTTGAGGTGCTCCACTTTGGCCGAGCGCATTCGCGGCTTCGGCAACCGCGAAGTAGCTAGGATCGGTATTGATGATCTTCACGAACATGTCCGCGAGCTTCGCATCCTTGAAATCGCCGAGACCTTTGATCGCTTCGCGACGAATCCTCGAGTCCTTGTCGGCCGCAGCTTGAATCAAACCGCCGCGCGCGGCTTCGCTCTTCAAAACCGCGAGCGACTTCACAGCTTCCACGCGAACACCCCAAAAAGCATCGCGCGTCGCGGCCTCCGACAGTTCTTTCGCAACGGTATCGCCGGGATGTCCTCTCAATGCTATCGCTGCTGAAACTCTGCCCATCACATCCGAATCGTGAAGCATCTGATAAGCAAGCTCGTCGTCGCTGCGATTGAACTTCACCTGCTTGATGATGTAGTTGCCTCGGTCGAAGTTGACGATCAGCGGCTTCGAATCGACTTCTAATGAAAACTCCTTCTCGGCTTTGTCGATCCAAACTCGATGAACCTTCTCACCTGACGCGGTTGTGATTGCTATGTCGACGGGCATCGTGAAGAAATCAGGAAACCCGAACCACGGCCTTTTGTCATCCGGCTTTTGAGTTTGCTTGACCGTGAGCTTGAGAGTCTTTGCACCATCGTAGTTCGATGTGATTTCGAACTCCGGGTGGCCCATCTTGTAGACCCACTCATCGAAGAACCATGAAAGATTTTGACCGGTCGCCTCTTCTATCGCGGTCTTCAGATCCGATGTTTCGACGTTCTGCCACTGATACTTTGTTACGTAATGATTGATCGCTTTCCAGAACGATTCTTCACCAAGAACATATCGGAGCATGCTCAAGACTGCGGCGCCTCGCGGATAGGCATAAGCATCGAAGACGGCATCTGGATCGCTATACCGCACCGTCACTATCGGTCGCCGAGTGCCAGAATTCCACGCTTGGAAATAGCCTTGCTGATCGCCGTACATTTCATAAAGAAAATCGTCTTTGCCTTTGTCGTGCTCGGTCCAAAGAGCTTCAAAGAATGTCGCGAACGATTCGTTGAGCCAGATTTCACCCCAGTGACGGCACGTGAGCAGGTCGCCGAACCATTGATGCGCAAGCTCGTGTGAAATGATCTCATCTGAAGAGATATCCAGTGACGCTCGTTTATCGTGCACGGCGTTGTCAGTCATCGTCGTCGCCGTGATGTTTTCCATCGCTCCGCCGAAGTCTCGTACCATTGTTTGAGCGTACTTCGAGTACGGATAGTCGTAGCCTATCTTCTGCGAGAAGAATGCGACCATCTGAGCGAGCTTACCGAATGAAACGCGACCGTCCTCAGCCTGGCCGGGGTAGACGTATGAAATGACCGGCTTGTCCTTGAACTGATCCTTGACCTCTTCGTATTGACCGACGATTACCGAGACCAGATAACTCGAGAACGGTCGATCCATCTTCCAATGAAAAGTCTTCGTATTGTTTGCGGGGTCGCGACGCGTTTCAACCAGCGAGCCGTTCGAAACAACCTGAAACTTGTCATCGACCGTGGCGATCAGCTCACTCGTGGCCTTGTCGTTAGGGTAGTCGTAACACGGAAACCAATAGTGATTGGTTCGCGCTTCTCCCTGCGACCAGATCTGACGGGGCCGAGTCGGATCAGTCTCAGTCGGCGTGATGAAGGTGAGCCCTTGCTTTGGTGTCGCTGTGTAACTGATCGCGACCGAAACGTCCTGCGACTCGGCGTAAGGGTGATCGAGCGTGACGTGAAGCTTTTCGTTGTCCGTGTAGCTGAACTGAAGCGGCGCGCCGCCGGCAAGCTTGACACTTTTGATCGTCATGTCACCGGCATCGATTTCAATCTCTTTCACATCGCGCGCAAAGGGCCTGAATGTGATCGTGGTTTCACCGGAGACCGATTGCTTTGTCCAGTCGAAGCTGAGTTCGATTCTGTAGTGTTGAACGTCGTAGTTATGGCTTCGAGGCCACTGATAGGGCGGAGGCTCGAGCGCAGGAGCGACGTTTTGAGCTCGAGAAAAAGAGAAGGAAGCCGAAAGCAGGACCAGGGCAACGATCAGAATCGGCGTGCGGACCCTAAGATGAAACTTTTTCATCGAATCTCCGGATGTGCCTTGACTCAGGTTGGCGGCACTGAGCACCGAAAGTTGAGACGCGACCGAGACGGCCGCGTCCTTCGCAAACTGTTTGTGATGTAGTTACTACGCTAGCTCCAGGCGGCAAGCTTAAGGCTTCTTCTCGACCGGCTTGGGCGCGGCTTCGCCCGGATGTTCGTGCGGAGCGAGATACGGAACCTTTGCCTCGGCAGAGACGCGTGCCTTTCCGTAGCGCGCTTCGATCGCGAACGTATCGGTGTCGTTCTCGGGTCTGAAATCGAACGTCAGATAGTTGGCTGGTGATCCGTCCATTGCGAACTGAAGCGGAATTGCTATGTCTTTGCCGCCGTGTCCGAGAACCAGTTTGAAGTTGTCCTGCGCGTCGAAGTTGATGCCCATCGTGTAAGAGCCTTTGGGCACCGTCACTCCTGCAATCACGACGTCGAAGTCAGTATCGAATTTTCCGATGACTTTCCAAAGCGAGTTGAAAGCGGTCAACGCGCGCGGCGTTTTTCTGTTGTTGAAATTTACTTCATTGAAGTGAAGCGACTTGTAGCTCAACGTAAGTTTGCCCGCGCCTTCGAGCGCAAAGGTATGTGAAAAATCTTTAGCGACCGTTCGAGGATCGTGAGCGAAAGCCGCCGCCGACAAAAAGACAATGACCGAAAACAAAAACATGATTCTTTTCATTTCGATTCTCCTTCCAGGTTTCACCGAGGGGTCTAAGACAAGCACTAGTTCCGGGTTCAACTCTGCTTGACCTGCGCCGACTGAGCGCCGTCAAACTCGGAAATTGCGAACGAGAATTATATCCGTTGCGATTCGAATGTGACAACGCAACCTTCTGAGCGCTCTTGAAACGACACTTTCTTTTCAAACCAGGGTGGATTTTTCAGACTCTTCGCTTAGTTTTGCGCTCAGATCAAGCGGTTGACGCGCGTTGAGCGCCTAACCTAGTATTGAACCTGTTGAAGGACACCAACATCAATGGCCAAGCCTGAGCTTGCCTGTCTCCCTGATAGTTGGCTCAAGAAAGAGGAAAAAACATGGGAAGCCTGGGAATGCCAGAGATTCTGTTGATACTGGTGATTGCGCTGATTATCTTCGGCCCGCGGAAGTTGCCCGAGCTTGGAAAGACGTTGGGTCAGAGCCTTGCACAGTTTCGCCGGGCAAGCGAGGACTTCAAGCGACAGTGGGAGGATGAGGTTGTGTTGGAGCGACAGCGTATCGAACCTGCTCGAGAGCCGGTCGATGCGCCGAGCCATTCCATTGCTGCTTCAACCACTCCTAATGAAACAAAACCCATCGGTTTAGAAGAACCGTCACACGCCGGGGCGGCTGTCGAAGCGCCATCACCAGCTCACACGGAAGCAGCGGTTCCAAGGGAAACAAAGCGCGATTGGATGTAGACTGAGGTCCGGGCATCGGTGAAACCCGCTGCCGGCGCGCGGCTGGTCCGCGACCTAAAGCCTGCCCCGCCCCATAAACAATCCCCACTATGGCCACCTATACCGAAACGTACGAGAAACGTCTGAGTGATGAAGGAACGATGTCGTTCCTCGATCATCTCGACGAGCTTCGCAAGCGCCTTGTCCGTAGCGCGCTTTTTATCGCAGGCGCATTCGTCATCTGTTGGCTCTTCTCCGATAGGATTTACAACTACCTTCAAATCCCGGTTCGCGCAGCGATGCTTGAAGCAAAACGAGCAGTTGCCGCGCCTTTGGGCGGCACTGCATCGTCGCTTTCGGACTTGGCGGAAGGGTCGAATGTGCTATTCGTTTTCACTACCGAAGCGAGGATTGGCGACGTACTCATTCCGGCCGGCATAACGATCCCAACCAGGGTCAGCCACACGCCCGAGGGAGCTACGCAGCTCGTAATGAGCACGCCGGTTGTGATAGCCGATCGGGTTATCGACAAGGACACAGTCCTTCCACCACAACTCTATCAATCGTCTAGCGCGTTGCTCGGAAAGGATAATCAGCTTGTAGTAGGCACGGTTCAAGGCGCGTTTAATCTCTACATAAAAGTTGCTTTCTATTCGGCTATCTTTTTCGCAGTGCCTTTCTTGCTGGTTCAGATTTGGGGGTTCGTGTCACCCGGCCTCTATCCGCACGAGAAGAAGTATGCTGCGCCGATCATAGTCATGGCCTCGGTATTCTTTGTGATGGGTTGCGCGTTTGCTTACTACGTCGCCTTTCCACGAGCTGCGAACTTCCTCCTGGGAGTTGCCACGGCTGGAAACCTCAGACCACTGGTGACTGCTGACGACTACTTTGATCTGATAATAATAATAATGCTCGGCCTCGGGGTCGTGTTTGAGATTCCGACCGTAACATTTTTCACATCGCGACTGGGGCTTGTCTCGCCGGGGATGCTGCTGAAGGTTTGGCGGTACGCGGTGGTGGTCATGTTCATCATCGCTGCGGTGCTAACGCCGACGACTGACATTCCGAATATGCTCGTTTTCGCCGCGCCGATGCTGCTCTTGTATTTCCTGAGCGTTGGGATTGCCTGGGTATTTTGGCGGCGGCGCCGGACCGAGAAGGAATATCTCGCCTCTGAGCGCAAGTGAGGGCGAAACGAACATTCTAATTTCGTAGCAAGGCTGTGCCGGGAAGCGCGGAATCGAGCAAGCTTGACCGCGATCAACCGGCTACGTAGACTTTAGCTTTAACAAAGACTCCCCTGGTATGTGCCTTCAGTTTTCGTTCCACGTTGGAAAGGAGTAGCGGTTATGAAGAGGGATGTAAGGCTCTTCGAGAGAATCACGATCGCAGTATTGACGCTGATCATGACGGCCGGAATAATCCCCGGCGTTTTTGCCCAGGAGAAAGAAGGAAAGGATCGGGGCAAAGACAAAAATGAAAGGAAGAAGAAGGAAGAGCTCAAGAGCGTCTATAAGAAATGGCTCGAGGAAGATGTCAGCTACATCATAACCGACGAAGAGCGAAAGGCGTTCAAGCAGCTCAAGACCGACGAAGAACGAGATCAATTCATCGAAGCGTTCTGGCTGCGTCGCGATCCCGACCCTGATACTCCGGAGAACGAATACAAAGAGCAGTACTTCGAGCGCATTCAGTACGCAAACGAAAAATTCACCTCAGGCATACCGGGTTGGAAAACCGATCGTGGCCGCATTTACATAATGTTCGGCAAGCCGGATGAGATCGAAGCTCATCCCGCGGGAGGTCCTTACGACAGACCCTCCTACGAAGGCGGCGGCCAAACCTCTACTTACCCATTCGAGACCTGGTGGTATCGCTACATCGAAGGCATCGGCTCGGACGTCGAGATCGAATTCGTCGATCCTTCGGGCTCGGGTGAGTATCACATCGCGCGAAGTCCCGACGAAAAGGATGCGATGTTGTACGTGCCCGGCGCTGGACTCACGCTCGCCGAGAGCATGGGAATGGCGGACAAAAGCAGTCGCATAACAAACAGCGGCTTTGGCGGCAATAGTGGCGCGCTCTTTGGCGGAAGAGCGAAAGACCAGCCGTTTGAGAAGCTGCAACTGCTCGCCGATTTGCAGCGCGCACCCGCGATTAAGTTTCCCGATCTGGAAGTCAAAGCTGATCTCCCCGAGATTGCTTCCGACATACTTCCCTTCAGCGTGCGCACGGATTTCTTCCGTATTGGAAGTGAATCGGTTGCAACATCGTTCACACTTCAGTTCGATCACTCTGATCTCTCATTCAAGAATCAGGGCGGGATCTACGAAGGGCAGGTGAACATTTACGCAAAGCTGGTCGGTCTCTCCGGCAAGCGAGCGGGTTCTTTCGAAGACATAGTGCAGACTTCGCGATATCAGGAAGACCAACTCGCGGCCGGTCAAACCCAGCGATCAATTTATCAGAAGAACGTCGTGTTGCCGCCGGGCCGCTACAAGATCGACGTCGTCGCTCGCGACACCGTGAGCGGGAAAACGGGAATCCTTCATCACTCTTTTGAAGTGCCTCGGTATCAGGAAAAACAATTTGCTACAAGCACGTTGATCCTTGCCGCCTCGATTGAACCCCTGGACAAGGGAGCGATTCCTGCCGGGCAATTCGTGATTGGCCGCTACAAGGTCAAACCTTTCGTCAGTGGAATCTACAAGCCGGGACAGATACTGGCTCTGTTCATGCAGGTCTACGACGCGGACATGGATCAGGCTACACTGCAGCCGGCTCTTAAAGTCGAATACACCATCTCAAAAGGTGGGCAAGAGGTCGCGCATGTTGTCGAGGACGGCAAGACCAAGTTCGGCATCATCGACATGAAGGGACAACAGCTTGTCGTCGCGAGAGCGATCCCGCTTCAGGACAAGCTGGCCGAGCCGGGCACTTACACGGTGACTGCCAGGATCACCGATCTTGTTTCGCAGAAGGTGGTCACTCCGCAAGCTCAATACACAGTTGTCGGCAAGTAGTTCATCGCTACAGCGACCACAATAAGAAGCCGGGCTCTCACTTTGGGATCCCGGCTTCTTTTTTCGGCGCTCTCCCGTCGGCGATGTTGTGGCTTCCGGCTAAGTTCGAGCAAAGGTTTGTTGGACAAGGGTTCGAAATGTTCGTAGGACCGACAAGTACGCGCACTCATAACTCCTTGGAGTTTTCGGGGAAATGCCGTCGGGACAACGCGGTACGATTTTGGAATCACATCGCGGTGAAGATTTGGAATAAGTATCGGCGGTAAAGATCATCACGCCGTCAGCGCTTCCAGCAGCAGTTGCAGTTCCACCACATTACGATAGTCCAGAATTGGATCAGCCGCGAGCGCCGGATTGCGGTCACCTTGCAGGATGGCTCTGAGTCCGGCTATGAGCGTTTTCTTCCATAGCGGATCCCCTTCCTTCGACCATTCATTAAGGTATTGTTCCGCTTCGGTCGTTCCGTCCTCTTGAATGGACTGAAGGACCATCGCGAAAAGCTGTGCCCGATTGGACTGGCTCTCCCCGCCCGCCCGACGGTAAGCCAGGTAGCTAGCGATGGCCTGCCCGCGCGCAGCTTCGGCTGCCTGCGCGTTGCCGGTGGTCTGTTCCAGGCTGTGCAGTGTGTCCCATGCCTCCCAAGGTTGAGCGGCGTGACCGAAAGGCTCGATGCAATTAATCGCCTGGTGCAGTTCACGGCGGGCTTCGTCGTAACGTTCTAGCTCGATCAAGGTGTCGGACAGATTACTGCGGACTACTCCTTCATATCGCTTGTCCTCCAATTGGGCATAAATGTCGGCCGCCTGCCGGTGAAAGCTCGCCGCCTCTTCCAGCCGTCCCATCTGAGCATAAAGGCCACCCAGTTCAGTCAGGCTGCCAGCTTCGCCCGCACGGTTCTGCTGTTGCACCTCGATCGCTAGCGATTGCCGATACGCTTGCTCAGCTTGCTCGAACTGCCTGTTACCCCTATGCGCCATTCCGATCTGGTGCCAGTAGACAGCAATGGTGCGCGGCTCACCCAGCGACTCAAAAATCCGAAGCGCTTCCCGGTAACTCTCCAACGCCTCGTCGTAGTGTTCTTGCATCAAACGAACCGTGCCGAGATTGCCACTGCCGAGGGCCGCCCATCTTCGATCATCAAGTTTCTCAAAACGCAGTATGCTCTCTTCAAAAGCAGCAGCCGCTTCATCGTATCGCCCTAAATGAATCAGGCACTCTGCGGCCTCAAAGATAGCGGCGGAGGCCATCCTCGCGGCGCCGCTAGTATTGCCTGCGTCAGCCATCGCCTGAGACCGCTGCTGCGCATCTCGAAGTGGCGCCAGCGCGGCCTCGGCTGCGCCGATTGTCTTCAACGCTCTTCCGAGAGTGAGATGCGCAAGCGCAATGTCATAAGCCGCCCCCGCATAAGCCGCTTCCCCGGCTGCCAACGAGCGATACAGAAGCTGTTCGGCAGCGGCGCGCGCTTCCGGCAGTCGGCCCTGTTCCAGCATCCTCTCAATGCTTTGTCGCAACGACTCGCCCAGTGCGTGGCTCCACACACCCAGCCGCTGTGCCGCCTGTTCGCGCGCCCGCGTCGCCTGCGCCAGCGCCTGTGGACGGCCTAGCCGGACAAAAAGCATTTCCAAAGTTGCCGCCAGAGTAACCATCTCGTCCGGCCTCACCGCGCCCTCCGCCCACGCGAGCAGCGCAAGCAGATTGCGCAATTCCAGCAGCGTAAGTTGCGCCGCGAGTTGCGCATCGTGAGACGCCTGCTCATCCAACAAAACGATCAGGCTCAGCATCCCTACCGCCCAGCGCGACCGCGACTGCTCTTGCTCCGCTGCGCTCATCTGCCCCAGCAGGTAGCCGGGGAGCGCCGGATCAAGTCGCAGGTGTCCGTAAGGCATCGCTTCGGCCAGTCCCACTTGGATCAATGCAGCAGCCAGTTTCTGCACTGTCTCTACATCGTCCGCATCCGTGCCCAGCACGCAATTCAACACACCGAGACTTGCTCCGCCGTGAAACACGCCCAGCACCCGCGCCTGTTCGCGAAGTCCTGTCGGCAGGCGGCGCAGCGAGAGTTCAACGCTTGCGTAGAGCGAGTTCTCGCGGTCATCAGGATGCTTCCGGTGCAACTCAGCCATCAGTTGATGCAAGTTCTCCGTCGTAGCTCGCACACCAAGTCGCGCGAGATCAGGTGCTAGCTTAACCAGTGCACGAGCATGGCAGTTAACCGCCTCGACCAGCTCCTTGATCTCTTCTTCTTTGTCTCCAGGATTATCTGGATTTGGAATCAAACCCTCCTGTGCCATGACGTGGCTGACTAACTTAATCGCGTCATCACGATCCAACGGTCCCAAGCGTCTCTCAAAATGCTTATTGTTAAAAGGAGCAGGTAGCGATTCGCGGCTAGTGAATACAATTCGCGTAGCGGAGTCGGCTTCAAGCAGCACCTTGCAAAGGTCAAACAATTCTCCAACAGGCGCTGCGCCAAGCGGCAATTGTCCAGATGCATCAGGTAACACGCTTTCCAGATTGTCCAGCACGATGATCGTTGCGTGGTCGCCGAGTGCACGCTGGACGGGTTGAAGCGCCAGCTTCAAATCGGAGAACTGCGCCACTGACCAGTTAGTTCCTTCGGGCAGCAATTGCCGGCCGAGACTATCGAGCACACTGCGCGCATCGGTATACACCTCCAGGCTGACGAACGCAGCGCGTCGGAAGCGACCGGTGCGCACTAGCCATCGCGCTAGCTCGACCGCTAACGTAGTCTTTCCCGCTCCGCCCTGTCCTCTCACTACTGCGTATGGTTCGCTGTGAAGCAGACGCTCGAGAGCCAGTAACTCACGGCTCCGCCCGATGAATTCATGGGGCGGCGGCTCGGGCAATTCACCCAGGATTAAGTGCCGCTGACGAGCCTGAAGCTGCTGAACTTCTTTCGGCGGCAGCTTCGTTATCAACTGCGGGTCTTGTTCTTCCTGATAGAGCACAGGCACGAACCAATCTTGGAGATGCAACTCACCCGCGCCCATCATCTTTCCCCGATAGGTATCCCGATGCAGCTCGCGCTGACCTGCGATCATCGCCGTGCCTACGCGCTTGCCTGCCGCTAGCTCTTGATAAAAAGCTTTGACGAAGCGATGCGCTGTTTCCACTAGCACGCTGTGGCTCATCGCGACGACCGAGGTGACGCCTTCTTCAAGAAGTTTCGCGGCGACTGACGCGGTCGGGTCTTGTTCGGTCTTCGCGGTTTGGCAGGCTTCGAGAAAGACGAGAGGGATGCGATGGTCACGTATAACTTCAGCGAGCTTTTCAGCGTGAATCAACTCCATCGCGCGACCTTCCAGCTTCCCAATGTCGTTGGGGTCTTCAAAGCACAGTCCGCCGAGGCCGACTTTGTGGTCATAAACTCCGTGACCATCGAAGTGGACTACATCGAAAGGGGTCTCGGAGTCGGCGGCTTTCTGTAGTGCTTCTTCCAGCGCGGGGAATGTCGGCGGCGTTAGAACGGTAAGCTCCGCCAACTCGCCCAAACTCTCCAGCGCTTCCACCAACGGCTTGGCGCTGATGCGATGGTCGATATAGCCTGCGCGATCATCTTCGGGGCGGGGGCTGGCGAGCAAGATGCGAATTGGCAATCGAGCTGGTCTGACTGGTTGCGAATGATAGTTCGGCAGGCGACGCCGAACCCGCACAGGATTCTTGCCGTGAAATAGAAAGCCTCGTCCATCGTGCAGCAGCTCCCACGGCAGTGCAAGCAACTCGGTTGCAGCTTCTCTTGCAGCAACTTGTTCTTTTTCAGTCGAGCCCTCGGGCAACTCACTATCGACGAAAACTGAAAAGCGCCGCTCTCCTTCAACGCCAGCCTGTTGCCACGCGTGGACGACTTCTTGAGCGACGGGCGCTGAAAAAGCGGCGTGGTACAAGGACTGGCCCCATTGAGGCAGTTGCGCCTCCGTGCGTTCGGCGCGTTCTTTGAATGTGCCTATCGGCCAGACGAAATACTCTTCGAGATACCAGCGCAAGTCTTCGCCTTCAATGACTCCGAGCGGCGCGGTGAAGTTGAATCTTTTGCTTTCTACCGCGCGAGCGGATTTGTCGGCAGGCTCATAGACTAGCGTTGCAGTTGCAGAAGCTCGCCGCCTGCCCTCGTTGATATCAATTTTCGGATCGCTCAGCTTCAGTATTAGCTCTTGGACCGGACGCTGCGTGACTGCTTGTTGAGGCTGATGATCGTCAGGCGAGCGCTTGCCGAGTGCGGCAAGAATCGCGGGCATCGCTTCGCTCAAGCCGCCCGCCTTGATCTCGATGCGAATGCCGACAGGTTCCTCATCGAACCACAAGGCCAAACTCGACGGCTCGACTCCAGGCAGCAGCAACGGAATCACTCGATAGCCGTCGTCCTTCCGCTGTTTCTTGGTCTCGAGTGCCTTTTGAATCTCTTTGCGAACCCAGGGTGAGTTGATTGTGTTGGGACTGAGCACCGCGATCAATTGCCGTGCTTCTGCAATCGCACTCTCAATCCCAGGTGCGAGCTTGTTCCCGCCGATAAGCTCGCGTGAATCGACCCAGACGGCTATTCCATGGTTTTCGAGTGCTTCGCGCAGCTCTTTGACGAAGGCATCGTCTTTGGTCGCGTGAGAGATAAAGACGTGCTCGCTGCTCATAGGGGCTCCGGTAATAATGATGACGCGATGATACCACGAGGTTGGTGAAATATGAGCGGCCATCGTCTTCGACATCGTTTGTCGGTGAGAATCACAGTTGCCGGCAAACCTTCGCCTACGATGAGTCCCCTACTTCATCGGCTCTTGTGATTCTTCGATTATGGGAAATTGCTTCCTGCAAGCGGACACTTGCGCTCACTCCGTCGATCACTAACCCCGACTCTATGTGACTTTGTTTTGCAACTTAGGCCTAGCGACTACACTTGGCACAGGATTTGGCTCTTATCCCTCCAAGCTTAGAGTGTGGAACGAGGCGGGTCGCGGGTTCTTCGACTTCTTTGTGCAGGCTGCACGCCTGCCTTCGCAGGAGTAAAGTGGAAAATCTGATTCAAGACCTTCGCTTCGCCATTCGAATGCTTCTTAAGAATCCCGGCTTCACTTCGATTGCGGTGATCGCGCTGGCGCTCGGCGTCGGAGCGAACACGGCGATCTTCAGTGTAGTCTACGGCGTTCTGTTGAAGCCGCTTCCGTATCAAAACGCGGATCGACTTATGGTCGGGCGTTTGTCGTTACCCGACTATCGGGACATCAAAGAGGCAAATGAATCGTTCGACGGCATGGCGGTCTGGGCTACGAACCAGTACAGCATGCCGGTCGGCGGTGATGCGCAATCAAGTCTGGGTGCAACCGTGTCGCCTGAGTTCTTTTCGATGCTTGGGAAGCCCTTAATCGGAAGAACCTTTACGCCGGAGGACGATCGCGAGCCGCTCGTCGTGTTGAGCTACGACTTATGGCAACGCCGGTTTGGCGGAGACCCAAGCGTTCTCGGAACCACGGTCGATCTTAGTGGGAGAAGTCACACAATCATTGGAGTGATGCCGGCCGAGTTTCAGTATCCAGGCTCCGCATTCAAATTGTGGGTTACGCTCGGGTCGGCCATGTTGCAAGCGCCCGAGCAGGCTGAGAACCGACAGCTTCGAATCTTCAGTGCGCTCGCAAAACTCAAAGCGAACGTGACTCCGGCGCAGGCGCGAGCCGAGATCGATGCGATCTCCAGTCGCATTGAACGGGATCATCCCGACACGAATGCGGGCGTGCAGATCAGATTCATACCGATGTTTGAAAGCATAGTGGGCGATATTCGACCGGCCTTGTTGATTCTGTTGGGCACCGTCGGATTTGTTCTGTTGATTGCCTGCGCGAACGTCGCGAATCTGATGCTCGCGCGCACGACTACTCGCGAACGGGAGATCGCTATTAGAGCCGCGCTTGGAGCCGGGCGCTTTCGATTGGCAAGACAGCTTCTCACTGAAAGCGTAGTGCTCTCGATCGCCGGCGGCGCGCTTGGACTTTTGGCCGCCGTCTGGGGCATCGACATTCTGGTAGCACTGAACCCGAATGATATTCCGCGAATCAATTCGGTTGGAATAAGCTTGCCGGTCCTGCTGTTCACGATGGGCGTTGCGATTTCAACCGGAGTAGTTTTCGGACTCGCGCCCGCTCTTCAAGCAACTCGATTCAATCTCAACGACGCGTTGAAAGAAGGTTCACGAGGAACAAGTGGAAGCGTGTGGGGCCGGCGAGTCCGAGGCGCGCTTGTGGTGTCGGAGATCGCGTTGTCTTTAGTGGTGCTTATCGGAGCAGGTTTGCTTATCAGAAGCTTCGGCCGGATGCTGAATTCGAATCCAGGTTTTGTAGCAGACAACCTGGTAACGATGAATCTCGAGTTGTTTCGCTACAAGGGCGCGCAAAAGCGGGCGAGTGTCCTTCGAGACACGCTGGCTCGCATCGAACAACTTCCCGGCATCGTGGCAGTCGGCGGCGGAAGCGGACTCCCGCCGGTGACCGCTCAACGCGGGACGCGCTTTGCGGTCGCGGGACTCGATCTACAGCCGGGAGAGAACGGCGCTTACTTTTTAGCGGTGTCGCCGAATTATTTTCAGGCGCTTGGAACTTCTCTTATCGACGGACGCGCATTTGACGAGCGCGACGTCGACGGAGCGCCGAAAGTGGTAATCATCAATCAAAGCATGGCGCGAGACCTGTTTGCTGACGGGGCGATAGGCAGGCAATTGAAGCTCAGCAATCCGGAACAATCCGGCGATTGGCGCACGATCGTCGGCGTGGTTGCGGACGTCAAGTATCAAGGTCTCGAAGACTCCGCGCTGCGAGAGGTGTACACGCCTTTTTCACAAACTCCGTTCTTGTGGTCTTACGTGATGATCCGCACATCTTCCGAGCCTTCATCCATGTTGGCCGCAATTCGAAGCGCCGTTTCGTCGGGCGAGCCGGGCCTCCAGGCAGTAAACGTTCAGACCATGAGACAGCTCGTATCGCAATCGGTGGCGAGCCCTCGATTCAACACAATCCTGCTTTCATCGTTTGCGGTGATCGCGCTTCTACTGGCGGCGGTAGGATTGTACGGCGTGATGTCTTACACGGTTAGTCAGCAAACTCGCGAGATCGGAATAAGAATGGCGCTCGGAGCGAGGCCGCGAGATGTTTTTAGAAATGTACTCGGGAATGCGCTGTTGCTTGCACTGATCGGTGTGACCGCAGGACTGCTCGGCGCATTCGCCGTGACGCGTGTGATGTCGAGCTTGCTGTTCGGCGTGAGCGCGACCGATCCCTTGACGTTTATTGCTATTTCGCTGCTACTGACAGGAGTGGCTCTGGGAGCCAGTTTCGCGCCAGCGCGGCGGGCGACAAAAGTCGATCCGATGGTGGCGTTGAGGAGCGAATAGGAGACTAAATGACAACTACGTTGCTTCAAGACGCGCGCTATGGCGCGAGGTTTCTGTTGAACAGACCCAGCTTTGCGCTGGTCGCCGTTTTTACTGTAGCGCTCGGCATCGGCGCTAACACGGCGATTTTCAGTCTGGTTCACGCAGTGCTTCTACGTCCCTTGCCCTACCAAGAGGCAAGCAGCCTTGTGGCGATCAACGGTGAAAACGCGAAGACCGGTGAGACTTTCCCTTCCGTGTCACCGGCTGACTTCTTTGACTGGAAGAGTCAATGCCAGTCCTTTTCAAAGCTGGCAGCTTATTCCGGCGCGCCGATGACTCTGCTTGAGGGCGAGCAACCCGAGGTGATTCCGGCCGAGCGTGTAACGGATGAGTTTTTTGACGTATTAAGGGTTCAGCCTTCCCTTGGCCGGACGTTCAAGTCAGATGAATATGTGTCCGGCGGCAATGTAGTCATTCTGAGCGATCGCCTATGGCGGAGGCGCTTCGGCGGCGACCCTGGTGTGATCGGCAAGACGCTCGAGTTCGATAGCGGCCGCACAACCGTCGTCGGTGTTATGCCAGCGGACTTCAAACTGCCGGCCTCAGCCGAAGCGTGGACGCCCGTCTGGCAGGATTCCGGCGAGATGCGCTTGCGCGCCAGCCGTTACTATCAAGCTGTTGCCCGCCTCAAGCCGAACGTCACGCTTGCGCAGGCCGAAGCCGAGATGCGAACCGTAGCGGCGCGGCTGGCGAGCCAATACCCGGAGTCTGATTCCAACTGGAGCGTGCGCCTTGTGTCGCTTCGCGAAGCTCTGGTCGGAAATGCGAGGCCTGCACTATTGATTCTCTTTGGAGCTGTCGGCGTCGTGCTTTTAATCGCGTGCGCGAATGTCGCAAGCTTGCTGCTGGCCCAAGCCACGACTCGTGAGAAAGAATTGGCGATTCGCGTAGCGCTTGGCGCATCGCGCTGGCGGATCATTCGTCAATTGGTCACTGAGAGTTTAATGCTGTCGGGAATCGGTGGCGCTGTAGGTGTCCTGCTGGCCCAATGGAGCATCGACGCGATCGTGTGGCTTGTTCCGATGAATTTGCGCTTCCCGCGGATCGAGGAGGCCCAAATTGATCCGGTAGTTCTTGGATTCACCTTGGCAGTCGTAGTGGCGCTCAGCCTGGCTCTGGGGCTGATTTCAGGTATGAAGGCGTCGCGACCGGACCTGCAAGAGTCTCTCAAGGAGGGCGGCCGCAGTGCGACCGCCGGCGGACGACTACTGCGCACCCGGGGCGCATTGATGGCGAGCGAAATCGCTCTGACACTTGTGTTGTTGGCTGGCGCCGGTCTGCTGATCAAGAGTCTCTTGAAGTTGCAACACGTCGAGCTTGGTTTTAATTCGGAGAGGCTTTTGGTGGTGCCGATAGGCGCCTCGATGGTGAAGTATTCAGATCCACACTTGCGCGGGGCTTATTTCGAACGGTTGGCCGGACAGGTTGAAGCCGTTCCAGGAGTGCAGTCAGTGGCAACGGCTTCGAGCCCACCGTTGATGTACACGATGTATTTTCCTTTCGCGCTCGAAGGCCGGAGCAATCCCAACGAGATTCCTCAAGCCTGGTTCAGCGCGGTCAGCCCGAATTATTTCCAGTTGATGAGCATTCACTTGCTTGAGGGACGGGAGTTCACTGACCATGATCGTCCCGAAACGCAAAACGTGGCAGCCATCAACGAGACGATGAGGCGCAGGTATTTCGCTGATGAAGACCCGGTCGGCAAGCGGCTCACTATCAGTTACCTCAATACGCCGCTAAAGCTTGAGATAGTCGGCGTAGTAAGCGACATCAAACAGGAATCACTTCGTGCCGTAACTAACGCGCAAATCTATATCTGTGACCTGCAGGTTCCATGGTTCAGCACTGCTTTGATCGTGCGCACTGAGACCGATTCGGCCAGGCTGGTCGCCTCTGTACAGCAAGCGCTTCACTCGGCGGATCCAGCACAATCGGGCTCCGGTGCAAAGCCGATGGAGCGATTGCTCTCCGATTCCGTAGCGCAGCCTCGCTTCTACAGTTTACTACTTGGAGCCTTCGCGGCGATTGCGCTTCTACTGGCGGCTATCGGAGTCTACGGGGTGATTTCATACTCAGTAGCACAACGTACACACGAAATCGGAATCCGTATGGCACTGGGCGCGCGCGCAAGCGATGTGGTTGGGCTGGTGATTGGAAAAGGGATGATCCTGGTGATGATCGGCACGGCTATTGGGCTGGGAGGGGCCTTCGCGCTGACTCGCGTTATGAAGAGCCTGTTGTACGAAGTAGGAGCAACCGATCCCGTGACGTTTGTGGCCGTTTCGGTCCTTTTGACAGGAGTGGCTCTGGGAGCCTGTTTCGTGCCAGCGCGCCGCGCGGCCAGGGTCGATCCGATGATCGCTTTGAGATATGAATGATTCGATTGCCGATTGCCAAACAATCGGCAATCGCGAATCGGAAATCGGAAATATGACTATGGAGACGTTGCTTCAAGACTTACGTTACGGCTTGCGCGTTCTGTTGACGCGACCGGGGTTCACTGCAGTCGCAATCATCGCGCTTGCGCTGGGCATTGGGGCAAACAGCGCGATCTTCAGCGTGGTGAGCGGTGTTGTGCTGCGCCCATTGCCCTACAAAGATCCAAGTCGACTGATGATGGTGTGGAGCCGCCGGCCACTGCTCCAGGCGCAAGAGGGTTTGTCCGAGTATCCGGTTTCAGCAGCGGACTTCATTGATTGGCGTGACCGGAATCAGAGCTTCGAACAGATCGCGGCGTTCCACAGTCAGCCCTTCAACCTCACCGGGGCAGGCGAGCCGGAATATCTTGGCGGCGTCCGCGCGTCGGCGAATCTCTTCTCGCTGCTCGGAGTGGAAGCGCAGCAGGGCCGCACTTTTCTTCCCGAAGAAGATCAGCTCGGCGCCGGTCACGTCGTAGCGATCAGCGACGGATTGTGGAAGCGCCGTTTCGGCGCGGACCCCAACATTGTCGGCCAGAAGCTGATCCTCAACGATGAGCCCTACACAGTCGTGGGCGTGCTTCCGAAAGACTTTCAGTTTCCGCGAAAGGGCGAATTGCCGGCGGGATACCAGTTTCCTCGGCAGGCAGACTTCTACACGCCGCTCGCATGGACGCCCGCGCAAGCGACGAATCGGGGACGAAACTTTCTCGCGGTCGTCGCGCGTCTTAAAGCCGGCGTCACTATGCAGCAGGCGCAAGCCGATGTTGACGGCATCGCGGAACAGCTCAGACAAGAGTATCCGCAGGCAAACGCCAACAAGGAAATATTCGTCGTATCGCTCCATCAACAAGCAGTAGGGAAAGTGCGAACGGCGTTGTTTGTGCTTCTTGGCGCGGTCGGCTTTGTTCTGTTGATCGCCTGCGCGAACGTCGCGAACCTTCTGCTTGCGAGAGCCGCAACGCGCCATAAGGAATTCGCTATTCGAACCGCGCTGGGCGCAAGCCGTCTGCGAGTCATCAGGCAGTTGCTCACTGAAAGCATTCTGCTATCGATACTCGGCGGTGCGGCGGGTCTGCTGATTTCGCTGTGGGGAACTGACTTGCTGCTCGCGATCAGTCCAGGCAACTTGCCGCGAATGGACACGGTAAGCGTCGATGCGCGAGTGCTCGCGTTCACATTCGCGCTCTCTGTGCTGACCGGCGTTGTCTTTGGGCTCGCTCCGGCAATTCAAATCTCGAAGCCGGACCTGAACGACGCGCTCAAAGAAGGTGGGCGCGCGTCGTCGATCGGTTTCCGACACAATCGCTTTCGAAGCCTGTTGGTCGTTTCCGAGATAGCACTGTCGCTGGTGCTTCTGATCGGCGCGGGGCTGATGATCCGCAGCTTCATTCGGCTGTTAAACGTGGATCCGGGTCTCAATCCTGATCACCTTCTAACGTTGGACGTTGGCCTTCCCAGAAACAAGTACACCGGACCACAGCAGGTCGCGTTTTTCCAGCAGATCATTGATCGCGCGAGGGCCATTCCGGGAGTCGAATCGGCAGGAGCAGCCTATCCTCTTCCGTTGAGTGGGGCAGAAGAGGGACTGGGCATTGGCATCGAGAACAGGACGGCTCCGCCGGGCGAGCCATTTATCGCCGGCGGCCGGTGGGTAAGCTCGGACTACTTGAAGGTAATGGGGATCGCACTGATTCAAGGACGCGAGTTCAACGAGAGCGACGGAGCCAATTCACCGAGAGTTGTAATGATCAATGAAGCGATGGCTCATCGGTACTGGCCGGGCGAAGATCCAATCGGCAAGCGAATAGCATTTGATCAGGTTAACGGCCAGCCAAATTGGCGCGAGATTGTTGGAATAGCGCGCGACGTCCGGCACACTTCGCTTGATTCCGATCCCAAGCCCGAGATGTTTATCCCGTTCACACAGTTCCCGTCATTCTTCATGACGATTGTATTGCGCACCTCCGGTGATCCGCTGAGCTTTGTCGCGGCCGCGCGCAACGAAGTGCTTGCGGTCAAGAATGATCAACCAATCTCGAACGTCCACAAGATGGAAGATCTGCTCGCGAATTCGGTCGCGCAGCGTCGATTCAACATGCTGTTGCTTGGCGTCTTCGCGACGATAGCTCTGCTGCTTTCGGCGGTTGGGATCTATGGTGTGATGTCTTACTCAGTGGCTCAGCGCAGTCATGAAATCGGTGTGAGAATGGCGCTCGGGGCGCAGAGCTCCGACGTGCTCGCGCTGGTTGTGAAACAAGGAATGAGACTGGCCTTGACCGGCCTGGGGATTGGACTGGCGGCGGCGTTCGCGGTCACTCGAATAATGGCGAGCCTGCTATACGGAGTGAGTGCAACCGATCCGTTGACGTTCGCGATCATAGCAACGCTGCTCGGTTCAGTTGCGTTCCTTGCATGCTATCTGCCGGCGCGTCGAGCTACCAAAGTCGATCCGATGGTGGCGCTGAGATATGAGTGAAGATTGAAGATGGACGATCGAAGATCGAGGATGGAGGATCGTGAATGGTAGATCGATGATCGAGGATGGAAAGAAATGGAATCGCGATCCTCAACCACTATTCTCGATCTTCAATTCTCGATTCTCGATTCTCACTGAGCTCAACCTCACGAAAGGGACGAACGATGGATTCATTTTGGCACGACTTGAGATACGGGTTGCGCATGCTCGCGAAGAGCCCGGGGTTCACGGTGGTTGCCGCAGTCGCACTTGCGTTGGGGATTGGCGCTAACACCGCGATCTTCAGCGTCGTCAATGCAGTGCTGCTCACACCGCTCCAGTACAAAGATGAAGACAAGCTGGTGATTGTTTGGGAGAAGGGGCCAAAGAACGATCAAAACGTCGTGAACCCGGCCAACTTCATGGACTGGAACGAGCAGAACAGTGTCTTCACTGAGATGGCCGCGAGTCTCGATCAGAATGCGGTGATGACCGGCGACGGCGAACCGGAAGAGATTCCGTCGCAGCTCGCAACTACGAATCTGTTTTCGCTGCTGGGAGTAGATGCCATTCTCGGGCGGACATTCTCACCCGACGACGGCAAACCGAATCAGACGCGCGTAGTGGTCCTCAGTTATGGTCTTTGGCAACGCCGCTTCGGCGGCGATCCTACAATTATCGGTCGCAGGTTGAATATCAATCGCGCGGAAGCAATCGTCATCGGCGTGATGCCCGCAGGATTCAGTTGGCACATCAAGAAGGGCTCACTCACTGCAAAGGTCGCCGAGATGTGGTCACCCTTTGTGATCACAAATGAAATGCGCACGCGACACGGACGCTTTATGACCGTTGCGGCGCGAATCAAACCCGAAGTTACTCTCCAGCAGGCTAAGACGGAGATGAACGTGATCGGCGCGCGGCTCGAGCAGCAGTACAACGACTTCAACGCGAACTGGGGCGTTAACGTGGTTCCGCTACGGACGCAGTTCACCGGCCAGCTTCGACCGGCATTGCTGGTGTTGTTGGGCGCAGTCGGATTCGTGTTGTTGATTGCCTGCGCTAACGTAGCGAACCTGCTGCTGTCGCGTGCTGCAGCAAGGCAAAAGGAAATCGCAGTGCGCGCGGCGTTGGGAGCCAGCCGCTTGCGAATCCTTCGGCAGCTATTGACTGAAAGTGTCGTGCTTGCGGCGATCGGAGGAGCGGCCGGACTCCTGCTGGCGTTGTGGGGCACTGATCTGCTTGTGTCGCTCAGCCCTCGTGAGATGTCGGCATTACAGCAAGTGAGGATCAACACGCCGGTCTTGGGGTTTACGGTCGGCGTTTCATTGCTGACCGGAATCATCTTCGGTCTCGCGCCTGCGTTTGAAGCGACGCGGGTCAATCTTCATGAATCATTGAAAGAAGGAGGCAAGAACATTGGCGGGGGCACTCGAGGTCATCGCCTTCGAAGCGCATTCGTGATTACCGAAATAGCGCTGGCGCTCGTCCTGTTGGTTGGCGCGGGACTATTGGTACGAAGCTTCAACCGGCTGCAATCGGTTGATCCGGGCTTCAACGCGAAGAACGTTTTGACCATGAGAATCAGCCTGCCGAGCAGGAAGTATGACAGCGACCGCAAGCGCATTGATTTTTTCCGGCAGGCGATAGAACAAATCAAAGCGCTGCCCGGCGTCCAAGCCGCCGGAGCAACGAACTTCCTTCCTTTTGCGGGTCCGCACGCGGGAACGCTGGTTGAAATCGAAGGTCGCCCGAAACTCCCGCCAGGTCAGGGGCTGACGACCGGTTCATGCGTGACGGATGCAAACTACTTTGATGCGATGCAGATTCCACTCAAGCGCGGACGATTGTTCACCGAACAGGAAGCGACCGAGATGCGGCACGTGGTTGTAATCAATGAAGCGTTCGCAGCCAAGAATTTTCCGGGTGAAGACCCGCTCGGAAAAAGAGTAACGATCTACATGAAGGACGACAACGTTCCGACGGAAGTCATCGGCATCGTCGGTGACAACAAACATATGGGCCTCGATGAAGAGGTCGAGCCGATGGCTTACTGGCCGCACCCGGAGCTTGCTTACCCGTTTATGACGCTTGTCATTCGCACGCACGGTGAACCGGCAAGCATCGCATCGGCCGCCCGCAATGTGATTCAGACGCTCGATGGCGAGCAACCGGTCGCGGATGTCCGGACGATGCAGAGTTTGCTCGCGGATTCAGTTGCGCGGGCGCGCTTCAACACTTTGTTGTTGACCGTCTTTGCCGTTGTTGCCCTGATTCTGGCCGCCGTAGGAATTTACGGCGTGATGTCGTATGCGGTTACTCAGCGCACTCACGAGCTTGGTCTGCGAATGGCGCTGGGCGCGCAAACGTCTCACGTGCTTTCGCTCATCGTGAGACAGGGAATGGTGATGGCGGCTGTCGGTGTAGGGATCGGTCTTGCGGCAGCCTTCGCATTGACTCGAATACTCGGAACGTTGCTTTACGGAATAAGCGCGACTGACCCGTTAACGTTTTTGGCGATCGCATCGTTATTGACTGCGGTCGCGCTACTGGCTTGCTACCTTCCTGCCCGCCGCGCGACGAGAGTCGATCCGATGGTGGCATTGCGTTACGAATAGTCCAAGTTTGGATTTTGGATTTTGGATTTTAGATTTAGATCTCGGATTCTTGGAGTCCTTACGAATCCAAAATCCAAAATCTAAAATCCAAAATCAGAGGGGTGATGCATGAATGGATTCCTGCGAGACCTGAGCTACGGCAGGCGAATGCTGCTCAAGCGGCCGGGCTTAACCTTAATCGCCATTGTTACTCTGGGCCTGGGGATCGGAGCCAACACGGCAATCTTCAGTTTGGTCAACACAGTCTTGTTGCGGCCATTGCCAGTCGATCGACCCGAACAACTGGTCGCGCTCAACAGTCTTTCGCCTACCGGTGAGAAGAACGTACCAACGCTCTCGTATCCGAACTATCGGGACTTTCGAGACCGCAACGATGTGCTCTCGGGCTTGCTGTGCTATCGATTTGCGCCGATCAGTTTGAGCAACAACGGAGTGAATGAGCGGATGTGGAGCTATCTGGCTTCGGGCAATTATTTCGATGTGCTCGGAGTCAAGCCCGCGCTTGGCCGCTTCTTTACGCAGGACGATGACAAAGTACCGGGAGCGAATCCGGTAACAGTCATAACTTACAACTGCTGGCAAAAGCGTTTCGGCGGGGCGCCTGACGTCGTTGGCAACACCGTGCTCATCAACGGACGAAGCTTCACTATCATCGGAGTCGCGCCTCGCGGCTTTAATGGTTCTGAAATCAGCTACATTCCGGAGATGTGGTTTCCGATGATGATGCTTAGTCAGATTGAACCGGGCAACGACTATCTGGAATCTCGCGACTCTGCAAACTTCTTCGTCCAGGGACGCATAAAAGACGGAGTGACGATGCAGCAAGCCGAATCCGGGCTCAAGACTATCGCGGCGCAGCTCGAGAGTGAATATCCAAACGAAAACGAGAACAGGACAATCGCTCTCTCGCCGCCGGGGTTGTTCGGCGCTTTCATGCGAGGCCCGATTGTGGGCTTTGCCGGAGTGTTGATGGCGGTGGTGGGATTGGTCTTGCTCCTCGCTTGCACGAATCTGGCTAATCTTCTGCTGGCGAGAGCGACAGAACGTCGCAAAGAGATTGCGATAAGGCTGGCGATCGGCGCGAGCCGCTCTCGTCTTATTCGGCAACTGATCACCGAGAGCATTCTTCTGGCTACGGTGGGTGGCGCTCTTGGACTGATGTTGGCTTACTGGTTAGTGGATGCGATGATGGCGTTCAAGCCGCCGATGGATATTCCACTTTCGACCGAGCTTCACATCGATTATCGAGTGCTGTTGTTTACCGCCGCCGTATCGTTGATCACCGGTGTCGTTTTCGGGCTGCTTCCCGCGCTTCAGGCAACAAACCCGGATCTTGTGCCTGCATTGAAGGACGAGACTTCCATCGGTGGTTATCGACGCTCGTGGCTGCGCAATGGACTGGTTGTTTTTCAAGTGTCGCTATCGCTGCTGCTTTTGATCTGCGCGGGTTTGGTTTTGCGTGGATTGCAACGCGCTCAATTGCTCAACCCCGGCTTCGTCGCGCACCACGCAATCGAGATGTCCTTCGATCTTGCGTTGCAAGGTTACGATGCGCCACGAATGAAACAGTTCAAGCGCGAATTGATCGAGCGTGTCAGCGCCATACCGGGCGTTGAGTACGCCGGCTTGTCCAACTTCGTTCCGCTCAGCATGAACATCAACACCAACAACATCTATGTTGAGGGCGCGCCCGAAGAGAGAGGTGGAAACGTCCCACAGGCTATGACCTCCAATGCATCGCCGGGTTTTGTTCCCGCACTTGGAGCGGAGTTGCTGGAAGGCCGCGACTTCACCGAGCAGGATGGTGACACACGACAGCGCGCGGCCATCGTCAATGAGACTTTCGCGCGCCGCTTTTGGCCGGGTGAGTCCGCGCTCGGAAAGCGATTCAGTATGGACGGCAGCGGCGGTCCGTGGATCGAAGTCATCGGCGTGATGAGAGACGGCAAATACTTCAGTCTGAGTGAAGAAGCGACGCCCTTTGTCTACCTCAACCTTCGTCCGGGAAACGGAGGCTACCTCACGCTCATCGTGCGAACCTCGAGTGAGCCGCGAACAGTGATCGGCGCATTGCGCGGCGAGTTTCAGCAACTCGATGCCAACCTGCCGGTCTACAGCGTCAGGACAATGACCGAGCACATGGCTCTGTCTCTGTTTCCGGCGCGTGTTGCTGCGGTGCTGCTTGGAAGCTTTGGCTTGCTCGCATTGATTCTGGCTGCGATCGGAATCTTTGGCGTGATGTCGTATGCGGTGAGCCAACGCACGCGCGAAATTGGCATTCGCATGGCCCTCGGCGCGAACCCCGGAGGAATTCTCAGGCTTGTTGTAGGGCAAGGCTTGAAGCTGATCGTAGTCGGTCTCGGAATCGGACTGGCGGCCGCGTTTGCCGGAACGCGATTGATGTCGAGTCTGTTGTATGGCGTGAGCGCTACCGACTCCATCACATTCGCGCTCATCGCGTTGTTGCTTACCGGTGTGGCCTTGATCGCGTGCTATCTTCCGGCACGGCGCGCGACCAAAGTAGATCCGATGATTGCATTGAGATACGAATGACGACCGAAAGAATCGAGGGTCGAGGATAGAAGATCGAGGATAGAGAACAGGTAGCACCGCGGGCATGTTCGATCCTCAATCTTCTGCGGAGGGCGACAATGGAAACTCTACTGAAGGATCTCAGATTCGGAATTCGAATGATGATGCGAAGTCCCGGATTTACGTTAGTGGCAGTCATTACGATTGCCCTGGGCATCGGCGCCAACACCGCAATTTTCAGCGTCGTGAATACTGTGCTTCTTCGGCCTCTTCCGTACCAGCAGCCCGATCGCCTGATGGTGATCTGGGAAAAGCAGGAGCAAGTCGAGCAAGAGTCGCCGTCGGTACCCGATTTTCTCGACTGGCGCGCGGCGAATCAAAGCTTCGAAGAGATGGCCCTCGCGCGGCGCGACAGCGTCAACCTGACTCAGAGCGGGGAGCCTGAACGTCTGCTGCTGAGACAGGTCACCGCAAACTTCTTCTCAACGCTTGGAGTCCAACCTCACCTCGGGCGTTCTTTCTCATCCGAAGAAGAACGAACCAAAGCTCCTGTCGCGCTGGTGAGCGACTCGCTGTGGAAGCAGCGATTCGGCGGCGACCCGACGCTGGTTGGCAAGTCCATCACTCTTTACGATGCGAGCTTCACGGTGGTCGGAATTCTTCCTTCGAACTTTCAGTTTTACACTCCGGCCGATGTGTTCGTGCCCTTGAGCTTCATGCCCGACCGTTTGAAAGAGGAGCGTGAGGAACATGGCGGCACGATCGCAGTGGGCCGCCTGAAGCCCGGCGTGAGCAAATCGCAGGCGCAAGCTGATATGCAAAACGTCGCTGCATCGTTGGAGCAGCAGTATCCGAAAACGAACAACACGGTTGGCGTGAACATCAAGGCGATCCACGAAGACATGGTCGGAGACGTGAGGCCGTCGCTACTCGTTTTGCTGGGAGCGGTCGGATTCGTTTTGTTGATCGCTTGCGCAAACGTCGCGAACCTTTTGCTCGCGCGAGCCGCCGCTCGCCAGAAAGAGATCGCGATTCGCTCGGCGCTTGGCGCGAGCCGATTTCGAGTCGTGAGACAACTGCTCACTGAGAGCGTGGTCCTTTCTGTCGCCGGCGGGGCTCTTGGGTTGTTACTCGCAATGTGGGGAGCCGACCTCTTGCTTGTGACCATACCTAACAACATCCCCTGGGTTAAGGAAATTGTCCTGGACAAGAACGTGCTCGCCTTTACCATCCTGGCGTCGCTTGCGACGGGAATAATATTCGGACTCGCTCCTGCCTTGCAGTCTTCAAGGCCCGATCTGAACGAAACTCTCAAAGAAGGTGGCCGCGGCACGACAAGCGGACGGCATCGCGTTCGTTCCGCCCTGGTTGTCTCTGAAGTCGCGCTGGCGCTTATGCTGTTGATTGGAGCCGGGCTCATGCTGAAGACGTTCTCGAAGCTGCAGCGAATCGACGCCGGGTTCAATCCGAAGAACGTGCTGACGATGATGTTCGCGCTGTCGCCGGGAAGATATTCAGACAGCCAAAAGGCGCGGGCATTTTATAAGGAACTGGACCAACGCATCAGTTCCTTGCCCGGCATCGAAGCCGCGGCCTTCACCACAAGCGTTCCGCTGAACGGCGCAACGGTAACAACGGTGCTGTTGGACGGAGAACAATTCACAAGCTATGGCGAGCAAAAATTGACAGTTCAGTCTTCAGTCGGCGTTGGTTACTTTCGAGCGATGGGGATCCCGCTGATTAAGGGAAGGTCATTCACCGAACAAGAGACCGACAAAACTCCGCTTGTCGCAATCATCGACGAGAACATGGCTCGCGAGCTTTTTCCCGACAAGGACCCGATCGGTGAGCACCTGCGACTCAACGAGGGCACGATTCGCTTCGAGGTGATTGGAGTGATTCGCCACGTCAAGCATCTGAGCTGGGATGGTGATGCGCAATCGAAGGTTCGATACCAGATGTACACCAATTACAATCAGATTCCTGACCCGTTCTTCGCGCAAGTTACCGGGACGATGAGCCTCGTGGTTCGCACGAGCTCAGATCCGTCGAGCGTGGTTTCGTCGGTGCGAAATCAGGTGCACGAAGTCGACAAGGATCAACCCATCTACAATATCAAGCCGATGTCCGACCTGATCGCTGCTTCGATGTCTCAGCAACGATTCGCGATGTTGCTGTTAGCGGTCTTCGCCGGTGTCTCTCTGGTGTTGGCGTCAGTCGGGATTTACGGAGTGATGAGTTATTCGGTTACTCAGCGCTCTCACGAGATTGGCATTCGCATGGCGTTGGGAGCGAGCGGCGGGGATGTAATGAACCTGGTCGTCGGGCAAGGCCTGAGGCTGGTAATCGCGGGCGTCGCAACCGGGCTCGCCGGAGCGTTCGCGTTGACGCGAGTGTTGTCGAGCTTGCTGTTCGGTGTGACCGCGACTGACCCGCTGACTTTTGTTATTACATCGATCGTTCTTGCAGGAGTGGCTCTGGGAGCCTGTTTCGTGCCAGCTCGGCGTGCAATCAAGGTCGATCCGATGGAAGCGCTGCGCTGCGAATAGCGTTAAGTGACGAACGAGGCAGCAACCTGATCAGAGGCTCACTACAAACGAGTGCTGTTCGTCTGCCGGCGCCACAGTTCGAAGCTTCATCGAGAACTTGAAAGCCGTTTTCGCTTGTTGAGCGGGAACGTCAAACAACAGCGACACCGAGCCCTTCTGTCCGAACGAGAGTACGACACCGCCTCCGCTTTCCTTCGGATCCAGTACTTCAACTTCTTTATCGTTGTCCTTGCCCCAGGTTGGAAAGTCTTCGATCACCGCCACGGGCGCGAGCTTCTGCGCAGCGTTCGAGAGATAGAAGTCGGAAGATTTCGGATCAGCCGTGAGCTTGTATGAAAGCGATGTTGCTTTCTTGCCGCTGTCAAAATCGACAATGACCACAACCGGCTGGCCCTTCAGCTTCACGCTCGTGAACTGCGAGTTCTGCGATTTGGTCACTCGAACAGAAAGGCCGTCACCAAACTGAAGCGCCTCACCTTCTCGGAGCTGTCTTGTCGAATCACCACCCTTGACTTGCGAGAAGGCGCAAAGTGCAACACTGATAATTATTGCGGCCAGAAAAAAAAATCTCTTCATAATTGCTATTTTCCTTTTTTGAGTTGGTTATTCATCCGGCGAATCGGAAACGCCATTCAAATATAGCGGATGCCATCCATTTCCGAAAACGGTTCGCTATCCACCGAAAGCATCATTGCTCAGCGACTCTTAGTTAACGCCGTTGCGTCAAGTGAGTTCTCAAATTTGTGACCGATTTTTGGTGCAGACTGCAATCGTGCTTCAAGCGCGCGGGCGGATGCTGACCCGCAATTCGGGAAGCATCCGCCACTGTTGTGTCGCTACCGGTTAGTTCGATGTTAGTCGCTAAGACTTCGGGTGTTCGGTCCAACTCCAGGTAACGTTGTAAGCATCAGCGAGCGAATCCAGGTTTTTTCGCAGATCGGCCCAGTCGCCCTCGGCTCGCGGCGACAATTCGTGACGGGTCATGAAGCTGTCGATGCGCGCCGCTCTTCGCAGCACTTCTTCAACGTCACCCGACGCCGTGCGCTTGTCGCTATAACGGTGTTTGAGTCGCTCGGTCGCTTCGGTGAAGCCTTTGACAAAGTCATTGATTCTGTCTTCAGCCTTTGTGTCATCGAAGCGGCTGTTATCCAAGGCTTTCTTGAGGCTTCCGCGAAAGACCTCGGCTTGTTTGTCAATGCGGCTGAGCAGATCCTTCATTTCCTTTTCGGACAAGCGGTACGGCTCCTGCGCGCGAACGCTGCCGGCCAGTCCGATCAAAAGAACCATTGAGACGGTCACTGCGAGCTTCATCATTTTCATATAACCCCCTTGATGGTCACCGACCGCTTGAGCTCGGCTGGTGAACAACTTGTCTTGGTGTGTACGTCTTGCATGTCTTGATTCAGTCCGTTCACTGAGCCGCAGAATGGATTACTGCGAATCTCAAAGGGCGGACACTTCATCAGCGCAAGAATTGTTCCGCAGAGTTTGAAATCAACCGGCGGACAGGCGCAATCTAAGGCTTATGTCCATGCGCTCGGAAGACCTTCCTTCAACGACCACGAAGTCAAAGCGATCATTCTTCACCGCGTTGCGACATCGTGACTTTCGATTGCTTTGGATAGGACAGATGGTCTCGGTAACCGGCTCACAGATGCAGCTGGTCGCGATCAACTGGCACGTATACTTGCTCACAAAATCTCCATTAGCCTTGGGCGGTGTTGGACTAGTTCGGATATTGCCCATCATCGTATGTTCGCTGTTCGGGGGCGTGGTCGCAGACGCCGTCGATCGCAAAAGGCTGATGTTAGCCACGCAGGGCTTGATGCTCATCAGCGCCACGGCGCTTGCGGTAATGACCGCCACAGGGCTTCAAAGTATCTGGCCGATCTACGCGCTGACGGCAATCGCTTCGGCCGCGCTCGCGTTTGACAATCCCGCTCGCCAGGCGATGCTTCCGACGCTGGTCCCGGTCGGAGATTTTCCGAATGCCGTCAGTTTGGGAATCATCGTTTTCAATTCAGCGATGATCGTTGGGCCGGCACTCGCCGGGCTTCTCCTCAGCGTAAGAGGTCCCGCTTTGATCTATGGGATCAATGCGGTGTCGTTCGTTGCCGTCATCATCGCCCTGCTGCTTATGCGCGCGAGCGGTCGCGCACATGTCGACGAGCAAGCTCCTCAAATAAGTCTAGGCGCGCTTCGCGAAGGGCTGCGATTCGTTTGGCGAACTCCGATCATCGTTCAAACGATGACACTGGATTTTGTTGCAACCTTTTTCGCGTCGGCGACAGCGTTGCTGCCCATCTTCGCTGCAGAGATATTGAATGTTGGAGCGCGCGGGCTGGGCTTGCTTGCTGCCGCTCCAGGAACCGGGTCGATCATCAGCGGGCTCGCGATGGCAAGAATCGGAATCACAAAAAAGCAGGGCAGGGTAGTGCTTGCGTCGGTAGCTATCTACGGAGCGGCAACCGTTGTCTTTGGCTTATCGCGGTGGTTCTGGCTCTCGCTGTTGATGCTCGCGATCACGGGAGCCTCGGACACAGTAAGCACCGTTCTGAGACAAACAATTCGCCAACTGGTCACGCCGAATCACCTGCGCGGCCGCATGACTTCGGTGAACATGATTTTTTTCATGGGAGGGCCGCAGCTCGGCGAGATGGAAGCGGGCGCAGTAGCGGCGTTGATCGGCGTGACGCTATCAGTTGTGACGGGCGGGGTGGGTTGCTTGATTGCAGTCGCGGGCGCAAGCCTTTGGGCGAAGGAACTGATGCGCTACGACAAATGAGGGCGAGTCAGGAGTCAGGAGTCAGAAATCAGGAGTCAGGAGACAGGAGACAGGAGACAGAAGCCAGAAGACTCCTGACTCCTGACTTCTGTATTCTGTCTTCTTAGTTTTTCGATGTCGCTATGTTTGCTCGAAGCTCAGCAATTGTCTTACCTCGATCTTTGAGATAGTTGAGCATGTTCCGCGCGAGCAATGAGCCTTCCTGGGCGCCGTCCGCCGCTTTCTGCAGGTGAGCAACATAACAATTCTGCCCGGCCTCTCGCTTCTTGCCCATGCAGGAAAGCGCCGCGGCATACTCCATCTCCGGGCTGCCACCGATCTGAGCGATGGCTTTCACGATCAACCCGTAGCCGTCGATGTCGGCAACAAGCTTCGCGCCCTTCGAGGCCTGCGAGTCATAGCCCCCTTGCTTGTAAGTTTCAACCAGATATCCGTAGTCGAACATCGCGAGCGCCGCAGCCTTTTTGTCTGATTTGACTCCCGCATCGGGAATACGGGCCTTCAAACTCGCCAGCAGTTCACTCGCGACACCAGCATCTTTCACTGTGTAGGCGACCTTGTAGTCATTCAAAGACCACACGGCGTACACAGTTGCTCTTCGAAGGGTCTCCATTCTGATCATTACCGGCGTTTCAGGCGTGAGCAACGCAAGGGTGTCCCCGACCAGGCGGTCGATTTTGAAGTTCTTATCGACGCCGCGCCATTCCGGGCCAACCCAGGGAAGCGATCGAGCGTTGCCAATCTCGAATGGATGACAAAGAAGAGGCGGCCCCGCAAACGCCGTTTGTTGGACTACCAATAAACATAGAATTGAAGTAACGGTGAGTGAGATCGAGCGAACGATTTTGCGATGCATAGAAACCTCCAGTTGATTTTTGTTTCGTATAGATGACCGAAACTTTCCGCGTTCAACCCTTAGACGGAGGTGAGTGATGGTTTGTTCACTGCCATTCATCGATCTACAATCCCGGAGGGATGACCTGTCTATAGAAGCGGGACGCATTCGGTTTTCCTAGCTCCGTAGGAGCGACCCGTTTCTCGGTGAATCTCACTTCCGAGACAAACAGGTCGCTCCGACGGAGCTACAGAATCCTTAAATCTCTCGTTCTCGGTGAATCTCACTTCCGAGACAAACAGGTCGCTCCGACGGAGCTACAGAATCCTTAAATCTCTCGTTCCTATAGATAGGTCGTCCCTACGGGACTGGCAGAGCCAATAGTCTTTGATTCACACATCTTGCGCTCTTCAAAATGCGATATTGCGACTCGTGCTCAGATTGCTCGCCTCGCTCACCCACTTGGAAATACTCGGAAGCTTGGCAAAAGGAAGAGAATGCCCGTCACATAGAGTTTATGAGGGACTTCGAAATGAGCACGGGAAGGATCACGTCAGATGGCTAAGGTTGATGCAATCGCCAAAAGAAGTGGTGAAGCGGTGCGGTTGTCCGACCTATCACGGAACCTTCTGCAGTGTTGCGTCGATGCTCACAGTACCAGCCGAGCTAACGGTCATTGTGCGAGTCCACGCCTTGAAACCTGACTTCTCGATCGTGATTGTGTGTTCGCCGATGCTCAATTTCAAAGTCGACGGTGTGCTGCCGACAAACTTGCCGTCAACTGTGATGTCCGCTCCATCAGGAGTCGACTTGATGACGATCGTTGAAGGCTCGGCAACGGCCGGCTTGGTTACGGCTTCCGCAGCTGGTTCAGCGTTCACAACCTTCGGAGCGACCTTCGTCGGATCGAGCGAAGCGTAGTCTTTGAGGAGCGCTTCACAAGCGTCCTTCACCGAGCCACCTAGCGACCGAGTTGATCCACTGCGAATCGCATCGCCGTCTTTGTTGAAGATGGCGAACTTGTTATCCTTGCGCACCCAGCCCTTTCCGCCTTCGTGCTCCAGAATGACCACATAGTCAGCTTTCTCTTTCTTCATCGTGACGATGGTCTGCTTGCAACGCTCGCCAAACGTCTTGATGATCTCGGCGGTCTGTGGACTGGCACCGCCGCTCATACTACCGCCGAAGCCACTTGACGAGCCGCCGAACCCACCCATCATTTGCCACGATTGGCTGTCGGTTATGAAGACCCGCGGCCGCGTATCGGGTGCGATCTCTGTCCCCTCTTTAATGTTCTGGTTAGTAGCTGGCGTGGACGTTTGCTTAGCTTCGTTCTTGACTGACTTGTCCTGTGCATAACACATTACCGAACTAATCGGTTGAGAGAAGCCTGCTGAAGTGACTAGGAAAGCGATCTGCAAAGCAATAGTGAGGAGAGGGCTTTTCATTTGTGATTCCTTTCTAAGCGTACTTAGAGCTTTGAGTTGTTCGGTTCTGACGACTGGCGAATCTACAAACCTGAGAAGAGAGTTAGCCGGACTCAGTTCGTGCGCAAGCCTATGCTGTGGCGATTACAATGTCAATCGCATTTCGTTAGTCTGTGATCTCAATGTCCAATTAAGTTAGGGAGAGACAAGTCGATCGAGAAGCATTACCAGTGCTTCGGCGCTCAATTGACAGACCCCAGCCGCAAGAATACAGTTAGCATCACTCGGAAGTTGCAGGGCCTTTAATTCACTGGACCATATTTCTCGCACTAATAGTCAACACAGTGGAACCGAACGTCGGTCATCGATTTCAGGAGGAGACAATGAAACGGAACCGGGCTTGGCTTACGACAGCAGCAACTTTTATCGCTGCGGTCTTTCTGCTTCAGTGGACCACCAGCGCTTCAGACAAATCGGCGACTTCGGTCACGTTCACGAAGGACGTAGCTCCTATACTTTATAAGAACTGCGCGACTTGTCACCGGCCCGGCGAAGTAGCTCCGATGTCGCTGCTGAGCTACAAAGAGGTGCGCCCCTGGGCCAAGTCGATTCGTGAGGTGGTGGCTGAACGCCGCATGCCGCCGTGGCTCGCTGATCCGCACTACGGCGAGTTCTCAAACGATCGACGGCTCTCGCAAAAAGAGATCGATACGATAGTCGCGTGGGTTGATGCGGGGGCCAAAGAAGGTGACGCGAAAGACATGCCTGCGGCCCCGACTTTTTCGGATGTTGGTTGGAAGTTCGGCAAACCTGACGCACTGCTGTCGATGACCGTAGAAGCCAGCGTGCCCGCCGATGGCGTAGTTGCTTACAGGCACTTCGTCGTGCCGACTAATTTCACCGAGGACAAATACGTTCAATACGCAGAGATCAAACGCGGCGATCCGAGCGTTGTGCATCACGTCATCGTGAGTGTCCGCGAGCCGGGTCAGGGACCCCTGCCTCCCGCGGGTGAGCTCAACCTTGGCGCCGCCGCGAATCGAGAAGGTGAAGCGAGAACTCTGCAGCAAGCGCCGGGGCAAGGTCAGGGTCAGGCTCGCACAAACAACCCGGACGGCATGCTGCTCGGTTGGGCGCCGGGAATGAGTCCGCTGATGCTGAAACCGGGTCAGGCCAAGCTGGTCAAGAAGGGTTCGGTGTTGATATTCCAGATGCACTACACGACTAACGGTCAGGCGAGCAAGGACCGTACGAGCATCGGTCTGTACTTTGCAAAAGGCCCGATCGAGAAGCGCGTTATCACCACCGGAGCAGCTGCTCGCAATCTGGTGATCCCCGCCGGCGAGCCGAGTTATGAATCAAAGGCTTCGTTCACCTTCAAGGAAGATGCTCATATTGTAAGCTTCATGCCGCATATGCACGTTCGCGGTAAGGACTTCGAATACACGCTGGTTTATCCGGACGGCACTTCGAAAGTCCTGTTGAAAGTGCCCAGGTACGACTTCAACTGGCAGCTCAATTACTTTCTTAAAGAGCCGGTGGCCGCGCCGAAGGGAAGCCGCGTTGATTGCGTCGCTCATCACGACAACTCCGAGCGGAACAAATTCAATCCCGATCCTACGAAAGAAGTTCGTTGGGGTCCTCAGACGTGGGAGGAGATGATGATTGGTTGGTTTGATTACACAATCGACGGCCAGGACCTCCGCAAGGAAACTGCTTCGAAGTAAAGTTCGGATATCATGAGCAGAGTGTGCGGCCTTTGTGGTGGCAACTAGCGGGCGGTCGTGAATAGGCCGCCCGTTTGGTTCTTAGGCTCCAGAGCAAGCGCCTACTATCAGCAATTCGAAAGGAAATATTCATGCTGAGAGCATTCATATTCTTGTTAATCGTTCTGCTTGGTTCTTCGTTGGCACTAGGCCGCATTCAACCAGACAAGCTGGAAGGACGTTGGTCAGGCGCCGTGGACGGCTTTCAAGGTCAGCAACCGTCCGTTGCGACCTTCAAGAAGGAAGGCGACAAGTATTCGGGCGCAATCTCAGGATTGCGGCCCGGCGCCGATATCCCGATCAAAGACATCGTGATCGACGGCGATAAGGTTACCGGTAAGACCGAAGTCGAAACGCCACAAGGTAACGTCGTGGTGAACTACGCGTTCGTCGTTCAGGGCGAGTCTTTGAAGGGCAAAGCCGAGACGGAATATGGCGGACAGACTTACACGTTCAACTTCGATTTGAAACGAGGCGGTCAGATGCCTGCAGGAGCGGCGCCGGCAACGCAAGCTCAACAACCGCCGCCGAGACGCGAGGTGCCTCAACCTCAGCAGAAACAATCGCTCTATTACTTCGTGGGTGAATGGAGCTTCAATTGGATCGGGCGAGAGAGCGCGCTCGGACCAGCGCCGCGTGAGGGCACCGCTACGTTCACGCTTCGCGCGGATGGGAAATCGCTCGATGTGCGCACGGTCGGTAAGTCAGACAGCAAGCCTTTCACTGAGAGCGCGGTCGTCACGTGGGACGAGGAAACGAAGACGCTGACATTTGTTGAGCGGCTTGCCGGCATTCAGCTTCAGAGCAAAGGCGATTGGCACAGTCCGATCTCAATCCGCTTCACAATTGATCCAATCAGGGTGAAAGGTCAGACACTTCAGTTGAAGCGGATCATATCGGTAGTCGCTGCGCATTCTTTCACGGTTACCGAAGAGCTCTCGGAAAACGGCGGGCCTTTCGTTCGTCTTGGAAGCGCGGTCTACACGAAGGTCGCAACGACTAAGCGATAGAGATGTAACGCGGATTATGCAGCCTGCGAATTGCTCACGCCTTCGCGAGCCGGGACTCGTCGTCGGGCGCGTGAAAGCTCAGGACTGGATGAGCTTTCTTAGTGACGAAGATCTAAGGCTAATTCCACGGCAAGAAGAGCAAAACCGAGTTACAAATTTCGTAGCCACCGATCAAAGTCGCGTGCGCCGTGTATAAAGGCCAGGATGTGCACCTCGCTAGGCAACACTTCGTAGATCATTCGGTAGCGATAGACAAATACCTCGCGAATCGAGCCGTCGGCTAACTCCGGAACGACACGACCTCGCTCGGAAAAAACTGAAAGGGATTCGGCTACACCAAGGACAGCTTCAAGCACTTTGTCTGCGGCTTCAGGCGAGTCCTCGGCAATGTAGGCGATAACCTCATCGAGCCCGTCGCGTGCCAGAGGAGTCCAAGCTACGCTTCGCGTCCGACTTGCCACTTGCGCCGCATCTCCTCGACGACCACCTCGTGCGGAATCAAATTCCCTGCGTGGGCGTCTTCTATACCGCGCTCGATCATTTGAATCACGTATAGATGGTAGAGAACGTCATCAAGACTACAATCGTCTGGAAGTGTTTCAAGAAGCGATCGTACGGTCTCTTTGGCTTGCATATAAGCAACGATATCACAAGTGGGGCGAAAAGCGGATATCTGACATTCAGAAGGTAGAGGCCAGCGACTTACTTTGAACCCGGCGCGTAATAACCCTGCCGAGCGCGAATGCGAAGCTCGGGCCGCTTTGGAACTTGGACTTTGATCTTTCTGAAGCCGCCGTCGGCCCGCTCATCAGTCGAGTAATACCCCAATAAATACTGAGCCTGAAGTTCGTCGGTTATCTGGCGAAACACTGCTTCAAGATCGGCAGTCTTGTCGGGCACGAACGCTTTGCCGCCGGTCTCCGCGGACATCGATTCCATAATTCGCTGTCCGCGGACGCTAATCGTGTTCAAGTTCAACGATGGGCCGGTGGGATTGATCGAATAGAAAAGACAGTCGTTCTTCTGCAACTCGCGAAGCGCATCATTGAGCTTGTAGTGCTCGCTGTAGTTTTCCTCTCCGTCTGAGATGACGACGAGCACACGTCTGCTGCCGGGACCCGCAGTCTTGCCGAGGTAAAGCGCCGCTTCAACTACAGTGTCGAAGAAAGCGGTTGGCTCTCTGACTGGAGCGATCGACATCAGCCCGGCGGTAGCATCGTCTCCGCTCGTCGTTCGCGTCTTGATGATCTTTGGCGTCGTGCCTATGGAAAACACCGACACCGCGTCTGTTGGCTTGAGCACTTCTTTGATGAAGCGCACCGCTGCTTGCTGCTCGAATGCGAATTGACTTCGAATGCTGCCTGAGACGTCGAATAGAAGCGCGATCTCGACCGGCACCTTTCCCGGTTCACCGAGAGAGCTGATCACTTGCTTTCTACCTTCCTCCTCGAGCAGAAACTCTTCGGCCTTCAGATCTCGAACCGGCTTGCCAAGCGTGTCTGACACCGACACGGGCACGAGCACAAGTCGGGAACTCAAGCGAAGCGGTTGCTCCTGATCCTGAGTTGGCTTCGCAGATTGAGCGTCGGATTGTAATCTGAGCAACGCACCCGGAGCCAAGCTCGGCGATAGCAATAAGATCAAGATTAGCGAGGAAATGTGCAAACGCCTGACTCCATCAATGAAAAGTGTGGCGTGATCGAAGACTCGAGAGGCTACCTGCTTACGAATCAAGAATCAACGTGCGAGCCTCTTCGAGCTGACGGTCACGCCACGTGCGTCCTTGTGATATGACTACTGCTTCGAAGCGCGATTCACGTTTACCGGATTCGCGAGTCCTTTGTTGACGAGGATCGACACTTCGGTGCGGCGGTTCTGTTTACGCCCGTCTCGTGTTGAGTTGTCTGCAACCGGCATTGCTTCGCCGTAGCCCAACGGCATCACGATTCGATGAAGCGGTATGTCGTGATTCTCGGCGAGGTAGTGCATCACCGCCTCGGCGCGCTTCTGGCTCAAGATGCGATTCGAGTTCTCGCCGCCGTCCGCCGATGCGAACCCGCGCACTTCGATCACGAATCCCTTTGCGGTTTTCGCTTGAGCGGCGATGTCGTCGAGAGTAGCCTTCGCTTCCTTCGATAGCATCCAGCTTCCGACTCTGAAGTTGACTGTTTCAGTCTTTTGCACTTCGTAGTCATCAAGCGAAGAAATGCGGTCATTTGTCTTGTTGACACCCTCGACCGCAACGTCGGCCGTTTCCTGGGCCGCAGCCGCCCCGCCCTTTGCCAGATTTGCGACCTGACTCAATTCGTCAAGCTGGCCGGAGAGACGCTGAGCGTTTTGTTCCGTCGCCGTGACGCGGTTCTCAGCTTCGCCGAGCCGGTTTTCAACGGGCACTACCGTCGTGTTCACCGTATCGGCAACGCGAAGAGCATCATCAGAGAACTTTATCTTGTCCGCGGTGATTGAGCTCGAAGAATCACCTCGCCCTTCGACCTCGACGTAGAGGCCGCGGACCAATTGAGCCGAAGTGTACTTCTTGCTGCCGCGGAATGGATTGCCCTTCTTCTCTTCGATCCTGGCATTGCTGGCGAGGTGCACGGTTAATTCGGACCCCGCCTGGTCACGCATGCGAAACCCCTGATCCTCTTGCTTGAGGATGATGCCTTTCACTTTGATCTTTGTACCTGAGGTTATCGCGGTTTGGCTTGAAGTGTTGTTTTGTTGTGCTGCGACCGGAACGACTAATGCCACTAACAGGACTGCGAGCGAAACGAGCTTCGATAGATTCTTCATACATCCTCCGACGGTCCATCGATGGACCGAGATTGTTAGATTGGATTGAAAGACGCCACCCAACCGATCGGCGCGTGCGATTGCGGTGTGTGACAGATTACATACAGGTTCGGTTTGGGGATCGATTCATAAGCCGGACTTGAGAGGAGAACCGGAGTGAAGGTCTCAATATTATCAAGCGCCCGGCAGCGCCCACGGGTCAATTTCAAACAATCCAGTTCGACTCGGAACCTGATCATTCGCTCCGAAGTGTGCAATCAACGTGCAACTTCTCATCGGCACGCTAACCTGCTGATTCTTTAAGACTGGCTGAAGCCCGCGAGAAGAAGATCAGCGATGGACAGTGTAGTTTTTTCAACATCAGCCGGGGGAATGAATTGTTTTCGTGCGCCTTTGGTGAGCAGATCGTGGAGCAGAACAGACGAGATAGGGCTTCAGTCTCCCGAAGCAACAGCCGGCTCTCCTATTGATGAGTGTTCGCGCTCGGCGTGCATAGTGAAGCCTTCTTTGTATTCCCATACCGCGATGATGGGAAAGAGCCTCGCGAAAATCGCATACAGCAAAACGAAGTAGCCGAATGTTCCGGCAGTCAAGGTCAGTTCAACCCAAGTCGGACGATACGTGCCCCAATTGAACGTCAGCTTCGGGTGCGCAAGCGTCGGTACGATGATCAAAAACCTCTCGAACCACATTCCTACGATCACAAGGGCCGACGCGACTGTTGTTCCAGTGATGCTTCTGAATCTTCGAAATGCAAGGAGCGGCGCCGGAATCGCAAAACAGCAAATGATTGTTCCCCAGAACAAGGGAGAAAACGCGCCGCTGATCTTCGAATGGAACACAGCCATCTCGCCGGGCTCGTTGCCGTACCACGTTGTGAGGTATTCCCCGAACGTGAAGTAGAACCAGATCAAGCTCATCGTCAGCAACAACAACCCGAGATTGTTGAAGTGAATCGGACGCAAATAATTCTCGAGATGAAAAGCTTTTCTGATGATCGTCATCGCGAGGATCAAAGCCGCGATTCCTGAGAAAATCGCTCCGGCGACGAAGTAAGGTCCGAACATCGTCGAGTGCCACATCGGGCGAATGGTCATCGCGAAATCCCACGAGACGACAGTATGAACGGATACCGCTACGGGGATGATCACCACCGCCATGACTCGAACCGCGCGTTCAAGCCTGTCCCACTGAAGCTCGGTTCCTCTCCATCCAAGACTGAGCGCTCCGTAAAAACGCCGCCATCGCGTTTGTGATTTGTCTCTCAACAGTGCGAGGTCGGGGATCAGCGGTAGATATAAATAGATGATCGAACCGAGAAGGTAAGTATTGATCGCGAAGAAATCCCACGCGAGCGGCGAGCGAAAGTTCGGCCACAGCCCGCGTTCATTCGGATATGGCACCAGCCAGTAGAAAAACCACGGCCGTCCGAGATGGATAATCGGAAACAGTGCGCCGATCATCAACGCAAAAACGGTTATGGCTTCAGCACAACGAGTGATGGGTCTTCGCCATTCGGCTCCGGTGACGCGCAGGATGGCTGAGATCAGAGTTCCTGCGTGAGAAATCCCGATCCAGAAAACAAAGTTGGTGATGTCGAGCGCCCAGAAGACAGGCCGATTGATTCCCCACACTCCAAGCCCTCGACTGAACTGATAACCGAGCGCACCGGCGGCCGCCAATACTACGAGCGCGCTCACGGCAACGGTCGCGTACCAGCCCATGCCGGGATGGTGCACCGGCGCAAGCAAGTCGGAATTTACTTTTGAATTCGATAGCCGTTTTTCCGCCATCAGTAATCCGCCGCTGAGGGCGCCGCAGAAGATCCTCTGTGCCCTCTGCGGTTATCTTTCCCGGAATTCAATCACCCTTATTCAGATAGAAGACTCTTGGCTTCGTTCCCAACTCCTCCAACAATCTCGAGGCTCGATTGCTTTTCGATAGCTTTGAGACTTCGCTTTCAGGATCAGCGATGTTGCCGAAGTACATCGCCTTCGTCATGCAGGTCTGAACACAAGCCGGCACGACGTCGCCGTCGCGCACGTCGCGGCCTTCGTCTTTTGCTTTCTCTTCGCCCTTGCGAATGCGCTGAATGCAGAAGGTGCACTTCTCCATCACGCCTCGCGTGCGAACCGAAACTTCCGGGTTCAACGCTTTGTCGAGCGGCGCGTCCCATTTCGGATCGAAGAAGTTGAAGAAGCGAACCGTATACGGGCAGTTATTCGCGCAGTAGCGAGTCCCTACGCAGCGGTTGTACACCTGCGCGTTCAAGCCTTCATCGGTATGATAAGTCGCATACACGGGACACACCGGCTCGCACGGAGCTTCTTCGCAATGCTGGCAGAGGACGGGCATGAACTTTACCTTCACGTCGGGATACTCGCCTTCGAAGTAGCGCTCGATGCGAATCCAGTTTATCGAGCGGCCCTTGGCGGCTTCTTCGGGTCCGACAGTAGGGATGTTGTTCTCGACCCGGCACGCGACAACGCAGGCCTCGCAACCGGTGCACCGATCGAGATCGATCACCATCGCCCACTGAGGTTTCTTGGCTTTCTCGTTCATCGCTTCATTATCGTTTCTTCTGCGTTTGGTCCTGCACGGCAGTAGCAAATTTAATCACCCGTCCGCCTGTTGATAACTTTGAGACTCTCACTCTCACCGCTGATGTGTCGGAATTGGCGGCATAAGGGTTGACCGAGATCGGGTTTGCACCTTTGTCTGTCGCATAGCGACCATAAGCCGAATGACCTTGACCGTAAGGCATGGCTATTACTTCAGGGCGAATTGCCGGAAATAAAACTGCAGGCGCGCGCGCTGAACCGTGATATGAACTCACTTCGACTACATCGCCCTCAACGATACCGAGCGACGCGGCGGTGTTCGGATTTATCTCAACCCAGCTTCCCCACATCACAGAAGTCATCGGGTCAGGAAGTTCCTGGAGCACCGGTAAGTTCGCATACTCGCCGAGCCCGAGTGTGGGATGCTCATATGCCAAGAGTACGAATGGATAGTCTGCTTTTATTTCCTGTGATGCGTCAGGTGTCATCAGATGCACTGTCACTTCCGTGGTCGGTTTGAACTCTTTCGTAAAGCCAGCCACCTCACCAACCCAGAACCCTTGCTGTGTTAGCTTCGGTAAGCCATACTGCGCCCCTCCTTCGGATGAACCAGCATTCACGTCTGGCTTCATTTTCTCGCCAGAGCGCAGATGGATTACGATTTCTTTAACTATGTTTTCAGCCGATTCAATACGGTCGGTCTTATCATCAAATTCGCGAGCAAGCGCGAAGACAACATCGGCCGCCTGTCGAGAGCTTGCCTCCGGTTTGATTACTGGCTGTGTGATGGAAACGGCAACCTGCTTTTCGGTCAGAGTGTCAGTTCGAACGTTCCAACTCTCCAAATACGTGTGATCAGGCAGGATCAGGTCAGCCAAGTGCGCCGTCTCATTCATGAACGACGTGAAGTTGACAATGAAAGGGATCGACTTGATGGTATCCAACGTCCTCGGATCGCTAAAAACAGGATTCATTTGATGAATCAGCAATGCGCTGTAAGGCTGCGCGCTGCTTAGAAGTTTGTATCGCGGATCATCCAGTACTATATCGCGCGCATCGTGAAGAGACGTTTCGCGTGAAGCCGGCAGCGTTGAGCGCACCTTCCTTAGTAAGTCAAGATAAGAATAAGAAGAGAGAAGAACCCCGCCCTGCCTATTTACATTCGCACTAAGAATATTGAGAGCGTTGATGGCCTCGAATTGTGCTTGTCGGTCCTTAGCGCCGACGCCAACAGCTCCGCCACAAATCGCAAGCGACCGTTCGGACGATGCAAACTCCCGCGCTACGCGGATTATTTTCTCAGCATCGATTCCCGTTACCTCTCGAGTTTTCTCCGGCGCATAGTCTTCAAGCGTGCCGTCGAAGACCTTTAGATCGAGCGGAGCCTTGTTCAGTTTTTCACGTAGTATCACCTGAGCCATCGCCAGGGCGACAAATCCTTCTGTACCTACACTCGCAGGCAACCACTCATCGGCATTAGCCGCAGTGAGCGACATTCGCGGCTCAACTTGAACAAATCTACCCCGAGCTCTTCCCTTTGCGCGGCGAAACTCACCGTAGGCAAGCGAGTATCTGACTGGCGAATGCCAGGTCTCCAGGAACCGAGCTCCAAAGGACAATAGGTACGTTGAGTTGGCTATATCAAAAATCGGCGTGTAAAGAGCTCCATAGCTCGATTGATACGTGGAAGCTTCAGATAGATTCTTGGGGGTTTCTGTCGTAAGAAGAATCTGCTCACCATACGAAGAAGCAAAGGTGCTGATTGCGACGCCGGTCACTCCGTTCAGATCGCTTGTTGCAAAAACAATTCTGTTTGCCCGACTCTGCTGTTTAATCTCGCGCAACTTATCTGTGACTTCTTTTAGAGCTTCATCCCAACTTATTTCCTCCCAACGTCCTTCGCCGCGTTCACCGACGCGCTTCATCGGGGCCTTGATCCGATCGGGATTATAAAGAACTTCAAGTCCGGCCTGGCCGCGAGCGCACAAGGCTCCGCGATTCACCGGATGAAGCGGATTGCCTTCGATCTTGTTAGCTTTGTGCTCGCGAGTTCGAACGATGATTCCGCAGCCGGTCGGGCACATCCCGCAAGTTGACGCTTTCCAATAATCGACTCCGGGAATGTAATCGTCGTCCGGTATGAATGCCGGGATGAGCTTCTCTTCAGGATGACCGCACGCCGAAAGCAGAGAAGCGCTTGCCGCTCCGACACTGCCGAGGATTATGAACTCGCGACGCTTCATAGTTTCATGTAAGGGCGGCCCTCCGTGGCCGCCCCTCTCCACAGGTACGAAACGTTATGGCAGAAAGGGGCGGCCACGGAAGGCCGCCCCTACAGGCTACCGATGGCACACATAACAGTCCACGCTCACGTCTTTTGATTTGTGACAGTCGATGCACCAGCCCATCGATTGATTGACCTCGCGACGGACGCGGTGCATCTCGGCGATCTTGCCGTGACAGGTCGAGCATTCGAGACCCGCTCGAATGTGCGGCTTGTGAGTGTAAAAAGCGTCCGCTTCCGGTTCGAGCCAATAGACGCGACGCCAAAGCGGCTGCTGATTCTGTTCAGCAAAAGCCGCAAGCTTTTGAACTTCCGGGCTATCGGTTTTGATCGAGTCGTGACAACCCATGCAAGTCGTGATGTTTGGAATAGTCGCGTGCGAAGACTTGTCCACGTTCTCGTGACAGAACGTGCACTCGAGCTGCGGGCCTTCATCTTTGGTCACGTGTTGCCAATGATCAAACTCGATTGGCTGCTTCGGCGCGAACGGCTTCGCTGAAGCGCGCAGGAGGACTACTCCGATGACGGATATTCCGATAATCACAATTGCCGAGAAGAGGATCGCTCGTTTCATGGAGTCTAACAACCAATGCCGCGATTGGATATCTGTCGAGCCAGATGATTCGCAAGAGTTCGTGATTATACAGATATTCGCCGAGCTGAAAAATGCTCTTGGGAACAAAGCGTAACGCTAACGGTGAGACTAAGCCTGCCTGCTGGAATGCTGATTACGAAACAATTGTCAGTACATATCTTGCACCTTGATGCCCGTGTAATACTTTTGAAGAATTGCCGTGTACGACGAGCCTGCTTTAGCCATTCGGTAGGCGCCCGACTGGCACATTCCGACTCCGTGGCCCAATCCTTTTCCGGAGAAAACAAACGCGATCAAGGTACCGTGGCCATCAGTCTCGCGGTCGATCTTAAACAAGTGTTCTTTCAAACCGAGAGCGGTTCTGATTTGAGAGCGGCCCAAACGCGCGCGACCCTCGTCGCCTTTGACTTCGACTTCGATGATTCGCCGAGAGGCACTGAACGAGACCGGTTCAATTTGCGCGGGACGGCCAACCTTCACCCGAGCGCGAGTCAGGCGTCGTTGCAATTCTTCGATAGCGACATGCTCGAGCCACGGGGCTACTGCTGAAGACGTATCGCTTGAAGGGGCGTGCTCGGATACGGTCGCTTCGAGAAAGTCCGCCTGACCGGCAGCGTTCAAGTGGTAAATCGCACGCTCGCCTCCGATCAGCGTCAAACGATCGACTGCGTAGCTCTGGCCGCCGACCGTGCGGAAGAGCCATGCTGCTTCGGCGATCTCAATCCCACCGTGTTGGGTACTTCGCATCGAGCCGGCTTGTTGGGCGAGCGCGGATTTCGCAATATCCTTCGTCGCAATTCTCGATGGTTTTACCTGCGATGAACTCTTTGCTTCAGTAAGTGATGAAGCGCCTGACGTCGACGCTTCGTCTGTCGGCGAGTCGTAAACCACGAATCGTCCGTCTTCGGCGGGCGCGGCGATACCAAATCTCAGTTCAGGAATCCGAGACTTCCAGCTCGCGGTCGAAGACTTTGTTTCTGATGGCGATTTCAAAAGCAGCGATCTCGCCAGGATCTCTAATGCCTGACCTCGCGTGATGGTTGCGCGGCCATCGAAGTTGTTTTCGCCATTCAAGCGAAGTATCCCGTCCCTCAAAAGCATAGCAACATCAACACGAGCTTCACGTGAGAGTTGTTCGATACGAATTCCGGAGAGTAAGTAGTCGGCCTCATCGGGCGACAGCAGAGCGCTCGCTCGGCTTTCACCGTACAAGCAGCCCGCTACAAGGCGAGTGAACTCAGCCAAACGCGTAGCGTCGCCGTGCGCGGATACTGTTGTTTCTCTTCTGATCAGTCTCGCGATTTGTTCGACCCAGCCTTTGACTTCGTCCTGATCGGGTGCGTTGCGAAGGTAGTGACTTGTTACGCGATGAGGAAGGGTGAGTCCCAGGACTGACAGCACTGCGACTTCACGGGCTATCGAATGACCGTCGCTTGCGGTCAGAGATTCCAATGTTCGAGTTGTAACGACGTCGCGTCCGGCGAGCGATTGCCGCTCGTTGACGCAAGCAACGGAACGAAGATAAGGCAGAGGTTTTCCACCAAAGACTTCCTCATTGTTTTCGGTGCGCCCGCCGCAGTTGGCGGTGTAGAGTGCTTGAATGGGAATGAGTCTTCCTTCTTCGTTCGGAAAGACCGCGGCCACTCCCCGAGTCTCTTCGATCGCCCGCGTGGTTAGTTCTCGTTCAGCCGCGACTCCGCCGTAGACTTGAGCTCGCGAGTCGGCCACAAGATCGTAGCCCTCAGCGCCGCGATGCCCGAGGCTTGCGAGCGCGAAGCTTCGTGAGGCAACTGCCTGCGCCTTGATTGCTTCGACTTCCGCATAAGCCGAAGCAGAGACCTCCATAGGCACCACGCCGCGAAGATATAATTCAAGCGGAAGCGCGTTGACGACGTTAATCCTACCTCGCGGGTTGAGGACGAAATGAATCTCACCTCGATAGTCCTTGTTGCCAACTCGAACTATTCCGAGCATCGATGACGTTTCAGACTTTGATTTTGCCGACGCGATCGCTGCGCTTCCGGCGCTTATTGTTAAGTCATCGGCGCTCGAGGCGAGCACTCTGCCGGCGGCGACGGCTATGATTTGAGTCGTGCGTCGATCCGCCTTGACGTCGATGTCTTTCGCAGCTCGGGTTTCTGCTTTGTGCTTGGCCACTCGCGCATAGGTGTCCGTGGCCAACTCGGGTGTTTGCGACTCGAACGTCTCTCTGGTCGGGCTTGCAACGACGCGAGGCGCTTTGTAGCTCGCCTGCCGCAAGCGGTCAACCATTTTCTCAGCTTCAGCACGAGTCGTGAACCGCCCGATTGTTACCACGTACTGATTCTTCGAGTCGTCGAAAGTTATTGCCGTCGGTTCAAAGAATTCGAGCTTCAGGCGGTCTTCAATCTTCCGCGCACTCCCTGCTTCGACAGAACTCCCGACGAAAACGCTGTAGTTGCCGCTGTTCGACACAAGCTGCTTCGATTCGCCCGTTCTGCGTAGCTCGATTCGCAATGGTCCGCTCGCGCTCTTTTCGCCTTCACCAAACTCTTCGATAGATCGGCTCACGATGAGATCGGAAGAAGCCGAGACCGACACCGAGCCGACATCAGTGAATAGCGCGACTCGAATGATTGGTCCGTCGGGTGAACCATCCGAGACGGGATCGATTCGCTGCTGGGTTCTGCGATCCTGCGTGTGTCGAGCTTCCTGTGAAGTCGGAACGCGGGTCGCCGCATCAACGTGGACTATGAACTCAACGCAGCCCGAAAGTACAGATGCCAACGCGAGCGACAGGCTTCGCCGCAGCAGGGTTCTATTCATAATGTTCATAACACAACTTAGAGGGGATAGAAGTAAACGGTCACGGTAACAATGATCGTGTTTCCTGCGGCCTGGGGGAATCCTTCAAAGGGACTGGCTGAAAATATAGCGGTTCTGGCGGCGGCGTCAAGCTCTGGGTAGCCGCTGGGTCTCCACAACTCTGCCGAAAGAATCTGACCGTCGCGCCTGATGACCATGAGGAATTGAGCAGACACCTTGTCTCGAAGAACATCCTTGATCCAATCGCGAGGCATTGTGCGCTCATTCGCTCGTCTGATCTTCGCGCGAACCGCGGCGATGTATTGCGCCTGCACAGCCTCGAGTCCAAGAGCGGTTGACTCCGTGGCATTGCCGCGTCGAGTGCCTGTTGCCGCTGCTGCTTCTGAAGTCGCGTTGCTGCTGGAGTCTGATCGTGAGGAAGGAGAAGGCGGAGCGGGAGCCGCTTGCGCCGGAGGAATCCGAGCGGTCATCGCTTCGTCAAGTTGCGGAATTCGGTTGGCTTGAATTGAAGACGTTTGAGGAGGCGCCGGCTGATGATTCGATTTTCCGGAACGATCGCGGTCGCCGGATCCTCGCGATGCCCTCAACTGCTTTTCAATCAAATCGGCTGACGGGAGACGGCCGCTGTTGCCGCGTTGCTCGGTCGGCTTCGGCGAGCGCTGAATGAGATGAACATCGTCGGCGCTTGCAGGATCGAATTGAAGCCGGTTTAGATCCGCTCGTTCGAGAGATTCAGGCGCGACGTGCAAAGTCGAACGTTCGGGTGGCGGCGCGATTTCAATCAGTTTCACCAGCGAGGGCTGACGTCTGCTGCTTGCCAGCGCTCTCATCATCGCCCACGAATCAAGCTTAATCAGCGCGACGTAAAAGATTATATGAACGACGAAAGACAGCGTTAGTAGTGACGCAAATCGGCGGTCTCGATTGGCCCACAACAATGCAAGGGGGCCTGCGCCGAGCGGTTGCCCATCGATGTATCTGTTAAGCGTCTTCAGCACGGCCTATCGGCGGTTTCCAATTTCTAGTTTATAGTTTCAGGTCCGATTGTGGGTTTGATCCAACAGGAGCGCGCCCCAAACCAAAACAAAAACCAGAAGAATTATAGCCCGCGCTAAAGTCGATGCGCGAGGTTAATCTCTTCATGGCTCATTTGAATTTGAAATCGCGCTGCCGAGCAGCTTCGTAGAGCAGCATCGCAACGGCGGCGGCTACGTTGAGAGACTCGACCCCGGCTGCCATCGGTATGTGCACAAACTCATCGGCTTCGCGAGCGGCAATTGGCGATACCCCCGTAGCTTCGCGGCCTACGATCACCGCTATCGGCACTGTCATATCGATAGCAGACGATATTTTCGCCATTTCGGCGCGAGCGGCGTCTTCAATGATGCCTTGAGCACGAGGAGGCTCAACGGTGGAAGCAATCAGTTTTATTCTGTGTTTGCGACAATGCGCGGCGACCTCCGCGCGTTTCGCTCCAACGACGATTGGCAACCTGAGCGCCGACCCCATCGAGGCCCGAATCGATTTTTCGTTGAATGGATCAACGGTGTAGCGAGTAGTAATCATTCCCTGTGACCCTAACGCTTCCGCCGTTCGAATTATCGTTCCGATGTTGCCCGGGTCTTGCAGTTCATCGGCGATGACCAGCAGATCGGTGTTCGCAGAGAACAAGTCCCCAAGCTCTGCGTACGGCCGGCTCACTATCGCTGCGATACCCTGCGGAGTCTCGGTATCGGCGATCGCTTCCATCACTTGCTTCGATACCAGAGCGCCTCGACACTGAACGGCGCGAAGCGCGTCGAGGAGTATTGAACCGCGCTCGCTGATTTCAAGTGCTCCCGTGAAAGCAACGCTTTCGAATCGGGCGCTCGCATTCAATGCGTCTTCGATAAGGCGAACGCCCTCCAGAAAGATGTGCTGGCGCTCACTACCTGAGCGCACGCGCCGAAATCGTTTGACCAGCGGATTCTGACGGCTTGTGATTTTTTCAACGAGCATGACTGATTCGAAAGAGGTCCTTGCGAGAATCGATGATAGCTTGGTGTGGCATCGCGCTGAGTATACTATGAATGACTGGCGCACACTTATCATTCTTCATTGAACAAACACGCGAAAGCCGATCAGCAGCATCGAGAACCATCTTTCGATCATCTCGATTTGTCGAATGGCCATCATTTTTGACAAGCTTGACAAGACTGCGCGCAAGGGTATTTTATCGAAGTCAATGAACCGGCGATCTGGAGCACTAGTGCTCGAAAGTTCCCACGAAAGCCAGACGCGACGCTCGATACACGACCCGCACGAAGGAGCGTTTTTCTAGAATGGGCACGCCAGCAACGCGCGTTCGAGTCGTTGTCGCCACTTCAGTGATGCTTTCGTTCATCTCCTTCTGGCGAGCCGCTGCAATTGTGCTCAACGATCTTGGCTCTTCGGCATTTTACGCCGGAGGTATGGCCGAGAAATACATTGGCAAGGCCGCGCCGTGGTTCATTCTCGGCGTGATGTTGTTCAGCTACGCCGTGCGAATGCTTTACATCGAATCGTCCTCGATGTTCACGCGGGGAGGAGTCTATCGAGTAGTCAAGGAAGCGATGGGCGGCACGACGGCAAAGCTCAGCGTGTCCGCACTGATATTCGACTTCATTCTAACCGGACCGATCTCGGGCGTGACGGCAGGACAATATATCGTCGGCCTGGTCGCCGATACTACAAAATACTTTGGACACGCGTGGCAGCCGACTGAAGATACGATCAATCATCTTGCGGCGATGATCGCCATCCTGGTGACGGTTTATTTCTGGTGGCGAAATATCAAAGGCGTTCATGAATCAAGCGACGATGCCATTCGAATCATGTATGTAACGACAGTCATGGTCGTGATCATGATCGGCTGGGGTTGTTACACGTGGCTCGCGCGGGGCGGGGAATTGCCGCCGCTTCCGGTTCCCGGCAACTTGAACTTTTCCGGCCCTCCCGAGAAGGCCCTTGGATGGCTTCAATCGCTTCACTGGTTCAGGCCCGAGGGCGACCGCTTTCGCATCGTTGATAACGCCCCGAGTTTTATCGGGCTGGTCGGAATACTGATCGCGTTCGGCCACTCGGTGCTGGCCATGAGCGGCGAGGAAACGCTCGCGCAGGTCAACCGCGAGCTTGAACACCCCAAGCTCAAGAACCTCAAGCGCGCCGGAATGGTCATCTTTATCTACTCGCTGTTGTTCACCTCGCTGGTTTCATTCTTTGCCGTGGGGATCATTCCGGACGATGTCAGACCGCAATATCTAACGAATCTTATTTCGGGGCTGGCGATGAACTTTGTCGGGCCGGCGGCGTTGAGGCTGCTATTCCAGGGGTTCGTTGTAATCGTGGGATTTCTCATGCTGTCTGGCGCGGTGAACACGGCAATCATTGGTTCGAACGGCGTCCTCAATCGCGTATCCGAAGACGGAGTTCTCACCGACTGGTTCCGCGCGCCTCAGAAGAGGTACGGAACGACTCATCGCCTGATCAATTTGATCGCGCTGCTTCAGATCGCAACCATCGTTTTGTCCCGGGGTGACACCTTCATGCTTGGCGAAGCATACGCGTTTGGCGTCATCTGGAGTTTTGCATTCAACGCGATCGCGACCGTTGTGTTGCGCTTCAAGAGGCCGGAAGAACGCGAATGGAAAGTGCCGGGCAATATTCGCGTCGGCAGAATCGAAATACCGATGGGCCTTGTCACGATTGCGCTTATTCTTCTTTCGATCGCCTTAACCAATCTGCTCACCAAGCAGGTAGCAACGATATCGGGAATCATCTTTACAGCAGTCTTCTTTGGGATCTTCACAGTCTCGGAGCGAATCAACGAACGCAAGCTCGACCTGACGATGTCGAAGCTCGACCAGTTTCAGTTGCAGCATAACGAAACTGTGGATCTTCCTGCCGTCGGCGCGCGGCCGGGCAATGTGCTCGTGTGTGTTCGGGACTACAATACGCTGTCGCACCTCGAACACGTGCTCGAACGAACGAATACCGATGAACAAGACATTGTCGTGATCACGATGAGATTGATAACCGGTCCGGGCAGTGGCGAGCGTGGTCTATCTGACGAAACTCTGTTTACCGAATATGAGCAGCGCTTGTTTACTCGAGTAGTTGCGCTTGCGGAGAAGCACGGAAAGCCTGTCGAACTTGTAATAGTCCCGGCGACGAACATCTTCGACGCGGTGGCCCAAACTGCTTTGCGACTTGATTCTGCTGCGATTGTCGCGGGACTTTCATCCAAAATGACCGCGGCGGAGCAGGCTCGCGAGCTCGGCCGCGCCTGGGAAAGACTGCCAGAGAACCCGCGCCGCAAAGTTGCGTTCCAGGTGATTGAGCCGAACGGAGTCGAGCACGTGGTACATCTTGGTGCGCACGCACCGCACTTGACCGAAGATGACATCAGTTTGATTCACAAGCTTTGGGTGCAGGTGAGCAGTGTGCCGAGCCGTCGCAAGGTTCATCATCGGGATGTCGTGCGAGTCGCTCTGGATCGACTCGAGCGAGATCTCCGAGGTAAGGCCGACGTGATGCTGGATTTTTATAATCTCGAGCATAAAGACGCTCGTGAAAAGCAAGACGGCAGGCACTCAGCTTCGAATCGAAAGCAGTAACGCTCCATCAAACAACGATTGGTTCAATGCTAATGTCGGTTCCGCTTAACCCTCCAGCGTCCGAAGCCGCACGTAGCGCAGCCGAAAATCTGACCTCGGGCGATCCGTCATTGTCCCAAACAAAATCTCGGGAGAAATCCGTCGATTCAGATTCGCTTCGAACCAGAGTTTACGGCGCAAGCGATCTCTCGCCATACAGCTTCCGCGATCGCTGCATCATTCGCGTTGCCGATCTCTTCCTGTATCTCCTGATTTGGGTTATCTGCTCGACGCTCAGATGGAAAGTTCAAGGACGCGAACATCTCGACTCGATTATCGCGAGCGGACATCGGCCGATTTTCACTTTCTGGCACGTGTGCATACTCAGTGCGACGTGGTTCTGGCGCAATCGAGGCATCGTGGTTATGTCGAGCGTCAGCCGCGATGCCGAGTATACAGGTCGAGTGATCAAACGATTCGGCTACGGAACCGCAAGAGGATCTTCCACGCGCGGAGGAGGGCGCGCGCTTGCCGAGATGGCTCAGTGTCTCTCGGATGGAATTGAAGTGGGCTTCACGATTGACGGTCCGCGAGGCCCGGCTTATGTCGCAAAACCCGGAGCGGTCACGCTTGCACGACACAGCGGACAAGCAATCCTGCCGTTTCACATCTCGACGAAGAAGCGAATTCAAGTTCCGAGTTGGGATCGCTTGCAGGTGCCCTTGCCCTTTGCTCGCGCGTTGGTGCTGATCGGGGACCCGATATATGTCGCCCGAAACGCGTCCGGCGATGCTACCGCTGGCCAACAAGCGGAACTTCAATCGACGCTGGAACGCCTCCGTGATGAAGCAGAAGCCTGGGCGAGAGAAAGTTGAACGCGAAGATCAGGTTGTGTGAATCCTATTTGCTTCGTGGCAGAAGCCGCGTTTGGACGAGCGAATAAAGCTGATGAGTTCATCCACAAGCGGGCTGCCGATGGCGGTCATCTGTTCGAGCGCTGCGTCGAGCAACAGTCCAGAACGCAACAATATTCGGTAGGCTTTCTTGAGCGACTGCACTTCGCTGGATTTAAATCCTGCTCGGCGAAGGCCGACCATATTTAATCCGCAAGCACGACCGGGAACTCCGTCGGTAACAATGAAAGGAAGACAATCCTGAACGATTTTTGAGTTGCCACCGATCATTGCCAAACGGCCCACGCTGCAGAATTGATGAATCACAACGCCGCCGGATATGAACGCGTGATCGCCCACATCGACGTAGCCGGCAAGCGCGACATTATTGGCGATTATCGCGCTGTCACCCAAGTTGCAGTTGTGCGCAATGTGCGCGTTTCCCATAATGAAGCAATTCGAGCCGACCACGGTCGCTGAATCCGGCCGAGTTCCTCGATGAATAGTCACGCCTTCGCCAATCCGATTGTTTGAGCCGATGTGGAGATAGCTTCGGCACTCGACGAAAGCGAGATCTTGAGGCTCTCCGCCAAGCACAGCTCCTTCGTGAACAATGTTCGCGGGGCCCAGGCTGGTGAAGCGCTTAATCACGACGTGCGCGCGAATTTCGCTCGAGTCACCGATGATCGTATCCGGTTCGATCACCGCGTAAGGTCCAACTGTTACCTTTGAACCGAGGCGAACGCCCTCGGCGACAATCGACGTTGGATGAATACTCATTCGAGAGTTCATAGTAGCACGATACGATTTCATTAATAATGATTAGGCCAAGCCCGCCTATTGGGTGAGAATACTGTTGCCCTTTTGTGTTTCATATCGTATCTTGAACTCGCCGCTCACGAACGGATTCAGCCGTAAGCTGCCCCTATCCCCGAGAAGATCTCGCGAGTCAAGGCACGGACACATCAACCTGGAAGCCGCGCTCTCAGGAGACAATGGATGAGCTTCTTTGACCTTCCGCCGATTCTGGACAGGATGCTTTCGGTTGCGGACAACATATCAGATCTAAATTTTTCGGTGGGCCGCCCTCCGCAAGTTGAAATCAACGGACGACTGACTCCGGTCGAAGTGAAAGGCTTACGCAACCTCACCTCATATCAAACCGAAATAATCGCGATGGCGCTTCTGGAGGGTAACACCGAAGCTGCGCGTCGATTCACTCAGACCGGGTCTGCCGACATCGGCTATGCAATTCCGAGCAAGGTGCGATTTCGAGTAAACATCTTCAAGCAGCGGGGGTCGATCTCAGTAGTGATGCGCGTCATTCCCACTAACGTTCCGACGATCGAGAGTCTTGGATTACCGCCGCAACTGGGAGAGGTTTCAAATCTTAAGAACGGTATCGTGCTGCTAACTGGACCGACCGGTTCAGGAAAGACATCGACCCTTGCGGCAATCATCGACAAGATCAACACCGAATCCAGCTATCATATCGTCACCATCGAGGACCCGATTGAGTTTCTTCACCAACACAAGAAGTCAACCATCAATCAACGCGAACTCGGCACCGACACTCCCGCATTTGCGCTCGGCTTGAGGTCAGCGCTTCGCCAGGCGCCTAAAGTGATTCTCGTCGGTGAGATGCGCGATATGGAGACTACCGAAATCGCGCTCGAAGCTTCGGAAACCGGGCATCTGGTGCTATCGACGTTGCATACGACGGATGCTTCAAAGACTGTCAACAGGATAATCGGGATTTATCCCAAGTCCGAAGAGCACGTAATAAGAACACGGCTTGCTCACGCATTCCGGTATATTGTCTCACAGCGGTTGATTCCGCGAGCGGATGGAAAAGGCCGAATCGCAGCCGTTGAAATGCTCAAGGCTACGCCGCGAACTCGTGAGTACATCGAGCAAGGCGAAAGCGAAGCGAAAACATTGCTCGAGGCGATGAATGACGGGGAGCTCGAAGGGATGCAGCACTTTGATCAAGTAATCGAGCGAATGATTCGCAGCGGCGTAATAAGTCAAGAGAACGGGCTCGCTTTTGCGACGAATCCATCAAACCTTCTCTTACGGCTTTCGGGACTTGGAACGTCGGATGACATGGTGAGCCGCCGGGATGAGCGCGCTTACATGCCGCGCCGATCGACAGACGTCGCAAGACAACGCGCTGTTGAAAGATGAAATGCGTTAGCTTGTTCAATTCACACTTGCGCCGATGGCAAGTGTGTTAACAGGTATGAATAACTAGTAGGGAGTGAAGTAATGATAGCCAGTTGTCCACAGTGCGCGATGAGCTTGACGTTTGACGACACTCGTCTTCCGACCGAGCCGTTCGACGTGCTTTGTCCGCGCTGCCGTCAATCGGTAACAATAGTGCCGCCCCCCAAAGAAGAGCCGAGGTTGGGAGGAATAAGCGGCACTCTGGACATAGGACCTAACCCGGAAGAAGGTCAACCAGACTCCCTTCGCGCACTAGCGGATCTCTTATTGGCGGGACTGAAGGAATCGCAACCCCAGGTTGCCGACGCAAAGAAATGGCAGCGGCGCCCTGTGCTTCTTTGCATAGACGATTCGCAAATGAGAGAAAACTTACGCGCGTCGCTGGAGCCGTCGCGATACGAAATTTTTTCATCTGACCTTGCGCCCGAAGCTATCGAAATACTTCATGAGTCACGCGCTGAGGTAATCGTTCTGAGTCCCGGCTTTGACGCAGAGCATCAGGGCGGTGCGGCCATGATCCAATATGTGAACAATCTGACTCCGGCGGCTCGCCGGCGGACCTATGTAGTCTTGATTTCGTCTCAGCTTCGAACGCTAGACACGTACCTCGCATTTGCCAACGGTGTGAACCTTACGGTGCATCCCGAGGACACAGGCTCGTTCCAATCGATCTTCGAGAGAAGTGTCCGGGACTTCAACGAACTGTATCGTCCATTGAACCAAGCCAATTCTGTTGCGCCCTTTTGAGGTCTGACTGGGACGACACGCAGCTTTTGTCAGGACATAGCGTGGATTTGACACGTCTCGAACTTTCTCGCTAGTCTCTAGTCATCAATGCGCCCGTAGCTCAATTGGATAGAGCACCAGACTTCGGATCTGGGGGTTACAGGTTCAAGTCCTGTCGGGCGTACTCGCCTTCCTGACATATCTATATCCAGGAATCCTCGAGCCGGAGGCAGAATTCGACAAGCGACTTCTGTGTAAGGATGAAAACTTCTTGACTCGTAAGGGCCAAAATAATATGATGGTGCGGTGCGCCGGGTCGTCTAATCGACAAGCCCCCTTTGAACATCCAGTAGCCCCCTAGCTGAATGTTCCTTACCCCAACGCACCGCAAAAACAGTACCGCTTTATGGCAGGAACATAAAGCGGTGTTGTTTACGAGGCGAGGTTATAGCATACCTGTCAAGAGGATGCAAGAAAAAAGTTAAAGTAAATTATCAGCATTGGGTCCTTGTGGGCTCATCATCTCAATAAGTCCTCCCGCCGCTTCATTTAAGCTCTGACGTACGCCGCAAAAAAACTTTTTTGCTTTCCGCGAATTCTCAAGCAGGTTCTGGATTTGTATTATTTCGGACGGGTTTATCCGCGCGGAAGCCGTTTTGTCGGAGCGTTAATTCGGTTTATAGCAGGTGAACCACGCCCAGTTGTTCGAGCTTTTTCACGAAAGAGTCGACTTCCTGATATGCAATGCTCGCGCTGACGTCAAACTTTTCGCAAATGATTGCCGTGAGATCGTCAAACGATGGTGACTCTTGTGCCTCGATCAGTTGCCAGACTGTGGCAGCGGTCCGGTTCAGGCTGAAATAGACCAAGGTGTCCACATTAAGAAGGACACCTGTTCCATCTTCAAGCGGCGTATAGACTGCGGATGACAACTTCTCGACGACCATTGCTCCAAAGATAAACTCTGTTACGGTGAGAGGCAAGCCGCGTGAAGTGAAATCGTATGTTCGATGGTGGGAATTGGCTCTTATGACTAGAGTCCTGCGTCCAACAACCGCGAAGCCAGCTCAGCACGGCCCCGAACGTTAGCCTTTTGATAAACCTTATCGAGATGTTTATTGACCGTTTCGACGCTTATCTTAAGCCGTTCCGCAATCTCGAGATTTTTGCTGCCCTTCAGACACTCGACCGCAACTTGACCTTCTCTCTCCGTCAGCCCGCAAGTTTGACGCAGGTGTTCTTCATAGCTTGACCACCGGGATGCGGATCGCTTTACTAAACAAAGAACATAACCTTCTTCGCCAAGCATTCCCTCGGGCATCAAAGTGCAATGAACAACGTGTTCAATTCGTCCAACAGTCGTATCACGCACCAATGAGCGCTCAACAGCGCGGCTGGATTCGTAGATTTCCTGAAAAAAGTCTGCAGCCGCTTCTATCACTGCTGCTACCAGCAGATGCCCTTCTCGATTCTCGACTAATAGTCTGTCGAATGCTTGATTATGCCAAATTAGTTGTCCCTCGGAGTTCATAAATACTGCCCCTTCATTAATCTCATCCAAGGCAGCAGCCAGGCAATCGAATCTTTCTCGCCTTTGTGAAGGAAACGGCGCGACAGGGACTGAGACATATGACCCTTGAGCTAACATAAGGAAGTCCTCTATTCGGCTCGGAGGCGAGACAGTTCGGCAGACGATCTCAGCTATTACGTAAAAGTTTCTGTGGCTCTTAGGGGCAGGAACGCCGCCATCTGTCTGAGATGGCTGGAATGTCTATCCGGGCTTGTGCGCTTACTTCCGTACGAAGCTTTGCAACTGAACGAAATCGGAGCACAAGATAGCTTCGAGTCGGTTATAAGTTACCGAGTCAATGTTGTCAATACTTTTGAATAACGATTACGGCCAGCGTTCAAATTAACAACTCAGGCTATCAGGCGCATCCTCAAATCCTACAGCCGGCGGCCTCTTCTGACGGCTCTAAGGACTGGAAAGTGACGGCAATTCTTATTTTAAGAAAGACGAGAGGCTTCATGCGACCGCGCGGGTAAGTGGAAGAGACTCGCAGAGAAACGCTTATGGCGAGAGACAAACGATTTCACAACGGCTCGCGGAGAAAGCGAGGTCTTTCAGCCTGTTTCAAAGCCGCTCGCCGTCGGAAGCTTCTCCTTCTCGCTCCGGCTCTCGTTCTTGCCGTAGCGACCTCAATAGCCCTCACAGAACTACCTAAGTTTTACGAATCAACTGCTGTGGTTGAGCAAAGAGGTGAGAACGGGCAAGTTAACCCGGCTAACAGGATTATCGAGTTGCGAAAACAGCTCACGAGCCGCAAGATGATTGAGGCCCTGAGCGGCAGTCTACAACATAACGGAATCGCTGATGACCCCTCACACATTGAGACGCGGATCACTGTCAAAACCGACGCTGCGCGAGAGCCTGACGTATTTGAGGTATCCTATCGAGCGACCGATCCCAAGTCAGCACAGATAACACTTGCCGGACTCGTCGATCTCATAATCGCTGGCAATCGCGATCGGGATGGGACATCAGGCTCAACGGTTGAGACTCTTAGAAAAAGCGCGTCGGAAATATCCAATCAGTTGCACGAGCTGGAAATGAGGGATTCCCGTCTTCTAGGAGATGTGTCAGTTGCCTCATCGTCTCAGCAGTCCCGGAATTCTCAGCCCTCGGCCGATACAATTCGAGCTGATCAGATGACCATTGAGAGTCTCAAAGATCAGCAGTACAAATTCCAGCAGGAGCTCGCAGATATAGAGCGCCGTGTCGCCACGCAACGGCAGCTCGTCGGGCAGCAGGAAAAGGCTTCGCCGTTACACGACAATCCGACTTATGCAGTACTCATCGCAAGGCGCACCGAGCTCCAGGGTCAGCGCGATACGCTAATCAATCGGCAAGATTTAACCGACAAGCATCCACGCGTGCTTGCGATCAACGATCAAATCGCTGCAATCAACCGACAGATCGATGAGCTTCGGAAGCAAGGCGCTGCGGTCGCGTCTCAATCACCGGAAGCGCGCGAATTGGCATCACTCGAGGCCGAGCGTCATCGTCTGAAGATTGAACTCGAAGTCACCGGTCGCGAGCTTGCGCGAAGGTCAGCGCCAATTCAACTCGCCCCCAAGGCGCAGCCGCAACGCGAAGCGGTTGCGCCAAAACTGCTCGCGGAGTACGCCGGTCTGAAACGAAACTATCAGCAAGTGGCGGGCGAACTTCAAAATGCCGAAGCAAGACTTCCGCGAAAGAATGGCGACGATGTCGCTGAATTGCGAATGATCGAGCCCCCAAGCTTGCCCCAGCATCCGGTGACGGTGAATCGCGCGTGGTTGATTGCCATTGCAGCGACCGCAGGATTGGCTCTGGGAGCCGTTTTCGCGGTCTTTTCCGAATCGCGGCGCATAAATTCGCTTGAGGACGCTCGCGACGTCGAGTACTACACACGGCTGCCTCTTCTCGCTTCAATCCCTAAAACAATAACCGTCGGCGAACGCAGACGGAGATGGTGGCGCGCGAAGGCGAGGCTCGTGATGGGAACAGCCGCTTCGGTGGTTGCGACCGTCGCGCTCGCCAAAATGTTTGTAATCGTAAACATTTTCGCGCTCATTACCGGCAAGTAAAAACGCCGGCCTGAACTAAAAACGTAGAACCATTAGTCATTTAGTCATGGTGAGAGACACCCATGTACAAGCAATTCTACGGACTGCGCGACATACCCTTCAGCCTGGCACCCGACCCGAAGTATCTGTTTCGAACTGATAGCCTGCTGGAAGTCTTCGCCAATTTGCAGTACGGAATTGAAAACGGCAAGGGCATAGTCGTCGTCACCGGCGAAGTCGGAACAGGAAAGACGACCATTCTGCGATCGATGCTTCAGTCTCTGGATCGATCCGTCCTGGCGGCTTACATCTTCAATCCGATTCTTTCGACTTCAGAGTTCTTCGACTTATTGGCCGGCGAATTTCGAATGCGATCTCAGCAGTCAAAGGCTGCGATGCTCCGTTTGCTGGGCAACGTACTGATGGCGCGGCACTCGCAGGGATTGCGAACCGTTCTGGTGGTTGATGAAGCGCACCTGCTGCCGCGACATCTCCTCGAAGAAATCCGTTTGCTGCTGAACTTTGAAACAAATCGAGAGAAGCTGCTTCAAGTCATCCTGTGCGGGCAGCCGGAGCTTCACGACTTGCTGTCACAACCGGAGCTTCGTCAACTCAAACAGCGCGTCAGTCTGAAGTGTTCGATCAAAAGCCTGACTCAGCACGAGACCGCCGAATACATTCGGTGGCGACTTCGAATCGCGGGCTGTGCAAACGAGAATTTGTTTGAGCCCGAGGCTCTCGCTTTAGTGCATCGCGTTTCAGGTGGCATTCCGAGGATCATAAACAACATTTGCGACAATGCGTTGCTTACCGGATTCAGTGAGAATAGCTCGAACATAAATACCGCAATCATAAACGACGTAATGGAAGTGCTTGACCTGAGCGCGATTGACGCGGCTCAAGCGACAACACTCAGCGAACATATAGCGGACGCATCAGTCCAATTAACAGTCAACAGGCAAACTGAAATTGACTCCTTGAATAAAGAGCAATCATCCCCGTCGAACGTGCAGTACATCCGGCGCGATCCTGAAGCATTTGGACGAAAGTCGAAAGCAGTTCCAATTGGCAACGGAAAGTACGTCCTGCGCTCGGAAAGCGAAACCGATTGTGATTCCCGGTTAACGTTTTTCTCTCGAGTGCGAGTTTCAAAGAGTTCGTAGAAATGGGAAGAGTCTACAAAGCACTAGTGAGGGCAGAGAGGTGGAGCGATCGCGAACGTCCGATCGGTGCGCCCTCGACCGACGCCGATTTGATTGAAGGCGGCGGTATGGACTTTTCTGCCGGCACTGATTTCGCAACTCACAAGCCTTTCGAAATCACTGGAGACGAATTTTATTCGAGTAACTCCTACGGATCAGCGCGAGCAGTCTCGGCCGAAGAAGTTCTCGGAGCGGGGAAGCTTGGCTCCATGCCGGTGGTGGCTGCGTTGGACGCGGTTGTCAAACCGATCCCGTTCGAGGAGTCGGAGAAGATCCTTGACGTCAGCAATCTGACGATTGATCCACACCTCGCCGCGTTGAGTGGGGATGACTCCCTGGCTGCAGAAGGAATTAACACTCTGTCGGCGAGGATCTTGAACATAGTGCTCCGGCGCAAGCTAAAGACTCTGCTAGTGACCAGCGCTGAAGGTGGCGAGGGCAAGTCCAGCGTCGCAACCAACGTTGCATGGTCGTTGGCGAAACAATCCAAAGGGCGAGTCCTGTTGATTGACGCGGCGCCGAAGGCCTCACCTGTTTGCCGGTTCCTCGGTTTGGAAGAGAAGCAAGGTTGGATCGACTTGGTAGATGGTTCGTGCGCTCCGAAGCAGGCAATAGTACGGATCAACCCGAACGGGCTTTATGTACTATCGGCCGGGCGTGCCGCCGATGCGGCAACGCCTGGCGCCTGCGAGGCTCGGCTTGAAGATGTCATTGCCGATATGAAATCGCGCTTCGAGATAGTAATCGTCGACTCGTCGGCGATCCTCGGTTCGCTCGAAACGCAGAGCCTCGCCGCGTCGATGGATGGAGCCGTGATCGTTGCGCGCGCGGGCTATACCAATCACTCGAAGGTGACGGCGGCCACAAAGCTGGTCCCGAAAGAGCGGCGACTAGGAGTCGTCTTGAATGAAGCCGACGTCGAACGTGGACACGGTACTGCCGCGTCCGCCCCGAGGGGGAAGTTCGGTCGCAAACGGCGTCGTGCTTAGCCGCAGCCGAAAGGACTGAGTCGGTAACAAGGGGAGTAGTCACAATGAGACGTTTCTTTTTAGTCATAGTCGAGACAGTGCTGCTTCTTGCATCGGCATTGACTGCGACTTACATAAGAATCGGCGCGGACACACCAGCCGTGCTTTTCAACCATCGCGGATGGATGAAGCTGACGCTGGTGACGATGGTCATTCAGTCAGCGTTCTATCTCTTCGACTTGTACGATCTCCCCGCCACTCGAAGATACCTGCGAGTGTTGATGAACATAGCAATCGCGCTCGGAGTTGCTACGGTAGGGTTGTCGATCCTGTTCTATGTTGTGCCGGCGCTTCAACTGGGCCGCGGGGTATTTCTGGTCGATGTGAGCCTCGCCGTCGTTGTCATTTCCAGCTGGCGCTTGTTAGTAGCGTGGAGCGCAGGCCATCCGCAGCTTACGGTGCGCGAACGCGTGTTGATACTTGGGTCAGGTGATCAGGCGATCGAGCTTGCAAGAGCCACTCTGGAGCGACGCGACTCCGGTTTCCACATCGTGGGATTTGTCGATAACAAACCAGAACTCGTCGGCAAGAGTTTGATCAATCCCGCAGTCGTCGGGCTCACGGACAACATCGTCCAGTTGATCGATCAATATCAGGTTGATCGGATTGTTGTCGCGGTCGAAGACCGGCGCGGCAAGTTCCCTATCGAAGAGTTGTTGAGTCTTTCGCTAAGCGGTCGCGTGGCGGTTGAGGAATCGGCCAGATACTACGAGCGGCTCACAGGCAAGATTGCGAGCGAGATGCTTCGGCCGTCGTGGTTGATATTTTCACGAGGCAATCGCTTCACGGATTTCGAGCAACACGTTCGAAGACTCTTCAACGCAGGTCTTGCGGCGGTCGGCCTGGTGTTGTCGCTGCCGATCATGCTGTTGACCGCGCTCGCAGTGAAGCTCGATTCGCGAGGTCCGATTTTCTACATCCAGGAACGAGTCGGCAAGAACGGCAGAATCTTCAAGATAATCAAGTTTCGCTCGATGAAAGTCGAAGCCGAAGCGAAATCGGGTCCCGTTTGGGCGGAAGAAGACGACCCGCGAGTGACGCGAGTCGGGCGAATCACACGCAAGCTTAGATTCGATGAACTGCCTCAGTTTATCAACGTCCTGCGCGGAGACATGAACTTCGTTGGTCCTCGCCCTGAACGCCCGATGTTCGTCGAACAGTTGAGCGAGATCGTCCCATACTATTCGCAACGTCACGTAGTGAAGCCGGGTCTGACCGGATGGGCCCAGATCAAATATCCGTACGGCGCTTCAGTCGAAGATGCGATAGAGAAGCTTCGGTACGATCTTTACTACATCAAGAATCAGTCGCTGCTATTGGATCCGATAATCGTTTTTGAAACGATCAAGATTGTTTTGTTCGGGCGCGGGGGAAGGTGAGTTCGACAGCGCCAATCCCGGCAGTGAGAGGATCGAGGTACGTTATGGCAAAGAGAATTGTTAGCCTGACATTAATCGCGTTGATCAATATCTGCGCAATCCAGGTCGCATTCGCCGCGCAGAAGAAGTCGCAGGCGGTGTCGGCGACTCTTAATGACAGCCGGCCGCGCACGGTTGCGCAAAAGGGCGATCAAAGCGCAATCGTCGACACGCGCCCGCTGAACAACGGCGAGGTGGCGAGCCCGGGTGACGAGGCCGCAATACAGTCGCAAATAAATGCCGTCTACAGCAGCTTCTACAATTCGTATCGTCTCGGCCCGGGAGACGTCATTGCGATTTACATCGACAAGCATCCGGACGATTCAGTACTACGAGTCGCGGTATCGCCGGTCGGGAGAATTTATTTTCCGCTGCTCGGGGACGTCTCGGTCGTCGGCAAGACTCTGCCTCAGCTGCAGGAATATTTCACGAACTCGGTGGCTGAGTTCATCAAGGACCCACGGCTGACGCTCGCATTGCTCGAGGCGCAAAGCGCGAAGATTGGAGTCTTGGGCGATGTGAAAACGCCGGGCGTTATGGTGATGACGCGCCCGCTGCGAGTGCTCGATGCAATTACGCTTGCTGGAGGAATCCTCGACACCGGAAGTTCGAATGTTTCGATCCTTCGCCAATATGAGGACGGACGCGTTCAAGTGCTCGGGGCAGATATGAAACGGATTTTGAACGGCAAGGCGAATCCGGAAGAGAATTCCTATTTACGTCCGGGCGACACGGTGATCGTGCACGGCAACCTGTTCAAGACGATTACCAAGATCTCGAGCATGGTCGGCGTTACAACACTCGTGACGTTCCTTACGCGAGGGGGACGTTAGTGAGTCTGCCTGGATGCCTGTTGCAAATATGAAATGTCACGCGATCGATAGTGCGAAGCTGCAAGCTGGGTTGTTAGCAAGTGTGACTAAGAGAGAAGTGAAAATGAAATCAGTTGTAGTTATTAGGGGGAGCCTAAATGCCTAAGTCAGTCTTACAGCTTTCAAAAAGCGGAGTCATCAACTCGAATGGCGGCTCCAATGGTGACCGGCGAAGTCCGCTTGCAGAACTCGTAAGCGAGCATCTGCACACGCGCGGAATGAGGCAGGTTGATTTCTGCCGGCGCACTGGATTCGACCAGGGCTTGCTGTCGAAAATATTATCGTCGATGGTTAATACCTTGAATGTTGAGACGGCGTTGAAGCTTGCCGAAGGGCTTGGCCTTCCTCCGTCAGTCGTACTTGAAGCCATCGGCAAAAAGGATATTGACGATATGCTGCGCCGCTTCTATCGCAATAGCGATAGAGTGACGTAAGAACTCTCAGATCATTTGTTATCTTCAGTCAGAAACACGCCCGCAGCCGCTGCCGGTCCGCCTTGCCACAATTCATACTTTGCCGCAATATTTTTCCCCAGAGCGGAAAATAAACAACAGTGGGTGTTTGCCGACAAGCAAGCGCCTTAGTAGGTAGTTGAAGTTCGACGCCGTATAGTCAACACCTCGATGAGGAGTCGGTCAGGATAAACATCGAAGAAGATGCGATAATTACCAACCCTGCGACGCCAAGCCGTCGGTTGGTTCTTTAGACGAACAAGGTCTCCAGAAAACGGGTCACTGTGCATGTCCTGGAGAGCATGCAGTATGTGAGTTTGGTCTTTGGCGGGAATTCGTTCAAGCTCTTTTCTTGCTTGCTTGGCGATTCTTAGATTCCAGGTCATTGAAGAGTTCATCGAGGGATAGGTACTCACCTCTCCTGATCTGCGTCCGTCCACGTCGAATAGCGCGGAGTTCTGCTGCACTGACAGGCGCTTCGGCAAAGTGATTAGAGAAGTAGGTACGCAGTGCCTCGCGGACGAGCTCGGAGCGGGTACGATGCTCGGCTTTTCTCACCTTCTCTACTTGGTCAATCATCTCCTGCGGGAGCGAGATGGTCATGGTTTGACGGCTTCTCATAAATGTGTCGTTGGTGTTACTTGGTAAGACCCGATCTTACCGGGGCTGCGCTTGAGGCGTCAAGCTTCTCGATCCGTTTGATGGCCTACTGAATGTCGAGCAGTCGTTCGCGGTCATCTCTCATAGCGGGACCGCCTCACGCAGCAAGCGTTCTCGAATGCGCCGGTGCAATCCCTGTTCGGTCACGACGTCCACGCGGCAGCCGAGCAGATCCTGCAACTCCATTAGGAGGCCGCCCAGATCTAATAAGCTTCTCCCCGGTTCCAGATCTACCAATACATCGACAGATCTGCCAGTACAAATTGCGCGGGGGCTCAGAGCGCGTCTGAGGGAGATCGCTTCTGAGCCGCCACGGCGCGAATTCTTAACTTGTTCGGCGTCACGCAGGACGTTGTTACACAAATGGTCGCGGAGGCGATACGTCTCCCAGTCTTGATGCGTGACCAACAAACACAACCGCCAGTACCCCGTCCGCAACCGACGCAATTAGCGAAGGCACTACGGGCGTAAATCACATGCAAGACGAGTGTGCCCCAATTGCCGCGCTTCTTAGAGGCATTCACCGAAACCGATCTTAATCATTTGAATTCCTGCCACGCTGCCGATGGGAATGAAGCTGCTTTTCGTTGTCAGCGTAGCCTCGACGTAGAACGCCTTGTGTTGGAAGTCAAAACGCCATCGCGCTATGCAGGCAGGCTGCGCGGACGTGAAGCGATAACCTTTGGCGGCGGGCGAGCCATTTTCTTCGATGGTCAGGCGGACGGTTTCGATTCCGGTTTCCAAATCAACTTCGATAAGTTTGGCCACGACCCTCGCGCCCGACCCCTCGGCGATGAAGCGGAACGTCAATTGGGGACCGATGCATTTCTCGGGTCGGCAGGGTGGGATTGGCGTAAACAATCCATCCACCCCCGTCACGTTGTAGCGAATCACGGCTGATTGGGTTGGTTGCCCGATAATGCGACGGCCTCTTGCCGTGCTTTGATTTGACAGGACACGCCCCATTTGTACCTTGCCATTCTCGAAAAATACTTTGCCGACATCGGCTTCGTCAACAGTTCCGGCAGAACCAATTGTCGTCCAGACTCTATCAAAGTCCGGCGTTTGCGCCTCTGCGCTGGTGAGCGCGCAAAACACAAGACAAACGGCGAGGGCGAGGGGGCAAAAACTCAGGATGTGATTACTCGAGATTCTCATGGGTGTTCCTCCTATTGGGAAAAGGCGTGGGCAGAAGTGAGCGTTCCGTCAGGCCGACGCTAGATTCTGTTTCTCTAGTGACCTAACGTCGGAGTTGACGCGTCGGCGCGAATTCAATCAAGTATCGTCGGACCAGTCATCTTCCAAAACACGCTCCCGCCGCTCGCGTCCAACGATATTATTCCATCGTGGGCAGTATCCAGAATCTGACGGGACTACCACGCCAGAGCAGACCGGAAACCACAATGTTGGTGTCAGCGACGACTTGCATCAGGAAGGCGGCGAGATTGACGAACGGCGGCGATTTCAGCTTCGATTTCTTCTTCGGTGAGCGGCGTCTCCAAAGCGGCCAAGCGATCTGACGCTGAGAAAAGTTTGTTGACGCGACGGCGACGGATTTCCGCCCGCAGTAAGGCTTCGATGGATTCCGGCGTTAATAAGCCACTGACCTCTGCCTCCCTGGCGAGGCTATCGGGCAAGACCAGCTTGAGTTCGCGTGTCGACATAACCTCGTCCCTCCTGTAGAAACAACGACCTTAGGCTACCGCCATCTTGCCTGGCGTGTCCACTATACCTCTTAGCCCGAGCACGAGCACTCCGCTTGTTGTCGGAGGCTTCTGTGCGATAGTATCTCGCCCGAATCCGAAACGTGAGCTTCAAATTGAAGGAGTCTCGGCATTGAACGAATGGAAAAAGTTTCGGCTCATTCCGACTAGTTTACTAGTGTTAGCTTTCATCGTCGCGATCACGACAAACGCCAGTCAGGCGAGCGCGCAAGACGGAAGCGGAGAATTGACCGGAGAGCGGCTGATCAACGCGCGAAAGGAGCCGCAGAATTGGGCCACCTACTTCGGAGCCTACGACGCGTGGCGCTACAGCTCTCTCGATCAGATTCGCGCCGACAACGTCAAGAACCTCGTGCCCGTTTGGGCTTTTCAAACCGGCAAGGTCGAAGGCGGGCTCAACGCGACGCCGTTGGTGGTCGATGGAATCATGTATCTGATCGCCAGCGAGAATCGGGTCTTCGCTTTGAACGCGGAAACAGGTCAGCGCCGATGGACCTACAACTACAAAGTTCCGCGAGATTTCTTTTCGCCCTACGGAAAGTTCAATCGTGGAGTGGCGGTCGGTTATGGACTTGTCTTCTTCGGAACGATGGATAATCACGTCGTAGCTGTGAACGCACAGACGGGTAAAGAGGTCTGGAACGTCGAAGTCGAAGACGTAAAGAAATGCGGCTGTAATATCAACGGCGCTCCATTCATCGTGAAGGACAAAGTCATCGTCGGCGGAACCGGAGGCGACAGCGCGCATCGAGGCTACATCAACGCATTCAACGCAAAGACCGGAAGGCTCGCCTGGCGGTTCTATACCATCCCCGGACCCGGCGAGCCCGGACACGAGACCTGGCCCGAAACGGATATGTGGAAGTACGGCGGTGGCTCGACGTGGCTGACGGGTTCGTATGATCCGGCTCAGAACTTGATCTTCTGGGGCATCGGCAATCCTTCTTCCGACTTCAATAACTCGGTGCGCCCCGGCGAGAATCTCTACACGAACTGCATAGTCGCGATCGATGCCGACACCGGCAAGCTTAAGTGGTACTACCAGGAGATACCTCACGACGCGTGGGATTTCGATTCGGCTTATGAGCCGGTGCTGATGGACATCACCCGAAACGGCAGGACCGAAAAGCTGCTGGTTCATCCCAACAAGAGCGGTTATGTCTGGGTGCTCAATCGGGAGACCGGGAAGTTCGTCAACGCATGGCCATACGTTGATACCATCACTTGGGTGAAGTCTATAGACAAGGATGGCAAATTAGTCGGGCGAAATGAACCCGAAGCGGGTAAGGCAAATCTCATCTGCCCGAACTGGGGCGGTGGCCGAAGCTGGAATCATTCGGCATACTCCCCGCGCACCGGGCTCTGGTACAACGACGGCATCGAATGGTGCGCGAACGTAACGGTGCTTGCACAAGAAGCCCGCGAAGGCCGGCCGTTCGTCGCCGGCAATGTAGATGTGAAGCCGCCTCCTGACGGAAAGATTCGCGCGCATCTCGACGCGTTCGATCCGGTGACCGGCCAGAAAAAATGGACGCTGCCATTCAAGTATCCGATTCTTGCTTCGCTGCTGGTCACGGCCGGAGACGTGCTGTTCACCGGAGATGTCGAGGGCCACTTCATTGCTTTTGATGCAAAGAACGGCAAACAACTCTGGTCCTTCAACACCGGTTCGGGTCATCGTGGAGGACCGATCACTTATTCAGTGAGGGGCCGTCAATACGTCGCGGTTCCTTCCGGACTGGGCTCGATTTTCGTGAGCGGCATGCCTGCGACGTGGCCGGAGGCCGCTGATTTTCAGAGCGGCTCAACTGTTTTTGCTTTCGCGCTGCCCGAAGGTAAGAAGTAAATGAACACGGTCGCGGAAGGCGGCTCGCAGCAGCGAATGCGGCGAGAGTCATCAGCCAGTCGCGTTGTCGTTCTCATTTTATTTCTTGCGGTACTAGCCTTCTTTTCCGTTCGAGGTTCGTTCGGGTCCGCAGTATGCCAGGCTCAAATCTCACCAAACGGCGACCGGCCCAAAGATCCACAATTCATCAGCGAAGGAGCAAAGCTCTTCGCGCCGGTTTGTGGCAACGCATACTGTCACGGAGCGAGCGGCAAGGGTGGAGGCGCACCGCGTCTTCGCGGTAGAGGGCTCGATCCGGCTTACCTGTTCAAAACCATATCGAGTGGTATTTCCGGGACCGCGATGCTGAGCTTCAAGTCCGAATTCTCCGACGAGCAGATTTGGAAGATCGTTGCGTTCATCATGTCGGACGCTGCGACAAATCCCGCGATAGTTGTTGAAGGGACAACGCTCGATAGGACCACGGTTGCGACGCCGAAAAGCGGCGATTCAGAATCGTCATTCATGACCGGCAGTGCTGAAGCCGGCAAAGCTCTGTTCTTTGATTCGTCTCAATCCAAAAGCTGTCACTCGTGTCATTTGTTGCAAGGCGAGGGAACCCCAATCGGCCCCGACTTATCGAAGCTCTCGAATGAAACGCCGAAGGAGTTGCTGCAGAAGATTGTTTTGAAGCGACAAATCAACGATCCGAGATTCGCAACCTTGAACATTACACTGCGCAGCGGCGACAAAATCATCGGCGTCAAGAAAGAAGAAGACGGCGATTCGATTCGCGTCTATGACACAACCGAACTGCCCGCTGTGCTGCGAACCGTGCGAAAAACCGAGATCGTCAAGGTCGAGACCTCGAATGAATCGGTAATGCCCAAAGACTACGCTTCGATTTATTCGATGAAGCAGCTTCTCGACTTGATCGCATTTTTGAAGGCCCCGAAGGCAACGGTGACGCTCAAAGACCTACTTCAGTAGTCCTTCAGAATGCCGCCCAACGTTCCGCAAGCAACCCGACGCAAAAATCAATTCGCTACAGCCAACTATCGCTCAACGCGTAAATTGTTGGTAACCGAGAACACCCCTGGAACCTGGTTCGCCGCCATGTAAGCCAACTGACTATCCATCTGGCTCGATACCACGCCTTCAAGTGTCACGCGACCGTGATTGACGATGATGTGTATGCTCGGGTTTGCTCCCATCGCATAACGATACAGGCCGTCGGAACTGAATATTGCCCGGTAGACTCGACGCCGGATGCCATCGTCGGAAGAAGAAGGCGCCAGCACTTCGATTCTGTTGATGACGTGGTCAACGCCTTCAATACGTTTAACGCGCCGTTCGGCTTCCGAGCGAGTGCTCGGGCGTACAACTTGACCGTACAAGATGACGTCGTTGCCCTTCACCTCAAAGCTGAGGTTGTCATACACACCAAAGTAAGGAAGCTTGACCAGTTCCTTGCGAATGCGCTCGACGAAACGGGAGTTGTCGACGTTCGTCTGTCGCGCGGTAGATAGCGAAGCCGCAATCACAACAATTGCAACGATGCCCAACAGTCTCTTTACCACGGCTGCACCTCCTGAAAATTCAAGATTCACATGCAAGCATCGCAAGTGCCGGTCGGCTGAGCGGCATTTGGCGAAATCAGACACTATTGAAGATCGAAATCCGTACGACGCTGCACGACTGCGATACGTAGACAGGTTTGTTGTTGAGAAGTGGTTCTATCGGAGGGCTGATAAGAAGGCCGTCCTGCGTGGGTAAGTTGAAGCGCCCCGGCCCGAGTATGAGATGTTTCGAACTCGGCGAGACTAACCTGACGTTGAATCGGAGTCAAGAGTAAGTATCGAGAGCGAGTAGTGTAAAACTCGGCGGGACTTGAGCGAAGCTTCCGGGCAGGGACAAGCCCTGCCCCTACATTATTTCATCAATTCGTCTGCTGCTTCATTCGCGCCGTAAACCTTGCGCAACGCTTCCATCATTGCGCGAGAATCAACCGCTACTGCGCGATTTATTGTCTCGTCGTAGACGAAGTCTCCAACCAGCGATTGAATGTTTCCGTCGAAGATGAGCCCAACCAACTCCGCGTCTTTGTTGATAACCGGCGAGCCGGAATTGCCGCCGATAATATCCGCAGTCGCAACGAAGTTGTACGGGGTATTCAGTTTTAATGAAGACTTCTTGTCGAACCACTTCTTTGCAATCTCGAACGGAAACTTGTTTCCGTGCTCAGCCGAACGTTGATACAAACCGGCAAAAGTTGTGAACGGAGCAATGCGTTTGCCGTTTTCCTCGTAGCCCTTTACAGCTCCGTACGAAAGCCGCAGAGTGAACGTCGCATCAGGATAGAGCTTCGTGCCCTCGATGTCGAAGAGCGCTCGAGATATCTTCGCGTAGTTCGCTCGTTCGTTTACCTGGACCTCAGTCTCATATCGTTTGCGAAACGACCGCGCGTCGCCGTCAACCGAACGAGCAAGAACGATCATCGGATCGGTCGACTCCTCGATCACCTTCCAGCCGCCCGAAGCGAGCTGCTTCCGATAAGCGACGTCCTTCAGCTTCGTGCCGCCAACAAGCTCGGCAGCTCGCGCTTCAGGAGTTTTCCCGGCGAGAGCCTTCTTTACTATCGCGTTGTCAGCTCCAAGTTCGTCGCGCAGGAACCCAAGCGAATCGGCGAGCTTCACTTTTTCGAAGTCGTCGTAGATCGGCGCAGGCGAATACAAATTCAACTCGAGCGAGGCTCGCCGCGCGTCCGTGTATTCAGGCAGCCGCTCCTCATTGGGCTTCGTGCTTTCGGCCGCGAGCCGAACCAACGTGCGCGCGATCGCGAACAGATCCGAATTAAAGCCGCCGCCGTTTTCCAGCAACGACAGTTCGCGATAATAACTCTTCAGGGCCTGACGCCCCTTCGCTATGTTATCCCACGCATCGCCGTAGTCCTTTTGCTTCCTGGCGTCGGACGCAATCGATCGCCGCAGAGCATCTTCGGCCTTTGCTTTTTTTGCGATCAGAGATTTGTCCAGCAAGCCAGCGTGCTCTCCGCGAAGGGCTTTCAGGCTGTTCTCGATTCCGAAAAAATCTTCTTGCGCGCGACGCGATTGCTCTTCGCCAAGCGCCCTGTATTTCGCGAGCGCCTCATGCTGACGATCGAGAAGCTTGATCACGAACGGCAAGCCTGTGTCGCGGAGAAACTCCAGATGCGCAACGGTGTCCAAACGGTGGGTCGACCCCGGATTACCTGGAACGAAAACGACTTCGCCATCCTTGGCGCCTGTTCGCGACCACTTGAAAAAGTTTTCAACCTTGATGGGTTTGTCGTTTTCGTAGACGCGGAAGAGCGCCATATCAAGATCGTATCGCGGATAGGTGAAGTTGTCTGGATCGCCTCCGAAGAATGCTATCGAAAACTCCGGCGCGAATACCAAACGAACGTCAGTGTATTTTCTATATCGATAAAGATTGTATTGACCGCCTTGATAAAGCGTTATCACATCGCTGCGCAAGCCGGTCTTTTCTGTCGATTCTTTTTCAATGTTCGCGATGGCTGCGCGTCGCGCATCGTTAGCTTCTGAAGACGACATTCCGGCCTTCACCGCTCCGGCCACGCGATCGGTCACGTCTTCAATGCTTACCAGTTGATTGAGCTCGAGGTCCGGAGCCTTCGCCTCCTGCGCTTGAGTGGGCGCGTAAAAGCCTACGGCGTTGTAGTCCTTCTCGGGAGTGCTGATCTTCTGCAAAGTGTCCGAAGCGATGTGATGATTTGTCAGCACGAGGCCATCCGCAGAAACAAACGAGCCGGAGCCTCCATTGTTGAATCGAACCGACGCAAGCTGAACCTTCTTGAGCCACGCATCGGTAACGTCAAAGCCGTAGCGCGTTTTGATTGCGGCTCTCGGCACATTGTTGAAGGGCCACATCCCTTCATCGGCGCTGGCTACTACCACGCAGTAGCTCGCAAACAGCGCAACAAGCAGCGCTGAGAAAAATTGTTTGAGTTTCATCTTGATTTGAGTCCTTGAAAGAGTTTCTCTTGGGAAACGGTGTGTCCGACAGCGGCAGCCAAAAAATGAGGGCGAGCCGTTGCACATCGCCTCGCCCTCCACCATTCCGCTCACTCTTGGAGAAGAGATGGCAGTTCTTGTGCTGCCGCGATTATTTTACCAAATCCTCTGAGTCTCGCGAAAGAGCAGTGCAGGCGCAAGCTAGGTCCTCAACATTTCCACAAGAAGTATCGACACCGCTGCGGGAGTAATGCCGGGGATGCGAGCGGCCTGGCCTATCGTGCGAGGCCGCACCGTTCCGAGCTTCTGGACTACCTCGTTTGAAAGACCTGAAATGTTCGAGAAGTCGACTTCTGGCGGGATCGCCAGATCATCATAGCGCCCGCGCTTGCGAGCGAGTGATTCCTGGTCCTTCAAATATCCCGAGTATCGAATGTCGTTCAACGCCACTCTGATTTCGGATTTTCGCGTGGACGCGGGCATTGTTTTGGTGACAATCTCCAGAAGCTTCTCGACGCCGCAATCGGGACGCCGTGCGAGATACTCGAGCCGCTGGCCGCGATAGCTGTCGCGCGAGCCTTCGAGCTGAAGTTCTTCCACCAATTCCTCTCCGAGATCGGTCACTCGCGCGCTCGACAAGTATTCCTTGACGCGGCTAACCTCACGCTGTCGTTCTTCGAAAGTCTCGTACTCGTCGTCGGCTACAGCCCCGATCTTGTGTGCGAGCGGCGTGAGTCGCTGATCTGCATTGTCGTATCGAAGCGACAATCGCATCTCGGCTCGCGACGTGAACATTCGATACGGCTCGTCCGCGCCCTTGGTCACGAGGTCATCGATCATCACGCCGATATAGCTCTCGGCTCTATCCAGGATTACAGGTTCGCGACCGAGCACCGATAGCGCTGCGTTTATGCCGGCGACGATGCCCTGGCCGGCCGCCTCTTCGTAGCCGGATGTGCCGTTGATCTGACCGGCGTGAAACAGTCCGCGAATTCGTTTTGTCTCGAGCGTCGAGAACAACTCGCGAGGATCGACGAAGTCGTATTCGACTGCGTAGCCTGGCCGCAGAAGCTTCACGTTCTCGAGTCCCGGAATCTTTCGAACGAACTCGTGTTGAACTTCTTCGGCCATGCTGGTGGAAATACCATTCGGATAAACCTCGTACGTGTTGTAGCCCTCGGGTTCGAGAAAAATCTGATGCCTCGACTTCTCTGAAAACTTCACAACCTTATCTTCGATCGAAGGGCAGTAGCGAGGGCCAATGCCCTGGATCTCTCCGCTGTACAAGGGCGACTTGTCTAGGTTGTTGCGAATCACGTCGTGCACCGCTTCGTTTGTGTAGCCGATGAAGCACGTGATCTGAGGCCGATTGATTTCATCGGTCTTGAACGAAAAGGGTACTGGATGCTCGTCGCCGGGCTGAACTTCGAACTTCGAGTAATCGATCGTGCGGCCGTCAAGACGCGGCGGCGTTCCGGTTTTTAGCCGGCCCGTCTTGAAGCCGATTCCCCGAATGCAATTTGCGAGTTTGATCGAAGCCGGCTCACCGCTGCGCCCAGCTTGAAACGTTTTCTTGCCGACGTGAATCAAGCCATTCAGAAAAGTTCCAGTAGTAAGAACAACCGCCCGGCCTTCGACAACGGTACCGTCTGCTAGCTCAACGCCTGATACGCGATCGGCAGTGAATTTGATCTCGGCGACTTCGCCTTCGATGATCGAAAGGTTTTTGGTATTCGAGAGAGCGCGCCGCATTCCGGTTCGATAAAGATTGCGATCGGCCTGCGCGCGAGGTGATTGAACTGCAGGACCGCGGCTTCGATTGAGCAAGCGGAACTGGATTCCGGTTGCGTCGATGACTTCGCCCATTATTCCGCCGAGCGCATCGACTTCGCGAACGAGATGGCCCTTGGCTATTCCGCCAATCGCAGGATTGCAGCTCATCTGCCCGATCGAATTTGCATCGAGCGTAACAAGAGCAGTGCGCGCGCCGATACGCGCCGCAATATAAGCCGCTTCGCAGCCGGCGTGTCCCGCGCCGATTACTATTACATCGAACCGAGTATTAACCATGCCTTCTCACTATTCCGAGCTTGAAGTCTCAGGCGCCTCGTCTTCTGGGAAGCTAACACGATCATAGACCTCACTCATTCGCAGGGTGCAATTAATCGAATTGAGATGCAGGCTGCGTGTCATATCGCTGACGGTAGACAACACCCACTCGTCATTTGACTGGCGGCGAAAATGTTCTATCAGCGGCAACGCTTGAGATACCTGGACGTAATCGGTAAGCGAGGCAAGATGAGTACGATAACGCCGAAACTTCTCGCCGCGATCAAAGTTCTCGGTTGACGGTGATAGTACTTCGATAATAAGGGCCGGATTAAGTAATACATCTCGATGCTCATCGAGGAATCGGGGCTCTCCACAAACGACTACGATATCGGGGTAAGAGAACAGTCCTTTAATGCTCTTGTAGGATTTAATGATGGGGCCGCTGAGGACTTTTGAATCCTTCGTCCACACGCGACAAGGTGTGCCCTTCAGTTGCGACCTCAACTCACTCACCAGATTCACGCTAATGTCGGCGTGTTCGTTGCTCTCACCCGCCATCGCGTAAATCTGTCCGTCGATATACTCGTGACGCTCTTCGGACGCTCGTTCCAGGGCTAGATATTCCTCGACGGTATAGCGCGCTATTGTCTGAGGTAAGCTCATAACTAATCTCCGTTGCAATTCTACGGCTGGCCTCCGATTATACGTCATTTTCCTATTACAAAAAGCCGATGAACCTGAGGCCGCAACCCCATTCGAGGTTGCGACGCGTTGCAAACTCGTGGATTGATTCCGCTCCCTGATTCCTTTGCGCTCATATTAACCACACTACAAAAGTCGATCGATTTCATTGAGAATAAGGCCGCGAGGTTTGTATCGCACAAGGGAGCTAGTCTTTTAATAACAGTCGCGGCATCATAATAATCGTGGCGACGACGAATTTATCCATAAGGTACAGGCCCGTCAGGATTGGTTTCTTGGTACGGGAAGGGAATGTGAAGCGGACTTACTTCCCTATACAAAATGTCGAGAATATCTGACCGAGTATGTCGTCGGTCAGTGTCTCCCCCGTGATCTCACCAAGCGACGAAAGCACGCCTCGAAGCCTCAGCAACACGATCTCTTCAAGCTCGCGGGCGCGAATCAATTCGATTGATTCGCGAAGTTGCTCGATTGCGCTTTGGACCGCTGAATGCTGGCGAGCGTCGGTGAGCATTATATCATCGCGCTCCGCGGCCGTGTCACCCGCAAGCCGTTCAAAAATTGTTTCAGTCAGTCGATTGAAACCTTCGCCGGTCAGAGCAGAGATACTCAAAGGCTCGGACGGTATGGAACCGGCTTCGAGCCTGGTTGGCAAATCACTTTTGTTCAACGCTACGATGCGACGTTCCTGAGAAAGATGATTCAGCAGACCGATGTCGTCATCCGTCAAGGGCTCGGAGGCGTCGAGAACAAGCAATGAAACGTCGGCATCCGCGATTGCGGTTCGGCTGCGACTTATGCCGATGCTTTCTACAAGATCGGCAGTCTCGCGAATGCCTGCAGTGTCGATCAGCCGAACCGGCACTCCCGATATCGATGTTCTTTCGTAGAGCGCGTCTCTTGTAGTTCCCGGCAGCTCCGTCACAATCGCGCGATCGCTGCCGATGAGCCGGTTGAACACCGAAGACTTGCCGACGTTAGGGCGTCCGACAATCGCCAGATCGAATCCTTCTCTGACATAACGTCCGAACGAAAAGCTCTTTGCTATTGCAGTCAACTCTTCTGCGGCATCATCAAGTTTGCGGATCAGCTTCGCAGCAGCGTCAGGCGAAATGTCTTCCTCGACGAACTCCACGGAAGACTCGAGATGAACGATTACTTCGATGACGGCGTCTTTGATCGGGGTGATTTTGAGAGACAACGCGCCTTCGAGTTGTTTAGTCGCGACGTGGGCCTGGTATTGCGTTTGGGCATCGATCAAGTCGCGGACGGCTTGAGCCTGCGCGAGATCGATCCTCTTGTTGAAGAACGCGCGAAGCGTGAACTCGCCCGGCTCGGCTATGCGCGCGCCTCGATCAATCGAAAGTTGAAGGACACGAGCGAGAATAATCGGGCTGCCGTGGCAACTGATCTCAACGATATCTTCGCCGGTGTAGGAGTGTGGCGCTTTGAAGAAAGTGAGAATGGCCTGGTCGACTACTTCTTCGCTGGCTGGATCAACGATTCGCCCAAAATGCGCCCGGTTGGGAGCTCCAGGATGGCTGGTCGATTCGGTGTGAAAAATTGTCGACGCGATCTGAAGCGAAGCAGATCCGCTCAAGCGGACAATTCCGATGCCTCCGCGCCCCGGCGGAGTCGAGATGGCGGCAATGGTGTCATCGGAAAACATCGTTCCGGGTTCCGGGTTGAGAGTTCCAGATTCCGGCGACCTGAACCAGGAACTCGGAACCCGAAACCGGCTATTTCGGGCGAACGGTAACTTTGCGGTTTTCTCCGTTGCCTTCGCTTTCGGTCGTAACGGTGGCATCGTCGGCGAGAGCGAGATGAACGATTCGTCGTTCGTTAGGAGTCATCGGATCGAAACTGAACGGTATCCGAGAGGCGCGAACTTTTTCGGCGGCCTTCTCTGCCATCAATCGCAACTCCTTTTCTCGTCGTGTGCGATAGCCTTGTGAATCGAAGACCAGGCGAGTCTCATCGCTGGAAGTGCGAGCGTAGACACGATTGCCGAGATACTCCAACGCGTCGAGCAGCTCTGCGTTGCGTCCCAGCAGCAAAGCCAGGTCTTCACCACGCACTTGAATGTGGGGCCCGTCTTCGCCGGACTGCGCAACCGCTTTCAGATCGAGCCCCGCGGATGCGAGCACCCGGTTGGTGAAGTCCACAACTAGATCGATGGCTTCTTCTGACATTCTTGCCTCGAACGAAAAACTCAACGCGAAGACCTAGTGTGCCATATACCTTCGGCTTCTGCGCCGCCTCGTCTCTCCTGCCCTCTCTTGCCTTTATTCTTAGTTGTCTTTTGATTACTTGTCTTATCAGCAGCGCGAGCGGTTCCTTTCGCGCCCGGTGACGCGGCAACCGGCACCGCTCCTGCGGCAGTAAGCTCGGCCGTTCGGCGATTGATGAACAATTGAATCAAAACCCCGACCATATTGCTCACCATCCAGTAAAGCACCAATCCGCTGGGCGCTGAAAAGAAGAAGAGCCACGTCAACATGATTGGCATAAGCCACGTCATCATAATGCGCTGCATCTTCATCGACGGATCAGCAGACTGAGGCTGAGGCGTGAGCATAGTCGAAGCAATCATCGTTACACACATTACAATTGGCAATATCTTCAAAGGGTCGGATCGCGAGAGGTCGTGAATCCATAACACCCACGGCGCGTGACGAACATCAAGCGATGAGCCGAGATACAAATAAACCGCCCAGAAGATCGGCAACTGAAGAATCATCGGCAAACACCCGCCGAGCGGATTGGCTTCCTTCATCAGAGCGAGCTGTTCCTGCTGAAGCTCTTGCAATTCACGTTCGTGCTTCTTCGGATTCTCCTTGAGCTTCTTCATTCGGTCCTGGAGCTCTTTCATTCGCGGCTGATGCTTGGCCGCCTTCTTCATTTTCTTGGAGCTGTAGAATCTGAGCGGTGACAGCGCGAGGTTGATGATTACCGTTACGCCGACTATGGCCCAGCCGTAGTTTCCAAAGAAGCGCGCGAGCGCGTTCAGCGTAGAAGCCAGTGCCGGGACGAGAGGCTTGACCGCGAAGGAAAAGAAGCCGTAGTCGATCAAGGCGCCAAGATTCGCGTTGCCCAGGTCGCGTCCGACCGCGGCAAGCAGTTCGCGATCCTTCGGGCCGATGAAAATATGAGTGAGATACGTCGAACCCACCGGAACGATCGCGGATGGATAGTCCAACGGGGCCGGCTCGTAACCGGGCTTGACCTGGATATTCGTGAGACTGATTTCTGTGATCGACTGATCCGGAACAGCAAGCAAAGCAAAGTAATGATCTGCAACGCCGGCCCAGCGATATAGCTGCCTCAAAGTGTCCACGCCTTGCGCGACACCGTTTCCCTTCGACGTCCCGGGCGGCAATGCATCAACGGTTACTCGCTGGCCGTTCGCTTCAATATTCAGGACCCGCGCGTAGCCGATAAAAGTGCTTCCTTTATCCGCGGTGAACTTGATCTGCGAAGCGTCCGCCGCAAGTGGTTTGTCGAGCTCGATCTGATTCGAACCGGTATCCAATGCGGTGATAGTCGCAAACGGCGGGGTAATCCGCGCACCCAGAATCTGTTGTCGCTGGCCGTCGCGAGTGTAAGCGATGACTTGAGGAGGAGTGCTGTAGCTCCCGGTTTGCCGGTCGCTTTGATCTCCGAAGCGCGGGCCCAGGACTATTTCGACCGGTTGCTCGCTGCCATTCGATTTAACCTCAGCCGTCGCATCGAAAACAAAACTGTCGCCGTGGAACGTGAACGTTTTCGTAGCGGTCAACGAAGCCGATGAAAATGTGAATGTGATAGTGCGCGAGTCTGCGGGACCCAGCGTAATTTCGTTTTCATTTGTGGTTAGACCTGCGATCTCGTAGTTCACACGGTTGAGCTGTGAGCCGAGCTCCTGGGACCAGGGCGTGCGCAAACCCAAAGGCGGGCTCAACTGATCCGGAATCTCCTGCGGCAGCAATTGAAGGTCTTTACCGTCGGCGCCTGTTATTTCCCGTTCGACTCCGTTCTCTTTGTACCTGCTGAGAATCCATGAAGTGGCCACCGCTCCTCGATTGGAAAAAGTGGCTTTCCAGTAGGAATTGCCTTCGGCATTTCGGGCGACGATCGTGACTTCGCGAGGCGCGGCTTGTGTGGTCTTGACCTGTGCCGGAGCTTGAGCAGATGACGAAGTCGTTGGCAAAGGTTTCTTCGGAGCTGGAATGGAGCTCTGCTGTTGAGGTTCGCGTGCGACTTGGGGCGGCGCCTCTTCGGTTTGAGAAGGCTCTTCGGTTCGCGGAGCCAAATAATGTGTGATGACAGGCCACGACATCAGCACAATTAACGAGAGTGCCAACGCCAAAATCAAACGGCTTCGATCCATCAAATCACATCGGGCAGAGTCTCGCCCGTCCTTTGCCTAAGCTACTTCACCGGGTCATATCCACCTGAATGAAACGGATGGCAACGCAGAAGCCTGCGCGCGCCGAGGTAAGCACCTCGCATCGCGCCATACTTCTCAATTGCCTGCATCGTGTACTCTGAACAGGTGGGTGTGAATCTGCACGCCGGGGGAAGCAGAGGCGAAATGAACAGCCTGTAGGCGCGTATAAGAAAAATAAGAACAACCTTCACTTCCCGCCCGCCTTCTGCAGAAATGTAATGAATTCACCCTCGAGCTCGCGATAGCCGGCCTCTACCAGTGACCGTTTTACATTAATGACTATATCAACTCGATCTGGCACTAGCCATTTGTTTTTTCTGAATGCTTCCCTAACAAGACGGCGTGCGCGATTGCGTTCAACAGAGTTCCCAATCTTACGAGTCGCTGTGATGCCGATGCGCGCTGATTGAGCCGGCTTCTCGAGCACGAAACCGGTGAAGTAACGGAATTGAAGCTTCCTTCCATGTTCGTAGACCTGTCGAAACACGTCGCGCTTGAGAATTCTATCTGTCTTGGGAAACTTTTCGGATACTACGCTCATAGGGAAACGATGAATGCTGAATGATGAACGATGAATTCCGGATGTCGCGATTCATCATTCATCATTCATCGTTTGATTTAGTAGTGCGCAGGTGTGAGGCGCTTGCGACCTTTGGCGCGCCGGCGCTTTAGCACGAGCTGGCCGCCCTTGGTGCTCATGCGGACGCGAAAGCCGTGCGTCTTCGCCCGTCGGCGATTGTTAGGTTGAAAAGTCCTCTTCATGTTCAACACTCCTCGGATAAAGGTCGCTGCAAGAAAACATTAAACCTATAGAAGCAGTGCATTATTGTCAAGCTTCGATGCCCCTGTCCTGTTGTTCTGAAGAGCGACATCGATCTCCTTGACGCACCTTGATCGGCCCGGAATCATCGGGCCACGCGCCATAAATAAGCTCAACGGGAAAGTGGTTTACTCGTATCAAACGCGAAGCTTGCGTTGCCTTACCCTTGCGGGGCATTATTATTGACAGGGTGTGGCGCTGATGTTAAGTTGGCCACGAATCTTCAATCGGGCCTGCCCCCTTGCTAAGAACTTATGATAAAGAAGAGCGGCAACAGGTTCGATGAGCGCAAGCGCGAAATCCTGGCGACCATCGTAAAGGGCCATATCGCTAGCGGACAGCCGGTCGGGTCTTTTGCGCTGGCACGGAAGTCCCGCGAGAACCTGTCGTCGGCCACGATCCGCAATATCTGCGCGGAACTTGAGGACGAAGGGTACCTGACGCACCCGCATACGTCGGCTGGGCGCATGCCAACCGATATGGGCTACCGCTTCTATGTTGACAATTTCATAGGGTCGAAGAAGGTTTCGCGAACCGACGCGGCGCGAATAAACGAACGGTTGCTTGACGAGCAGACGTTGGCTAATCCGGAGCTGCTGATGGAACGAACCAGCCGATTGTTGTCTCAATTGTCGGACAACGTCGGAATAGTCGTTTCGCCGTCGAGCTCGAAGGATATTTTGCATCACATCGAGTTCGTTAAGCTGCCCGACTCGCGCATAATGGTTATCACCGTCTCGAGCGTGGGACGTGTGCAGGATCGCGTCATTCGCGTGGATGCCGATTTCACTCAGGATGAGTTGAATTCGACGTCGCGTTATCTTATTGACAACTTCCACGGGTGGACGCTGTCTGAAATTCGCGACGAACTGCTGATGCGGATGAGCGAAGAGAAAGCGCTCTACGATAAGTTCTTTTGCAATGCGGTGCTTCTGTGCAGTCAGAGCTTGCAGGAAGGCGATCAACCGGACGTTTTCATCGAGGGAGCGTCGAACATAATTTCGAAGCCCGACTTCGCGGACACCGAGCGGATGCGCGCGCTGTTCAAGATGTTTGAACAGAAAAGCCGCATCGTGAAGATATTGAATGAGTGCGTCAAGAGCGCTTCGCGCGAAGCCGTGGCCGTGCGCATCGGCAGCGAAAATCGTTTCGCTGATCTTCGCAACTGCACGGTGATCGCTTCGACGTGCTTTTATCCGGGAGGCGGGGCCGGCGGAAGCATCGGAGTAGTTGGACCGACGAGGCTTGAATACGAGCGCCTGATCGCGGTTGTGGACTACATTGCCCGATTGTTCGAACGTACGCTCGAGGGAGGGTCGGCTTAAGAGCGCCGAAGCAGCAATGAATAGAGGGAACAAACAACATTAGAAATGCCAGAAAAGAAGAACGCGCCAAGGGAAATAAAGATAAGCTTCGATGGCGAGGACAATCTCGAAGCGAGAGCAGACGGCGAACCGGAAGGCTTCGAGACCGGGCTGGCTGACTCGGAAGCCGAATCGGGTGTGGGAGATTCGCAAGAAGAGACCGAACAGAACGATCCTGCCCCTGACTCAGGTGATTCGATTACCGGGCTTCGCTCCGAGTTCGAAGCGCTGAATGCCGAGAAGGCTTCGCTATTTGATCAGCTCCGCCGGCGACAGGCGGAGTTCGAGAATTACCGGAAGCGAGTCGAGCGCGAGCGAAGTGAGATATATCAGCGAGGCCGCGATGACGTCCTTTTGCAGCTGCTTCCGGTGGTCGACAACTTTGAGAGAGCGCTTTCGAGCCTGGAGACCAGTGAAGGCGACGCCGAAGCGCTTCGACATGGAGTTGAGTTGATACACAAGCAGTTCATCGACGCGCTTTCTAAGTTTGGATTGAAGCCGGTCGAAGCGGTTGGGAAGACTTTCGACCCGCATGTTCACGAAGCGGTGACGATGGAAGCGACCGATAAGCACAAAGAGAATACGGTGATTGAAGAGTTTCAACGTGGTTATAAAATCGGCGACCGCTTGCTGCGACCGGCGAAAGTGAAGGTCGCTTCGAGCCCCGAAAAATAGCAGTTCGCGGAACGCGGGAACCGGTAACTCGGAACCCAGCCCTCTTGACACGCCCCGCCCCTATTTCTAAATCAGACCCCGCATGTTTCTTGCTGTGTGAGGAGGCAAAGGTCATGGGCAAAGTCATCGGGATCGACCTCGGGACTACGAATTCGTGTGTGGCAATTCTTGAGGGCGGCGTAACGCAGATAGTTCCAAACAAGGAAGGCGGACGGACTACGCCATCAGTTGTTGCGTTCACGGACAAGGGCGAGCGACTGATTGGCCAAATCGCCAAGCGCCAGGCCATAACCAATTCGGCTAATACCATCTACGCCGTGAAGCGCTTGATGGGTCGCAAGTTCGAATCGCCGGAAGTGGAGCGAGCCCGACAGGTTTGTTCTTACGAGATCACCGAATCGACAAACGGCGACTGCCGCGTGCGCGTCCGCGGACGAGACTACTCTCCGCCCGAGATCTCGGCGATCCTGCTCCAGCGTCTCAAGCTTGCGGCCGAGGAATTCCTCGGCGACGAAGTCACCGAAGCGATCATAACCGTGCCGGCCTACTTCGATGACATACAGCGGCAAGCGACGAAGGACGCCGGAAAAGTTGCCGGACTGAAAGTCCAGCGCATCATCAATGAGCCGACGGCTGCCGCGCTCGCGTACGGACTGGGGAAGCGCGAGAACGAGCGCATCGCTGTGTTCGATCTTGGAGGCGGCACCTTTGACATCTCCATAATGGAGATGGCCGACGGTGTCTTCGAAGTCTTGTCCACCTGCGGTGATTCGTTTCTCGGCGGCGAGGACTTTGACCAGCGAATCGTGGACTGGATGACCGAGACCTTCAAACAGGAAACAGGAATCGATTTGCGTTCCGACCGACTCGCCCTTCAGCGCCTAAAGGAGGCCGCCGAACGGGCCAAGTGCGAGCTTTCAACCGCGACCGAATCGCAGTTGAACCTGCCGTTCATCGCCGCCGACTCAGTCGGTCCCAAACATTTCAACAAAACGCTTACACGGCCAAAGTTCGAAGAGCTGGTTGCCGATCTGGTAGCTCGCACTGCCGAACCTTGTCAAAAAGCGCTGGCCGACGCGAAGCTCACACCCGAACAAATCACAAAGGTGCTTCTTGTGGGAGGCCAGACTCGCTCGCCGATCATCATCAATCGCGTGCGAGAGATCTTCAAACGCGAACCTTCGATCGAGATCAACCCGGATGAAGTCGTAGCGATAGGAGCGGCGATTCAAGTCGGAGTGTTGGCGGGCGATGTTAAGGACCTCATTCTCCTCGACGTTATTCCTCTATCGCTCGGCATCGAGACTCGCGGCGGATTGTTCACCAAACTGCTCGATCGCAACTCAACGATCCCAACAAAAAAGAGCCTGGTCTTCACCACTGTCGCCGACAGCCAGCAAGTTGTTGAAGTTCATGTGCTGCAAGGCGAGCGTGAGCTAGCTTCCGGGAACCGCAGCCTTGCCCGATTTGAGCTTGTAGGCATTCCAGCCGCGCCGCGTGGTCTTCCGCAAATCGAAGTCACTTTCGAAGTCGACGCGGATGGCATCGTTTCGGTTTCCGCGCGTGACAAGATGACCAGCCTCGAACAGGCGATGAGAATTACCCCGTCTTCCGGCTTGTCGGCTTCGGAGATTTATGACCTCATCGAAGAGGCGAATCGCAATGTCGAGTCCGACCGCCGATTGAAAGAGATCATAATCGCTCGCAATCGACTCGAAGGCTTGCTACAGAACACAGTGCGATCATTTAGCGAGTTCGGGTGGATGTTGTCGGGCGACGATCAGGAGTTCGTGCGCAATACGATCGAGCACGCGCGGGACAGTTTCGCTTCGGAAGACTCGACTGAAATGCGCTACACGCTTGAGCAACTCGAAAAAGCCGCCCGGCTCATCACCGATGCGATGTTCCGGCCGACTGGTATGGCTGCGGGTCCGGCCAACGCCGAAGAAGAGGAGAGTGTGCCGGTGTCGGAGGCGTCTTAGAGTTTGCTATAATCGGTTCCTCGGGTTGCTAGTTTCTGGTTGCTGGTTTTTGGTTTCTGGAAATTGGAAGTTTAAAAACAGATCCAAAGTTTAGAACCAGAAATTAAAACTAGAACCAGAGACTAGAAACCAGAAACTATAAACCAAAACCAGGAACCAAGAATTGAGCAGCAAACGCGACTACTATGAAGTGCTGGGTGTGCGCCGAGAGGCCAATGATCAGGAACTAAAGCAGGCGTACCGCCGGCTCGCACTAAAATACCATCCGGACAAAAATCCCGGCGATCAGGAAGCCGAAGAGCGCTTCAAGGAATTGAACGAAGCGTATCAGGTACTTTCGCAAGCTGAAATCCGCGCACGGTACGACCGCTTCGGCCACGCGGGAGTTGGCGCGGGCGCTACGGCGGGCGCGGGCTTCGGCCAGGGCTTCCCAGGCTTTGAAGATCTGTTCGATATGTTCGGGATGGGCGATATCTTCGGCGGGCGCGGCAGCCGCCGTGCCGGACCGAGACGCGGCTCGGACCTTCGTTATGATATCGAGCTTACATTAGAAGAAGCGGCCACAGGACTGAAAACTAAGATTCGGGTGCCCCGTTTGGAAACATGCGAGACTTGTCGCGGAACCGGCGCTGCCGAAGGTTCGGAACCGGTCCGCTGCTCAGCATGCGCTGGAAGCGGGCAGGTTCGATATCAACAAGGATTTTTTTCAGTCAGTCGCACCTGTACGACTTGCCGCGGCAGCGGACGAGTCATAAGAAATGTCTGTCGCGAATGCCGCGGCGAAGGGCGAGTCGAACGTGAGAAGACTCTCGAGATCAAAATTCCAGCCGGCGTGGATAACGGCTCGCGTTTGAGAATCGCAACCGAAGGTGAAGCCGGAGAGCTGGGCGCCGGTCGCGGTGATTTGTACGTCATTGTACACGTCAAGGAACATGACTTCTTCGAGCGGCGCGACGCGAACCTCTATTGCACGGTTCCGATTTCATTTGCTCAGGCTGCGCTCGGCGCGGAAGTGAGTGTGCCGACGCTCGACGGTGAGCAGAACCTCAAAATGGGCGAAGGCACACAAAGCGGGAGCGTGTTTCGTCTGAAAGGCAAAGGCATGCCCGGGTTGGGCGGACGGGGACGAGGCGATCTCTATGTGAGCATCAGCGTGACCACGCCGACACACCTCTCACGCGAGCAGCGGCAAATACTTGAAGAACTCGCGAAGCTGGAAGCCGACACTCAACAAGACCGCGGTATCGTGAATAAGGTCAAAGATATTTTCAACTAGTGGAAGAATGCGGCCCATCGGTGGCCGAGGTTCTTTCGTCCGCCGCAAAGTCTGGCGACCGCCATGGTCACCGACCGCCGTTCACCGTTTCTTACTTCGACGGAGCGTAAAAAGGATTAGTGCCTGAAGCGTGATCGGTCGTATCGAGTATCTCGCGGACCTGCGGGACCTGCTCGCGAATCAATCGCTCGATTCCCATCTTCAACGTAACATCAGCCGCGCCGCAGCCCTGGCATCCGCCGCCCATTCGTATGAACACGTTGTCGTCCTGGACGTCCAGCAGCTCGACGAATCCACCGTGAGCGGCGACTCCGGGATTGATCATCTCATCGAGAACTTGCTGCACTCTCATTCTCACGTGTTCGGAAGGCAAGCGATCCCCTTCGGCGACTTCAGGGACGGGATTCAGGAACGCTCTGATCGCTGAGCCGACTCGTTTGCCGAGTTGACGCCAGTCTTCGGCGCCGCCTTGAGTTACATCAACGATGTTATCGTTGATTTCAACCTTCATAATGCCCGGGATGTTTAACAATTTTTCCGCAAGCGCATTGTCCTTTGCTTCTTCGATCGTATAAAAAACTGCCGAGCCGTCATGCACCGGCCTGTCTACAGTGAAGCGGCAAACGTGAATGTCTGAACGGTCTACTTCGGCTCTGATTTGGATGGCTAGAGGTGAACTCATAGTTAAGTGCTCCTAATCCGGTCTGTGATCAAAACGATTATAACGATTCGTTGATGATATATCTACGCGCGTCGAATAAAGAAAGACTAACTTCGATTCCTTTCGCTCGTTATGGCGTTTTCGCCAATCAATCTTTAAATCCCTGCTCTTTTTTCGAGGGGACCAAACTGGTCCCGCGTTGGCTCCGCTCAGCAGAACCACGCTTCAGTCAAGCGCGGGGGACGAAGTCGCAAAGGATCGATTGCCGGTGCTTGACGTGTACACGAGGCGTCGCCGCGAGCGGCATAGGCCAATTCGCGAATTCTTAAAAACGTCTCAACAGGGTCTTCGCCGTTGCCGGCCGCTTGCTCGACTATCGCGCTCACCTGGCTCTGCAACTCATCCAATCGCGGGTCGGGATGCGACCATTCATAGGTGAATGACTGCTGAGCCAGTTTTCCCAACCATCGATTCGAATCGGGCCGCGACGCTAACAGAGAGCCGGGAGGGACCAGTAACCTGATGCTGTATTGCACGGGGTCGACGTGATCGATCAGGTGTTCGGATTCGACGAACTCAAGAACGTCTATATAGTCATCGATCGTCGTCCACGGCGTAAATGGGACGAACGTCGGCCGCATCGCTATGCGGGCGCCTCGCAGTATTCGAAGCGCTTCAAAGACATCGTCTCGCGTGTGACCTTTGTCCAGATGCTCGAGCACTACACCGCTCAAAGATTCAACCGCGGTTACGACGAAGATGCAGCCGGAACGAGCAAAACCTTCGATCAGTTCGTGGTGTTTTAGTATGTGCTCGACCTTCGCGGTGAAGTCAAATGTGAGATCGGGAAACTCTTGGTGCATCGCGCGAACGATCTGAAGCGAATGGCGCGGGCCGTTCAGAAAATCGGGATCGCCAAATGTGATATGCCTTGCGCCCGAAGCTGCGAGCCGTCGCACATCCTCGAGCACCACTTCTTTTGGAACGACAAAGAAGCGCCCGTTGTAAACAGGAGGAATCGGGCAATGAGTGCAGAGATGCAGACATCCGCGGCTCGCTTCGACGTAGCCGACCAGTCGCCGCTCGCTGTTGTAATCGAGCCTGGCGTAGTGCTCAAGCGGCACGAGAGCGTTGCGGTCGGGAACACCGAAGTTCAATCGAGTGAGCACGGGTTTGGAGGCTCGGCTTCGAGTGCTTACGCCGTCGATGTCGATCGATGCTCCCGTTTGTATGACTTCGATGAGGTTGCAGAGGGCTCCTTCGAATTCGCCTCCGATCACCGAATCGGCGACTTCGTTGAGTAAGTAGTCGGCGTTGAGCGAAGCATAGAGTCCGTAGAAACAAATGTGGCAGTCATGATTGAGTCTTCGAATTTCTTTGGCGACTCGCAAGCCGAGTCGCAACGCGGTGTGCATCGGAACCGATATGCCAACGAATCGAGCATGCTTGACTTTGCTTACGTCGAGTCCCTCGACTGAAATGTCGATCGTCTCAGCTTTAATGCCTGCTCGCCGAAGAAACGCGACCGGCATAGCAATACCCGCCGGCTGATGACCAAGCTCGTAGCACGAGATTAATAGAATTGAGTTTGGCTGAGTGACGACTTGTTTCACTTTAAATCCACATCGAACTTATTGAATCTCTATTCAATTCCAAACTCCAGTTTCGCGTGTGCTGCACGTAGCGCGGCTTCAACGCGCTCTGGTGCTTCGGCGCGACTGAAGATGAATCCCAAATAGCTCGCTCCTTCAGGCGCTGGCAACAGCTCCTGCGTGACGTGAGCGGTAATGATGACATCCTCGATATCGGCCATCGCCTTTGCCCGTTCAATTCCAGTTACTTCTTTCAGAATGCCCGCGCGAGGAATCGGAATCATCATAACACCCGAAGCTTCAGCTTCGCGTTTGATGCTCGAAACGTCTTCACCGAGCGAATGTCGAATAATCAATTCTTCAAGCGAAATTCCACCATCGAAACTCAGCGCCCGCGAGCAAAGTCCACCGATCGCGCGAGCCGCTACTTCAATGACCCATGAGCCTCGCTCGTTCACGCGCAGCTCTGCATGCACCGGTCCTTTTGTCAGCCCCATCGCCTGAGTTGCCGCGGAAGTGGTGTCGACTATTTCATGTTGGACATTCCGCGCGAGACGAGACGGCGTCACATAGATCGTCTCTTCAAAGAACGGCCCGTCGAGAGGATCGGGCTTGTCGAAGATCGCAAGCATCTTGAATTCGCCGTCAGTAACGAGGCCCTCGACGGCGACTTCAACTCCCGGGATGAATTCTTCCGCGAGCGCTTCGCGAGCAAGCTCACCGCCACGCCGCGCGACTTTTGGACTGCTGACGATTTGATCTAATCTGCGCACTGCAGCGATAAACTCTTCCTCGTTGTCGGCTCGCATTACTCCGCGGCTTGTCGATAAGAACACCGGCTTGACGACGCACGGATAAGTCACCCGAGCTGCAACCTCGCGCGAAGCTTCATCCAAAGAGAAACGCCAGAAGCGAGGGACCTGAACTCGGGCGCTACTGAGCACTTGGCGCATCAGGAGTTTGTTCTTCGCGGTCGTCGCGGCTTCAACCGAGTTGTGGCTCAGCTTCAGCGCCCGGGCGATCGATGCTGCAACTACGGCAGTGTCTTCATCGACCGGGATCACCGCGTCTATCGAAAAGCGATTGGCAAACTCGATCGTTTGTTGCGCGGCTCGCTCGGGGTCGTTGAAATTCAGCGTGAGAAGTCCTTGAGGATTCTTAGCGGCGAGAGTGCTTGGCTGCTCCGACGCCGCGACAACGTCTACGTCGAGCTTGAGCGCAGCCTCAACGAAGGCTTTCGTTCGGTACGTCGTGGTCGGCAAAAGTAGAAGCACTCGTGGCATGTAGATAAGTCTAACCGATCAATTGGGTCGAAGTCAGTTGGTGACGAGTTATGCTTTCGGTATATTAAGTGCAGGAGCGAACAACTATGCGATTGACTGAGATGGTTTCGTGCTCCGGTTGAGCGGCTAAGCTTGCGCCGAGCGCGCTCGCTCAGGTGCTGAGCGAGCTACCGAAACAACCACACGATCCGAATGTGATCGTCGGCTTCGACACCGCCGACGATGCCGGAGTGTATCGACTCAGCGATGACCTCGCACTCGTCCAAACGCTGGACTTCTTCACTCCGATTGTTGACGACCCCTTTGATTATGGCCGCATTGCCGCTCTCAATTCGATCAACGACGTTTGGGCGATGGCCGGAACACCGATCACTGCGATGGCAATCACGTGCTTTCCGAAGAAGGGCGTCGAGTTTTCGATTCTCGCTGAAATCATGCGAGGCGGCCTCGAGGTTCTGACTCAAAACCACGTGGCGCTCCTTGGCGGGCACAGCGTCGATAACGCACAAATAATGTTTGGCTACTCGGTGACCGGAGTCATCGATCCAGGTAAAGTCGCTACGAATGCGGGAGCGCGACCGGGTGATGTTCTGATCTTGACGAAACCGATCGGGACCGGCGTCATCTCGACCGCAATCAAGTTCGCCAAAGCGCCCGCTGAAGTAGCAGCCGCTTCAATCGAAGTTATGCTGACCGCGGGCCGCGACGCCGCGGAAGCTATGCGTGAATTCGATGTTAAAGGCGCGACCGACGTAACAGGTTTTGCCTTGCTCGGCCACGCGTGGGAGCTTGCTTGTGCGAGCTGCGTTACGATTGAAATAGATTCGTCGCGTGTGCCACTCTTGCCTGGCGCTCTCGAGCTGGCCCGCGCCGGTTTGCTCACAAGCGGTGACAAGACGAACCGCGAGTACGTCGCGGACGACATTGAAATTGCGGAGAGTGTAGGCAAGGATGTTCGAAGCTTACTTTATGATCCGCAGACGGCGGGCGGTTTGTTGATTTCAATTTCGCCCGCGAGCGCCGACTCTTTTCTTGCGCGCCTTCGCAAGACTTATTCGCGCGCCGAGAAAATCGGCCGAGTATTGGAGCGCGGGGCACACTCGATCATCGTCAGTTGATCGACAGGTCCAACTCCGATCGAATAGACGGAAAAAATGCCAGAATCAAAACGCTACGACGCAATAGTCATTGGCTCGGGTCAGGGAGGAACACCGCTATCGAAAGCCCTGGCCAAAGCGGGAAAGAAGACCGTTCTGGTCGAGCGCGAATTCATCGGCGGTACTTGTATAAACGTCGGGTGTACGCCGACCAAAACCATGTTCAATAGCGCCCGGGTTGCTTATCTGGCGCGCAGGTCTTCGGACTATGGAGTTCATGCCGGACCGGTAGCGGTGAACATGTCCGAGGTTCGCGCTCGCAAGCAAAGAGTCGTTGAAGACTTTCGCAACGGAGGGCTGCGAGGCATCGAAGACACCCAGGGACTCGACTTGTTGAAGGGCACGGCGCGATTCACTGGATCGCACTCGATTGAAGTACAGCTCAACGACGGCGGCACGGTTTCGCTGAATGCCGACACCATCGTCATCAACACCGGCGGCCGTCCCTCAAAGCCCAATCTCGAAGGCGCAGACAAGATTTCTTACCTGGATTCGACTTCGATCATGGAGCTCGAAGAAGTTCCGGAACATCTTCTGGTGTTGGGCGGCGGCTACATTGGACTCGAATTCGGGCAGATGTTTCGCCGGTTCGGCAGCGAGGTAACCATCGTTCAACGAAGCGAGCGCTTATTAAATCGCGAAGACAACGACGTCGCCGACGAAGTTGCAAAGATCTTGCGCGAAGACGGCATCACGTTGTTGCTGAACTCTGAAGCCGTTCGCGTTCAGCAGAGCGAAGGTTCAATCGGCTTGACTGTTCGTACCGCTGAAGGAGAACAGACCTTGAGAGGTTCACATCTTCTGATTGCTACTGGACGGACACCTAATACCGAAGATCTCAACCTGCCGGCAGCGGGCATTCAGACCGACAAGCACGGTTACGTCAAAGTCAACGATCGGCTGGAAACAGCCGCGCGCGGAGTGTACGCGATTGGCGATGTTAAGGGCGGCCCGCAGTTCACTCATATTTCCTACGATGATTTCAGGATCATTCGAACAAACCTGATTGAGGGCGGCGATGCGGGCGTGAAGGACAGACTAGTGCCTTACACGGTTTTTATTGATCCTCAACTTGGGCGAGTTGGCTTGACCGAGAGCGAAGCTCGCGAGCGCGGCTACAGTATTCGCGTCGCGAAGCTGCCGGCAACCAGCATCGCACGGGCGATCGAGATGAGCGAAAGTCGCGGCTTCATCAAGGCAGTCGTTGACTATAAAAGTCATTTGATACTCGGTTGTGCGGTTTTGTCGGTCGAGGGCGGTGAGCTGATGGCAATGATTGAGATAGCGATGATGGGCGGCGTTCCGTACACTAAATTAAAGGACGGGATTTTCGCTCATCCAACGTTGGCGGAGTCCCTCAACAATCTGTTTATGAAAATAGACTCGTAAACTCCTTATAACAGCTTGCTGTGAAACACGGAGGCGTCAGAAAAGGATGCAAACGAAAAAAGAACTGAAGACGAAACCTCGCATCGCAGAACTGAGCCAGATGTTTCAAACGGTTCGCGAGCGCACGATGCGGATCGTCGAGCCGCTCGAGATCGAAGACTACGTCATCCAGACCGCTCCTTTCATGAGCCCTCCGCGATGGCATTTGGGTCACACGTCGTGGTTCTTCGAGCTGCTGCTGAAAGACTACCTGCCGGGATACAAGATTTATTCGGAAGAATATCTCTACTATTTCAATTCCTACTATGAGCGTTTCGGCACTCGTATCGACAGAGACAAGCGTGGCACGCGTTCCAGACCGACGGTTAAGGACACTCTCGCATATCGCAAGAGAATCGATGAAGCGATGCTCGAGCTTCTCGACCAAAGGAATGAAGATTCAAGACCGGACTCGTTACTAACGTTGGTAAGACTTGGGCTCGAACACGAGATGCAGCACCAGGAGCTTCTGGTTTACGATATCAAGCATCTTCTATGTGACCTTTACAAACCGGCTTCAACTGGAGCATCGCCGGACCGGGACTCGATCAGCGGAATGGCGGAGATCGAAGGTGGTTTGTTCCGGCTCGGATACTCCGGCGACGAATTCGCGTTCGATAATGAAAAGCCGGCTCATCAGGTGTTCATTCAGGATTTTGCTATCGATCGAGTGCCGGTGAGCACCGGCGAATACCTGGAGTTCATTCGCGACGGAGGCTATTCCGATTTTCGCTGGTGGTTTTCCGAAGCCTGGGCCACGGTCAGGATCGAGCAGTGGCGGGCACCGTTGTATTGGAAACTACACAGTGACGAATGGATGATTCGAGACTTCTCCGGCCTTCATCGCGCAACCGAGAAATCCGAGGAGCCTGTAACTCACGTCAGCTTTTACGAGGCTTCTGCCTTCGCGAAGTGGGCGGGTAAGCGATTGCCAACCGAAGCGGAATGGGAAAAGGCTGCACGCGTTTCATCGACAGGCACTCGCTCGAACTTCCCGTGGGGCGACGATCTTCCCGTTTCGACGACGGCAAATCTGCTTGAAAACGAACTCTGGGGAGTCGCGCCGGTTGGCTCGTATCCTGAAGGCCGCAGCTCGCGCGGCTGCTATCAAATGATCGGCGATGTTTGGGAATGGACGACCTCCGACTACGTTCCTTATCCGGGATTCAAAGCTGAATTCGACGAGTACAACGACAAGTGGTTCGTCGGTCAGAAGGTGCTGAGAGGAGGCTCGTTCGCAACTCCTCGCGATCACATCCGTGCGACTTACAGGAATTTCTTTCATCCCGACGAGCGATGGATGATGTCCGGCTTTCGCTGCGCGAAGACAATCTGACAGAACGATGACGACAAGCATCAAGCCTTCGCAAGTATCAACGCACGAGTTGATCGAGGCTCTGCGTGAAGCTCGTCAACGCACGCTGGAGCTAATCGACGACTTGAGCGACGAACAACTCATCGGACCACGCTTGCGAATAGTCAATCCGTTGCGTTGGGAGATTGGTCACGTCGCTTGGTTTCAGGAGTACTGGCTCCTTCGTCACCTTGGCGGTCTAGCTCCGATCCTGCCTGGCGGCGACGCGCTCTACGATTCGGCAAAGGTCGCTCACGACTCGCGGTGGGATTTGCCGCTGCCTTCCAGAGACAAGACGCTCGCGTACATGAAGCAAGTTCTCGATCGCGTGTGTGATTTGAATGACCGGAGAAATCGCAAGCCGATCGACTGCTACGACGAGTCGTACTTCTTTCAACTCAGTCTCTTTCATGAGCAGATGCACGCCGAAGCAATCACCTATACGCGGCAGACGCTGGCCTACCCGCGGCCTCATCTTGTAATCGCAAGCGATGCTATTCACGAGGGCAACGATGAATGCGACGCGTCAGGCGACGCTCACGTCCCCGGCGGAAAGTTCCTTCTCGGCTTATCTCCTGGAGCGAGTTTCGTCTTCGATAACGAACAACAAGCGCACGAAGTGGAAGTCGAGCCATTCTCGATTTCGAAGACCGCCGTGAGCAACGGTGAAATTGCCGACTTCGTTGAAGACGGCGGCTACAAGCGACGCGAGTTGTGGAGCGATGAGGGGTGGCAGTGGAAGCTGGAGGCTGGCGCTGAACATCCGGTGTACTGGCAGCGTGAGCCAAATGGCCAATGGCTGCGACGTCATTTCGATAACTGGGTCCCGCTCGAGGAGCGCCTGGCAGTGATTCACATAAACTGGTTCGAAGCTAACGCCTATTGCCGCTGGGCAGGACGGCGCTTGCCTACAGAAGCCGAGTGGGAGATGGCCGCTAGTTGTGAGCTTTCCTCTGATGGCAGCTCGATCTCAGATCATAAGCGCCGGTATCCGTGGGGCGCCGAACGTCCGACTCCCGATCGCGCGAATCTCGATTGGCGCGTGATGGGGTGCATCGACGTCAACGCTCTGCCGGCGGGCGACAGCGGCTTCGGTTGCCGGCAGATGATTGGCAACTCGTGGGAATGGACGAGCACAAGTTTCTACGGTTATCCCGGATTCATCGCGGGGCCTTACAAAGAATACTCGGCGCCGTGGTTTGGTGATCACAAAGTTCTGCGTGGTGGATGCTGGGCGACTCGCTCACGAATGATTCGAGGCGCGTATCGAAACTTCTACACGCCCGATCGCCGCGACGTGTGGGCAGGGTTTCGAACCTGCGCGGTGTAGCATTCACGAAAGAGCGGGTCACGGCCCCTTCATCCGACATTTTCATTTGTCATTTGCGATTTGCCATTTGTCATTGCATTAGCCATCGCCTATCAATGCCAAATGTAAAATCGCAAATGGAAAATGGAAAATGGAACGCTCCTCAAACATGAAAATCGGGATAGTCACGCCGGCGCCTCCAAAGTCGCGATACGGCAATCGAGTAACCGCCGTGCGTTGGGCCGGGATTCTGCGCGGGCTTGGCCACTCGGTCACCATCAAACAAGAATACGAAGGCGAGCCGCTCGATTTGCTGATCGCGCTTCACGCCCGCCGCAGCTATCGTTCGATAGCTCGCTTCATCAGTCGGCATCCGGAGCGGCCCGCAATCGTCGCGCTCACCGGCACAGATCTTTACGCTGATCTTCAACGGAGCCGACGCGCCCGGGCCTCCCTTGATTTTGCGACGCGGATTGTAGTTCTCCAGCCGAAGGCGCTCGACGAGTTGCGAATACCATGGCGTCAGAAGACTCGCGTTATTTATCAATCGGTCGAAGCTGAGACCAGTCGGGCGCGAAGCAAGAAAGCATCATTGCGCCAGGAGCGGGCGGATTCATCATCTCGCCGGGCGTTTGATATCTGCGTGATCGGACACCTGCGGCCGGTGAAGGACCCGTTCCGAGCTGCGATGGCGGCGCGATTGCTGCCGGCCTCGTCGCGGATTCGGGTGTTGCAAGTGGGAGCAGCGATGACCAAGAAGGTTGAGCTTCGGGCGAATGCTGAGATGAGACGCAACCCTCGTTATCGTTGGCTGGGAGAGCAGTCGGTGTCGCGAGTGCGGCAGATCTTGAAGCAGAGCAGGATATGCGTTCTCTCGTCGAGAATGGAGGGGGGAGCTAACGCGCTGGGCGAAGCGATAGTCGAAGGAACTCCGATACTGTCATCCCGGATCCCTGGTTCGGTCGGCATTCTGGGATGGAGTTATCAGGGTTACTTTGATGTAGGCGATACTCGGACGTTGGCGAACCTCATGTCGCGAGTAGAGCAAGACGCGAACTTTCTTTCACGACTGCGCGAACACTGCCGCAAGCTGGTTAGCTTATTTGATCCCGCTGTTGAAACGACGAAATGGAAGGCATTGCTTGATGAGCTGTCTTACAATCGTGGCAATTAAGAATGCGCTTGATGAATTCTCGGACAAGGTTCGGAAGATGCTTAGGATTGACAACAAAAATGCGCGGTCAGTAGAATTCAGGCTTACGGGCCGTTAGCTCAGTTGGTAGAGCAGCTGACTCTTAATCAGCGGGTCGCAGGTTCGAGCCCTGCACGGCTCATTTTATCTCAGTAGTTTACAAGCCGCCTTCGGGCGGCTTTCCTTTCGTCTACACTTTCATCTACACCAATCTGAAAATAGTGAGACCAATCCAAGCCCGAGAAATTTTTAGGTTGTCAGGGTAGGGCCGATCGAATCTCTTCATCCGCTCCATTTCAACAATTCTCGCCAGCAATAGGTTCATCCATTCGGTGTAGTTGCGATTCCCAAGAAGAAAGTGCCCGCGCAGCATTCAAATGTATTCCATCGGAGGCTCGCCAGAGTTTTTCGAAACCCGTAATACATGAGTCTGGATGTTCGATGAGTCTCAAACTCATGGCGCGTGTCTCGATCTCAACAGAGTATCGCAGTGGCTGAGCAATGTTCTTGCGTCCGATGGCAAGAAATTCACGAACATCAGATCGTCCAGCCCAATAAAATCAGAAGGTTGAGATTGGCCTTCACCTTGCCCTGCTAGTCGTTGAGCGAGAACCGTTGACATTCAGAATTCACGCTGACGCGAGGGACAGATGAGAGCTACTAGCAAAGCAGCACTCACCCACGGGTGAGACCTCCGCCGGGAATCGTCAGCCGACGAAGCCACCCGCGGCCTTGAACGAAACGGTGTAGGCGTGAGACTGTCCGTCGTTCTCAATGCCAACGGGACAGTATCAGAAATCACCGTGGCGCGCGGGCTAGGCTATGGTCTCGATCGGAAAGCAATCGAAGCCGCGAGGGAATTACGATTCGTCCCAGCTCAGAAAGACGGACGCGCAGTGAGCGTGCGCATCTTTCTGGAGTTCAAATTCACGCTCCTATGAAGAGAAGCACCAGCACTGATCCTCAAGAGGATGATCTGGAATGGTCTGCCTATTAGCCTTTATGAAAGGGTGTCCGCAATGCAACCGGATCGCGACAGATAACCTGGTCGCATTTTGTTGCGTCGATGGTGTTCGGCTCGTTCAGGATAGCCGCTCATTGATCGACGGCGAAACAATCGCCTTCTGCCCGACAGTCCTATAGTAGAAACCGTATTCGCTTTCAAGGAATGCGCCCAAAGAGCTGCCGGGCAAGATCATTGAGCTGATTGGAGACAAGATGCTCAGACATTTGCAACTAGCAGCACTATTGCTCGGAATGGCGGCCATCGGGTTCATTGGCGGATGGCTACTGCTGTCGGCGGCCTTCAGTAACGTAGGATAAATCGCACTTTCGCCATCGAATGCAGGTTTCGAAGGTGCCGGTCATTTCAATGAAACTGATCGCGGCTCGAATCATCGGCAAAGATCTACCGGTCGCCGCTTTAGATTCAGGGCAAAGCACCAAACATTTTGGCACTGTGGTACCAATCCGCAATCTGCCAACCATATTTCTGCAAGCATTCTTCTTGCGACCCTTCGCGAAAAATTCACGAAGGGAAAGTCGTCAGATGAATGAAATCAGCAGGTTGAGTATTGGCCCTCACATTGCCTGACATATCTCCGAGCGGGTGCACAATTGGCATTCAGAATTCAACGCTCATCACGTGCTGAGGCGGTCGTCTTCTTCCTTAGCGGAGTGATGGACATTAAGCATATCGAGCGTCTCAAAGAGTTGCTCGAAGCGGAGAAGCAAACGCCTATCATCCTCGATCTTGAAAATGCCACACTCGTTGGGCGGGAGGCCGTGCAGTTTCTGTCAGAGCTGGAGGCAGCGGGCATTGGAATCGCCAATTGTCCAGATTACGTTCGCACGTGGATCGAAGTGGAAAATCGGCGTGAACGCTAGTGACGACGAAGACAAGGTTCTGCGTCAGAATTTGCTGGAAGAGTCTGAGACTGGCTTATGATGACGGTGTCTCAAGCTATTTTTTTCACAGTCGCAATCGGAGGTTATGGCCTGTTGGCATTGGCCTTAGTTTGGACACTCTTGAGCGGAGTCGTACCCGCCAGCCGAGCCGCTAAGCAAATGGTTGCAGACAATCCATCACAGCATATCTTCGCGATGACGCCGCATAGATCCCGCGGAACCGTGTTGTTGATGATTCTGGTGACCAGTCCATTCAACGCCTTGTGCCGGCAAGTTGTTTCGAACTCTAGCGAAGTCTTGACGCTGGAACACGCGATTGCCTTGGCATTGCGTGAGAATCACCGGGTGAAGAGCGCAGAGCTTGGAGTCGGCAAAGCTGAAGACGAACTAAGCGCGACTCGCACCATACGCTTACCTTCAATGCATGTGTACTCGCTCGTATCGCAGCAACTCGTTCAGCATGACATCAGTGTTGATAATCCGCTCTCGAGCCTTCTACCGGGAGTCGGGCCTTTCTTCTCGATCAGCGTTCCTCGCAGACCCACGGCTGTTTTTGCCGGACAGATCCTTCAGCCACTCTCTCAGCAGTACCGCATCGGATTAAACATCGAGCAAGTGAAATTGGCCCGTTCCGCTGAGGAAGAAAGACTACACTTGGCGCAACAGTCAATCGTCGACGAAGTGAAGCGAACGTACTACGGAATCCTGCAAACCCAGAGCGCTCTGGAAAGCGTTGTGGAAGAGATCAGGCTGTATCGCGAGCTGGACCGAGTCACGGAAGATTACGTTGCGCGACAAGTTTCATTGAGATCGGATAACCTGGAGGTGAGGACGAGGCTCGCGAAGTCCGAATATCAAGCGCTCAACCTCACAAATAAGCTTGCCACGGAAAAAGAACAACTCAACAACCTGCTTGGGCGGGATGTGCGCGCCGAGTTCAGGGTCACCGCGATAGCAGATGTCAATGGGTTCGCCGATGATCTCGTCGGGTTGAGGAGTCGCGCACTGGAGAAAAGGCCCGAAGTCCGAGAGGCGAAATTAAAACTCAAGCAAGCAGAACTGGATCGTCGCATAAAAAAGTCCGAATACATCCCCGATGTAAGCGTCGGATTTACATATGTGTCACTGCGGAACTTCGACGAGAGCATTCCAAAACAATTTGCCAGCCTCGGCGTGGTGATGAAGTGGGAGGTTTTTGACTGGGGAAGAAAGCGAGACCAACTAGCGGAGAAGGATAAGACAATCGAACAGGCAAAGGACGGGTTGCACGAGACTGAAAGCGAGGTCCTGATCGACGTAGGAGACAAGTTTCGGAAGTTACAGCAAACGCGTCAGGCTCTGGTGGTAGCGCAACTCTCGCAGGAGACGGCGCGCGAAGCTCTCAGGGTTAATACCAACAAGTATCGATTGACTGCCGCTTTACTGTCCGACGTCTTGCAATCACAAGCCTCGCTTGCCGAAGCCAATCACGGCTATCAGCAGGCGATTCTCGGCTACTGGACGGCGAAGGCGGAACTTGAAAAGGCGATCGGCGAAGGCAACTGATCCGATGAGGAGAGATGAATGGCCGAAGCAGGAAACTCACCCAAGAAAGCCGCCGATGTAAGCTCCTCATCGGCAAGAACACCTGGGACTGAACCATCGCCACGTGACAGCGGCGGCTCCGTACCAGTAGAGTCCGCGCCGCAAACGCCGGAGATCAAGCACTCAAGCTCGAGACTCCGTCGCTTTGTTCCGGTTCTCCTTGTTTTGTTACTCGCGGCTGTGCTTCTCGTTGTCATCACTACGAACTGGAATGCGTGGGTTGGCCTCAAGGGCAGCCAGAAAACTGATGACGCATACTTGCGCGCCGACATTACTCCGCTCAGCACTCGCGTTTCAGGCACCGTGAAGGAGGTCGCCGTTGAGGACTATCAGCGAGTGAAGGCGGGAGACTTGTTGGTACAGTTGAAAGACGATGACTATCGTGCGCAGGTCGAACAGTCTGAAGCCGCAGTGCAAGCGGCTCACGCCGCCCTGGAGAATAACTCAAAACAAAAAGCGCTGCAGGAGTCCAGGATCGCGCAGGCACAAGCAGGTGTTGAGGCCGCGACGGCCGACATCGAACAAGCCGAAGCAAATATTGAAGCGATAAGGGCCGAGATTACTAATGCACAAGCCGGGGTGGAAGCTGCGAAGGCCGACGTCGTGCGCACACAGTTGGAAAGAAAGCGGCAGGAGGCTCTCGTGGAGTCGGCTTCGGCGACTCGGCAGAAGCTTGAACAGGTCACAGCAGATGAACAGCGATTTGCTGCGCAGCTCGATAGCCGCAAGGCCGACCTGTCAAGAACTCAAGCCCTGCTCGCTCTGAGACACGCGCAGGCCCAACAGGCACGGGCCGGGCTCAGCAGTCGTCAGTCGGAACTGGAGGCTCAGCGAAGACAGCGCGGCGTCCTTGACGCTCAGGAAGCACAACTCAACGCCGACCTTCGGGCGAAACAAGCCGCGGTAACGGTCGCAAGCACTAATCTCGAGTACACTCGCGTGCTCGCGCCGGCCGACGGCGTCGTTGGTGAACGCAAGGTTCGCGTGGGCCAACTGGTCAGTCCAGGTACACAGGTAATCTCACTCGTCGACAGTGAGGTATGGGTGCAGGCCAACTACAAAGAGACTCAGCTTACGAATGTCAGTCAGAATGATTCCGCGGTAATCACCGTCGATAGCTTTCCCGGTCTCAGGCTGAAAGGACACGTGGCCGAGATCGCTCCGGCGAGCGGCTCTCAATTCGCACTGCTGCCGCCTGACAATGCTTCAGGCAACTTCACAAAGATCGTACAAAGAATTCCGGTAAAGATAATCATCGAGCACGACCAGCGTGATCTCGAGCGATTGCGACCTGGTATGTCGGTCATCGTTGATATCAACGCATCGGGTAAGAAAAGCGAGGATGCGAGGGCGAGGGAAAAACCGTGAGCGCAGTAGCGACAACTGTAGCTGACGGACGCTCAGCATTGGTCCAGACTTTTCGCCCGTTTCGTTTGCTCGAGGTCAAACCAAATCCTTACATCGGGACGTTCGGCGTCTTTCTCGGAGCAGGTATCTCGACACTCTTTGGGCGATTGTTGAGTGTTGGACTGCCGGACCTGCGCGGGTCGCTCGGCCTTGGAGTCGACGAAGCGGCATGGCTGCCGACCGCGTACAGCATGGGCCTGATGTTCATGGCAGCGTTCTCGGTCTATCTCGGTGGCCTGCTGGGAGTCAGACGTGTTCTGCTGTTCGCAACGCCCATCTTCATTGTAACTTCGATCCTGCTGCCGTTCTCACCAAATCTGACAGTGATGCTCGCGCTTCAAGTGATCGCGGGTATTTCAGCCGGCACCTTCTATCCGCTAACCATGACATATGCACTGCGGAGCCTGCCGTTTCGCTACACGATTTATGGAATTGGCGTGTATTCGCTGGACATTCTGCCTGCTACCGCGCTCGCGGTTCCGTTGGAAGCCTGGTTCACGGAGCACCTGTCGTGGCGCTGGATCTTCTGGATTGGAGCGTTGCTGGCGAGCGTTATGCTGCTCTGCATCTACCGCGCTATTCCTCACCCGCCGCCGCGCACCGGACCGAAGCCCTCGATAAATTGGCGAGGCTTTCTGTACTTCAGCCTTGCGTTGAGTCTGGCCTACGCAGCTCTTGATCAAGGCGAGCGATTGAACTGGTTGGAATCTGGAGTGATCGTAGCGATGCTCGTGACCGGCGCATTTCTGATCACTGCTGCAGCAGTTCGCCGCTGGTTATCACCAAACCCGCTGGTCAATATTCGGTATCTGAAACAGAGAAACACTCTGATCCTCGCAGCCACGCTTTTCTCCTTTCGTTTTGTCCTGCTTGCCATTGCCTTGCTAATTCCAGCCTTTCTCGGCGCTATACAGGGCTATCGACCGCTTGAAACAGGGAGTGTGCTCGTGTGGGGAGTCGCGCCTCAACTATTCGCCGGATTTATCGGGGCTTGGCTAATGCGACATTTTGATAACAGGTTGATAGTGGCCGCGGGCTTTGCAATCGTCGCGGTCGCCTGTCTGATGAACACTCAGCTTACAAGCGCGTGGGCTGGACAGAGTTTCTTGTATTCACAACTTGTAATCGGCGTTGGGCTGTCGGTGGCGTTTGTTGGCATGGTCGGATCGTTTGTCCAGCAAGCGGCGAACTCCGGCGCCATCGCGACGCCGATAAACGCTCTGACCTACGCAGCCTTCATTCACACCGTCAGAATACTTGGAGGCGAGGTGGGAACCGCCTTCATGCAGAGATTTATTACCTTGCGCGAGCACTTTCATTCGAACTTGATCGGGCTGCATGTAGAGGTTGGCAACTGGCTGACCGACGACCGCCTGCGCTTCCTGACTGGCGGTGTCAGCTCGAATTCAGCCGGAATGGATGAAGCGCAGGCACGTTCGGCCGCTCTACTTGGAGGACAGATCAGACAACAGGCGTACACGCTGGCATACACGGACGGTTTTATGATCATCGCCTGGGTCTGCGCGGGAATAATTGTGCTGATCGCTTGCTTGAAGCCGATGAAGATTCTCTTCGATTCGCAATCACCGAATCCTCCGGGTCAGTAACATTGTCGTTTTCTACACGCGTTCCGCGATGAGATGAGTCGCTTCCGGAAGGCCATCCCCCAAGTGAAAGGCAAATACTCGCTCCTCGATCTTTCGATCCGCTTCGGTGATGCGAGTATGCTGTCGAAGGTGTTCCGCCCATGACTCGACCACAAAGGTCTCCACAAACCGGGTAGGATCAGCGGTATCGCTATACAGTCCCCAACGAAAGGCGCCATCTCGTCTCCGAAGCCTCCTCATTTCGCGCATTACGTGGCGAAACTCCCCTGAGCGGTTCGGATCGATGCGATATTCCACTGTAACAAGCACAGGTCCTTCATCGGGCTTAGGGCTGACAGCAGCTATCGGCTCGGGCCAATGAATCCATGGTATGAGACTCAAATCTTCCAGGCTGATCAGTCGATAGCGCAGACTGAGTATCAAGCCCGCGACTAAACATAACGCAGCCAGGTCGAGCCCCGTAGCGATATTCAATCGGGTTGCGACCGCACCCCAGGCGGCGCTGCCGATTGCTGTTCCGCCGAGCAAGATCATGGTGAATAACGACAGCACGCGTCCGCGCGCCCAGGCCGGAGCTACGGTTTGAGCTGCGGTACTAAAGCTTGACATGCATGCGGTCCAGGCAATTCCCCCAAATAACATTGCAGCCGCAGTGACGACTGCGGTTGCTGAATAGGCCAAGACCAAAGTGGCAGCGGCGAACAAGACGCTGGATACCAAGACTAAGAGATCGCTCGAGACGAATACGCGCAGCTTCGAAAGGAGACCGGCGCCTATCACTGCGCCAGTTCCCAAACAACCGAGCAACACGCCGTAGCCGACCGCACCCAGGCCAAGTTTGGTTCTCGTTTGCAAAGGAAGCAGCGCCCAAAGCGCGCTAGCGGAAAGAATGAAGCCCGCAGTTCGAATCAAGACAGCTTGCACGTCAGGCGCATGACGAGCATAACGAACGCCGGCGCGCATAGCGCCCCAGACATGCTCCCTGGGCGTGAGCTGTGTTTCTGGAATCCGATTCCACCGATAGATCACCAAAATGACGCCGAGGAACGACGTTGCGTTCAGTAGAAAGACTGCGCCTGAGCCGGCAGCCGCGACCAGCAAACCCCCAATCGCGGGACCGACCGCACGGGCAACGTTGAAGGCTACGCTTGACAACGTCATCGCTTCCGGCAATTCGCGTCGCGGAACCAATTCAGGGACTATTGCCTGCCACGCCGGACTATTCAGCGCCGAGCCAATGCCTAACGTGAACGTGAGCGCCAGCAGTGACCACGGCGTCATGAGCCGGCTGATCGTTAGCACTCCCATAAGAGTCGCTACCACCAACATCCAGGTTTGAGTCACTAATAACAGCTTGCGTCGGTCGATAAGATCGGCAAAAGCGCCGGCGGGCAATGCTAACAGGACGATGGGCAGGTTGCCTGCGGTTTCGATCAACGCTACCAATATCGGAGAACTGGTAAATGAAACCATCAACCACGACTCTCCGACATCTTGCATCCAGGTCCCAAGATTCGATGCAATCGTAGCAATCCAAAGAGCGCGAAAGACTGATCCTCGTAAGGGACTGAATGAGGAAAAAGCAGAAGTACTGCCCGTCTTGTGCGTGGCCTTTTTCACAATTCGTGGAGCGCTGATCCGAAAGTGCGCTCGTTCGATTTGGCAGAAAAACTAATACTCTGAGCGCCGAGGTTCATTACCAACGTGGTAGATCTTGAACTTTTTCTCGGCTCATTTCGCACCGATCGCGGCAATCGTCGGGCCAGCCCAAGCTCACTCAGAAATCTGAGGGAGAGGATCCGAAAAGTATTCGATAAGATCGAGACTACGCAATCGCAAGCGAGAGTAGCATGCGCAACGGGGAGCGAGCAAAAAAGGAGAGTCCCGCCAATTCGCTGGCAATCTTCTTGCGGTTCTTCGTGAGAAATTCACGAACACTCACCGACTCCAAATAGAAATCAACAACTTAGGTTTGGCCCTCAGGTTGCCGCCTCCTTCGCGAGCCTGGAGATGATGCTAAGCACACGCAATGGTGCGCAGAGACCGATGTTCAATCAAAGGTTCAATTCGATTACACGAATCGGATAAGGGAGAGGATCTTCAAGTCATGACGACGAAGGTCGAGGGAAAAGCCGTTGAAACACTTGCCGCACCGGGTGTGAAACGAATTGATGAATTCGTCGTCGACTCCCTTATCGGCGTGGCAGATACAGTAAAGAAGTTTCTCTGCGTTTTCGCCGTGTTCTTGTTCGTAGTTTTGCCGGCGCACGCCCAACAAACTGACGAATTGCAAAAGCAATTAGAACAACTGAAGCAGCAGTATGAGAAGACAACCCGTGAGATGCAGGAACGGATCGCCGTCCTCGAACAGCAGATCAAAAAGGAAAACGAAGACAGGCAGAACCCATCAAAAAAGGAACGGGTTGTTTCGGCAACAGAGCTTGCGATTCAAGAGGCTGGGAAGACCGCCCTCGGCGGAAAGAACACGCAAACACTTCAGGGGCAGCTTCCTTCCGCCCCGACTTATGACTTGTTAAGGGACGCCGAGTCCAAGATCCAGAAGCTGGAAGAGCAGGTAAAAGCCTTTGAATTCCATGGGTATTTTCGTTCCGGCTACGGTCACAACAGCAGAGGTGGTCAGCAAGTCGCTTTTCAAGCGCCCGGAGCTGACGCGAAATACCGGCTGGGAAATGAAGCCGAAACATATTCGGAGCTCATCTTTGTCAACAACTGGGTGAACCCGGAACACGACACGGATAAGGCCTGGATGAAAACAGAGTTCATGGTTGAGGCCAACACCACGAACTCCGCCACCTATCCCAATTTTCCGGGCGGCATCGGTAACGATCAATTCCGCCTTCGTGAGGCCTTCGTTCAGGTTGGCAATGTATTGGAGAGCCAGCCGGGCGCCAAGTTCTGGGCTGGTGAGCGTTATTACCGCCGTTATCAATCTCACATAAACGACTTCTACATTTCTGACATGAGTGGTTATGGCGGTGGGGTTGAGGATTGGGATGTTGGGATCGGCAAAATGTCTTTGGCATATCTCGCCGGCGCGCGACCCGACGTCGTTACCGAAGCCGGCAACTACGCGAAGAACAACATTGATGTGCGGCTCTACGATGTGACGGCGCCCGGTGGAAAAATCGGCGCATGGTTCAATTTCGCGAGAGCGAAGGGCGGGACGACGCAGAACGGGACTGTAATTCCCACCGCAAACGGATACGCCTTTGGTATCGGACATCAACGTCTGGAATGGCACGGCGGCTACAACTGGTTTTCGATTCAATACGGTAACGGAGCTGCAAGCAACTTCGCTACGGCGATTGATGACCCGACTCCGTTCATAAAGGATTCGAAGAGATTCCGGATAGTAGAACACCTATTGCTTCAGCCAAATGATAAGTTCGCCATCCAGCCGGTCTTTATCTATCAACGGACGCAGAGTGGCAATTCGCAAGAGGGCTGGAACCAGTGGGTATCGATTGGCGCCCGACCGCAATTCTTCTTCACTAGTCATCTCTCGCTCGCCTTCGAGAGCGGGTTCGATCACACGCGCAGTGCTAGTGGTCAATATGATGGCTGGCTACGCAAATTCACGATCGCACCGCAAATCGGCGCTGGCCGCCAATTCTTCAGCCGTCCAGTGCTGCGAGCCTTCTTAACCTACGCAAACTGGTCGAATGGGATCCGAGGCTTTGTTGGTGGAGTCCCGTTTCAGAATCGAACGAATGGCTTCACCTACGGCGTGCAAGCCGAGACATGGTGGTAGTGCGTCAGTTTACTGACGAATCATTATCCGAGACACATGTCGTCTCTGATGGGATGAGGTAAAAATGGTAGCTAAAGAAATCGCAGCCAGCCCGGGATCAGCGCCGAACGCTGGGGTCTCATCGGCCACCCAGAATTACATGCGGCCTTTAGTAATTGTTACCACGCTCTTTTTCATGTGGGGCTTTCTCACGAGTCTGAATGACATTCTGGTGCCACACTTGAAGTCGATTTTTGAGCTCAATTACACCCAGGTTATGCTGGTTCAGTTTGCGTTCTTCTCGGCCTACTTCCTCTTCTCGATACCGTGGTCGAAAGTCGTCAACACGATCGGGTATCAGAAAACCATGGTCATTGGCTTATCGACTATGGCGGTTGCTGCGGTGCTGTTCGTGCCCGCTGCATCGGTCCCTTCTTTCCCGCTGTTCCTGACAGCGCTTTTGATTCTTGCTGCCGGCATTACCGGGCTCCAGGTGGCTGCGAATCCATATGTGATCGTACTCGGCAAACCTGAAACCGCATCGAGCCGCCTCGATCTTACGCAGGCTTTCAACTCGCTCGGCACAACCCTCGCGCCCATTTTCGGGGGGTTGCTCATCTTGAGCGCTGCGCCATTAGCCATCGAACCGTTGCAGCAACTCTCGCCCCAGGCATTGCACGCGTATCGTGTACAGCAGGCCGCCTCGGTCAAGCTGCCGTACATCGTTATCACCGTCGCCCTGGTGTTGCTCGCGGTGGCCATTGCGAGTTCCAAGCTTCCGAGAATCGAGCGAGTAGAGGATCGCTCTGCAGAGAAGGCGAACGATTCAATCTGGAAACATCCCAATCTGCTCTTCGGCGCGCTTGGAATTTTCGCTTACGTAGGCGCCGAGGTTTCAATCGGAAGCTTCCTGGTGAGCTATTTCGGGCAGGCGGATATTGCAGGCTTCTCGCCGCAGACCGCAGCAGGTTATGTGTCGTTCTACTGGGGTGGCGCGATGGTGGGGCGCTTTATCGGCGCGGCGATTCTACAGCGAATTAAGACCGGATATCTTCTTGGGATATGCGCAGTCTGTAGCGCGACGCTCGTCACGGTTTCGATGCTCACGAGCGGCCACGTGGCAATGTGGAGCATGCTCGCAGTCGGGTTGTTCAACTCCATTATGTTCCCAAGCATCTTCGCACTCGGTGTGGCTGAGCTTGGGCCATTAACCGGAACCGGTTCAGGCCTCATGAATATGGCGATTGTAGGCGGCGCGATCATTCCGGTAATCCAGGGAGCGGTCGCTGACCGCATCGGGATTCACCACGCGTTCTTCCTGCCGGTGATCTGCTATTTGTACATATTGTTCTACGCGCTAAGAGGCTCCACGCCTAATAGTCAACGATTCGCACACTGCTTAGAAACAGCTAAAAGGGGTATGAGCTATGGTTCTTGCAGGTGACATTGGCGGCACCAAAACAGACTTGGCGATCTTTTCGGTTGAGGGCGGGCCGCACGAGCCGCTCACACAAACCGAGGTGCACAGCGCAGACTATCCAAGCCTCGAGGCGCTGGTGCGAGAATTCCTCAAGACGGTGGAGACGCCCGTCGAACAGGCCTGTTTTGATGTTGCCGGACCAGTCATCGATGGACGCGTGCAGATCACCAATCTGCCGTGGGTAATGGATGAGGCAACGCTTGCAAAGGATCTGAATTTCAAATCCGTCCGGCTGATCAACGACCTGGAGGCAGTCGCTCGAGCGATCCCCACTCTGAGACCAAGCGACGTGCGTACCTTGAACGCCGGGCGACCGGTTCCGAATGGCGCCATCGGCGTGGTCGCGCCGGGTACCGGTTTGGGCGAATCGTTCCTAACCTGGGATGGATCGACATATGTTCCTCACGGGTCCGAGGGCGGGCATTCAGATTTTGCGCCGACTGATGAACGACAGATCGGCCTGCTCCGATACGTATTAGAACGCTTCGGTCACGCAGGTATCGAACGTGTCTGTTCCGGCATTGGGATTCCAAATATCTATGAATACCTGCGCGATGTCGAACGTATACCGGAGAACCCCCAAATTGCTGAGCTGATCGCCACCGCGAAGGATCGCACCGCAGTCATCGCGAATTCCGCGATTGATCCAAGCCAGCCGAGCAAATTGTGCGCGACCACTATCGAGACTTTTATTTCAATCCTGGCGAGTGAAGCCGCCAACGTGGCATTGAAGGTTATGGCTACGGGAGGCGTTTATCTAGGCGGCGGCATTCCGCTGCACGTTCTGAGTGCGCTCGAAAAGCCGGGCTTCATGGAATCGTTTAAGCGCAAAGGACGATTTGCTGAACTCATGGGACAGATCCCGGTTCACGTCATCCTGAATCACGCCGCACTGGTTGGAGCGGCCGCCTATGGACTGGAGAGTTTCAAGAACGGGGAGTAAGAGTGACTGAAGAACTTCCAATCATCTACCTGGCGCGGCACGGCGAAACGGATTGGAGTCTCACCGGCCGGCACACCGGACTCACCGATCTACCGTTGAACGACACCGGCGAGCGTAATGCTCGAAGACTTCGAGAGAGGCTCAGTGGGCTGAGGTTCAAAACTGTGTTTACCAGTCCTTTGCGGCGTGCCCAACGGACTTGTGAGCTGGCCGGCTTCGGAGATGTGGCGGCAATCATTCCCGACTTAGTCGAGTGGGACTACGGCAACTACGAAGGTCGGACAAGCAAACAAATTCACGGAGAGTGGCCCGGCTGGCAACTGTTCCGCGACGGTTGTCCGGGCGGGGAATCACCGGAGCAGGTAGCCGCTCGCGCTGACCGGGTGGTTGAACTTGTGCGAGCAGTTTCAGGAAACGTTCTGCTTTTCTCGAGTGGACATTTTCTCCGCATGTTTGCGGCGCGCTGGTGCCAGGTCGAGCCGATAGCCAATGCGAGACCTTTTATGTTGGACACGGCGAGCGTAAGCGCGCTTGGGTATGAACACAACCTCTCGCAGCCGGTGATCCGGTTGTGGAACGATACGAACCACTTGCTCAATGAAAAAGAGCAACCTACTAACCTTTATGATTTCGAATTAGCTGAGGTAAAAAGATGAAAGCGACGCAACTACTTCACGACCTGGGCCAGAGTCTCTGGCTCGACAACATCACGCGCGATCTGTTGGACAGCGGTACGCTCCAACAATATATCAACGAACTGTCGGTGACTGGTCTCACCTCGAATCCGACAATCTTCGACCACGCAATCAAGAACAGCACGGCGTATGACGCGGCGATCTCTAACAAGTTAGCGAACGGCGTGACAAATGAAGCGCTCTTCTTTGAACTGGCGTTGGAAGATCTTACGCGGGCGGCGGATCTCTTTCGACCCGTTTTCGAGAAGACAAATGGCATTGACGGATGGGTATCATTGGAAGTGTCGCCGATGTTGGCGCACGACACAGCCAGCACGCTTGCCGCAGCGAAGGATTTGTTTGCGCGTGCGGCTCGTCCCAATCTGTTAATCAAAATTCCCGGAACCAGGGAGGGCTTGCCCGCGATTGAGGAAGCAATCTTTTCCGGAATTCCTGTCAATGTCACCCTGTTGTTCTCTCGTGAGCAGTATCTGGCAGCGGCCGAAGCATTCCTGCGCGGGATTGAACGACGGATCGAGGCCGATTTGGATCCCAACATCGGTTCCGTAGCGTCGGTCTTCATTAGCCGCTGGGATTCTGCCGTTGCGACCAAGACGCCTGACGAACTGCACAATCAACTCGGAATCGCCATCGCGAAGCGTACTTACAAAGCAGCTCGAGCCCTGCTTGGCTCGCCGCGCTGGACGCGCGTTTACAACCTTGGCGCGCGTCCGCAGCGACTGTTGTGGGCAAGCACCGGAACCAAGGATCCGAAGGCCTCTGACATCCTTTATATCAAGAGCCTCGCCGCGCCTTTCACCGTCAACACCATGCCCGAAGGAACATTGAAAGCACTCGCCGCACACACCGAACTAGGCGAGCTGTTGCCCGCAGACGGCGGTGACTGTGAAGAAGTGATAGCGAAGTTCAGCAAAGCGGGAATTGATGTAGACGCTCTCGCTGCGCGACTTCAAGACGAAGGGGCGGAATCCTTCGTGAAGTCCTGGAACGAGCTGATGGCTGTGATCTCATCCAAGAGCGCAACGCTGGCTGCGTCCAGTATTGCCTAACAAGCATCAACTGAAAACAAGAGGAAGACAAACATGGCAACAGCAATCAACAACCAATCAGCGGCCAAGCTCTCATCATGGGAAGTGCTCGAGTCGCACCACAAGTACATATCGAAGCTTCATCTGCGAGAACTTTTTTCAGAGGACCCGAAGCGTGGCGAGCGAATGGCAGTCGAGGCGTTGGGCCTTTACCTGGATTACTCAAAGAATCGCATCACTGAAGAGACACTGTATCTTCTGCTCGAGTTGGCGAGCGAAGCTGGTTTGCGCGAGAGAATCGACGCAATGTTTCGGGGGGAGAAGATCAATCTCACAGAAAAGCGAGCGGTATTGCATACGGCGCTGCGCGCGCCAAAAGGGACTTCCATCGTTGTTGACGGAGAGGACGTGGTGCCGAAGGTTCACGCTGTGCTCGACAAGATGGCTGATTTCTCAGAGCGCGTGCGTAGCGGCGCGTGGAAAGGCCACACCGGAAAACGCATTCGCAATATCGTGAACATCGGAATCGGCGGCTCCGATCTCGGTCCGGTTATGGCGTACGAGGCGCTCAGGCACTACAGCGACCGGGACCTGATATTCCGCTTCGTTTCCAACATCGATGACACCGACTTCTCCGAAGCTGTGCGTGATCTCGATCCATCGGAAACACTTTTCATTGTCTCATCAAAAACCTTCACGACGCTGGAGACCATGACCAATGCTCACACGGCTCGCACGTGGTCGTTGGCGGGGCTGGGAGGCGACGAGACATCGGTAGCGAAGCATTTTGTGGCCGTTTCTACAAATGCGACCGAAGTGGCAAAGTTCGGAATTGATACCGCCAATATGTTCGGGTTCTGGGATTGGGTCGGCGGCCGCTACTCGATGGATTCGGCGATCGGCCTTTCGACGATGGTAGCCATCGGCCCGGAAAACTTCCGTGCGATGTTGGACGGCTTCCACCAGATGGATGAGCATTTCCGCACAGCGCCCTTCTATCTTAATCTGCCGGTGCTGATGGGGTTGCTTGCGGTCTGGTACAACGAATTCTTCGGCGCGCAAACTGTCGCCGTCCTTCCTTACGAGCAATACCTGAAGCGTTTCCCGGCGTATCTGCAGCAGTTGACGATGGAGAGCAACGGCAAGCACGTTACGCTGGAAGGAACCGAAGTCACACATCAAACCGGCCCAATCTATTGGGGTGAGCCGGGAACCAATGGGCAGCATTCGTTCTACCAGTTGATTCATCAGGGAACGAGACTCATCCCATGTGATTTCATCGCTTTCGCGAAATCGCTTAATCCGATCGGCCCGCATCACGACATGCTCCTGGCAAATGTGTTCGCTCAGACCGAAGCGCTTGCGTTCGGTAAGACGCCCGAGCAGGTGAAGGAAGAAGGCACGCCGGATTGGCTGGTGCCGCATCGAGTCTTCGAAGGCAACCGGCCATCGAATACGATTCTTGCCGACCGGCTCACGCCGGAAACGCTCGGCAAGCTTGTTGCCCTCTACGAACACTCCGTCTTCACCCAGGGCGTTCTCTGGAACATTGATTCCTTTGACCAGTGGGGGGTCGAACTTGGAAAGATGTTGGCGAAGCGCATTATTCCAGAGCTTGAGAGCAAGGCGGAGCCTCAGCTCGATCACGACAGTTCAACCGTCAATCTGATCCGCCGCTATCGAAGCATGAAAGAGGAGTCGGCATCATGAGAACAATTGGCTATAACAAACCGCTTTACATTCTGCCCTTCGACCACCGCGGCTCATTCAAGACCAGGATGTTTGGCTGGCACGGTGATTTGACTGCCGCGCAAACCGCTGAAATCGCGGCCGCCAAGCAGGTGATTTACGACGGCTTCAAGGCCGCGGTCGAAGGCGGTGTGCCGAAGGAGAAAGCCGGTATTCTGGTCGATGAGCAATTCGGGGCGGCGATCCTTCGTGATGCAGCGGCGCAAGGCTACGCGATTGCGTGCCCTGCCGAGAAGAGCGGTCAGGACGAGTTCGATTTCGAGTACGGGGAAGACTTCGCCTCACATATCGAAGCCTTTCAACCGACCTTCTGCAAGGTGTTGGTGCGGTACAACCCGGAAGGTGATCAGAGCCTGAATCGGCGGCAAGCAGCTCGGCTCAAGCAACTGTCGGATTATTTGCACGACAAACAGGAGAGCCTATTCATGTTCGAGCTGCTGGTGCCGGCAGAGCAGAAGCAACTCGATTTCGTCGGGGGAAACAAGAAAGACTACGATCTGGCGCTGCGCCCCAAGTTGATGGTGCAGACAATCCTCGAGCTTCAGAATGCGGGCGTCGAACCGGATGTCTGGAAGATCGAAGGCCTGGACCGAAGCGAGGACTGCGAGAAGATCGTGACCGCGGCGCGCCGCTCGGGCCGCGAACAAGTTGGGTGCATCGTTCTCGGTCGCGGCGAAGATGACCAGAAGGTGCACGAATGGCTGGCGACGGCAGCGGGAGTTCCGGGGTTCATTGGCTTCGCTGTTGGCCGGACAGACTTCTGGCAACCGCTTGTTGACTTCAGGGCGAACAAGATCACACGCGAAGCTGCCGTCGCCCAAATTGCTCGTCGCTATCGAGAGTTTGTGGACACCTTCGAGAGCGCTCGGACTAAGATCATTGCTGCGTGAAAGAAAGAGAGAAATCGGCGCAATGGAAACCACCGTCGTGAATCAGCTATCTTCGACTTATGAGTCGCGCAAGGAGACACTCGTCTCACGCGCTACACACAGAATCGTAAAGTTAGCGCCTTCAATTCTCGCAGCCGACTTTGCGCGACTGGGTGAGCAGGTGGCCGAAGTGGAGATGGCCGGCGCTGATCGAATTCATGTCGACGTCATGGATGGACACTTTGTACCGAACATTATGATGGGTGCGCCGATAGTCAAATCACTCAGACGGGTTACCAGGCTACCGCTTGAGATACATATGATGATCTCGAATCCGGATTTCTTTTTGTCAGAGTTCGTCGAAGCTGGTTCTGATTCGTTTCTCATCCACTGGGAAGGCAACAACAATTTGCATCGCACGGTGCAGGGAATCAAGGCGCTGGGAAAGCGAGCGGGAGTAGCTATTAATCCGGCAACTCCGGCAACTGTGCTGGAAGAGATCCTGCCGGATGTAGATCAAGTCCTGGTGATGACTGTCAATCCCGGGTTCGGACACCAGCAGTTCATTCATACCACGCTGCCCAAGATCCGGCGTGTGGCCCAATTGATCGAGCAGCTAAAACCCGAATGTGAATTGGAAGTGGATGGAGGGATCGATGAGACAACTGCGCCATTGACAGTAGCCGCAGGAGCGAAGGTGCTTGTCGCCGGCTCGTCGATTTTCGGTGCAGAGTTATGCGAGGTTTGCACCGCTATGCATCGGTTACGAAACGCAGTCAATTGATGCGCGGACTCTAAGCGGTAGATGACTGTTTGCAGAAGGAGGACACATGGAACTTGGAATGATAGGACTGGGCAGGATGGGCGCCAACATGGTGCGGCGCCTAATTAAGAATGGCCATACCTGCGTCGTGTTCGATCGGTCGCCGCAAGCTGTGAGCAAGCTCGCCGCGGACAAGGCGACTGGAGCCGCGTCGCTGGCGGACCTGGTAAAGAAGCTCGATATGCCGCGGGCAATCTGGTTGATGGTTCCCGCGGCAGTGGTCGACGACACGATCGCTGATCTTCTGCCGCTGCTCGATGAAGGAGACATCCTTATTGACGGTGGGAATTCTTATTACGTTGATGATATTCGGCGCGCGAAAGAACTCGCGTCGAAGGGCATCCACTATGTCGACGTAGGAACAAGCGGCGGCGTGTGGGGACTCGAGCGTGGGTACTGCATGATGATCGGCGGCGAGACGGATGTGGTTAAGCACCTGGATCCGATCTTCGCGACACTGGCGCCAGGCGCTGGCGATATTCTGCGAACTCCTGGGCGGGAGAAGTCTGAAGGTACAGCCGAAAACGGTTATCTGCACTGCGGGCCGAACGGCGCCGGCCACTTCGTGAAGATGGTGCATAACGGTATCGAGTACGGAATCATGGCCGCCTACGCCGAAGGCCTGGGCATACTGCATTCCGCCAATATCGGCAATCAGGCTCAGGGAATCGACGCCGAAACCACACCTTTGCGCGATCCCGAGCATTATCGGTACGACCTCAATCTACGTGACATCGCCGAGGTATGGCGTCGGGGGAGCGTAATCGCATCGTGGTTGCTGGACCTGACAGCGACGGCGCTTCACGAAAATCCGACTCTCTCGAATTTCGCGGGCCGCGTGTCTGACTCGGGCGAGGGCCGCTGGACGATCAAGGCGGCGATTGATGAAGCAGTACCGGTGCCTGTGCTCACCACTGCGTTATTCGAGCGATTCGAGTCACGCGGTGAAGCAGCATTTGCAGACAAACTCTTATCTGCGATGCGCTATCAGTTTGGCGGACACCTGGAGAAGGCAGCCGAAAAGTCATAGGAGGGATCATGCAGAATCAACGATCAGATGCGCTGGTGTTCTTCGGCGCGACGGGCGATTTGGCTTACAAAAAAATCTTTCCAGCACTGCAGGGCATGGTGAAGCGTGGACACCTCAGTGTACCGGTCATCGGCGTGGCCAAAGCTGGCTGGAACCTGGAACAGTTCCGAGCGCGAGCGCTAGACAGCCTCGAGAGACACGGCGGCGTTGATCAGGCGGCTTTCGAGAAATTGCGGGGGTTGTTGCACTACGTTGATGGCGACTACCAGGACCGAGCGACGTTTGAGGCACTCCGCAAGGAACTCGACGGGGCCGAACGGCCCGCGCACTATCTGGCAATCCCGCCGCTCTTGTTCGGAGCAGTCGTGGAGAAACTCGCGCAATCCGGCTCCGCCAAAGGTGCCCGCATCATCGTCGAAAAACCTTTCGGACATGATCTTGAATCCGCGCGAGAGCTGAACCAGATTCTGCTGGGGTCCTTCGACGAAGCAAGCATCTTTCGAATCGATCACTATCTGGGAAAGCGGCCGGTGAACAATCTTCTGGTCTTTCGTTTCGCGAATACGTTTGTCGAGTCGTTCTGGAATCGCAATTACATCGAGAGTGTACAGATCACGATGGCAGAAGACTTCGGTGTCCAGGGCCGGGGTGCTTTCTACGACAAGACCGGCACCATTCGCGATGTGGTTCAGAATCATCTTCTTCAGGTTCTGTCGAATCTGGCGATGGAGCAGCCGGCCAGGCTAGACAGCGAATCCATACGCGACGAAAAGGTCAAGGTGCTGAAAGCGATTCAGCCGATAACCGAGAAGACGCTGGTTCGCGGCCAATTCCGCGGCTACCGCGATGAAACCGGAGTAGCCAGCAATTCGCAGACGGAAACATTCGCCGCGTTGAAGCTCGAGATCAACTCGTGGCGCTGGAAAGGAGTTCCTTTCTACATTCGGGCCGGGAAATGCATGCCCGCGACATGCACCGAAATCGTAGGGAAGTTTCACAAGCCTCCATCGCTGATTCCTGCTGAGGTCCTCAAGGAAAACCACGTGCGCCTCCGTCTCAATCCTGAGGTCACAATCGCGCTGGGCATGATGGCCTTAGCTCCCGGTGAGGAGTTAGCCGGTCAGACGGTTGAGATGATTGCGAGCCGATCCCCGCAGGCGGGCCAGATAGATGCTTACGAGCGTGTGCTGGGCGCGGCGATGGAAGGAGACGCAACGTTGTTCGCGCGGGAGGATTACGTCGAAGAGGCATGGCGCATCGTCGATCCGGTGTTGACGGCGGGGACCCCGGTCTACGAATACGAAAAGAACACATGGGGACCGAGCGAGGTCGAGCGAGTTTCACCGGCGGGAGGCTGGAGCAATCCAACCGTCGGTGAAAAGGAGCCTGCGGTTACAAGCCAGGCCGCACATTAGCCACGACGGAGAAGCTGTCATGAAGATTGAAGTATTTCCCGATGCCGATACGGTTGCTCGCGAGGCTGCCGCCATTGTCGCTGTGGAGGCCAGAGCGGCGATTGCTGAACGTGGCCGCTTCGTCATGGCTGTGAGCGGCGGCCGCACGCCGTGGCTTATGCTTCGTGCCCTGTCAGATGAAGTCCTACCGTGGAACAACGTTCACATCGTGCAGGTAGATGAGCGAATCGCACCGGATGGAGACGCTGATAGAAACCTGACGCACTTGCGTGAGAGCTTGGTGGGACAAGCAGAGTTGCGACCTGAGCAGATTCACGCGATGCCGGTTGAAGCATCCAACCTGACTCTGGCAGCCGCTCAATATTCGGCAGCTCTTCGTCAGCTTGCAGGTTCGCCGCCCGTTCTCGATCTCGTTCATTTGGGACTCGGGCCTGACGGGCATACCGCATCTCTGGTACCCGGAGATCCAGTTCTGGGAGTTGAGGATGCGGAAGTCGCACTCACCGGAGATTATAAGGGCAGACACCGAATGACTTTGACTTATCCGATTCTCAACCGCGCGCGTCGCGTGCTGTGGCTTGTGACCGGTAATGACAAAGCTGAAATGGTGGGACGCCTCTACGCTGGGGATACTTCGATTCCAGCCGGGCGGATTGAAAGGGATCGTGCCCTGGTGCTCGCGGATCGCGCGGCAGCGGGAAAGATAAATAGCAATCTGAAGGCGGAAGGCGCCTGAGTAAATCCAGAGTCGGGATGAAAGGCACCGCTGAGTGATTCATTGTTCCGGCTCACATTGATAAGGAGTGATTATGCGTATCGGAATCGCCACCGATCACGGTGGATTTGGACTCAAGCAAGAATTGCTTGCACGTCTCCACGCGGCGGGTCATGAGGTTCGAGACTTCGGCGCGCACAGCCTGAGTCCAGGCGACGATTATCCTGATTTTGTTTTCCCTCTCGCTCGGGCGGTGGCGGCCGGTGAAGTGGAGCGCGGAGTGGCGGTTTGCGGGAGCGGTGTTGGCGCATCAGTATGCGCCAACAAAGTTCCGGGTGTTCGAGCCGGTCTGATCCTCGACCATTTCTCTGCGCGGCAAGGTGTCGAGGATGATCACATGAACATCATTTGTATGGGCGGTCGCATCATCGGGCCCGAGGCCGCCTGGGATCTTGTCGAAGCCTTCCTGGCGGCTGAGTTCAGTCAGGCTGAACGACATCTGCGCCGGCTGGCCAAAGTCGCATCATTGGAAACAAAGGCCGTCGGTAATATCGCGAAATCATAACGAGGAGAAATCTTATGAGCTCAAAAGCTGTCACTTCATTGACCGATCCAAAACTCGATCAACTGTGCATCAATACTATTCGCACTCTTTCGATCGACGCAGTACAGCAGGCCAAGTCAGGACACCCAGGTACGCCTATGGCACTGGCGCCGCTGGTCTACACGATCTGGAATCGAGTGATGCGGTTCGATCCGCAGGATCCGATCTGGCCCAACCGGGATCGCTTCGTTCTATCGAACGGCCATGCTTCGATGTTGCTCTGGTCGGCGCTTCATCTCAGCGGCACGCGAGCGGTGAACGCTGACTACGAAAGGCTGGGTGAGCCTTCGGTGACGCTCGACGACATTCGGCGATTCCGCCAGATCGACAGCAAGGCGCCCGGTCATCCTGAGTATCACTGGGTATCGGGCGTCGAGACCACGACTGGGCCGCTTGGCCAGGGAGTCGCGACGAGCGTTGGCATGGCTGTCGCGGAGAAGTGGCTCGCGAGTCGCTACAACCAACCCGGCTTCGAGGTTTTCGACTACAACATCTATGCCGTGTGCGGGGACGGTTGCCTGATGGAGGGCATTGGTTCCGAGGCGGCGTCGCTGGCCGGTCATCTCGGACTCGACAATCTCTGCTGGATCTACGACAACAACCACATCACGATCGAAGGGAACACCAAGCTCGCGTTTACTGAGGATGTCGCGGCGCGTTTTCTCGCTTATGGATGGAATGTGCTGAGAGTCGGAGACGCAAACGATATCGAGCGAATCGAACACTCCCTCGACATCTTCCGAGAGACGAAGGGTCGTCCGACATTCATCGTGTTGGACAGTCACATCGGCTATGGCTCGCCGAACAAGCAGGACACTGCAGCGGCTCATGGTGAACCGCTTGGCGATGACGAGATCCGGCTCGTAAAACGCAGCTACGAATGGCCGGAGGATGAAAAGTTTCTAGTGCCCGATGGAGTGTACGAACACTTCGCGTCGGGCGTCGGCGCACGCGGCGCGAGTTCGCGGCGTGACTGGATATCGCTGTTGGAAGCCTATCGCGAAAAGCATCCCGAACTGGCAAACGAAATCGAGCTCATGCAGCGCCGCGAACTCCCGGTTGATTGGGACCGTGGTCTCCCTGTTTTTCAGCCCGACGCCAAGGGCATTGCCGGGCGGGACGCTTCGGGCAAGGTGTTGAATGTCCTGGCACAGAACATTCCGTGGTTCCTTGGCGGCTCGGCCGACCTCGGGCCATCGAACAAAACTACGCTGACGTTTGCCGGCGCCGGAGATTTTCAGGCGGAGAGCTACGGTGGTAAGAACCTTCATTTCGGGATTCGCGAACACGCGATGGCTGCGATTGTGAACGGACTCTCGCTGTCCAAACTCCGGCCCTTCGGCGCGAGCTTCTTCATCTTCAGCGACTACGCGCGCCCCGGGATCCGACTCGCCGCGCTAATGGAACTGCCGGCGCTTTTTGTGTTTACGCACGACGCGATGGGGGACGGAGAAGACGGGCCCACGCACCAACCGATTGAGCAACTTGTCTCTCTGCGCGCGATCCCCGGCCTGATCACATTGCGACCGGGTGACGCGAATGAGGTGGTCGAGGCTTACCGCTATCTCTTGCAGTTGAAACATCAGCCGGCGGTGTTGGCACTGTCGCGCCAACCTCTGCCGACGCTCGATCGCAGCAAGTATGCACCGGCCTCCGGCGTCGCACGTGGCGCCTACGTGCTCGCCGATGCGCTCGCCGATGTGCATGGCGGAGACCCTGAAGTAATCCTCATCGCGTCGGGCAGCGAAGTCAGCCTTGCAGTCGAGGCCCACGAGAAGCTCCTCGCCGAAGGCATCCGCTCGCGAGTGGTGTCGATGCCGTCGTGGGAGATCTTCGAGCACCAGACTGAGGAGTACCGCGAAAGCGTGCTGCCATCGAACGTGAAGGCTCGCGTCGCTGTAGAGCAGGGTTCAACGCTTGGATGGGAACGGTACGTTGGCCCGTCTGGTCAGGTGATAGGCATGAAAACGTTTGGGGCTTCGGCGCCGCTCAAGGAATTGCAGAGAAAGTTCGGCTTCGAACCGGACCAGGTGGTCGCAGCAGCCAGGACGCAACTGGGTAGGGCATGAATTGTTTTAGAAAGTAGGTCAACAAAGGAACACCAATGGCAATTTCGCCGCTTGCAGGCAAGCCTGCCGACCCGTCGTTGCTGATCAATGTCCCTCGGCTGGTGACCGCGTATTACACGAGGCGACCCGATCCAGCAGTACCGGCGCAACGCGTTTCGTTTGGAACTTCCGGTCATCGCGGCTCCGCGCTCGATGGAGCTTTCAATGAGGCGCACATTCTTGCAATGACGCAGGCGATTTGCCTCTATCGCAAGCAGCAAAGCATCGACGGACCGCTCTACATAGGCATTGATACGCACGCGCTTTCCGAGCCGGCGTTTGCCAGCGCTTTGGAGGTGCTTGCAGCGAATGGCGTCGAGGTGATGGTCGATGCTGATAATGGCTACACTCCTACACCGGTAATCTCGCACGCTATTCTTAGATACAACCGCGGTCGAAAGATTGGACTCGCGGACGGAATTGTCATCACACCATCACATAATCCACCGCGATTCGGCGGCTTCAAATACGATCCGCCACAAGGCGGACCCGCGGACACTCAAGTCACTCAGTGGATAGAACAGCAGGCGAACAAGTTAATTGCCGAAGACTTGCGCGGAGTATTGAGAATACCGTTTGAACGTGCTCGGAACGCTTCCAACGTACATCCCTTTCAATACCTCGACAATTATGTCCGCGATCTCCCTTCGGTGATCGATCTTGAGGCAATCCGAGAGAGCAAAGTTCGGATCGGTGTGGATCCGTTGGGTGGCGCGAGTGTGGCTTACTGGGAGGCCATCGGCGATCGCTACGGGCTCAATCTGGAGGTCGTGAACCACGCCGTGGATCCCACCTTTCGTTTCATGACCGTCGATTGGGATGGGCAAATCAGGATGGATCCTTCGTCGGTGTATGCGATGGCAGGGATGGTCGATCTCAAAGAACGATTCGACGTAGCTTTCGCCAGCGACACTGATGCGGATCGTCACGGAGTTGTAAGCCGAAGCCATGGGCTGCTCGAGCCAAACCACTATCTCTCCGTTGCTATTTCATACTTATTTGCTAACCGGCCAGAATGGTCACAGGCGGTCGCCGTTGGCAAGACTGTCGTCAGCAGCAGCATGATCGATCGAGTGGTGAAAAGGTTAGGCCGGCCGCTGTTTGAAGTTCCCGTCGGTTTCAAGTGGTTCGTGGAAGGACTCATTGACGGCTCACTCGGTTTCGGAGGCGAAGAGAGTTCTGGCGCAACATTCCTGCGCCGTGATGGAACGGTTTGGACAACGGATAAAGACGGCATTGTTCCGAACTTGTTGGCGGCAGAGATCACTGCGCGTACGAACAAAGACCCGGGCGAGCATTATAAAGAACTAACCGCAGAGTTCGGCTCCGCATACTACACGCGTATCGATGCACCGGCGACACCAGAGCAGAAGAGGAATTTGGCTAAGCTATCTCCCGAGGCGGTTGCTACGGCCAGCCTTGCTGGAGAGCCGATCACGGCAAAATTAACTGTAGCGCCAGGTGACGGCGCACCGATCGGCGGTCTCAAGGTAACGACTGCGAACAGTTGGTTCGCTGCCCGGCCTTCCGGCACCGAGAGCATCTACAAAATCTATGCAGAAAGTTTTAAGGATCAAGGGCACCTGGACGCAATCGTGAGCGAAGCTCAAGAGATCGTGAACGATGCACTTAAGGCTGATGCCTCCGCAAAAGGAGCAACTTGAGGTGCTAAGGAGGATAGATCAGTGAGCAACCCCAGGTCTTCGCCGGCTTCGGCTCGCCGACACATGATTCCGATGTCCGATGAACCAGAAGTGAGATCGCAGCGTGCTGTGGCGTTGCTCTCCAACGGCTCATACCACGTGATGATTACGAGCGCGTTCGGAGGCTACAGCACGTGGCGCGATTTGGATGTGACTCGCTGGCGTGAAGATACCACGCGCGACTGTTGGGGCCAGCTCTGTTATGTCCGTGACTTAAGCGAGGAAACCGCGTGGACGATTGGCACGCAATCATTGTCTGAAGCTGCTGATCGAAGTGCATTCGAGTCTCATCCCGGCTTCGCCGAGTTTTGCCGACAGCACGGCGATCTGGAGGTTCGAGCTGCTGTTTGTGTCGTTCCCGATGCGAATGCAGAACTACGTGTGTTTACGCTTGTGAATAACTGTGATCATCAACGCGAAATCGAACTGACGAGCTATGCGGAGGTGTGCCTTAATGATCGTCGAGCTGATCAAGCCCATCCTGCATTCGCGAAGCTGTTCCTGGAGACGGAATTCGATCCACATTGCGGTGCGCTTTTGGCCCGGCGCCGGCCCCGCGGTGTGAAGGAAAATCCGGTTTGGGCAGTTCACTCTTTGACAGCAAGTGTTCCGACATCTGAGATTGAATACGAGACTGATCGAATGAGATTTCTCGGGCGCGGCCGCACGCCTGCCAATCCCGTCGCGATGGACTCGGGCTCACACTTATCGCGCACGACCGGCCCAGTGCTCGATCCGATCTTCAGCCTTCGCCGTCGCGTCAGCCTCGAAGCGGGAATGACGGCTCGCATTGCATTTGTGACAGCGGCGGCTGATACGCGTGATATTGCCATCGCCATTGCCGAACGATTCCGCAAATTTGAAGAGATAGATCAGGCATTTGCAGACGCCAAAGTCCACTGTCACGCCGAACTGCTTGAGCTTGGACTCACACCAGATGAGCTCGTCGTGTTCAACCGTCTCGCGACCACCGTTATCTTTACGGACCCCGGACTTCGCGACCTTGATGCCGTAGCTGCCAACCGGCTCGGGCAATCGCGTCTTTGGCCGTACTCCATTTCAGGTGATCTGCCAATCGTGCTGGTCCGGGTCACATCGATCGCAGATGAAACTGTGGTCCGTCAACTTATTCAGTGGCGCATGTACACTCGGCGGCGGGGATTGAAATCAGATCTGGTGATTTTGGACGAGCGCCCTGGCGAACTCTGGGAACGGTTGCAAAAGGAAGTAGAGACTGGAGTCGCTCGCGAGATATTCGGGAAGCCAGATGGTGTGTTCTTTCTGACCGCGGAAAAGGTGGCGCCCGATGACAAGGTTTTGCTCGCAGCCGTCGCGCGAGCGATACTCGGTGGTGATCGCGGGTCATTGAGCGAGCAGGTCGATCGTGGTTTCGGCTCGTCTCGCGCTCTGTCTCCACAACTCACTCCTTCGAGAGCAGCAGTCGAGGTTGACGCGTCGCCGGTCGAACTGCCAGAAGGCTTGAGCTTTTGGAACGGCTTCGGAGGTTTCACCAGTAATGGTACTGAGTACGTGATAGTTGTAGGCGACAGCTCACAAAGCGCACGGCGCTTGCCTCCGTCTCCGTGGACCAATGTGCTGGCGAATCCGCAATTCGGATGTTTAGTTACAGAGGCTGGTCTCGGCTACAGTTGGGCGTACAACAGTCAAATGAACCGGCTGACTCCCTGGTCCAATGATCCAACTTCCGATCAACCAGGTGAAGTAGTTTACCTGCGCGACGAGGAAACCGGTGAATTCTGGACTCCTACGCCCTTGCCGTTGGGAGCGCGTTCAACGATGATTGTGCGCCACGGTCAAGGCTACACTCGATATTCACATGTCAGTCATGATCTCAAACAAGGGCTCCTGGTTTTCGTCCCAACAGATGATCCAATTAAGTTAGTGTGCCTCACGGTGCGAAATGATAGCGATAGACAGCGTCGCTTGTCGGCTACGTACTATGCCGAATGGCTTCTTGGAACGCTTCGTGAAAACGCTCCGCTGAACGTCGTGTGTGAATTCGATCAGGAGAGCTCGGCCATATTGGCGCGTAATGCCTGGGCCGGTGATTTCGCCGAAAAGATTGCCTTCGCGGCGTGCGATTCTGCAGTGCATTCGTTCACCGCAGATCGTCTGGAATTCCTCGGTGAGCATGGCTCAGTTTCAATGCCTGACGCTATGACGCGAGTTGGGCTGTCTGATCGCGCTGGACCCGCTCTTGATCCATGCGCCGCAATCATGACTGAACTGACGCTTGCGCCTAATGAGACGAGAGAAGTGGTTTTTGTCCTGGGTCAAGCGAACACCTTGCAGGACGTTCGGCAGCTCGTTAACAGATACTCACAACCCCATTCGACTGATGCAGCACTGATGCAGGTGCGACTGCAATGGGACAGCCGCTTGACCGGATTGCAGGTCACCACGCCAGATCCGGGTATGGACCTAATGATAAACCGCTGGCTTGTTTACCAGGTTTTGGCTTGCCGCGTTTGGGCCCGCTCTGCGTTTTATCAATCCGGCGGAGCTTATGGTTTTCGAGACCAACTCCAGGATGTAATGGCGCTGGTGTACAGCGCTCCGGAAGAAGCTCGATCGCAGATCTTGCGATCGGCGGCGCGCCAATTCGAAGAAGGTGACGTACAGCATTGGTGGCACCCGCCTTCCGGGATCGGAGTTCGCACACGCATCACTGACGACCTTTATTTTCTGCCACTCGTGGTTCACCACTATGTTGTGACAACAGGCGACACTGAACTGTTAGATGAGGTGGTCCCGTTCATCACAGCGCCATTAATTCCTGAGGATAAGGACGAAGACTTCAACCTACCCGCAGTGAGTGAGCAAACTGGCACTGTTTACGAGCACTGCGTTCGCGCGTTAAAGCACGGCTACCGTCTAGGCTCCCACGGATTGCCACTCATGGGCACCGGTGACTGGAACGATGGCATGAATAGGGTCGGAGTCGAGGGAAAGGGCGAGAGTGTTTGGAACGGGTGGTTCTTCGTTACCGTACTGAATGCGTTTGCGAATTTGGCTGAGGAGCGCAACCAAATCGATGATGCTACCCGGTGCCGGGAATCCTCGGAACAACTGCGGGTTGCATTGGAGTCAAACGCCTGGGACGGCGCGTGGTACCGCCGCGCGTATTTCGACGACGGCACTCCCTTGGGCTCTGCTCAAAACGATGAATGCCAAATTGACGCCATACCACAAGCTTGGGCAGTCATTTCAGGGAAAGCCGACCCGGCACGAGCTCAATCGGGAATGGACGCCGTTGAAAACCGATTGGTGCGTGTCAACGACAAACTGATCCAACTGTTTGATCCCCCGTTCGACAAAGGGGTTCTTCAACCTGGTTACATCAAAGGATATGTGCCAGGTATCAGAGAGAATGGCGGTCAATATACTCACGCTGCTACCTGGGTAGCGCTCGCAACAGCCTTGCAGGGTAACGGCGGCCGCGCCGTGGAACTTTGGAACCTTATCAACCCGATCTACCATGCCACGACGCCTGAGGAGGCTGAGCATTACAAAGTTGAACCCTACGTGGTTTGCGCTGACGTTTATGGTGCGGCGCCACACACAGGCCGCGGCGGCTGGACGTGGTACACCGGCTCGGCGGGTTGGCTCTACCGAGTTGCAGTTGAAGCGATTCTGGGTTTCCGATTGCAGGGGAGCACGCTTCGTTTCGAGCCGTGCATCCCAACTAAGTGGTCAGGATTTGAAGTGAGTTATCGATATCGTTCCGCGACCTATCGGATTGTAGTTGACAACTCAGCCGGCACGGGCCGCGGAGTCCGATCAGTCGAGCTGGACGGGCAACGATTGCCGAGCGACGCTGTGCCTCTAAGCGACGATGCGAGAACTCACCAGGTACGCGTGCAGTTGGGCTGAGGGAGCGCAACTGAACAGATGTCGAACATATTCCTTCCCGTCGCCTTGGATGAACTGCCCCTTGACGAGGCCCTGGGGCTGCTGCAGTTCGAGACTGTTCTCTATTATCTTCACGAAACTAACCCGGATAATGGACTAGTCCGCGATAAAACTGATCCGAACGCTCCAGTAAGTATCGCCGCATGCGGCATGGCGCTGGCCACACTTCCGGTAACGGTTGAGCGCGGCGTCATCTTTCGAGACTTCGCTGCAAAGATCGCGCGGGCCAGACTTCGTTATTTGTTTGAATGCCCGCAAGGTCCCGAACCGGACGCCTCCGGCTACAAAGGCTTCTTCTACCATTTCCTGGACATCGAAACAGGCCGTCGCGTCTGGCAGTGCGAGCTTTCGACGATCGACTCGGCTTTTCTGTTTGCAGGTGCGCTTACCGTCGCCACTTATTTTGATGGCGATACACCCGACGAGATTGAGATAAGAAAATTGGCGAATGCACTCTACGAACGAGCCGACTGGAATTGGGCGACCAACGGGGCAGCGACCATAACTAATGGCTGGTATCCGGAAACGGGATTCATCAAGAATCGCTACGAAGGTTACGACGAGGGTTTGCTGTTGTACATTCTCGGGCTTGGTTCACCAACCCACGCGTTGCCGCCTGAGAGCTATCGCGCCTTTTGCTCGACGTATCAGTGGAAGAAAATTTACGACCGTGAACTGCTTTACTCCGGCCCTCTCTTCACCCATCAGCTCTCGCATCTTTGGATCGACTTTCGGGATATTCGTGATGAATTCATGCGCGCTCACAACAGCGACTACTTCGAGAATAGCCGCCAAGCGACATTTGTGCAGCAGGAATATGCCATCTGTAATCCGATGGAATTCGCCGGCTATGGCGAACACTGTTGGGGATTCACCGCCTGCGATGGGCCGGGTTGGGTTAAGCGCAAAGTGAATGGCATCGAGCGCGAGTTCTTCGACTATTTCGCTCGCGGTGCGCCATTCGGCCCTGACGATGGTACCGTCGCTCCGTGGGTTGTACTCGCCTCGTTGCCGTTTGCCCCTGAAATTGTCATCCCAACAGTGCGTAACTTTGCGACAATGAATTTGCGCTGGACCAAAAAATATGGTTTCAGACCCTCGTTCAACCAATCATTTGAAGTGCCGGATAGCAAAACTGGCTGGTGGGTCACGCCCTATCATTTCGGAGTCGATCAGGGGCCAGTCGTACTCATGATTGAGAACTATCGGAGTGGTCTGCTCTGGAACATTATGCGTCGTTGTCCGGCGATTGTTACGGGACTAAAACGAGCGGGATTCACTGGAGGTTGGCTCTAGCGAGAAGTTGTTTCGGCGTTTGGTCCAGTGACTGGACTTTTGGTTCTTTGCTCGGCGAGCACATGTAGCGTAAAAAGTGTACGACCTTCTAAGTTAATGCTGGCAACCTTCTCGCGGCCATTCGTGAGAAATTAACGAACTCCCATCTCTTACAAATAAGAATCAACACTTACCGTTGGCCTCCGACTTGCCGTCCTTCTTGACGAGCCAGGCGACGGCCGCGCTTCAAGCTGCTCATTTGAAAGTCAACTCAAGCAATCGGATCGCGGCTTATAACACTCGCTCAGGAGAGTAGCCGTAGACGCGATGAAACGCCTGAGGATTGAGACAATGTCGAAACATCAATTGCCACACGTGGTGATCGTGGGCGGCGGGTTCGGGGGACTTGCTGCCGCTCGCGACTTACGCAACGCGCCGGTACGAGTGACACTGATAGACCGGTCGAATCACCACCTCTTTCAGCCTTTGCTGTATCAGGTCGCGACTGCGATGCTGGCAGCCGGCGATATCGCCGCGCCCATTCGTCATCTGCTTCGCAAACAACGCAACGTGACTGTTGCTATGGCGGAAGTCACCGGCGTCGAAGTCGGAAACAGTCGAGTGCTGGTTGATTACCTCGGCCAACCGGACACGCCCTTTGATTATGACTATCTGATCCTGGCAACCGGCGCTTCGCATAGTTATTTCGGTCACAACGAATTTGCCCCTTTCGCGCCTGGCATCAAAACACTCGCGGATGCTGAGTCGGTGCGCGCAAAAGTACTGAAGGCCTTCGAGACCGCGGAGATCGAAGAAGACCCAACCAAGCATCAGGACCTGCTCACCTTCGTGTTAGTCGGCGCGGGGCCGACTGGTGTGGAGATGGCGGGAGCCTTGGCTGAATTGCGTCGTTTCACCTTGAAGTCCGACTTCCGCCGGATCGATCCGCAACGAGCGCGAATAATCCTCGCACAAGCTGGGCCGCGCATCCTCGAGACTTTTCCCGAAGAGCTTTCGCAACGAGCCCAGGCTCGTCTCGAGAGCGTTGGCGTGGAAGTGCGGCTCGGAAAGCCAGTCAAGTCGATTGATGACGAAAGCGTTGTGATAGGTGACGAACGCATTCCTTGCCGCACTGTGATCTGGACTGCAGGCGTGACGCCTTCGCCAGTCGGCAAATGGCTAAGCGCACCCGTTGATAAGGCCGGACGTGTTCGAGTCGAAAAAGATTGCACTGTTCCAGGTCATCCGGAGGTTTTTGTCATTGGCGACACAGCCTCGCTCGATCAGGACGGCAAACCGCTTCCGGGCGTTGCGCAGGTTGCAATGCAGCAAGGTCGTTACGTCAGCAAGGTAATCAAGAACCGTGAGCGTGGTCGCGCAGCGCCACCGCCCTTTCGATATTTTGACAAGGGAACTATGGCGGTGATCGGACGTGGCTACGCGATTGTAGATGCACACCCCGTGAAGCTGAGCGGGCTCTTGGCGTGGCTTGCCTGGGCTTTTATACACGTGCTCTATCTGCCGGCGTTTGGCAACAGGCTACGTGTGTGGACGGTGGCAATGTGGTCGTTCTTCACGCGTCAGCGCAGCTCCCAGCTTATTGTGGAGCCGCGCAGCCACACCGAAGCTTCTCCGAATAATCGGCCACGCTCGGACGAACCAGGCAAGGTTTATGAAAGCGTAACCGCATCGAGTTAGGCGCAGAAAGACTGCCGCGAAATTTGATAATCAGCACGAGGGGAATCGAATGACGCTCAACATATCAAAATGTTCTAGTCCATTGGTAATGCGTCCTACGCGCCGGTTGATGAGGAGAACGATGTTAACGCTTTTCGCGGTTGCTTTGTCGGCCAGTTGTGTCTTCGCCGATGACGCGAGCGGCGTGACCAACATCTTCAAACCGAATGGAGCGCCGGCCCACGCGATCGTCGACTACACTATGCTTGTGCTCGCAGTATGCGCGGTAATCTTTGTCATCGTCGTCGCGCTGCTTGTCTACACGGTTGTGCGCTTTCGGCAACGGCGCGGAGACAAGGACCATGAGCCGCCGCAGGTTTACGGCAGCAATCAAATCGAGCTTGCCTGGACGGTCATTCCTATTCTGATCGTGTTTGTGTTGACCCTGGTGACCGCGCGCAGTATTGCCGAAGTTCAAAACGCGGCCCCGCCTTCAAAGGCATTGAACGTCACAGTCGTAGGTCACCAGTGGTGGTGGGAGATTCGATATCCGGACCAGGGTGTCGTGACAGCTAACGAACTCCACGTTCCAGTTAGCGATCCCGACCACCGCACACCGACATTTCTGAAGCTTGAATCGGCGGATGTCGCGCACAGTTTCTGGGTCCCTCAGCTTGCCGGAAAGACCGACGTCATTCCGAACCGTGACAACTTGATGTGGATAGAACCGACGACTCCCGGAACGTTCCTCGGCAATTGCGCTGAGTATTGCGGCACGCAGCACGCTCGAATGTTGATCCGAGTGATCGTGCATCCAACAGGCGAATTTGAAAAGTGGGTCACCTCGCAACAATCGAACGCGGTAAACGAAATCCAGGTCAAGGCAGGACATGACATTTTCTTTTCGACGTCCTGTGTCAACTGTCACACGATCAATGGAACGGAATCCAGGGGAAAGTTTGGGCCTGACCTCACTCATTTGATGAGCCGCGAAACTCTGGGCTCCGGCGCAGCTCCTAATACACCCGAAAAGCTGCGCGCCTGGGTGCGCGATCCGCAGAGCCTGAAACAAGGTTGCTATATGCCTGACATGCAGCTCACGGATGAGCAAGAGGATGAGCTCGTCCGCTACCTATTGACGCTCAATTAGAACTGGAGAACATCTGATGGTCGCCGCCAATCCTGAAATTCCGTGGACCGGTCCGTTGGCCTCGCCATCCATTGTGACCCGGCTACATGAATTAGTAGTCACTGTCGATCACAAGAAACTTGGCTTGATGTATATCGCCAGCGCGCTGTTCTTTCTTGTCGTCGCCGGGTTGATGGCTGCGGTGATACGTTTGCAGCTGGCCTTCCCCAACAGCGACGTTGTCGCACCCGATACTTTCAATCGGCTCTTTACCGTGCATGGCACAGCGATGGTCTTCTTTGTAGGGATGCCGATTGTAGCCGGCCTTGCGAATTATCTTGTGCCGCTGATGATCGGCGCGCGAGACATGGCTTTCCCGCGGCTGAACGCCTTCGGCTTCTGGATGTTTTTGTTCGGCGCATTGTTGCTCTACTTCAGTTATATCGGCGCGCCGGGTTTGTCCGGACACGGGTCGGCGCCCGACGTGGGCTGGTTCGCTTATGCGCCGTTAACCGGCAGGGCATTCTCGCGCGGGAACAGCACGGATTACTGGACACTTAGTTTGCTTGTGAGCGGCATCGGCAGCCTAGCTTCATCCGTCAATGTAATTGCCACGGCGTTCGGCATGCGAAGCCCTGGCATGACGCTGATGCGGATGCCGCTGTTCGTATGGATGCTGGTCGTTGTCTCCGCGATGATGTTTATCGCGATCCCCCCGCTCACCGCAGCGCAGGTCATGCTGCTGATCGATCGTTTTCTCGGCGGCAACTTCTTCAACACGCAGTCGGGAGGGTCGGCGGTTTTGTGGCAGCACTTCTTCTGGATCTTCGGCCACCCCGAGGTCTATGTGCTGATGATTCCCGGCTTCGCCTGCGCCTCTGAAATCATTCCGGTCTTTTCGCGCAAGCCGATTTTTGGCTACTCGGCTATGGTGGGCGCGACGGTGATGATCGCCTTCGTCAGCATGGGCGTCTGGGCACATCACATGTTCAGCGTCGGGATGACCAGCGTTGGCAATACGTTCTTTATGATCTCGACAATGGCTATCTCAGTGCCAACCGGGATCAAGATCTTCAACTGGCTGGCCACGATGTACGGCGGAAAGATCCGCTTTGAGCTACCGATGCTCTGCTGCCTCGCATTCTTGTTTCAATTTCTAATCGCCGGGCTGACAGGCATTATGCTGGCCGCCGTGCCGTTTGATTGGCAACTGACCGATTCCTACTTCGTTGTGGCGCATTTTCACTACGTGTTAATCGGCGGGATGTTGTTCTGTGTCTTCGCCGGGATCTACTACTGGTATCCGAAGGCCACCGGGCGAATGTTGAACAAAAAGCTCGGCCTCTGGCATGTCGCTCTCTTCTTCATCGGATTCCATCTGACGTTCGACACGATGCACATACCCGGGCTGTTGGGCATGCCGCGACGCATCTACACCTACGACCCCGGGCGCGGGTGGGAGATATTGAATCTGATTACTTCCATTGGGGTCATCTTTCAAATCGCAGGTGTTGCATGTCTGGCATGGAACATTATCAGGTCAGCACGCAGGGGCGAGAAGGCGGGGGATGACCCATGGGATGCGTGGACACTCGAGTGGGCTACGACTTCTCCGCCGCCGGAATACAACTTTGAAACGGTGCCCGCCGTGCGCAGCGCTCGTCCGCTGTGGGACTTGAAACACCCTGAAGATCCGGACTGGAAGTACGAATGAACTGGAGAACGAAACGATGATCAATGCTGATCGATTGAATTTGCCTGCGACATCGATTGAGTGGACTCTTCCGTCGAGCCGCAAGGTGGCGATCGCCTGTCTCATAATAACTGAAACGGCGATGTTCACGATCTTCGTGGTGGCCTACGTATTTTACATCGGCAAGAGCCTGGTCGGGCCGTATCCGTCAGAAGTGCTTGAGACCCCCATTCTTTCGACAATCTGTCTGCTTGCCAGCAGTCTCACCATTGTGATGGCTGAGCGCGCGTTCAAACGAGAAAGCCTTGTCGGCTTCCGGCTCTGGTGGTCGACGACGATCCTGCTTGCTGCAATTTTCCTGGGCTCAACCGCTGCCGAGTGGAAGAGCCTTATCGTCGATCATCACCTGACTATCAGCACTAATCTTTTCGGCACGACCTTTTATTCGCTGGTCGGATTGCATGCGAGCCACGTCATCGTCGGCCTTTCGCTGCTGACACTGGTTTTGGTTTTCAGTCTGAAGAACAAGATCAGGCGAGCAGACGGCGAGCGGATCGAAATGCTCTCCTGGTACTGGCATTTTGTGGACGCGGTGTGGGTCGTTGTGTTTACCGTCGTTTATGTTGTAGGTCGCTAACCCGGCAGGACTAAAGTGGTCGTCAATACAAAACCCATGCTACAAAAGGTGCAAATCTTCGCTCAGATGATTGCCTCAGCGGCCTTGTTGATTACGTTGCTGATCAACTACCGGCAAGTCAGGTTGATGAGTGACCAGATGCTGGAACTGCGGCGCAGCACTACAGTGCAGCACATTCTCTCGCTTTTGAGCTTTATCGAATCGGACGAACTGCGCACTACGATGAACCTGGTGTACACGACGCTGCACAAGAAACATTTCTCCGAATGGTCTGAAGCTGAGCGGCAATCGGTCTCCAAGTTGTGTGCAAGTTTTTCAACCGCCGGAACGATCCTTCAATCCGGGTTGGTTCCGATAGGACCACTGCTCGAGGGCTGGGAACCAGGCATCCGGCGTTGCTATCAGGTGCTTGGGCCGTACATCCGCGAAATGCAGAAACCTGAAAATGCGGGGCCGTCATATTGGTCCGGCCTCGACTGGCTGCACGATCAGATTCAGAGCGTCAACAAGGAAGACCGTCACAAAGCGGACCGCAGGTTTCTCAGTGAAACCTCTCATCTCACGGGCTGGATTGCCAAGCATCACGGAGGAACTCATGTCATCTGAGGAAAAAAGAAACTCGCCTGGCGGGATGATCGAAGTTCCGGCCCCAACAGCCTGGCCGATGATCACAGCCCTCGGCCTCGCGCTGCTCGCCGCGGGACTTGTCACTCATCTGGTCGTAAGCGCGTTGGGACTTATTCTAGCTCTGCGCGGCGCAGTGGGCTGGTTTCGCGAAGACTTGCCGGTCCAACGGGTCGAGTTCGCGCCGGTTCGCGCCGCGATCGAGCGAGCGAAACCGGTAAAGGCATCTGCTCGAAGTGTGATTCATCTTACTGCGGGACAAGCCAGTCACCGCGTCCGCATCCCGGCTGAGATTCATCCTTATTCTTCGGGTTTGAAGGGAGGCATCGTCGGCGGAGTTGCAATGGCAGTTGTGGCGCTCGCTTATGGACTGATCGCTCACGGCAGCGTTTGGTATCCCATCAACCTGCTTGCGGCTGCAGCACTGCCATCGCTGGCTCAGGCGGGGGCTTCTCAACTGGAAGCTTTCAATGGCCTCGCCTTCATCATTGCCCTGATCAGCCATGGCGCGATCTCCCTGCTTGTCGGTCTTCTGTTTGCGGTACTGCTGCCAATGCTTCCGTCAAAACGCGCGGCGTTCTGGGGAAGCTTTATGGCTCCGGTGTTATGGACTGCGCTGGTATGGGCGACGCTGAGAGTAGTCAATCCGTTGCTCGACGCTCGCATTGATTGGGTCTGGTTCATCGTCTCGCAGATTGTGTTTGGCATGACCGCGGGCTACATCGTCCATCACTCGGGAACTGTTGAGACCATGCAAACCTGGCCGCTTGCGGCAAGAGCGGGTCTCGAGGCACCTGGGTTCATCGATGAAAAGGAAGAAGAGTAATGACTACAAAACACTTCGCCCTCGTCATCTTCATTCTGATCTTCGCCGTTGCGTCCGGCTGCAGTCGTTTTCCCGGTAAGCCTTCGGAAGCGGACAAGTGGATAGCTCCGTCTGAGGTACTAAATTTTGATCAGCTCTATGGTGAGAATTGCGCCGGCTGTCACGGTTCAGCCGGAAGATTCGGCGCTGCACGATCGCTCAATGATCCGCTCTTTTTGAGTTTGATCGACCCGGACAATTTGCGCCGTGTAATTCGCGAAGGGGTGGCGTCTACGAGCATGCCCGCATTCGCGCAAAAGTTCGGCGGCCAGCTCACGGACTCGCAGGTTGATTTCCTGGCTGATCAAATAGAATCACAGTGGGGTAACCCCGAGGCATTCAATCCGGTGCCTCTGCCGGCTTACAGAGAGCAGGGCGCCGTCGGCGATTCGCAGCGCGGAGCGGTCGCCTACAACAGCTACTGCAGCGAGTGTCACGGAGCCGCTGGACGTGGCGGTGAAAAGGCCGGCTCGATTGTCGATCCGGACTTTCTGAAACTGGTCAGCGATCAATCGTTGCGGACGACTGTCATCGTTGGCAGACGATTCATTGGAAAAACAGACTGTCGCGCGACCACGAACGTTCAGCCGATCTCAGCGCAGGAGGTTTCTGATCTGGTGGCCTGGTTGGTTTCACAACGCCCGCCGGCACTTGGGTCTGAATCAGCACTGCCATCCAGTCAGTCGGCTATCACACCTTGACTAGTGACAACCGGAGAAACTGAAAATGTGCCCTAACGAACAACAATCTCAACCAGCTTCGACTGCTGCGTCTTCGCGCCGAAGTTTTTTGTTAAAGCTTGGAGCCGCGCTCAACGTGGTAGCCGCGTCATTCATAGGCATCCCGGTTATTGGCTTTGTCTTTTCGAGCTTCCGCAGACGAGGTCCTTATCAATCGTGGGTCTCGCTTGGAGCGCTTGAAGGTTTTCCCGCCGGTCAGACAAGGCTCGCGACCTACCGCAATCCTTACACGCGGCCCTGGGATGGTCCGACTGCCGATATTCCTTGCTGGGTGCGGCGAATTGAAGGCGAGAAGTTCCAGGTCTTTGCCATTAACTGTACACATCTCGGTTGCCCGGTGCGTTGGTTCCAGGAGTCGCACCTGTTTATGTGCCCCTGCCATGGCGGCGCCTTTTACGAAGATGGATCGCATGCGTCCGGCCCGCCGCCGCGCGGACTCTATGAGTATCAGTACAAAATCGAGAACAATCAGTTAGTGATTAAAGGCGGACAGCTGCCGACGCTGGCACAGCCTTTGTGAGACGAGCGGCGAACGCGGATTTGAAATCAGATGGAGCTTGATATGTTGAGAAAGATCGCATTATGGATCGACGACCGCGTGCATCTGAGCAAACTGTACGCTTCAACGGCAGGACACTCGGTGCCGCGAAACGCGGAGAGCTGGTTTTATGTCTTCGGCAGCGGCACGTTGCTTTGCTTCATTCTTCAGGTCGTCACCGGCACCTGTCTGGCGTTTGTTTACACTCCCTCGGCAAATGAGGCCTACTCGAGTCTCGAGTATCTCAATTATCAACAGCAGCTTGGTTGGCTTTTGCGCGCGATGCACAACTGGGGTTCGAATTTCATGCTTGCGATCATGATTTTGCACCTCGCGCAGGTCTTTCTTTTCGGCGCCTTCAAGTACCCGCGCGAGATGACCTGGATCTCGGGCGTGGTGTTGCTGCTTTGCACACTCGGAATGGCTTTCACCGGTCAGGTCCTGCGCTTCGATCAAGATGCTTATTGGGGGCTCGGCATTGGAGCAGCGATGATGGGGCGTGTGCCGGTGATTGGAGCAGATCTCGTTCACTTTGTGCTGGCCGGTCCAATCATCGCGGGCGAGACTCTATCGCGTTTCTTCACTCTTCACGTCTTTATCATCCCGGGCACGATCATTGCGCTTGTGAGTCTTCACCTGCGGCTTGTGCTCACCAAAGGCATCAACGAATACCCGGTGCCCGGAAAGGCCGTCGTCAAAGAAACCTATCAACAAGAGTATGAAAACCTACTTAAGAAAGACGGCGTGCCTTTCTTCCCGAAGGCAATCAGCAAAGATCTGGTCTTCAGCGCGGTGGTAATGTTGGGCATCCTTGGGTGCGCGCTCTATTTTGGACCCGAGGGACCGCACGGCGTCCCTGATCCCACACAGATCAACAGCGTTCCAAAGCCGGATTTCTTCTTTCTCTGGCTATACGCGGTGCTGGCTCTGTTGCCCGACTATCTTGAAACGATCCTGATCCTGACGGTGCCGGTGATCGTGATCGGATTGCTCTTCGCGCTTCCATTCATATCCGGCACCGGTGAAAAGAGCGCTCGACGAAGGCCCGTGGCGGTGCTGTCGGTTCTTATCATTTTTCTGAGTCTCGGGACGCTGAACTATCTGGGCACTTTTGCACCGTGGTCGCCTCAGATGTCGGCGTGGAGCGCCGACCAGACACCTATCAAATATGTCGAAGGGCGAACACCGCTCGAACGGCAAGGTGCGCTCGTCTTGCAGAACAAGCAATGTCGCAATTGTCACAGCATCGGCGGCAGCGGAGGACTGCGCGGGCCCGCTCTGGACGGCGTCGCAACGCGGCTGACCGGTGATCAGCTTACGAGGCAAGTGATACAGGGAGGCGGAAACATGCCGGCGTACGGCAAAAACCTTAGCCCAGCCGAAGTCGCCGCGCTGGTTGCGTTCATGAAGACCTTGCGCGAACCGAACGAACTACCGGCTCTGGATTCGACTTCACCCGAGCAGCCTTCGCCTCAAAAGAAGATCGCGCGAGCCGAGCGTTAGCGTGTCGGATGCCTGAGACTTGTAAGGCGATTAATAGAGCCTCATACGAAGTAAAGTAAAAGGTTGATATGAATTCGAGCATCGATGGAATCAAATCGCGTAGTCATTTTGCCGAGGTGAGTTCTCTTTCGGGCTTGATGAGGCATGATGGACAGAGGCACGGGACCCAAACAAACAGGTTTGACGCTCCTCAGACCCACCTGCCTGCCCGGCTGATGGACTTCGTCACCCTCATCAAACCCGAAGTCTTATTGCTGGTCTTGATTACTACCGGTGCAGGCTGCTTGATGGCTTCCGCTCCGTTCGAACTGCTGACTCTCTTCAATGCGCTGTTTGGAACCGCACTTGTCGCCGGAGGAACCGCCGCGCTCAATCACTACGCCGAGCGAGCGCACGATGCCAAAATGCGGCGGACAGCCAACAGGCCTTTGCCGTCGGGCCGGCTGACACCCCGAGCGGTCCTGCGTTTCGGAGTTTTGTTGTCAGTCATCGGGACTATTTATCTCGCGGTGAACTGCAATCTGCTGACAAGCGCGATCGGGTTAGCGGCGCTTCTCAGCTACCTGTTGCTTTACACGCCGCTCAAACGCCGGTCCGATTTGTGCACGCTGATAGGCGCCTTTCCCGGAGCCGCGCCCATCCTTATGGGATGGACGGCAGTTCGGGGCGACATTTCGCTCGCCGGCTGGATCCTCTACGCCATTCTCTTCTTCTGGCAATTTCCGCACTTCTTGGCAATCGGCTGGATGTACCGCGACGACTATGCTCGCGCTCGAATGTTTATGATCCCGAAGAACGATGACAATGGCGTCGTTGCTTTCCGCCAGGTCTGGATCATGTCAGCTGCGTTGCTGGTGATGAGCTTGTTTCCGGCTGTGCTCGGCATGGCGGGAAGCGCTTATGTACTGGCTGCTCTTATTCTGGGTATAGGACTCCTTATAGCAGTCCATCGCGCAGCATCACATCACACAAATCTTGCGGCGAAGGAGTTACTTCACGCAACGGTCATTTATCTCCCGGTACTCCTGTTGATGATGGTGTTGGATAAGATCGCTCTGATCTACATATAGCGAGTAAACAGGGAATGAGGTAACCAGGGGTGTTCAATGAATTCAGTGGCCGAGGCGGCTCTAAAGTCCTGGATCCTGGATCCGACGCTTATCGGCGCCATGACTTTATCTGGGTTGATCTACCTGCGAGGCTGGCTCAGGCTACGTCAACAGGTGCCGGAACGGTTTGGCGCAGGACGACCGCTGTCATTTTTCGCTTGTCTCACCAGCATCTTTCTGGCGATCTCTTCACCCCTTGATGCCTTCGGCAATCTCTTGTTGATTGCGCATATGATTCAGCACTTGCTGCTGATGATGGTTGCGCCGCCGCTGCTGTTGTTGAGTGATCCGTTCCTGCCGATGCTGCGCGGGTTGCCGGCCGGCATCTCGAAACATTGGCTGGGACCATTTCTTTCCTGGAGTGCGTTGTCGAGATTCGGCTGCAGACTTACCCACCCGGTCGTCTGCTGTCTTGGGTTCGTGTGTACAACTATCGCCTGGCACTTGCCGCCGATGTATGAGCTGGCTTTGCGATCGCAGACACTGCATGTGGTGGAGCACGTTTGCTTTCTCGCGACCGGCGTCCTGTTCTGGTGGCCGGTGATTGAGCCATGGCCGAGCAAAGCGCAATGGCCGCGCTGGACTATCATCCCGTACCTTTTTCTCGCCGACTTTCAGAATACTGCGCTCTCGGCTTATTTGATCTTCTGCGATCGAATTGTTTATCCAACCTACGCCGCGGCTCCGCGATTCTCAGGGATGTCGGCGCTCGAAGATCAGGCGGCAGCGGGCGCAACAATGTGGGTACCCGGCTCGATTATTTTCCTTGTCGCAGTCGGTATTATCACAATCAATGTGCTGAGTTCACGACGCCGCGCCGTGCGACCTTCAACCGTTCGGATGGCACTCCCAGTATTGAAAGCTACATTCATGCCAGCCTCATTACCGGGTTCAAAACAAAGCAAGACCCGGCGAGTTGATAGTGATCTTTTATCCTTTCCAATCATAGGCGCGCTGATTCGGTACCGATACACTCGTCGCATTGCGCAGACCGTGATGCTCGCGCTCGCGCTGATCATTATCGCTGATGGTCTATTCGGACATCAGATGAGCTCGATGAACCTCGCAGGTGTTCTTCCGTGGACTCATTGGCGTGGCTTATCAATCATAGCGATTTTGATCGCCGGCAACTTTTTTTGCATGGCGTGTCCATTTACGCTGACTCGAGACATCGGCCGCCGCGTGCTGCCCGCGCGATGGCGTTGGCCGAAGAGGATGCGATCGAAGTGGCTCGCGGTCGGTTTGCTTGCGGTTTATTTGTGGGCTTATGAGGCGTTCAGCCTCTGGGACAGTCCCTGGCTGACCGCGTGGCTCATCATAGGTTACTTCGTGGCATCGTTTGTTGTTGACGGATTATTCAAGGGAGCGAGCTTCTGCAAGTATGTCTGCCCGATCGGTCAGTTCAATTTTGTACAGTCGCTTGTCTCCCCAGTGGAGGTTAAAGCCAGAAACCTTGATGTATGCGCATCGTGCACGACACACGAATGCATTCGTGGAAGCAAGGTGCAGAGAGGATGCGAGCTGCAACTGTTCGTGCCGAGAAAGTCGAGCAACCTGGATTGCACTCTATGCCTTGACTGCATTCACGCTTGCCCTCATGAAAACGTCGGCCTCATCTCAAGTTCCCCAGCGAGCCAGCTAATACCAGATCGCTCTCGCAAGTCATTTGGAAGACCTACTCGCCGGCTGGATGTAGCGGTGTTGGCGCTGTTGCTAGTCGTTGGCGCTTTTGTAAATGCGGCGGGAATGGTTGCTCCAGTAATGACCTGGGAGCAACGACTGCAGAGTAGGTTCGGACTCAGTTCGTCGCTGCCGGTGGTCACGCTCTTTTATACGGTTGCGATGTTGCTTGTGCCTGCGGTTGTTGCATCTTCGTGCGTCGTCGTGTCCCGATCTCTGTCCGGCTCCTCTGTTCAGTGGCAGAAACTCGCCAGCAGCTTCGTGATGGCATTGGTGCCGCTGGGATTTAGCATGTGGGTCGCTCACTTTGCATACCACCTATTTACTGGAGCGAGCGCTATCGTGCCTGTCTTAAAGCGCGTTGAAGATGACGTCGGAATCAGTTTGCTTGGCAAACCTGATTGGTCGTCCACTGGTGCGATGATTCCACTCGAATGGCTAACGTCTATACAGATTTTGCTTTTGGGCGCGGGATTATTGCTGACGCTGTATGTTTGCTGGCGCACAGCTTCCAGTTTCGCGAGCAAGACTCAAAGCGCGTTCGGATTGCTCCTGCCGTGGGCGGTTTTCGCAGTGGCTCTTTATGCTGTAGGGATTTGGATTCTGTTTCAACCCATGCAGATGCGCGGAATGGTGATGTGATCACGGAGACTCTTTTTGATGCGCGAATACGCAAAAGGATTCACCGCCAACGTTAAGGCTAATGCGATTGGAATAGTTCTCTTGTCGGGCGCTTGTGTTCTTTGGACAAAAGGCGCGCTCGCTGATGGAGGAACCGTGCAATTCACACAGACGACGGGTCCGTTCGCCGTGACTGTATTTGCCACTCCGAGCCCACCGCGAGCCGGCCCGGTTGATATAAGCCTGATGATCCAGCAAAGCAATAATCAGAAGCCTTTGCTTGATTGTGATGTCGAGATTGAACTGAGCAAGGAAGGCGAGTCGAGCATAAGGTCCAAAGCAACCCACGAAGCTGCTCAGAACAAATTATTTTATGCAGCGCAAGTGAGGGTCCCGGAACCTGGTGTCTGGGAAGTTGAAGCTGCAATCAGACGTGGAGAGGACTCCGCAAAGGTCTCCGGACCGATCATGCTGGCCGCCTCAAGTCCTGTTCTTCTGTCCTACTGGCGGAGCGTCGCGATACCCCCAGTCTTCATCTCGTTGTTTGCTTTGAATCAATGGTTGAAGCGGCGAAGGACGGAAGGTCAGAAGCGAGAACACCGTTCCCACTGAGACTTCGCGTGATCGGCGGAATAGTTTGAGCTGTTCGACAAGAAAGAGGTGGCGATCTTGAAAGCTAATGAATGCATTAATGAGTTTCACATTGCAGGGACCAATCGCGGGCTACACCGCCTATTGATCGTTCTCGCATCAATGACGGTGCTCCTTCTGGTGGCCGGAGCCCTCGTTACAAGCAACGAAGCCGGCGATTCAGTTCCAGATTGGCCGCTGTCGTTTGGGCGTTGGGTTATAAACTCCAATTACTTTGTAGCAAACGTTCGCTTTGAATATTCGCACCGGGTCATTGCATTTTTTGTGGGTACGACGACGCTGGTATTGGCACTTAGAGCGTTGATGACAGGAGCAAGACCACTCATTCGGAATTTGATGCTCGTCGCGTTCGCCGGTATTGTGATCCAGGCTCTCATAGGCGGCGCGCGAGTTTCGTTCCCCGCCTATAAGCCCCTGATTGCGATCCCTCACGCGTTGGTTGCTCAGAGTTTTTTTGCGTTGATCGTAGGTCTTGTGGTGATTACATCAGCAAGATGGCGCGAGCATAAACCATTGATGGAGGACTCCGCACATCCGTCGGCGCGTTGGCTGGTGATACTTACCTTTTGCGGAGTACTTGCGCAGTCAGCTCTTGGCGCAGGATTCAGGCATGGAGCCTTCGGTGTGATTCCTCACATGGTCGGGGCCGCTGTAGTCTTCTTGCTCACAGTCTGGACGGCATTAGTCATAGTGCACTATCACGGTCGCGACGCTTATCTGCGAAGACCGGCGCTTGCGGTGCTGACGTTGTTGTCTTCTCAGCTAATCCTAGGGCTTCTTGCTTACACGGCTCGACTGCAGTCGCGCAACGACCCGCAACCACTCGAGCCTATGATCACTCTCACGGTAGCTCACGTAGTGGTTGGAGCACTGACCCTCGCAAGTGTAGTCGTGTTGGCCTTAAGGTGTTGGGGAACCCTCAGTCCGGCGAATCAAGACGACGTGCAGGTTAGAGTCTCTTTGAGAGCTCAGGCAACCGGGTAGTTTATCCTGTGTAATCGATAATCCGCACGTCGCAGAATCCCAATTGCGCCAGCACGGTGCTCGCAGCTCTAAGCGCCCGGCCTCGGTCACCCGGAATCTAAGAGCGACTCCTAATCAAACTGTGCGCGCTGGCTATCACAGTGTAAAATATGGCAACCGCCGGAGGGACTGATGGCTTCTACCGCATCCTGGTCCGTTGTTGACGTCGAATCGTTTATCCACGACTACTACGACGCGTGGGGAGGAACGGACCTGGATCGTATCATGTCTTACTACACGGACGATGTGGTGCTTCAGATTCCGGGCGTGCTCATGAAGGGGAATGAAGCCGTCCGCGATCAGTTCGCTCGTCCGTTTATCACTGCGTTCCCGGGAAACCACCACCTCGTGAAGAACATGGTCTTCGGGCCGGGGGTGGTTACAGTTGAGTTCAGTTTTGAAGCCTACCACAAGGGGCCATTCGCCGGTCACGCTGCGACCGGTGCGCTGGTCAAACTTCCGGGTTGTGGGGTCTATGAGTACGATTCGGCGAAACGGCAGATCACTGCGGGTCGCATTTACTTCGACATGGGAACGCTGCTGCAGATCATCACAGATTTGCCGATGCATGATCTGAAAACCACGGAAGAGGCACTGCAGGCGAATCAGCGCAACTTGAGCCTGATTATCAATTCGATGCCCACGTTTGCATGGTCGGCGCGTCCAGACGGTTACATCGACTTCATCAATCAGCGTTGGATCGATTACATGGGACTTTCCGCGGATCAGACTAGCGACTGGGGATGGACTGCAGCCATTCACCCGGAAGACTTGAGTCGGCTCTCCGATTACTGGGCATCGATCGTAGCTACTGGAGAACCGGGGGAGATTGAAGGGCGACTTCGTCGTTTCGACGGTTCATATCGGTGGTTTTTGTTTCGTGCTAACCCCTTGAGAGACGAATCGGGAAGAATCGTCAGATGGTATGGAGCCAATACCGATATCGAAGACCGCAAGCGAGGCGAGGAGCTCCTGCGTGCGAGTGAACTGTCGTGGCGGCAGATCGTCGACAACATCCCCGGGCTCGTTGCTACGATGAGTCCAATGGGTGATGTGGAGTTTCTCAATCGCCAGACCCTGGAGTATTTCGGAGAAACCGCTGAGGATTTGAAAGACTGGTCTTTGATTGGAGCGGTTCATCCTGACGACCTTCCGCGCGTAATTGAGACGCGAATAAAGTCGCTAGACTCGGGACAGATCTATGAGGTTGAGCATCGTTGTCGAAGGGCCGATGGTGTTTATCGCTGGTTCCAGGTTCGCGGGGTGCCCGTGCGAGATGTGGAGAACAACATAACCGCGTGGTATCTCCTCCTTACAGATATCGATGATCGCAAGAAGGCGGAAGAGGCTCTGCAGGCAAACGAGCGCAATTTGAGCCTCACAATAAACACCATCCCAACCATGATAGCAGTGTTGACACCCGAGGGAACCGTGCTGTCGTCGAATCAAGCAGCATTGGATTACCACGGCGTCACGATGGAGGATGTGCAGAAAGAGGACTTTCGTACTCGGTTTTACCACCCGGATGATTTTGAACGGCTGCGTGAGGAGCTGATGGAGGCCCCCAAACGACTTAGACAGTTCGAATATGAGCTACGCGCGCTGAGTAAGGAGGGTGAATTTCGCTGGTTCCTGGTCCGCCACAATCCTCTGCTCGACGAACAGGGAAAGATCGTTCGATGGTATGTGACGGCGTTCGACATCGAGGATCGAAAACGCGCGGAGGACGCGCTGGCACGCCAAGCAAGTGTTCAGGCTGACGTGAGCGCTGCGTTTACCAAGCCGACTAATCTGGAGGAGATTCTGCGGGGATGCACGGAGGCGATAGTTCGTCACCTCGACGCGGCCTTCGCTCGAATCTGGACGCTGAACAAGGATGAAAACACTCTGGAGTTGCAGGCGAGCTCGGGGATGTACACGCGTTTGGATGGTTCATACAGCCGGATACCCGTCGGAGACCTGAAGGTCGGCTGGATTGCCCGGGAGAGGAAGGCGCACTTGACCAATGACGTTATGAACGATCCAGGCGTGCGTGATAAACGCTGGGCGCAGCAGAACGGAATGGTTGCCTTCGCGGGATTACCCTTGATTGTCGAGGATCGACTGATCGGAGTGGTCGCGCTTTTCGCGCGTCGCGCACTTTCGGAATCAGTTCTCGGCACGCTCGCATCGGTTGCCGACACGATCGCGCAAGGGATCGAGCGTAAGCGGGCGGAGGAGGCGCTCAGAAATGCGCTTGATGAAATCCAAAAGTCGGAATCCAATCTTCGGCGTGTGATTGATACCATTCCGGCACTTGCCTGGTGCAATCTGCCGGATGGTCCGAACGAGTTCCTCAGCAAAGGTTGGCATGAATATACCGGTCTCTCTGAGGAAGAGTCGCATGGTTGGGGCTGGCAATCCGCATTTCACCAGGATGACTTGCCGCATTTGATGGAAAAATGGGTGAGAATGTTGACTTCAGGAGAACCGGACGAGATCGAGGCGCGGCTTCGCCGATATGATGGCGTTTATCGCTGGTTTCTCATTCGCGCCCAGCCGTTCCGCGACGAATCCGGCAACATCCTGAGGTGGTACGGCACCAGCACCGATATCGAGGACCGCAAGCGCACCGAAGAAGAACTTCGGAAGAGCGAGCGTCAGTTTCGTCTCCTGGTCGAGACCATCCCGGCACTCGTATGGCGTAGTACGCCTGAGGGCGACCTGGACTACTTGAACCGCAGGGCTATCGAGTATCTCGGTCAGACGGCGGAAAGTTTAGCTGGCGGTGCGTGGCTCGAACTCGTACACCCCGATCACCGCGACGCGACTTTGCAACGATGGCTACAGTCGGCCACAACGGGAACGGCGTACGAGGATGAGTACCAGCTCCGGCGAGCGGATGGTCAGTATCGATGGATTCAGTCCGTCGGAGAGCCTTTCCTCGACACGGAGGATCGGATCGCCAATTGGTATGGCGTAGTGTTCGACATCGATGAGCGAAAACGGGCGGAGGCGCAGGTTGAGCAAGCCCGCCTTCGTCTTGCCGAAGCCCAGGAGCTGAGTAAAACGGGCAGCTTCATCACCGATTTGCTAGCCGACGATCACGACTGGTCTGAGGAAGCTTTCCGTATCTTCGAATTCGATCCGGCGACCAAGGTTACGGTGCAGATGATTCGCGACACGGTCCACCCCGACGACCTACCGTCGTTCGATGCGATGATTGCGCGCGGCATGGCCGGCACTGATGTCGACTTTGTATTCCGAATTGTGACCTCTCGAGGTGTCCTAAAGCACCTGCGTGGCATGGCCCGCGTCATGGAGCAAATTGGAGGTCACCCCTTGTTCATTGGCGCTCTCCAGGACATAACGGAAAGCAAGGTCGCCGAGGAGGCCCTGACCAGGGCCCGATCCGAACTTGCCCATATGTCGCGTGTCACGACACTAAGCGCGTTAACCGCCTCGATCGCCCACGAGATCAATCAGCCTATCAGCGCCGCCATCACCAGCGCTGGCGCCTGTCTGCGCTGGCTGAAGCGAGATCAACCGGAGGTGCAGAGGGCGCGAGAGGCGGCCCTGCGGATCGAGGAGGACGGGAGGCGGGCCGCTGAAATCATCACCCACTTGAAGGCGTTCTACAAGAAAGACGTCTCGCCGCAGCGAGAACCGGTCTCGGTCAACCACCTCGTCGGCGAGATGCTGATGTTGTTGCGCAGCGAAGCCGACCGCCACTCGGTGGTGATGCGCACGGAACTGGCGGCGGATCTGCCCCCGGTGAGCGGCGACCGGGTGCAGTTGCAGCAGGTGTTGATGAACCTGATGCTGAACGGAATGGAAGCGATGAGCGAGCGGGGCGGGGAGCTCAAGATCAGCACCCGACGCGAGGGCGGAGAGGTGATGGTGTCGGTGAGTGACACCGGAGTGGGGATACCCGCCGACAAGATGGAAGAAATCTTCAACGCGTTCTTCACGACGAAGGCCGGGGGAACGGGTATGGGGCTGGCAATCAGCAGCACGATCATTGAGTCGCACGGCGGCCGGCTGTGGCCGACGGTAAACCCAAGCCGTGGCGCGACGTTCCACTTCACATTACCTACTACACCGGAGGCATAGCCGGTCACGTAGACGGACCTGCAATGATCATCACTGCGGTGTTGACTGTTTTTTCAGTAGGAGTTTCGCTATGAGTAAAATGCTGCGTTTGGTTACCACCATCTCCGGCATCCAGAGCCTTGTGCTTTGGCTTCTCGTAGTCGGTAGCTCGTTGGATGTTTGCGCTCAATCTGCGTCGACTGGAGCGTTGACCGGCTCGGTTACCGATCCGACCGGCGCAGTCGTGCAGAACGCAAAGGTCACCTTGCGCAACTACGGAACGAACCAGGCGCTGATTGCCATCACCGATCAGAACGGGTTATACCGTTTTGCCTTGCTGCCGGCGGGTGAGTATGAGCTAACAGTGGAGGCGGCGGGCTTTTCGCCGCTCGTGATGCGCGAGGTGATGATTCAGATCACCGAAGTGAGGAGGATTGTTACACAGCTTGCAATCTCAGGCGTACGAGAAGAAGTGGTAGTCGAAGCTCCGCTGCTTCAAACCGACAATGCCGCACTCGGAAGAGTAATCGATCGAGGAACGATTGTGACCTTGCCACTTGTGAACCGCAACTACACACAGATTCTAGGTCTGACGGCTGGAACGAATACGGATGTGGTTGATGCAACACAGCTGGGAGCCGGGAGCCAGGAGATTCGCGCGAATGGTGCGCGTAGTGGCGACAACAACTTTATGATGAACGGCGTGGATGCAAACAGCTACGGCGCCAATATGACCGAGACTACTAATTTCAGTGGCGGCGGGTTGGCGATTCCCGCGCCGGATACGATCCAGGAGTTCAAGGTTCAGAACTCGCTCTACGACGCTCAATACGGACGCGGCGGCGGGGCGAATGTACTCATAGAGACGAGGTCGGGCACGGCCCAACTCCATGGGAATGCCTACTACTTTGGCCGCAACGAAGCCTTGAACGCGAACAACTTTTTTGCCAATGCGACCGGAGTACCAAGAGGAGAATTTCGCCGCCACCAACCCGGTGGCACTCTGGGCGGGCCTGTGCCGTGGGCCAAGAAGCGGGCCTTCTTTTTCATTTCTTATCAAGCGACACGGGATGTGAATGCTGCCTCACTTGCGAGCAGTGTGCGATCACAGACTCTGCCTTTTATTCCGCTGGTGCGTACGCCCGCCTCATTGGGAGCGATCTTCGGCGGTCAAACAGGACTGTTCGGGGGCGTGGCGATCGCGCCGAATGGATCAAACATCAATCCCGTAGCTCTCAATTTGCTGAACGCAAAGAACCCGGATGGATCATTTGTGATCCCGAGTCCGCAGATTGCCAGCGGTGGTATCAACTACACGGCTGTCTTGCCAGGACGCTATAACGAAGACCAGTTCAACACGAACCTCGATGTGAACCTGTGCAAAACCGATCAGCTATCGGCCAAGTTCTTCTTTTCTAACTCGGATCAAAACGTACCGTTCTCAGGCGCCACAGTGCCCGGATTTCCAGCCGTCCGTACCTTCGGCAACCGAAATCTGTCCATTGCGTACACTCATACTTTCTCCTCGGAGACAGTAAATCAATTCCGCGTCGGCTATTCCCGCATCTCCAGTCGAAGCTCAGCTCCGAGCCCGCTGACTGCTCAAGCGGTGGGGATCAGCCGTATCGGCGACCCGCAGGTGAGAAGCTTGCCGCACATCCAGATACTGGGCGCTTTCCAGGTTGGAAACGCATTAAATGATAAGAATGAAACGGCGAACAACAACTTCTATATTTCCGACACCGCATCGTTGTCGCGAGGTAAGCACAGTCTTCGTTTTGGATCTGAGATATTCCGGAATCAATTCAACCTGGGCCCCGATGCCACGGACGGACAGCTCATCTTCCTTTCCTTTCCCGATTTTCTGATTGGCTTACCGGCGGGCCCGGTCAGCGCAGGCGGCAATGGCACGCCGCTCTCCAATGTTTTCCTGGAATTAAGCTCTGCCACCGTCCCGCACATCGGACTACGCGCGGCAGCCGCCCATTTTTTCGCGGTTGACGACTGGAAGACCTCACGGGCCCTCACCATTAATTTCGGACTACGCCTCGAGGTGAACGGTCAGCAGAATGAAGCCTACGGTCGGCTGGGCAACTTCTACCCGGAGTTCTACGTTCGACCAAATGCCGGTGGGTTTACCGACCCGGTCACTTCGGGATTCGTCCTGCCGGACAATTACCATGGGCCTGCGCCTGAAGGGTATCCGCGCAAGAATTCGACGCTTGTCAATGACCCGATACAAGTGCATCTCCAACCGCGCGTAGGCTTGGCGTGGCGGCCTTTTGAATCGAGAGATCTCGTTGTCAGAACTGGCTATGGAATTTATGCCAACCGCGTCAACTTCCTTGGAGCTGCCACCGCCCTGGGTTTCAATCCTCCCTTCCAGTTCTTCAAGAATTTGATCGGCGCGGCCAATGCAGGATCCAGTCTGCAACATCCGTTTCCCATACTTCCGCCAGCCTCGTCTTTCCCTAACTTCATCGGCACCATGCTGCCCGGTCCGCCATACACGGGGGATCGAACCCCTATAGTCGCCACAAACATCGATCCGGATTTCAAGGAGTCGACGATTCAGCACTATGGTCTGGAGATTCAATACCAGCTCAATAACTTTCTCTTCTCGCTCGCCTACGCCGGTGCCAAGGGTACACATCTTGCGGTGTCGCGAAGCCATAATCAGCCCGCCCTGGCGAGTCCGACGAATCCTGTAAATGGGTTGACCACCAACTCGGTTTCAAATGCCATCGAACGTGTTCCTTTTCTGGGAATTGGGCCGCTTGAATTCCATCTCGAGGGTAGTGGAAATTCGAGCTACAACTCTATGCAAGCAACTGTAAGTAAGAGATTGAGCCATCGCCTTCAGTTTCTGGCGGCATATACGTTTTCCAGATCTATTGATTCAGCCGCCGATACTCTCGGCTCTGCTGCTTTCGGCTTCTTTGGGGACCCGTTTTTTGGCGAGCAGGTATTCAACGATCAGAACGATGTGGCCGCCCAGCGAGGTCTGTCGGATTTTGATCGCAGGCACAGGTTCGTGGTTAGCTACACCTGGGAACTGACGCAGCCGATGAGCCACAGGGGATATGCATTCAGTAAATTGGCCGAGGGCTGGGTGGTCTCCGGCGTCGTAACGCTTCAATCCGGACTCCCTTTCAGTATTTTTGACAGTGCCGCAGGTACGCTTTTCGGCCCGTCAACCTCCTTCACCACAGGCAGTTTGATTGCGGGCGCGACACTAGATGATGCCGTCCGGAATGGCAGCGTCAGCAGTCGTGTAAATCAATTCTTCAATACAAGCGTCTTTGTTCCCGCGCAATTCATTCCGGATGGAGGTTTGATCGATGGAAGATTTCCAATTACAGGTGGCGGGACGGTCTTTGGAAACTTAGGAAGAAATGTTCTTCGAGGGCCAGATCAGCGCAACGTCGACATGGCTCTCATCAAGCGCACAAAACTTGGGGAGAAGGCCAACATGGTTTTCCGCTGGGAGGTCTTCAACATCTTCAATCACCCCAATTTTGCCAATCCCGCTAATGATGTCTCGAGCCCGATCACGTTCGGAAAGATCAGTGCGATGAGCGTGAATCCTCGTATCATGCAATTCGGGTTGAAGATCGAGTTTTGATTGTATGATGGATCTCTCGGAGTACGCTGTGGAAACGATTAATTGTGATGGAGAGTTCAGCCTGTACCGCGGTCGGCCCCAGACCAGGGCCAGGCGTGTCGACCGTCTATTCTCCGTCATCGGTTACCGCGAACCGAAACGTGGCGCAACTTTCCATTTCACTGTACCAACTGAAACTGAGGCGTAAGTGAGCACTAAAGACGAACCAGTTGTGTTCATCGTCGACGACGACGCAAGCGTGCGCCGGTCGATTCAGGATCTTTTGTCGTCGGTGGGGTTGCGGTCTGAGGCGTTCGGATCGCCCCAGGAGTTTCTCGATAGCAAGAGCGCCGGCCGCCCGGGTTGCCTTGTGCTCGACGTCAGGCTTCCGGGCATGAGCGGATTGGATTGTCAACGTCAGTTGGCAGAGGCCGGAGTCACTATTCCGATCATTTTTGTCACCGGGCACGGTGATGTCCCAATGACAGTTCGGGCAATGAAATCAGGCGCCGTTGAATTTCTGACGAAACCTTTCAGGTCTCAGGAACTGCTCGACGCGGTTCAGCAGGCTCTGGAATGCGACAGATTGACGCGCGAGAAACTTCGGGAGACAGCGGAACTTCGAAACCGCTTCGAGACGCTGACCCCTCGCGAGCGCGAAGTAATGGAACTGGTAGTTTCGGGCTTGCTCAATAAGCAGATAGCCGCGGAGCTGGGTATCGGCGAACATACAGTTAAGATTCATCGCGGCCATCTGATGGAAAAAATGAAAGCCGATTCGCTGCCCGCCTTAATCAGAATGGCGTGCACCTTGAATTCCAGCTAGTTCACCGACCATCGTCCGCATTCCGACCGAAGTCGGTTGACGCGAACCTTTTTACGAACACGAGCCAGCTACTCCCACTGTTTCACTCAGACTAACCGGCGGTCCGGTCATATGTAACCAAGGTTCAATACCTCACAACCAACGTGTAATTGTTTCGTTTGGGCCGGACAAGTAAACTCGCATCCGTGAACAAGCGTAGCTCACAATTGATCGCGATCGTTGATGACGATCGATCAGTTCAACTTGCGCTCAAGGACCTGCTGGAGTCCGCTGGCCTCGAGGCCCGGTGCTTCGGATCATCGGAAGCATTCCTTGAATCGGACCAGCGGGACCTTATATCTTGCATAGTTGCGGACATCCGTATGCTGGGGATGTCGGGTCTCGAACTACAAGGAAAGTTAAACGCAGAAGGATCTTGCATTCCATTCATCTTCATCACCGCGCACGGTGACGCAAAGGTGAAGATGCAGGCGATGAAGGCAGGCGCAGTGGAGTTCTTGTCCAAGCCTTTCGATGATGAAGTATTGCTTGAGACAGTGCGAAACGCGCTAAAGAATTGAACGAGAAACTCTCTCTCCCCGATTCTTTGATGAGGAGTTTTCGATGAATTCAAACGTCTCAACATTATCAAACCAGCGCGAAGCGCCACCTTTTGGAAGGGTCGGAGTCGCTATTGATATCGCAAGGGATCCGCACAGCGCGCTCGGAAGGGCCTACCACGAAATCCAGGCAGAGCACGAGATGCAAAAAGAGACCTCTGTACTCCGTGAGGAAATTGACACGAGGTCGATGTTTGAGGAAATCGTCGGCGTCTCGGCGCCCATTCGATCAGCTCTGTTTGCCCTCTCGAAGGTTGCGCCGACAGACGCAACGGTACTCATTACCGGTGAGACCGGCACCGGCAAAGAACTATTCGCGCGCGCGATCCACAAGCGTTCGCAACGGTCTAGTCGGCCATTCGTTGCGGTCAACTGTGCGGCGATACCCTCCGCACTGATCGCCTCCGAATTGTTCGGTCATGAGAAAGGAGCGTTCACCGGAGCTACTGAACGCCGGCTAGGGCGCTTCGAATTGGCTGAGGGTGGAACAATTTTCTTGGACGAGGTCGGCGAACTACCGCCAGAAATTCAGGTCGCGCTGCTGCGAGTGTTACAGGAGCGCGAGTTCGAGCGCGTCGGCGGCACCCGTCCGATACGAGCGAACGTCCGAGTAATTGCTGCTACGAACCGCGATCTCGAAGCCGCAATCGAGAACAACACCTGCAGGTCCGATCTGTATTATCGGCTGAACGTGTTTCCGATACAGGTGCCTCCATTGCGCGAAAGAGATGACGACATTCGGCTGCTTGTTGAGTATTTTGCTTTTCGGTTTGCAAAGCGCGCCGGCAAGAAGATCAAGAGAATCGGCGGAAATACGTTGAAGCTGCTCCAATCATACGGCTGGCCGGGCAACGTTCGAGAGCTGCAAAATGTCGTCGAGCGGGCGGTCATACTTTCCGAGTCGGACGAGCTTTACGTTGATGAGCGATGGCTCTCTCGGAAGAGTACGAGCCTTCAGGTCGCAGCAGCAGCCCCATCGCGTACGCTGGCAACTCAGCAGAAAGAAATCATAGAAGCAGCATTGATGGAGACTATGGGTAGAGTGTCGGGACCGTTCGGTGCGGCCGCCCATCTGGGCGTTCCTTCATCAACTCTCGAATCTAAGATCAAGGCGTTGAATATTGATAAGCGTCGTTTCAGACAGCAATAGCAAATGACCGCAAAGGAATCCAATGCAGACCCTCATGAATTTGAGGATAAGCGTGCTCTGGTAACCGGCGGCACAAAAGGCATTGGTCAGGCGGTTGCGACGCGATTGCGTCAGGGCGGCGCGATCGTGCTCACGACTGCCCGCGAGCGTCCAGACAATCTCACCGAAACCGACTTATTCGTCGCCACAGACATAACCACTGCCGAAGGCTGCTCTAAAGTAGCCGCTGCTGTCCTCACGCGTCTTGGTGGTATCGACATCATCATTCATGTGGTCGGTGGCTCGTCTGCGCCAGCCGGCGGCTTTGCTGTACTCGACGATGACGAATGGCAACGCGCATTTGACTTGAATCTTCTTCCTGCAGTCCGACTCGACCGCGCGCTGTTGCCAGTGATGTTTGCTCGAGGTTCGGGAGTGATCATTCACGTCACGTCGATCCAGAGTGTAATGCCGCTGAACGAAGCCACACTCGCTTATGCGTCCGCAAAAGCGGCCCTCGCAAATTACAGCAAGGGTTTGTCAAAGGAGGTGGGTCCGAAAGGCATTCGCGTGCTGCGCGTTTCTCCCGGCTGGGTTGAGACAGAAGCAGCGGTGGGTCTTGTCAACGAATTGGCCACGGCCAAAGGCATAGATTATGACGGTGCACGTAAGGCTTTGATGGATTCGCTCGGCGGAATTCCAATCGGACGGCCTGCCCAGCCGCGAGAGGTAGCGGAACTCATCGCTTTTCTCGCCTCACCGCGAGCGGCCTCGATCACAGGCGCGGACTACATCATCGATGGAGGCACTGTACCCACGGTATGAAGTTTTTAACTGACAAAGTGCGCTGTCAGTGGTTGGCCGAGTCTGGGGGCGCTTACCGGGATCACTGAATGAAGACAACCGCGAAGAGAATGACCTACGCATCCAGACCATGGAAGCGGCGAAAGTATTGTTATTTGATTTGTTTTAAGAATGACGCAGAGACGCTGACCAGCCTAGAAAAGTAAGCAGTTCTTCGGAACCAAGGGTTGTGAGCTCGAGCCTCTCCGCTCGACTGACCGCGAGTGACCTTAAGCACAGAGCAAATCTCACCGACAATGTTCTCGCGGCCCGCAGCAAGAAATTTACGACCGTCAGAAATCTGGCCGAATAAGAATCAATAGCTTAGCCTTGGCCTGCCCGTTGCTCTCTACCCTACCCGAGGAATCGTCAGCAAACGGTAAAGGAGTCCTGAAAGTCACTGGACTCTCAGACGATAGAAGAAAAGAGGTAAAGCGATGACCAATCAATTTCATAGCGCTCTTCCACGTTTCTCAAGTGCCATTGCACTGATGGCTTTGGTACTAATGTCAGTTTCTTCCTCGGCACAAATGGCCGACCCGAGTCGTTCAACCGTCTTAGCGGCATCCCGAGTAAGCGCAGCGGACACCGGAGTAGAAGAATCACACGAAGGAACATCAACACAGGCGACCGCACAGTCGAGTCCTCAGGCGGGCAGCTCACAAGCCGGAATCTCCGGGCTTACAAGCCGCCTGAAGTCTTTCAACCGCATCGGGCCCATACGCGAGAGCTGGAACACAATTGACCTCGGTACAAAGTATGCTCGCGCGGTTATCGGCGGCTTCGAACAGGGAGCCCTTATCGGGCTTGGCGTTCAATTCACAACCGCTGACTCGATACGTTTTGTCGAATTACGAGCCACGGCGTTGACCTCTCCAAATCTTTATCGCCGATTCGAAGGTGAGGCTTACTTTCCTAGACTGTTTAATGAGAATACTCACGCGGATGTCTGGTTCGACTATCTCAGGCGCACCAAAGACAACTTCTTCGGCATTGGTTCTCGTATACCGAATACGTCGCAAACGAATTTTGATTTGGAGCAGCGCAGTTACAATGCGTCCTTGTCCCACGACTTTACTAATCGTCTTGAGGTGGGCGGGTATTTCAGCGAATCCAACTCGGCCACCTATCGTGGACAAAACCATAAGGACCTTCCCATCGACCAGTTGTTCTCGGGCGACCCTGGATCCGTTCCAGTAGGACAATGGGCGCCAGGATTACTCACCAACGTGAAAATCCTTTCCTTCGGTGGCTTCGCCCAATACGATCTGCGCAACATCGCACACGGTCTGACAAGGGGAGCGTACTTTTACGGCCGGATAGGGTCAGCGCAAGGACTCAAAGACAAGACGGCCCTTTCAGACTATGGCTGGCTGGAGGCCGAGCTCGATGCCAGAGGGTACATACCGCTGGGAAGCGACAAGACATCGCTCGCGGTTCGGGGGTACGCAAGTCTGAAAGACCCGCGCGGTGGCAGCCAGATACCATTCTACGATCTGTCGTTTCTTGGTGGCCGCATGTACGGCCGCGGCTTCAAGAACTATCGGTTTCGCGGCAACAATTCTGTACTTGGTTCAGCGGAGCTGCGTCAGACCGTGTGGACTCAAAGCGAGGACCGAGGCCTGGATGTTTTTGGTTTCGGTGAGGCCGGCCAGGTGTGGGGAGATAATCGTTCCCAAACCGATCCCGCCATCGTCGCGAATCGCGACTTTAGCTCAAGTAACTGGAGAGCGTCGGTCGGTGGTGGGATTCAGTATCGGTATTCAAAAAGCTTCGCCGGTCGAGTTGAGATCGGACACAGCAACGAACGCAGCCTGATCTATTTGTCGATCACGCGTGGGTTCTGAAAGACCATACGTCCGCAAAGAGTAGGCTGCATGGAAGGTAGGCGCCTGGATAACTTTGACATGCCGGATCATTGGCCGTAGAGCTTGCGATCACCGATCGATCATCTTCTATTAAGGAGCGATTTGCCTGAGTGATCAAAACGGTACGCCTACGCGGTTATTGCGTTGCGGTGTTACCGCTTATTGGAGCCGAGAAGTATCGGCGCCGAGAGCCGAGCGACTACCATCACTATCAACATGCTTGACTACTTCAACCGCCAACGTAGCTGTGATGGAGTGTGGAATCAAAGGCGTGTGACGATCTCTAACGAAGAATCAGGTTAGAGCTTCGGCTCGTTTAGCAAGCGGCACAGATTCAGTCAAGGCCTTTGGTAAGAATCAGCAATCAGATCGCAACGGTGTCGCTGAGTTAAAGGCGGACATCCTTTTGCGCTACAGATGCAAGACTGGCGCGATGGTTCTATTACCGACCTCAACCTGTGGGAGGCACACTCATAGGACCAGACCGATACGCTCGTACGATGAGGCCAGACAACGCAAACAAACTGAACTTACGAGTTCGCGAGGAGCTACTACGAAGGGGATTGCCTTCTTGTGCCGCAAACAAGGATCGCGACGTGGTCTTCACTCGTTACGCACCTTGATGTTCAGATCGCGGTGGAGAGTAACGACGAGACCGCAGCCAAGTAAGCTACTCAAAAGGAGGACGCCATGAAACAACCGGAGGACAAATTGCGCCGTCGCTTTCTAAAGGCGAGTTCGATGTTTGGGCTGGCGGTCGCGTTCAGCCCGGCTAGGATCGGCGAGACTTTTGCGAACGCAAACGAAACCATGATTCCGAGCAGTGCTATGAATCACAGCGGCGAGCGGCCGGCAGACAAGAGCGCGATTCGTCCGTTTCGTGTGAATTTTTCTCAAGCAGAACTCACCGACCTTCGCCGGCGCATCAACATGACAAAGTGGCCTGAAGGCGAACAGGTCGCCGACGCGTCGCAAGGCGTGCAGCTCGCGACGATGCAGAAACTCGCGCGCTACTGGGGAACAGACTATGACTGGCGCAAGGGCGAGGCGAAACTGAAGGCCGTCCCGCACTTCATCACTGAAATCGATGGGCTCGACATTCACTTCATTCACGTTCGTTCGAAGCATGAGAATGCGCTGCCGATGATTGTCACGCATGGCTGGCCCGGCTCGATCATCGAGCAGATGAAGATCATTGAACCGCTGACCAATCCGACCGCTCACGGCGGGACTGCCGCGGATGCATTTCATCTCGTGATTCCGTCACTGCCGGGCTATGGATTTTCAGCCAAGCCGGCGAAGCCGGGATGGAATCCCGTCCGCATTGCGAAAGCGTGGGCGACGCTGATGCAAAGACTCGGCTACACGAAATACGTGGCGCAGGGTGGCGATTGGGGCAACGCCATTTCTGAGGTGATGGCTTTGCAGCAGCCACCGGGATTGCTCGGCATTCACACCAACATGGCGGCTACGGTTCCCCCCGATGTTTCAAAGGCGCTTGCGATGGGCGGTCCGCCGCCCGCCGGGCTCTCGGCAGATGAAAAACACGCGTGGGATCAACTCGTTGACTTCTACAAGAACGGGTTGGGCTACGCCCTCGAGATGAACAACCGCCCGCAGACCTTATACGGAATTGTCGACTCTCCGGTCGGCCTTGCGGCGTGGATACTCGATCACGACATTCGCAGCTACCAGATGATCGCGCGCGTTTTCGACGGCAAGCCTGAAGGACTGACCCGCGACGATGTTCTCGACAACATCACGTTGTACTGGTTGACGAATACCGCGATCTCTTCGGCCCGCCTCTACTGGGACACCCGGCATACTCTTCCGCCGGGCGGCGGCTTCTTTGATGTGAGAGGTGTCAAGCTCCCTGTGGCCGTGAGCGCGTTTGCCGAAGAGATCTATCAGGCGCCAAAGAGTTGGGCTGAGAAGGCATACGCCAAACTCATCTTTTACAACGCGCACGACAAAGGAACGCACTTCGCGGCCTGGGAGCAGCCGGAGCTTTTGGTGTCCGATTTGCGCGCGAGTTTCAGATCGCTGCGTTAAGCGCAATGCAGGAGTCGAGCAGTAGCCCGACCGAAAGGCAGTGCCGGTCTCAATTCCTTAGCCCTGTCTTCTGTGAGAAGCGAAGGAGGAACTATGAGAACCACGTGGCGCTTCGTAATCATATCAACGCCCTCCTTGCGCTTGGAATTTCCTAGGTCTGAGTTTTGGGACATCACAGCCCGCTATCATCGTGTTTGTTTGCTGCTGCCGGCGAGTTGTCGGCGCTGACTTCGTTCCTGGCTTTATCGGGATAGGAGAATCCAAATGTCGAAAGCAACAACTAACGAAAGTGACGATCAAATGATTTTCGAGAAGCTCAACGTGAGGAGAGAGGGGCAGGTTCTGTTCGTGGAGATCTCGGCGCCACCGATGAATCTTGAGGGTCCTGAACTAATCCGCGATTTGATCTCACTCATTCAGCAAGCCGAGGCTGACGAATCAACCAAGGTGCTCGTGTTCAAGAGCGCTGACCCCGACTATTTCATTTCCCATGTCGACGTCACTCGAATTAAGGAGAACCGCGAGGCGGCAGCCAAGCTGGACGGGGACGCGTCGATCGGCCTGGTTCTTCGCCACTTGAGCGCAAGTCGTCTAGTTTCCATCGCGCAGATCGAGGGCCGCGTGCGCGGCGTAGGCAGCGAGTTCGTACTTGCCTGCGATATGCGCTTTGCAGCGCGTGAGTCTGCGATCTTCGGTCAGTTCGAACCGGCGTTTGGTGTGATACCCGGAGCAGGCGCTGCTCAACATCTCACGCGCCTGATGGGTCGCGCGCGGGCGCTCGAGGTCATGTTGAGCGCTGATGATTACGACGCTGAGGTAGCTGAACGGTACGGCTGGATCAATCGCGCGTTGCCCGCGAGCGAGCTCGGCGATTTCGTGAGATCGCTCGCGCTTCGCATTGCCAGCTTTCCAGCCGCTGGTCACGCGGTGGTCAAGAATCGAGTGAACGCAATCGCTCTCGCTCCGGTCGAAGAGATTCGTCGCGATTCCGATCTGTTCCTTGAGGGCGTGCGCGCTCCTGAGTACCAAAGACGGATGCAGGTTGCGATGAAACGCGGCTTCCAGACGAGAGAGGCGGAAATGAAACTGGGCCAGTTGGTGGGCGACCTGGATGGTTAGCTCCGCAATAGCACAGGAACTGAGACCACCCATGGACAGACGACGCAATATGTTAATAGGGATTGTAGTGGGCATAGTCATTGGAGGAGCGTTAACCTACGCTACGGGTTTGGCAAACCTATTCCTGGCTCCCCACACTAGCTCCGCCGAATATAAGAGTTCGGAATCCGCTATTGCGCCAGAGCTGGCTACAGGCGAATGGATAAACTCAGAACCGCTAAAGCTCGCGGATCTTCGTGGGCGCGTGGTGTTAATCGACTTCTGGACTTTCGGTTGCTACAACTGTCGTAACACCTTGCCGTATGTAAAAAGCTGGAGCGATCGCTATCACGAGAAAGGCCTTACAGTTATTGGGGTCCACTCACCCGAGTTCGATCAGGAAAGAAAAGTTGAAAACCTTCGCAATGAAATATCTTCTCTGGGAATTCCCTACCCTGTAGTTACGGATAACGATTACAAAACATGGAACGCTTACAAGGTCGAAGCTTGGCCGACCGTCTTTCTGATAGACAAGCAAGGACGGATTCGCTGGATGCACGTTGGCGAAGGGGACTATGCGACTGCCGAACGCCTGATTCAGAAGCTTCTCGCAGAAGAACCAACGCTCGAAACAAGTGACTCGACATCACATCCACGACTTCAATGCAGCTGGAACGTTACGAGAGGATGCTCTCACTGCATCCGAACCGGCCTTCCAGGGTCGGTCGCGCCGACACTCGACTTTATCCCGGCGCACAAGGAGCAACAAATGAACGACCTGCTCGAACAAGCTGTTGCGGCACATGGCGGCCTGGATCGCTGGAACAAGTTCACCGAGGTGACCGCTACGATGATAGGCGGCGGGGGCCTGTGGCCTATGAAAGGCTTTGAACCGGCCCCCATTCCGACCGAGGTGACGGTCGCGTTTCATGAGGAGAATGCGTCCATCAGCCCGTTTGGCCAGCCGGATTGGCGCGTGGCTTTTACGCCCGACCGCGTCGCAATCGAAACCACCGAGGGCGCCATCGTCGAAGAGCGCGCCAATCCCAGAGCCGCTTTCGCTGGCCACGTTATGAACACGCCCTGGGACCTGCTGCACCGTGCATACTTCAGTGGCTATGCCAGGTGGACTTATCTGAATACTCCATTCCTGATGACAATGCCTGGCTTCGAGATCACGGAACTCCCTCCCTGGCAAGAAGGCGATGAGGTCTGGCGCGGGCTGCGCGCGAGGTTCCCGGACGGGATCGCCAGCCATAGCAAAGAACAGGACTTCTACTTCGGTGACGATTTCCTGCTGCGCCGACACGACTACAACGTCGAGGTGGCAGGCGGGTTCCCCGCGGCCCAATATGTTTACGACATTGTGGAGTCGAACGGCCTGCGCTTTCCGACTAAGCGGCGCGCGTACCTGCGTGGGCCGGGACTCAAACCGATTCGCGATTTACTGTTGGTCTCAATTGACCTAAGCAATTTTCGGCTCCGTTGAGGACAAGCTCCAGGGCTTTAATTGAAGGGATCTCTCGCGCCATGAAATTCATCAACTATGTCAAGTACCGAGACTTGGAGAAGATCGCCAGCGCCCGCACGGCCCACTTCGCTTACGCGGATCGACTGCGCGAACAAGGCAAGCTCGCGATCGGCGGCCCCCTCACGGATGATCACGGTCGGCGGATAGGGTTGCTCTTCGTCTACGAAGCCGTTTCGAGAGACGAAGCGCTGGCCTTTGCGCGGGAAGACCCTTTCACTCTCGCAAACGCATTGAGCGGTTACGAGATTACCGAATGGCGTCTTCGCGGAGTGAATCTCGATCTGCTCATCAAAGCAAATCGATCTGCCGACCAGAGCGGCGGCAAAAACATGCAGATAAGGTTGTTTGCGAACTACGCGAAATATGCTGCTGACAAATCAAGACTCCCGACCGCTCGCCCGGCGCATTGGGAGTATGACCGGACACTTAAGAGCGCTGGCAAATTGGCCCTGGCGGGTCCCTTCGCGGATGACAACGGAGGGCTCTTTGTGTACAACGCGGTCGGCAGAGATGAAGCGCTATCCTATCTCAAACAAGACCCATTCGCTCTAGAAGGCGTGTTCGCAGAATACCAACTCCTCGAATGGATCATTGAGGGCGTCAACCCTGATTTGCTCGCCAGCGACTTCTTCTCTGAAACGATCAACCGCTGCGGCTAGGAGGCTCTCCCGTCGAGGAGAAGGCAATGTCTAAACTGGAATGGAAGCTGTTGACCAGGAAACGTGGGAGCTCTACCGCGCAAGGCATTCCGCCCGGCAAGGAAGCGCTCCTTTGGGTAACCGGTACAGTCACGCTCATCTATGGTCAGCGCGACGCCGTCCTTGTCGATACGTTTCTGTCCGAGCAGCATTCAAAGGAGCTGCTGGAGTGGGTCATCGAGAGCGGCAAGAATCTGACGACTATCTACGTGACTCATGCCCACGGCGACCACTTCTTCGGTCTGCAGCGTCTGCTCGATAAGTTCCCAGACGCAGAGGCAATCGCCACCGCGCCCGTCGTTGCGGCTATTCGAGACCAGATCAAGCCAGAGTTTATCCAGTCCTTCTGGGAACCGCGCTTTCCGGGCCAGCTTCCGTCGCAGTTGGTAGCGCCCGAAGTCCTCAAAGGAGATACTTTTTATCTTGAGGGTGAAGAGCTAAAGGTCTTGGAACTCGGTCACACCGACACGTCCCACTCAACGGCTCTGTATGTGCCCTCCATCGGGTTGGCCATATCTGGAGATTGCGTCTACAACCACACGCACCTCTATCTTGCGGAGTGCGACGAAGAAGCTTGCAACGAGTGGCTCCGAGCGCTCGACAAGATCGAGTACTTGCATCCGAAGGCAGTGGTCGCTGGCCACGGCGTGCTCGATCCCGACAGCTCGCCTCGCCACATCGAGGAAACGCGACGTTACCTCCGTGACTTCATCGGTTCCCTCGCGAGTACATCTACGGCGATAGATCTGTACAAGACGATGCTTTCGTTGCATCCGGACCGCGTTAACCCTGGGTCGCTCTGGGCAGCCGCAAAAGCTTTCAAGCAATCCTCTCAGGAGGGCCACCATGCGTAAGCATACGTTTCACATCGCCCGCCGCGCAGCCGCCAGGGTAAGGCAGGCTTACGTGACCTTGATTTTGAAGTGAATGAGAAGGAGGAAATAACATGGCCAATCCCATTCTGGTTACTGGCGCGGCGGGCCGCGTCGGCGCGGTAGGGCGCACACTCACCGAACTTCTGTTGAAGCAAGGCAAGGCGGTGCGCGCGATGGTGCGAAGTGAAGACGAACGCGCACAGGCCTTGCGCGACATGGGCGCTGAAGTCGTAGTCGGTGATCTGGTCGATCTCGATTCGATGCATCGAGTGATCGCCGGCTGCGAAACGATGTACTTCAGTATGTCGATTTCGGATGCCTACCTTGCCGCGACGGTCAATACGGCGGCGGTGGCGAAGCATCACGGCGTGAAAGCCTTCATCAACATGTCGCAGATGACGGTCTCACAGATGAGCATTACCGAAACCACCGCGAGCCCCCAGCACAAACTGCAGTGGCTCTCCGAGCAGGCGCTGAACTGGTCCGGTCTACCGGTCGTGCACGTGCGGCCGACGGTGTTCCTCGAAGGCTTCTTCCTGAGTCTCACCCCGGATTCGGTCAGGCAATCGAATCAGATCAGACTACCGTTCGGTGACGGCAAGACTGCGCCGGTCGCAGCTGAAGATGTAGCACGTGTAGTAGCCGCGCTGCTCACCAATCCGCAGCCGCACATCGGCAAGGTCTATCACCTTACTGGTCCGCAGTCCGAGGACATGTATTTCTACGCGCAGGAGTATTCGAAGGCGCTTGGCCGCACGATCACCTATCAGGATATTCCGGTCGGGCCGTGGCGGGATTCTCTGCTCAAACTCGGCTTGCCGGTGCACCTGGTGAACCACCTCGCGACGATGGCCGATCAGCACCGCGCAGGACGATTCGACCGGATGTCGGACGACGTGCTCACGCTGACGGGGCAAGGGCCGCTCGGCGTGCAGGAGTTCATCAGGAGGAATGCCGCGACATTCACGGCGTCAGCAAGAACGGTCTGAATGTCTGCGGATGCTCGCAGTCACAAAATCTGACCTTTGATCTAGGTAATGTCGTTGGAGGATAGAGCGGGAAAAGTGACATACGCCAAAGACATCGCCGCACTTCTTGTCATCGATTCGAATGACGATTCGCCGAGGCGATCATCGAGACGTTCTCCGGATAGGCCCGACGCGTGACGCTGTCCGCTGGCCCAAAGGTCATCAAGAGATCAACCGCAAGGACGCCAAACTTTATACAGGAGGTAATGCGATGAATCGTAAGAGCGTGCTGAAGATTGGAATTGCGATGGTATGGCTCGTCGTCATAGGCGGCTTGGCCATTTCCGCGCAGGACAAGTACAACGTGAAAGTGCCGGGCGGGCTCGCATTCTCTGAGTTCAGGGGATACGAAGCATGGCAAGCTATCTCCATCAGTCGGAACGCCAAGGTTGTCGCTGTGATCCTTGGCAATCCCGTGATGATCGACGCCTACCGAGCTGGCATTCCCGGCAATGGTAAGCCCGTCCCGGACGGCGCAAAGATGGCCAAGGTCCACTGGATCCCGAAACCGAACGAGTTCTTTCCGGATGCGACTGTGCCGGGCCGCCTGCTGAACATTGACTTCATGGTGAAGGACAGCAAGAGATTCGCCGACGGCGGAGGATGGGGATATGCCGTGTTCGATTACAACGCCGCGTCCGATACGTTCACGCCCGGCAACGCCGCTGGCACGCCACCGCAGGGGAATGACGCGAAGTGCGGGGTCGCGTGCCACACGCGCGCGAAGGCGAGAGATTACGTTTTTACGGAGTACGGGAAGCGGTGAACTAGTCCGCGGAATGAAACTTCGAAACGAAGTCTCAACTACAACCAACTCATTTTACACGAAAGGAAGAATCGTTATGAGCACAACAAGAATAGATCGCGAAACGCCAATAGAGGTTGAAGTCGATCCGCGTCTTTCTCGCGGGGTCAAGGCATTCTTGAAAGTACTTAACTCGTCGGGCGGCCCTCCGCTCGAGACCATGACTCCACTTGCAGCGCGCGAGGTGCTAGTTACTGCACAAGCATCAGTTCAAGTTGATCTGTCAGGCATCGAAGAGTCAGAGAAAACAATCACTGCTGATGGCTACACGATCAAACTGAACGTCGTGCGCCCGGCGGGCGTCAAAGGCAAGCTGCCGGTGTTTATCTTCATACACGGTGGCGGCTGGGTTCTGGGCGATTACCCTACGCACAAGCGGATGGTGCGGGATCTCGTCGTGCTAACTGGCTTTTCCGGGGTCTTCGTCAACTACACGCCCACGCCTGATGCCAAGTACCCACAGGCCATCAATGAGATCTATGCCGCTACGAAGTGGGTCGCCGAACACGGTAATGAGATCGATGTAGACGGAAAAAATCTCGCCGTCGTCGGCAACAGTGTCGGCGGGGATATGACTGCCGTGACCGCGTTGAAAGCCAAAGAGCAGGGTGGCCCGGAAATCAAGCTGCAGATCATGATGTGGCCGGTCACCGACGCAAACTTCGATAGCGAGTCATTCGCACAGTTTGGCGATAAACGCTTCCTAACCACGCCGCTGATGAAGTGGATGTGGGATCTGTACACGACCGACCCGAAACAACGTAAAGAGATCTACGCATCACCCTTGCAGGCGACGGTCGAGCAATTGAAGGGGCTGCCTCCAGCTCTGATCCAGGTTGCGGAGAGCGACATCCTGCGCGACCAAGGCGAAGCATTCGGACGCAAGCTGGACGAAGCGGGCGTCAAAGTTACTACGGTGCGTTACTACGGCATGATCCACGACTTCGGTTTGTTGAACGGCTTAGCCGAAGAGCCGGCTGTTCGTTCTCTTTTTGCGCATGCCGCCGCAGAGCTGAAGAAATATCTGCAACCCGCAGGCGACTAAGCGCCCCGAGTGCATGGAGTCACGCGGAAGGATGAAAGTAGAATACCCTCCGGGCGCAAGAGACCCGATCCACCGGCACAATGCAGCAGCATTTGTTTACGTGCTGGAGGTTTCCATCGTGATGCAGGTAAAGGGCCGGATACTGCGGCGGCTACAAATGAGTTGACCGCAGGCCTTGGGCGACTTTCACTGCGTCGGCAAAGAAGGCCTGAGTGGTTGCGTATGCTGTTGCGACTGGTTGAGCGGGCATCGCTGGCTTGGGACAAGACGGGGGAATACCATGGCGAATCTGAAGTTCGACCAAGCGATCACTGCACTTCTGGTGATCGATCCATACAACGATTTCATTTCCGAGGGAGGCAAGATCTGGGATCGCATCAAGGCTGTTGCAGAAGCCATTGAGTGTGTTCCGCATATGCTGCATGTGCTCAATGCTGCGCGCGAGGCGAAGCTTCGAGTTTTCTATGCGCTGCATCGTCAATACCGTCCGGGAGACTACGAGACATGGACGTACGTGACGCCTATCCAGAAGAGAAGCTGGTTGAGTAAGGCCTTTGAACACGGCACGTGGGGTGGTGAGATCCGCAGCGAATTCGCGCCTCAGCCAGGCGATATCGTCGCCCTCGAGCATTGGTGTTCGAGCGGCTTTGCAAATACTGATTTGGATTTGCAGCTCAAGAAGCACGGCATTCACAAGCTGATCGTCATCGGGCTTATCGCTCATACGTGCGTTGAAGCAACTGTACGTTATGCCGCCGAGCTTGGTTATGAGGTCACGGTTGTCGCGGACGCGACTGCGGATTACTCGGATGAAGAAATGCACGCGGCTCTCGACATCAACATACCGAACTACGCCATCGCCGTCGTGAGCACAAATGAGATCGTTGAATCAGTGTCTTCGCTTTGACGCTGCGTCTGGCGATGGCCAGCAAGCCCGCTACTAGTGGCCACACCCTGGGAGGATTTATGGAACCCGTTAGCATCGCAATCGCAACAATGAAACTCGCAGCGGCAAAACTGAGCGGCCTGAAGACGGCGTCTCTTCTATCATTTATTGCTGGTGGCGCCGTGACGCTCGGTTTCAGCAACGCTGGTGGATCAAGGTCCTCGACTCACGTCTACGAGCTGCGGCTGTATCACGTCAACGAAGGCAAAATGGACGCGCTAAAAGCTCGCTTCGGCGATCATACAGACGCCATTTTCAAGCGACACAACATGAAGAGTATTGGTTATTGGGTTCCGGAAGACGCGCCCTATTCGCAGAACCTCTTCGTGTACATTCTGGAGCATTCGAGCCGTGAGGAGGCGCGGAGGAATTGGGCCGCGTTCCAGGCGGACCCGGAATGGATAAAGGTGAAGGCCGAGTCTGAAACTCAGGGACCGCTAGCGAATCATATCGACAGCTACTTCATGGATCCGACTAGCTTTTCCGCAATGCAGTAAGAAAGATGAGCCGAATGACTTCGGCGATCAAATGAACAGGTCGAATAGCAGTTCTTTATTTGATTTGAACCGTCGAAATTCAAGAGGAGTTGGTAATGACAAAGAACTCAAGCGCTGAACCGGTCGAAATGAAGCTCGAAGTCGTAACGCTCGGCGTTTCGGACGTCGACCGCGCAAAGGCGTTCTACGAGAGTCTCGGCTGGCGGCTCGACGCCGACTTCGCGATGGGCGATGCCTTCCGCATAGTGCAGTTCACTCCGCCGAGGTCGGAATGCTCTATTCATTTCGGCAAGGGACTCACTTCGATTAAGCCTGGCTCGGGTGACCGTCTGATCCTCGCGGTGAAAGACATCGACGCAGCGCGCGACGACCTGGTCGCTCGCGGCGTCGAGGTGAGCGAGGTCTATCATCAAGCCGCCGATAACCCACGCGCAGGCGGACGCGATTCGGAGGGCCGCTCGTACTTTTCATATGCCGCGTTTCAGGATCCTGACGGGAACAACTGGTTGCTTCAGGAGATCAAGACGCGGCTTCCCGGGCGCGAGTGGTAGAGGGCAAGCCATGGATATTGCGACTCTTTCAGAACTCCTTCGAGAGACCGAGCTGCATCACGGTCCCTATGAAAAGTCCAATCCCAAGCATAACTGGTGGGACTCGTACGCGCCCTACATCGATGCTCGCCAGCAGGGAAGCACACCGGAGGAAGCAGCAGCGAAAGCCGGCGAGTACATGGCCGAGATCCTTAACCATCGGAGCAAACCATGACCACCACAAGCACAGTTGATCAGAGCCTTCGCGGGTCCAAGCTTTTTGGCCAGACCGTCGTGTTGATCGGCGGCAGCGCTGGTATTGGATTCGAAACGGCCCGACTCGCAAGAGCCGAGGGTGCCGAGGTCGTCCTGACAGGCCGCAATCAGGAACGCCTCCAGCGCGCGGGTATCGATCTCGATGCAAAGCGCACTGCTGCCTTCGACGCCACGGACTTCGATCGCCTCAAGCAGTTCTTCGACGAGCTGCCCACTGCGATCGACCACGTGCTGGTAACTGGTCCGGGTCCGTACTATGCAACCCTGACGGAGCTTGATTTCGAAAAAGCTCGCCGGCATGTCGACTCGCATCTCCTCTTGCCGCTGCACGTCGCGCGGAACGCAATGGGCAAGGTTCGCCCGGGAGGGACTCTGCTCTTCATGGGCGGAACGGGCGGCCGCCGCGCGAACTCGGGCGCGTTGATTACGGCGCTCACGGCCGCTCTTCCAGCCATAACGAGGAACCTTGCTTTCGAAATCGCACCCATTCGCGTAAACCTGATAGCGGCGGGGTTCGTCGACACGCCGCTCTCGGCTGCGCTCCTCGGCGACAATCTGGATAAGCGCCGCGAGCAGCTCCGTGCGACGTTGCCTATTCGACGCGTTGTTGACCCGGCTGATATAGCAGCATTGGCCGTTCACCTCATGGCGAACACGGCGGTGACCGGTGCGACCTTCGACATCGACGGCGGCCAGCAACTCATCGAAGGATGATATGATTGGACACCCAATGTGAGCGCCTCTTGCGATGGCACTGCAGTTCTTCGATCACGAGTGCGTGCATGGATTCAACGATTGATGATTATCTCCGTAAGCGTCTCATGCCGGTCGAGGGCGCGATTCCGCACATACCGGGTATCGAGATGTATGGGAATTCCATTCCCGCGGGAACCGTCGGTGGCGACCTCTTCGAGTACATCAATTTCGATCAGCGTTATGACCTCGACGCTCGGATTCAGCGAGCTAAGACGCTGTCCAAAGAATTTCTCGAGCCACTTCCGGCAGGCGCACCGCCCCGCAATTCGGTAGACGATCATGTTGAATGGTTGAAGTCGAGATCAGATTACTATCCTGAAATGGAAGCTCAGTATAGGACCGCCCGAAGTTCCGAACAGGTGCGCGTCGCCGAAGATCTGCAGGAGCTTTACAGCACTGCAGGTGTCCTGCTGGTCGATGCTCAGGGCCATGGCCTTATTTCAGCGAAGATCGCATCCACCGTACACGATACGTTCCATGCCTTCATGCTCTCGGAACTTGATCAGCACGGAAGAACGACGCCGGAGCTATTTGAAAATATCAACCTTCGTTTGGCGCTATCGGTCACCGCGCGCAACGCACTTGAGATAAGTGAGAAAGAGAATGCGCGCGAAATCGCGACCATGCTTTACGGCGAAGTACATCCTTACGGCTATTTCCGATTTGTAAATTTCGGGCACCCGCCTCCGCTCGTGTTCTCGGCTGAATATCGTAAGTTTGTGGAGCTCGATAAGGACCGGATGGTGCAGTTCCTGGCGTTGGGCTTACAGATTTCGGCAGATCATCCGGATCGCAAGAGATATTTTTCAATGAAACTCCGGCCCAGGGAGGCCAATTCATCGGATGTGGCCGAAATCACGCTTATGAGCCCGGGCGATATTCTCTTCCTTTACACCGATGGTGTTTATGACGGCAGTGATGATGAAGAACGCCAGCACCTCGAATCTATGATGCGTGATCGCTATCAGCAATCAGCGAAAGACATTTGCAATGCGCTATTGGAACACGCTGCGAGAGACGACGATCACCTCAAACAGATTGGCGAAGAGGACCGGGTTGACGACAAAACAGTTTTTATTATCAAGCGAAGCTGAAGAAGCATTTAGGGCATTTGTTCATAACAAGGACAAGAAATTGGAAGAGTAGGTCTAAGGAACCGATGGATTTCGATACTCAAGTAAAGCTGGTGGTTTACAGACACTTCGCCGAGAACGGGGAGAGACCGTCACTGGAAAAGGTGGCCGCGCGTGTCGGTTCGGATGTTGAAAGCGTGCTTTATGCGTATGTGAGATTACGTTCACAAAGAGTGTTGGTGCTTGAAGCGGATGGCTCGTCAATCCGTATGGCTCCTCCGTTCTCCGGCGTCCCGACACAGCACGTAGTAGTTGTTGATGGAAAGCAGTACTTCGCCAATTGCGCGTGGGACGCTCTTGCAATACCGGCCGCGCTACACAGATCGGGCACGGTTTACTCCAGGTGCGAGCAATCCGGAGAGCCGCTTCGTCTTGTAGTGGGTACCGACGGGCCCGAAACGTCTACCTGGTTTTTCCATTGCGTTGTTCCAGCCGCGAAGTGGTGGGACGACATCGTATTCACCTGAGCCAACATGCTTTTCTTCCGGTCGGAAGAACTGGTTCGTGATTGGTGCGCAGCGCGTGATTTCCCAGTGCGGCCTCTCGTCACGATCAGTCAACTCTGGATGCTTGCTACGACTTGGTATTCGACCCGACTGCAGGAAGACTCTCGTCGGCCTCAGCCGGACGAGATGCGCGAGATTTTTGCCGGGTTGGGACTGGAGGGTGAGTTCTGGGACCCAAGATCGGACAGCTTTGGTTAGCGTTTAACACCTCGGTGCTGCGGAGGGAGAGCAGCGTATTTCGAATCGAACCGGCCAACTATGAGGTCCACAGCAGCCACGTCCCCATGCTTTCCAACCCCAGCCTGGTGACAGGTGTGATTCGTACGGCCGCAAACTTGACATCGACGCGGCAAACAAGCGCTTGAACCGGACTCGGTTGAGCGTGCCGGTTAGTTAATTGAGATGAGGCTTGTGCGGATATACTGTCGGGCCAGTCCTATAGATTGAAAGGAGATTCATATGAAATACCGACTATTGGGAAACAGCGGGCTTCGAGTTTCGGAGGCAGCGCTAGGCACGATGACCTTCGGTGAGGAGTGGGGTTGGGGGTAGCGCAAAGGACGAATCGCGAAAGGTCTACGACGCGTTTCGCGAAGCCGGAGGCAATTTCATCGATACAGCGAACCTCTACACCAACAGCGCGAGCGAATCATTCCTCGGCGAGTTCATGGAAGGCCACCGACAGAGCGTTGTGCTGGCCACAAAATACACCAATGCGGCTCCGGGCAAAGATCCGAACGCGGCAGGCAATCAACGGAAGAATATGATGCAGTCAGTGGAAGCGAGCCTGAAGCGGCTGCGAACCGATTACATTGATCTTTACTGGGTCCACATCTGGGATCAGCTCACACCGGTCGAAGAAGTAATGCGTGGGCTGGATGATCTGGTGCGCGCGGGCAAGGTTCTCTACGTCGGCATCTCTGATGCGCCCGCCTGGTGGATCGCGCAGGCCAACACGCTTGCTCAACTGCGCGGGTGGTCTCCCTTTATTGCCATACAGATCGAATACAGCTTGATCGAGCGAACCGTCGAGCGGGAACTGATCCCGATGGCGAAAGCGCTGAACGTCGGAGTGACCGCGTGGTCGCCTCTGGCCGGTGGCGTGCTGACCGGCAAGTACCATGGGAATCAGGGGGCTTCCGACCAGAAAGGCGAGCCGGGCCGGATGAGTGGCGAGATGATGAAAGATTTCTTGCCCGAGCAACAACGAGCCGACCGTGTCGTCGCGGCCGTCAAGAGTGTTGCCGATGAAGTTGATCGTAGCCTTGCGCAGGTGGCGTTGGCGTGGCTTCGCACGCGCCCTGTGCCAGTCATTCCCATCATCGGCGCTCGCAAGCTCACTCAGTTGCAGGACAATATCTCGAGCTTTGACCTGATGCTCTCATCAACTCAAATAGAGACGCTTGATGAAGCAAGCCGGATCGAGCTCGGGTTCCCGTACGACCTTTATCGAAAGGAACTGCCTCGCACTTTTATGTACGGCGGCATGGGAGATCAGCTTTTGGCTTAGCATCCAAAACAAGTGTGCGAATGAATGTGTGATTGGAATAAGCAATCGTCTTGCGGTTTACGGACGAGTTATGGCGATAAGAATTCAGCAAACAACCGAAGGTCAGTGCACGACCCTTCGTCTGTCTGGCGAACTTGTTTCATCACAACGCGAATCTCTGCTCGAAGAAATAGAGGCTAATAACAACACCACCACCGCATTGTGTCTCGAGGAGGTAACACTTGTTGATCTCGACATCGTGCAACTGCTGGCGCGATGCGAGGCAATGGGAGTAAAGCTGCTCAATTGCCCGCCCTACATCCGTGAATGGATATCGAGAGAGAACAGCAGAGCAACTAAAGAATCGAAAGACTCATGAATTTGAAGTTCTGAAGGAGAATCTTAGATATGAAAATGAAAGCAGCACAGATAAGCAAAGCAAAGGGAGATTGGGAACTAGTCGAGCGCGATATCCCCGAGCCCGGGCCGGGACAAGTTCGTGTGAAGATAGATGCGTGCGGCATTTGCCACAGCGATGCTCTTGTTAAAGAAGGTCTGTGGCCGGGGCTTCAGTATCCGCGCATTCCAGGTCACGAAGTCGCTGGACGCATCGACGCAGTCGGCGAAAACGTCACCGCGTGGGAAGCCGGGCAACGCGTCGGCGTCGGCTGGCACGGAGGACATTGTTTCGTCTGCGAACCATGCCGGCGCGGCGACTTCGCGATGTGCATCAATCGCAAGGTGACCGGCCTCGATTTCGACGGAGGGTACGCCGAGTATATGATCGCGCCTGCACCGGCGCTTGCTGCCATCCCTGAGGAATTGCCGGCCGAAGAAGCAGGGCCGTTCATGTGCGCGGGCGTCACGGTCTACAACGCGTTGCGAAATTCAGGCGCGCGACCGGGACAGCTGGTTGCGGTGCATGGAATTGGCGGGCTTGGACATCTCGGCGTTCAGTACGCGCGGCGGATGGGTTTCAACACGGTGGCGATCAACCGAGGCAACGACAAAGAGCCATTGGCTCGTCAGCTAGGTGCGCATCAATACATCGACTCAGTTGCCACTGATGCGTCAGCCGAACTACAAAAGCTCGGCGGCGCGCGAGTAATCTTAGCTACCGCGCCGAACGCACAAGCGATTTCTCCGCTGGTTGATGGACTGTCGCCGGATGGCGTGCTGTTGGTACCTGCGGCGCCGGCCGAACCGTTAATGATCAGCGTGATGCCTTTGATCATGGGAAGGCGATCCGTTGCGGGCTGGTACTCGGGCACAGCGCGCGATTCGCAGGACACTTTGGAATTCAGCGCCTTGAGCGATGTGCATCCGATGATCGAGAAGTATCCGCTCGAGCGCGTGGCGGAGGGCTACGAACAAATGAATAGCGGCAAGGTGCGCTTCCGCGTCGTGCTGACGATGTGAGGGCCGGTGACCCTCAAATTCGAATCTAAGCATACTCAGAATCGTCAAGGAACAGCGATCTAATTCGATTCTCGCTCTGAGATAGTGATCATCGGCTGTGTTCCTCCACTTACTAAAGACCGACGACAATCCTGAAGGCGTGGACGCCGATGTGTTCGAGGGAATCAAGAGAGCGATCACCGCGGCATCACCTGGACTAAACGCAGAGGAAATTAATGCTGAGCTCTTGAGCTTCCTTGGTGAGAGAGCGATGTCGAATCGAGAAAGCCTAAAGCTACCACGCGGGTAGCGTCCCAATTTTTCGCGAAGAGGAGAGAGATAGCCATGAAGATTCCAGATACCGTTCGCGGGCTTCTGATGAACGCAACGCTATGTCATTTAACCACGCTCAACTCAGATGGCAGCCCGCAAGTAACCGTCGTGTGGGTCGGCATAGAAAACGACGAGTTCGTGATCGGTCATCTCGCGGAGCATAAGAAGGTCAGGAACATTCGACGCGACCCCAGAGTCGCGTTGTCGACGCTTGGAGGCAAAACAAACGCGCAAGGATTGCGCGAATACGTGGTGATTTACGGCAACGCTCGTGTTACCGAAGGCGATGCAGTGCCTCTCTTGCAACGGCTGGGTCGAATTTACTTGGGACCGAACGTTGAGTTTCCGCCTGCTGCAATGCGGAACATCCCGGGATACATCACCCGAATCACCCCTACCGCCTTCGCCGGTATAGGCCCGTGGAATGCAAAGGGCGGCGAGTAGGAGAGACCGCTCAAACCGTCATAGATCAATGTTGGGTCGCTGCGAATCGGCGATCCGTCATCCACTACCAAGCTTACGTCCAGCAATGCAACCCAATACTGGATGGATTGGAACCAAAGCCGATGAGGAGCAGGCTACACCGAAAGCTCCCATGCGCTTCGCCGGAACGTTAACGATTACCCATTCGATAAGAGGCGTGGCCGCAAGAGCAATAAGAGTCACCGCGCCAATGCCAAGTCCCAGGCTCAGTGCCACAGGTAAAGCGGTCTCACGTTGATTCGCGATCAAGGCGCTTATCTATCTTCCGTGCGGGCACAAATGCCGTTGCAAGTTGTATGTCTGGCGAGCATGCGCACCTTTCATCGAAGTCGCTCAAGTTTCTATGCGCGGTCAACCATTCCTTCATTAAGGCACGGCTTATCTACCGCGCGAATAGGTGTCGCGACCAGACCGGTCGGCGTGTGACGGAGGATGAGATAGCGATTGGTCTATGGCTCGCGCAGAAAAATCTGGAGTCCGTAAGGTATCAGCTTCCTTTCTGCCGGCTTCCTGTGTTTCCATCCGAAGTAAGTTCTCTCCAGCTTTAGTTGTCTCTCTAAACTCCTTTCGATCTGTACTGAAGAAAGGTAACGATTCAGCGTACTTGTTGAGCTCGGCGATCTCGTCCCGCTTCAAGCTTGGTGCCACATCCTTCTCATGCACTCCGGCGGCGCGATAGAAATCCTGCGCAATGATATCTCTGATGACACTATAATCACGCGCATTTCGAGACTGCACATGAGCCATTCTTAGCTGGTCTGCCCTAGCGTCGGCGACAGCTTGTCGCTCGAGCTTTTTCTCAGGGGAATCCGTGAAATGTCTGATGAGCGTTTCGAGTGCGCCTTTCGGCTCCACCTCCCTGACGCTCGTGGTGTACGTCAGTCCTTGGGCATCGGTAACCGGAAGCTGGCGATAGTCGCCGTACTCAATCGTCGCTTTGAGTCGATCTGCAGCCTTAAGCATGTCCATCCTGGCCATTAGTGCCTTCCCCTTCACCTCAGAGAGAGTTGACGGAGTCGGATTAGCCAGCAAGCTGTCTTTGACTTCGTGATAAACAAATTCGAGGAGCTTAGCGTCCTTGTTGCGATTGGCAATCACGCTCATTTTGGCCAACTCGGATCTTTCAAAGACGGGCAGGGGCATCTCCCTCCCCTGGTGAGCACGGGCTTTCTCGGCGTATTGGACAAGCTTCGAAGCAGTCTCGTACTTGAGTTGTGACGCGGCAAGGTTACTCCGAGCAGGCCGCTCTGCAGAAGCAATCTGTTTCTGTATGTCCTTTTTGGTTTCTTGCAAGAACTCTATCCTGAGTTGAATCGCCTCTCTCTTGGTTGGGCGCAGAAAGTTGTAGAGCTTGAACTTATCCTCAGTCTCCGTTTTTATCTTTTGTTCGATCTCCCTGAGTGAGATCTTTCCAAAGCCTTCGACGGGGAACTTCCAAAAGTGCCTTCGAGCCTGAAACGCATCAACTTTGGCCTGGGCATCCTTCTGTTCAGCGCCAGCCAATACACGTGTTGACTGAAGCCGGGCGGCCGCGCGGTCGTCGTTGACCGCCACGTCGCGCGTCTTCGCACACTCCTTCAACTGCTTCCATTCTTCAGTTGTGTAAACGACGTGTGGCGGTTTTTCCTTACCTATCTCCTTTCTGGTTGCAAGCGTCTTTTCAAGAGCGACTGCGAATTCTTGAGCGGCACTGGCAGCCCATTTGACTTGTGTCGCGGGCGCTTCAGTTCTGATAAGGTGAGCAAGTTCCTCGCGAGCGACTTCCGCCTTGGCTAGCAATCGGCTGGTTTCCTTCTCTGATCCGGGACGCATCACCGGCTCAGCTTGCGGACGAGCATTGAGTTGTTTGCCCCGGTCCCTGGCTTGAGATCTCTGCGCTGAGAGTCGTTGCTCGGCCAATCGCTCCCTACGATCATTGTCTCTTTCCGGCTTGAGTGGGATTGGTTCGCCTTTTCGATAGGCTTCGGCGGCGGCTATCTTCCACTGCTTGGTTTCCTCCTTCTTTCGGAGGTACTCAAGGTAGACGCTCTTGTCGCCGGCAAAGGAAGCGTAGATTGTTGCCCATTTCTCATCAATGGTCTTGAATTCATTGTTCTTTAGCTGGATGCGTCTACCATCATACTGCCGGGAATTGAGGTACAGATGGACGTGAGGATGGTCCGTATCGCGGTGAATCGTGGCGAATGCAATGGCCTTAGGAAATGCCTCCTCAAGGAAGCTGTTGGTCAAGTCCCTAATCTGTTGGTTGGTAGCTGGGACATCAAAAGAGAGGATGATGCGGTAGTGAGTTCTGCCGCCCTTCCTTCTCTCGTACTCTTCAAGCGAGCCGAAATAATCCCTGACGTTTTGAACCTTCTCCTTGATGGTTAGCTTGCCTTTGTCTTGTGCACCAACTTCCTTATGGGGTTGGTCTGTGTGTCGGGACCTCAATTCGGGCCTGGTTCCGAAGCGGTCGTCGGTGAGGAACTCGGGTGCATTCCAAGTCCAGACAGGATCAGCATCGGGTTGACGCCCCCCCGCATGCTCCTTCGTTTGATCCAGCGACTGCTCATTTAGATTCTCTTTCAGCGTCTCGCTTGCGTTTGGCTCGCGCTGAGTTCTCTCATCATGGGTAATGAGTGACATCTGTTCGTCGCGGTTGTCCTCCCCATTCCGTTGCCTTTCCCTCCCGTCAGGATCTAGAGCGGACATACGGGTTATGTAGGAAGCGTGTGCTGCTCCGTACCCACTCTTCCCTATACTCACTTTAGCAATGGGACTCGGTGTTGCCATATCTATCCCCTGAATCGCCTTCTTACGTTACCGCTGATGGCATAATCTCTCGATCAGTTGGAGCATAGCTTTGATCGTCTTTAGCGTCTGCTCCAGGTTGGAGTAGTCGATTGTTCCTCTTTGGGAATTCAACTGCTTTGCTATCTGGTTGAGGTTATTACCTGCTCTTATGAGTTGAATGATGGCTCGTTCTCGTTGTTGTCTGTCCTCCCAAGTGGGAGCTTCTTTGCCCAATCCGCACTCGATCAAGAAGCGTGATAGGGAGAGCTTAGCTTCTCTCGCTCGAAGCAGCAGTCGATCGTGTTCATTGTGAGTTGCTCGCAGAGTGAAGGCTTTTGGATACTTCTTCTCTTTTATTCTTCTGCCCTTCGTCATAATAATTCCTTCCTAGCGGCTCAGTGTTCTAATCGTCTTAGCGCGGTAGCGCGAAGACGTACCCCGCCTTAAGCTCTAAATTCGTCAGTTCCTTTCCGTCGTCTAATCACAGGTTTTTCCGCTTCTATTGAGTGAGTTTTATTCGCGAGATTCTGGCGCCAGATTGATGTCGCTGGAGGTAACTCTTGAGTCGCCACAAGCGGTTCGCTTTCCTCGTGCGAGGAGAGGCAGGCTTCCACGGGTGGTCTGAATGACCCTCTTCCCGCTGTCACATAGAGGTTCGATTAAGCGATCATGGGGGCGCGATTCAAGGCACCAAGGCCTGGCCAATGGGCGGTGCTCCGTGCTGGCTTTCAGCCAATAAGGCGAATCTGATACGCGTTCGATTACTGATTGAACAGGTTTCTTTCTCCGCTGCGCCCCTCTCCTAAACCGAATATCTTTGACGGCTGCGTCGAAGCCAAGTCGATCACGCTCCTGCTCAAGCCTGATTTGTTCCGCCGCGTACTGACTCACAAGTCCGCCGTTTGTCGTTCCCCGCAGATGAGCGACCGCTCCAGGAAATATGGAATTATGGAATGATAGAGTTCGCATATCCATTCCTATGAGACCCCAATCAAACCCGAGGACCATGGGGCGCGCGTCAGGGGGCATCCGCCGAGTTCAATAGAGTCATGCCCGTTCGGTGCAGTAAGTTCCCCTGTTTTGTTTCAACATGCATTCGGTTTCTGGGACCGATCCTTCCACTTTTGAAAGCTACGGTCGAGTTTGAATAGCTCGATGAGCGCTAACACATACAGTTGCTGAGTGCACAGTTCCGCTACGCAGATGCGGCAAAGACTCTCACCGTCGATGAATAAAGACGGTGACTGTCGTGGTTTCTGCCACGCGATACATGAATAGTGGTTCCGTGAAACTTGCAAACCTAGACAGAACGCGTTAAGGGATGGGAGAGCGCAAGCAATGGTTATTGCTCGTGTGGAAGACGAGTAGGACGCCCTGCTGATGTGGGGTGTATGGGCCGGCCGCACCAGGGTTATCGGGAAGAGCCATTCAGATTTGTTGGTTGGAAATGAAGCGACGGTTTTAGCTTGACTCTATGGGACTGTTGTCACGTTCTACCGTTTTAGTATCTTTCCCAATTTATCGCTAGCGGCTTGCTGCATGGAAGGTAGAACGTGGCTGTACGTATCGAGAGTCAACACAATCGACGCATGCCCCAAACGTTCGCTTACAACTTTCGGATTCTCACCGGCTGCAAGAAGGAGCGTGGCGCAGGAGTGACGAAGGTCATAGGTGCGAATGTGCTCCAGCCCAGCCCTCTCAAGTAAGGGTTTGAAGTGACGACGCTGAAGATTTCGAATCGAAAGTGGAGTACCGAATCCTGACGCAAACACCAGATCGTTATTCTTCCACTCCGATCCAAGCTTTAATCTTGTTTCATTCTGAGTTCGCTTGTGACTCTTAAACTTGCGAAGAAGATAAGAAGGAAAGGGAATGCACCGCCGCGAACCTGGTGTTTTGGTAGGCTGAAACGACCAACCACCGCCTTTTCTGTTTCGCACGAGAACGCGCTGGATGGTGGCAGAGCCCTTCTTCAAATCCAGATCGCGCCACATAAGGGCGAGGTATTCTTCCGGGCGCATTCCGGTGATGAGGGCGAATTCAAATAAGAGACCGTGTTTGCTCTTGGCGCATGATTTCAGGAAGGCTTGGGCCGCCGCCGGAGATAGCGCCTTCATTTCTTTCTTGATTCTGCGAGGAAGCTTCAGTTCGCGGGCAGGGTTGCTGGTTAAGAGCTTAAAGGGTATCACCGCTTCCTTGAGTGCTCTTTGAAGGACTGCATGAGCATAATGAATTGTTCTGGATGACAAACCGCGCTCCGCCATATCGGTTATCACGTTCTGGATGTCTATCGGCCTCACTGAATTGAGACGTTTTTTGCCAAGGACCGGTCGGAAGTACAAGCGCAAGAGGCTCTCATAATCTCCGAGAGTCCTATCCGAGATTGTCCCTTTTGTCATACTTAGCCACTTATCAAGGTAGCTGTCCAAACTATCACGGTTTTCAAAGGACTCGGTTCCGCTGGCGAGGTCATTCTCAATCTCACGCAACAGATTCTTTCCCTCGGTTCGAGTTTGGACCTTCCTCCATATCTGTTTCTTCTTGCCGGTGGAGTCTCGGTAGACCTTGCGAATATAGAGTTTGTTGTCTCGCTCAATTAGTCCTTTCACAGCTACACTCCCATCTACACTTTTGTCCTACATTCTAAGCACAGGAGCGAACGGGAGTAAACAGAAAAATGCAGAAATGCTAAGTAAAAGGGTACATGTTGTATGCTGGTGTTCGCGTATGTTAGATCTGCCAATGACTCTTAATCAGCGGGTCGCAGGTTCGAGCCCTGCACGGCTCATTTAAGAATCTAACATTTAGGGCTACCGAAATGGTAGCCCTTTCTGCCATCTACAGTTTCATCTACAGGTACAACCAGACATCTACGGACAGAGGCGACAAACAAGTCGATAAATGAACACGTAGGCGGGTTTCTTTTAATGTGACTCTCGGGTTCTGCATTTGAGCGCTAAGCATATTCACATCGGTGGAGGACCTCGCGCGGACGCTGCTTCGGTACATTAAGAGCTACAACAAGAGAGCCGAAGCCGATAAAATGGATCTACCGTGATCCAGCCAAGCGCATGGAGTTTGCTACCGATTCAAGTGTTACGGTGCACTAGTTTTCCGAAGGCGAGGAATACGCAGAGTTGCTGCGGCCTTCCCGCTCCCATGCCGAGCTAGTTCAACTTGGCAGCGCAGCTCTTTTAACTGCCTTCGTAAGACCCAACAGCCTTCGTCGGTTAGACCGCACCTTAGCTGGCGCACTGAGGTATTTCTTGTAGGCGCCTATCCAATCTGCGGCGATCTCTTGTTGGGCGATCTTGAGGTCGAGGGCGCCGTTGCAAACCAGCTTGCACAGTCGGCGTTCCAGCCGGTTCTTCATGTGGTAAGTCCATTCGCCGGCGAGCGGCTGCGGCCAGAGATTCTTTAGCGAATTCGAGCCGCCTAGCTCGGGCGGTATCAAGTGGTCCACATTATAACCGATGAGGTCTCCGCGGATGCCATATCTGTCGAATACCTGACTTTTCAGCTGGACAGAGATATTGCCTTCGATTTCTGCATGACCGGGCTTACACAAATCATCGGCAGTTACCTTAAGGGCATTGCCCGGAGTCAGCCTGGAGTTTGGTCTGTAAGGGCGGGTTTGCGCCTGTGCTATGCCAGCCATGCTAAGAGTCAACAGCAAGGTCAATAGTAAGACTTTCATAATCCAATGCCCGGAGTCGTGATAGTTGGCGGCGTCGCGTACGGAGACATGATTGAGATGGCCTCTGTGCTCAGGTTGTGTGTGGCCCAAGCGTTAAACACTATGTCGGTCAGCATAATCACCTAGGCTATGACATCACACCGAGCAGGGCGTCGCGCCGCACGCTCGTTAAAAGTGCGCTTACCTCACTTCAGGGGCCATGTGAATCGGTAAACGTCGGAACCTCGTTTCTTCATTTCGCCCTGAGGATGAAAACTGCGGTCTCTCCAGACCACCACGACATGCCGCCAACTGCGCAAGCACAGAAATATCTCTTGCGTCGAGTTGCTGCGCGAGAGACCAGGCGCGTTCGAAATCGGCGTGCCCGAGCGCTGCAAACGTGACTTCAAAACTGGAGCCGTAAAGATCGCCCGTTTCGAATTCTCCAGCAGCTCCTGGATTTGATCGTGCCGGCGCGGACGCTCCTCTTTGCGCCAGTGCTTGATTGGTCGCTTCAACTGCCGTCTGCATGACTTTGAAGCCGCGCCGCGCACCAATTGCCGTAAAGTTCTTGGCGATCTCGATCAGCGCCAGGGCGCGGGTCAATGAAGGCGGCGCGATCAGTGCGCAGCCTTCTGCCTCATTGAGCAAGTCGTTTGCCCGAGGCCCATCCTTCGAAGCTAGCGCCGCCCCTGCAAAACTCATCAGGAGGTGCGCGCGGACTGCCGCATCTCGGATTTCCCGCGTCGCGGCGACCGCATCATCGAGCCGTCCTACAGAGCTGTACCGGCGCGCGATCTGAGTCATGATCCGGTCACGTATGGTGGCGTTGGCGACCTCTGCCGCAGTGGCCTGCGCCCGGCTCACTTCTCCTCTTGCAAGCCAGGCAAACGCCGCCCGCGCGTACAGCATGTCGCGATCGGCGGCCATAGAAGCGGCCCGGGCTTCATGCACAATCTCATTCGGATTACTCGGATATGTTGGGGCCGGCACAATTGCTCGGTCAGTCGTATTGGTAGCGCTCAATTCCTCGATCTTGCGCTTGAATTGGCCGAGTCTGTCGGGCAGGTGACGCGCGAACAAATCGCCGAGCTGTCGGCCGAGAAAATAAATGACCGCCTCGTCCTCAGCACCTATGCCTTGATTAGCAGTTCCATCGCCTCGCCGACCTTCTGCCATCTGGCCGTGCCGCGATAGCTGTGCCAGCGCGCAATTGAGAAATCGCACGACCAAACCTCTGCTGACGGATTCTCCAGCTACAGGGTCTGCGGCCGAAACCAGAAAGGCGCCCAGTGTGTGAAGGCTGTCAAGATCCACGTTTCTTGAGCGTTCCAGGCCGCCCACAGCAGACGCAAAAAGCCCATCCGCTCGCTCGGCATCCACCGCGCGCAACGAGAGCAACAACTGCGAGAAATGCGGCGACACGCCGGAGGCCAGACTTAATTGAGCAAGGGCCATCGCGCGCGCCGGAGCGCGCTCGACGATTTGTAGCGCGACGCCGACCAGCAGATCGCGGCGTTCGACTTCTCTTTGGGTAGGGGCGATGGGCGATGAGGTAAATGCAGGGCCGCTGTCATTCTCGCGATTTCCCGACATGGTGGCGCAGGCACAGCCTGGATCAGCCCCGGCGACCGGGGCTGTGAAGGCCCGGGCTAGATCTTCGGCCAGCCCTGGGTCGCGCCCCGCGATTTCCTGAAGTAGCTCGACGAGCAGGTGTTGCTTCGCAATTGCTGGAGTAGCGAGATGGGCAGCGCGATGGAAGGACGCGGTTTTGGACGTGGCGCTATCGTTACACACGAGGGATTGAAACGCGCGGCCGTAGATGGCGCGCGCCTGCTCGCGGTCATATGGCCATAGCAAGGTTGCCGCTTGCGATTGAGCTCGCACTGCGAAGATGAGATCGGCAGACAGGCTGGCCTGATCTGCCAACGCTGCGAGCAGGGGTAGGATTCGGTCGTGTTGCGGAATCACTCGTGCCCCCGGGTGAGCAACGTTGCCAGTCGACGCAATCTGTGCGTTCAAGGTGATGGCGTTGATGAGGAAGATGCTGATAAGGTGCGCGACCGCGCGGATGGATGTCCCGCCAATGCCGGCCCTGAGAATGATGCCTCTACTTATTAATCGCATACGCCCCCCGATGACGACTCACAGAGTGATGACCGTCGATAGCTCGACGACCTTCCCGCCGCGAAGCACCCTCGCGACAACCTTCTCGCCGGCTTTCAGATTGCTCACGCTCTCATAGATACTGTCCATGGACGCGTCACCTTCGAGAACCTCGATTCCATTGATCGAGAGGATGATATCCCCGCCCAGCAGCAGGTCATTGCCCTCGATGGAGGCGCGTAGTGTGCAGGGCCTGATCCCCAATCTCCAACCCGGAGACCCATCGGCAACTCGTTGCACCAAAAAACCAGCTGGCTGAGGCAGGTTGAGCAAACCGGCGAGGTCCCCCTGAACCAGCATGCCTTCCATCCCCGACCAGAAGGGCTTCTGTTCAAGAAGCAGGCGCGCCATCTTTGAGGTCGCGGCGAAGCCAATGCCCTCAAAGCCGCCGGACCGACTCAGGATGTTACTGACAATGCCGATCACCTCACCTCTCCAGTTAAACAAGGGACCTCCTGAATTCCCGCCGTTGATCGCGGCGTCAGTCTGGAAAAACTCCCATGCCGACGCTGACATGCTCGTGAGAGGGTGCTTCGGTGCCGCCCGACCGCTGACGTGGCCCACAGTGAGAGTGAGTGCGAGGCCATAGGGCGCGCCGACGACAAACACATGATCGCCCACCTCGACTTGATCCGAGTCGCCAACTTGGGCGGCCGTTACACCCTTCGGGACCGAGTCGAGCTGCAATAGCGCGACGTCGGCATTCGTGGCTGAGGAGATGACGCGAGCGGTAACGATCTGGCCATCGGAGAATTCAACGAAGACCTTGTCTACGGCCTGGACCACGTGCGCGGCAGTCAATACCTTGCCATTATCTGAGATCAAGACTCCGGATGCTTGCCCGCCCGAATTTACCAACCCCTGGCGGAGCAGGGGCGCGACGGTCTTTTCTTGAGTCCTCACGATGACCACGGATTGTTTAACTCTGCGAAATGTCTCGCTGAGTTGTTGGGCGTTCGCTCCGGTCGTGTCGTCGATAAACGGTACGAACAGGATCAATAAGGGGAAGATGACCAACAAGCGTCTGAGTAGCGATTTCATTTTGTGCCTCCAGAACGGCTTAGAACCGATTGGTTCTTACATAGCTGACGTAAATCGCGCTCGGCCTGGAGCCAATAATCCAAGTCCCGCCCGTCGGTCGCGCCTTGCGAGACGTAGATCTCGTAAGCTCGGCGCCGGATCGCTTCGCGATTTGGAAAGTGTTGGGTCACCGGCGCGTCATCCGAAAGAACAACCTCGCGCCAGAAGACATTCAGTTTGTAGTCACCAGCCTCTTTGGTCTGCGAGTTCATGCTACTTGCTCCTTCTCCACTTCGGCTTCGGTCTGCTCCTAATATCGAGTGATGCGTCACTCGACGCGGTGCGCTGGGTCGCTAGAATTCTGTCACTCACCGCAGCGCACCACGCTTGCAGAGCAGAAGTTTACTTCGCTCTGCTTTTATAGAAGACTGAATTTGAACTCGACAAAAAGACGGACGCTTACTGCATGGCCATCCTTCTGTCCCGGCACAAATCGCAACTGACGGGCCGCTTCGATAGCCTTCTCATCGAGGCCGTAGCCAAGTCCGCGCGTCACTTTAACGTCCGACACGATGCCATCCGCTTTCAGCAACACGGAGACTTTGACTGAACCCTCAATCTGATTGCGCCGAGCCTCGTCGGTGTAACCTGGAGTCGGGCGCCCGAGTATTTGCGGTCGCACGGTAACGCTTCCAACAGAAAACACGCCGTTGTAATCTACGCTCTCACCAGTACCGACGGCCGACCCGTTGCCAGAGCCGACGCCTGCGCCGTGTCCTGTTCCGGCTCCGCCTCCTGTGCCACTCCCTCCAGATAGACCAGCCGTCGTCATGCTCGAAGGTCCTGCCGCATCCGCCGCCGCCGCTCTTGCAGGTTCAGCTTGCACGTCAGGCCTGGGCTGTATCTGATCGAGCGGGCGCAGTTCCGGCCTTGGCTTGACCACCTCGGGCCTCGGTTGCTCGGCCGCCTGATTCGGCAGGGTCAACTGATTGCTGCCGCCTCCTGCCTGCTTGACCCGCGGCTGCGGTTTCACAGCAATCACAGGCGGCAGCGCGAGCAGAGTAACTTCTATCTGCTTTCTTGATTCGACGCTTGAACGATTTCGGTGGCTGATATAATAAGAACCGTAGATTATTGAGAACGCCACTGCGTAAACCATCATAGCCACGCTCAGTCCGGCGCCTACTCGCCTCTGTTCTTTTTTGAGGACGGCGTCTCCTTCGGGCAGCGCTTTGATGAAACCCATGGGGTCGGACACAAACGTACGAGCAGCCTCTGCCGCCTCTCGCGCGAGCCTCATTGGAAATAGCAGCGCAGCGGTCTCTCTTAGAAACGCTAAGTCAGCATAAGCCTGTTCGCCGGTTGCAGCATCTCGCTGAATTCCAGATCGTTCATCAATCCGGCTGAAAGCAAATTTCGCCGCTTTGAACAGACGCATTGGCAGAGCTTCTTCAGTTACGTTGACAAGGAAGGCGAAGCGGCTTACAACCTCTGCTTGAACTGATGGCAGTTCGGCATGACCGGCTGAAAATATATCACTCACTTCCTGGCGTATTCTTCTGATCAGAGAAGAGTCTGATGGCAGGCTCGAAAACAAACCATCCAGGTTGTCGTGGCTGCTCCTCGTTCTCAGACGCGACAAACGCGGGGTTGCTGGGAGATATCTTACTCTTTCGAACGCATTGCCGATGCGGTCTGAAACCTCATAGACAATTCTCACGAGCAGAGGCGGCTCGCTGCTGATCATTACGGCCTCGAAGTTCATGGCTTCTCTCCTTCCCGAGAGTAGTAGCCGCGCCGGGTAAAAGCTTTTAAGGTCGCCTGTTTTACCTTGATCGCAAGCTTATGAAAGCTGTGGTCTGAAGATGCGGCCTGAAACTGGTAGCCTATCGAATACTGGCTCCGCAGCTCGTCTTGCAACTTCGTGAAGAAGCCCGCCAGTTTGTGCTCATCCCCATCAATATGAAACTGTCGTCCGCCGGTCGCCTCCGTCAGCCGGTCGAGAACAGGCTTGCCTTGCAAGTCTCGGACGTTGAGCGAGCCGTCACCATGCACCCGAATGGCATAAATGATCACGTTATTCTTGAGGGCCATCTCAATCGCTTGTTCGATGGACGCGCGGCTCGTGGTATCGTCGCCGTCGGTGATCAACACGATGACGCGACGGCCTTCCTCGCCTTCACCGAGCTTGTCGCGCGTCGTCTTGAAGACGGCGTCAAAAATAGAAGTGCCGCCTGCTGCCGTCAGCTTGAGGGAGGCGGCGGTTAATTCGCTCGCATCATCAGTAAAATCCTGGACCACGTACACGCCTGAATCGAACGCCACCACCGTCGCTCGATCTTTGCCTGCTCGCAACACCGAGCTGAAGAAATCGCGCGCGGCGACCTGCGCTTTGCTCAATGCGCTCTGCACGCTGCGGCTTCGGTCGATGACGAGCGCAACCGTGAGCGGCTGGTCCGCTTCCTGACTGAAGTAACTTATTGGCTGCTCTTTGCCATCATCGAGCACGATGAAATCATCCTTAGTCAGCCCCGTAACGAAGCGCCCTTTCTCATCGCGCACTGCAACCTGCGTATTGACCAGGGCGGAATCGAACGTGATCGTGTTGTCGTCATCCTGACTCGTCTTTGCAGCTTTAGACTGGTTCGCCAGCGCGGCGCTTTTTGAACGGGGTGCATTTTGAGCCAACGCGAGCCCAGTTATGAATACCGTTAGCGCCAGGATTACAAATACACTCTTCATCTTTTCACCTTGCTTTCACTTTTCCGAAGCCGCCACGCGACGGGTCACTTGATCAATGAAGCCGTCTGCCACACCACTTAAACCATCGCGCGGTGATAGCGGGCCAAGCAGGCTTGATCCATCCGATTGCCCTGAGATTACCTGTCGCCCGACTTCTTCTCCCGTGCTCTTTTCGTAGTAGCGCAAGCGAACAGTGAGTATGGACTTGCCGAGGTCGAGGGGCAGCGCTTGCTTCCAACGGCTTCCCTTCGCGTAATCGATCACCTCGATGACAACCACCAGTGTTTTATCGGCGGCGGGTCGTTGCCCTTCGTCTTCGCCGAGCGCTCTGCGTTTGTCGCGCGCGACCAGGTCATCAAAGCTTCCTATCGGCGCGTCAAGAGATTCAGCTCTATCGGCTTCAACCGATTTTTCTGATGGCGCATTAGCGGACGATTGTTGTTTGTGCTGGCTCGAAGTAGTGGGGTCGTAAGAATCAATAGCGACAACCGTTTCAAATAGTCTACGTGATTCGAATTGAAACTTGAACTTGGCAATCTGCCGGCTCGCCTCGTCCGGTGTGAGCGCCTTGCCCACGAGGCTGACCGGTTTTGCGATCTCAAGATGGTGATAGCCGGCAAAGTTGCCTTTGAATGGAATGACCGTCGTCACGCGAAACTCTCCGCCTAAGATCACGGTTTTTGCGCTGAGAATTCCATTCTCGCCTTTGTATCGCTTTAGAGACTCGCGATTTTCTCCGCGCGCGACAACCACTCTCTCCACGGCTCCTTGCTTCAGTTGATCTGATGGCGACTGCCGCGCGCTTGCTGCCCTTGCGGAGAAAGCGATAGCAATCAGCAGAAATAAGATCTGCTGGATTCTCTTTGTCATCTTAATTTTGGACATTCGCATACGCTTCCTTTGTTTCACTGGGGTGAGTTGCGCTGCGGCGCACGTAGCGGGCAACTTCCTCTGCCGACTTGCCCACCATTCTTTCAACATTGCTCGTGATGCGAGTATTCTCGACCGTTATGTTCATCTGGCCGAGCACACGCGCGGTTAGCTTGTCTTTGACCATGATGCGAACCGTCAAAATGGCGTGGTTGTTGCCCTGTTCGATATATCGGAGTTTGGGTATTCCCGGCGTGAAATCATCTATGTAGCCTTCGAGCACGAGCGTGGGCTGCAACACGGCATCCGTGATCTCCTCGCTTGGCTGGTTAGACTGTTTCTTCTGAGAGTCGTTTGCGCCATCGATCACGGCAATGTGGTCGAAATAGCTGAGCGCCCTAATCTGTTTCACTATTCCAGCATTCAATCGCTCGACTGAACGAGCAGGTATCTCATCAAGCATCAGGTTGTTGAGTTTGTGGATCTCGATTGCTTTATACTGACGCAGGTCGTTCGTGACCGGCGTCATCTGATAAGAGCGGACCCTCAGCCCATGCACTTCGCGGAAGACGCGAGGAGGCACAGAGGTGACAACGCTGCGAAGGCTGCACCCTGTGCCTCCTGCTATCGTGGCGAGTGTGGTGGTGAGAAAAAGGATTTTCTTTAGCATTGGTATCAGCTTTCCTTTCCTGGGTCCTGGTGAGGGCAACGGCTATGCCGCAACAACACCCGCCCGCTTGGCTGCCAATTCGTTGAAATATGAAGATGATTGAAAGTGAAGGTTCGGGAACAATTGTTAAAAGTCAAAACTGACAACGTCACTGACACCAAAACTCCGAACTGTTGAACCAACGCTTGGCTGAGCCTGTCTGGTCGTGATTGCTATCGGTGTGACCGAACCGATACGGTCTGCGGGGCTGCGCTCAGGAAATTGATAAGGGTTGTGTGTTGTCCTAATCAGTGTTGCTGACCCGTAACTCAGCCCCGTAGGGCGCTGGAGTTTGGGCATTTCTCTGGGCCAAATTCAACAACGCAACACAGAGGGTAACCGCGTAGCGGTGTCCTCTCGATAGTTTGCGGATTGGCGGCGTCCGTTGGCCGCGTAGCGGTTACCTATCGACCTAATGGATGGAGTTGGCCACACAGGTAGCCGCCACGCGGCCCGTTCATCCGCACCATTGCAAACTATCGAGAGGTCACCGCTACGCGGCGCCGCCCGCTACGTGGGCTTTGTCACTCCTGCGGAGTGACCTCCAGCCCTGAAAGGGTTGCTCCGCCCCTGACGGGGCTACAGTCCTTCGTGCTATGCATTACTTA